>Ga0182736_1001690_pt1 | contig 19937 bp, 16 predicted proteins | sample eDN5th30CKraftBY_FD_128882 | JGI IMG/M metagenome (GOLD analysis project Ga0182736, IMG submission 128882) | Enriched backyard soil microbial communities from Emeryville, California, USA - eDNA 5th pass 30_C Kraft BY (version 2) (version 2) | ecosystem: Environmental > Terrestrial > Soil >... | reverse complement strand
TCGTCTCCTGGTCCCCACTTAAACCTATAACGCCCGGAACCGTCCGAAAGATGTCGGCCGCGCCATAGTTTTTGGCGCCGGTCAGCCGGACGCATGGGCGAGGGGCAGGCGGGTGACCGCGGTGAGGCCCGTGGCCTCGGGCCGCAGCACCAGGTCCCCCCCGTGCGCCCGGGCGATGGCGCGGGCCACGGCGAGGCCCAGGCCCACCCCGCCGGCGTCCAGGGTGCGGGCGGCGTCGGTGCGATAGAAGGGGGTGAACACCCGCTCCAGCTCGGGGGCGGGCAGGCCGGGGCCGGCGTCCTGGATCTCCACCACCGCCTCGCCGGCCTGGACGAACACCCGGGCGCCGGCGCCGCCGCCGTACTTCAGGGCGTTGTCGATCAGGTTGGCGAACAGGCGGCGCAGGGCCGTGGGGTCGGCGTTGACCATCAGGGGCGTGGCGTTCTCGATGCGCACCTGGCCGCCGCCGCGGGTGGCGTCGTCCACGGCGCATTCGATCACCGACAGCAGGTCCAGCCGCTCCCGGCGGCCGCTTTCGCCTACCCCCCGGATGAAGATCAGCAGGGCGCAGATCATCTCCTCCATCTGGGCGACGTCGGCGAGGATGGAGGCCTTGTCGGGGGTCTTGGCTTCCAGTTTGAAGCGGATGCGCGTCAGGGGCGTGCGCAGGTCGTGGGAGATGGCGCCGGCAAAGGCGGCGCGGTCACCGACATAGAGCCGGATCTGCTTCGCCCTTGGCTGCGGGGCTGTCATGGCCGCGTGACCTTGGCGTCGAACAGGTAGCCCGCCCCGCGGTAGGTCTTGATCACCTCTTCATCGGTGCAGGCGTTGAGCTTGCGCCGGAGCCGGCTGATCTGCACGTCGATGGCCCGGTCGAACACGTCCGCCTCGCCGCCGCGGGCCATGTCGAGGAGCTGGTCCCGCGACAGGATGCGCTGGGGATGCTCCAGGAAGGCGCTGAGCAGGGAGAATTCCCCGGCGGTGAGCAGGATGGCCGCACCGCTGGGGGCGCGGAGCTGGCGGCGCACCATGTCGAGGGTGAAGCCGAGGAAGTAGTAGGCCTTGCCGCGCTTGGGGGCGTCGCCGCGGGCCTCGTCCTGGCGGCGCAGCACCGCCTTGACCCGTGCCAGCAGCTCCCGTGGGCTGCAGGGCTTGGGCAGGTAGTCGTCGGCGCCCAGCTCCAGGCCCAGCACCCGGTCGATCTCCTCGCCCATGGCGCTGACCATGATGATGGCCGGGCCGCCGCTTTCGGACAGGCGCCGGCAGATCGACAGGCCGTCTTCGCCGGGCATCATCACGTCGAGGATGACGAGGTCGATGGGGGTGGCGCCCAGCACCGCCTCCATCTCGCCCGCGTTGCCGGCGAGGTGCAGGCCATAGCCGTGATCGGCCAGATAGCCGGCCACATGCTCGCGAAGCGAGGTGTCGTCGTCGACGACCAGAATCTGCCTGGCGGGGAGCATTTTTACGACCGGGCCCATGGGAGCATCGTGTGTTCCCAAACTGTGGCGCCATGATCGCAACTTGGCCACAATTGCCCGCAGCCCCCTCGGCAACGCCTGGGGCGGGAAGCGTTTCAGCCTGAAATGCAGCAGGCGGAAACCCGAAACAGAGCGGCCCTACTCGCGCCGCCCGCGCCCTTCACCTTGTGATCACGACGGACGCCCTCACCGCCGTCGTGATGAGCCGGCTTCTTTTTACGGTCCCCAGCCGGAAGCCGGCGGCGGCTCCTCCCCTCTCACCCTCCCTGCCTCGGGGAGGAGCCGCTTTTCTCCTCCTTCAGCAGGGCCTGGGGCGCCGGACCGGCGCGCTGCCGCTCCACCACATCCATGAGGAGCTGATGCTCGTGCGACAGGGCCGCGTCCTGATGCTGCGGAGCGATGGCGGCGTGCACCTTGCCCCCCTCGGAGCGGGCTACGCAGCTGCCGAGATAGCCCGCGCCTGCGCCCGCCATGATGGCCAGGAAGGTGATCAGCACTTTGCGTTTCATGACGCCTCCACGGCTCAACTCACGCCTAGAACAGCATCCGGGCTGCGAACCTCAGGTCCGCGGTCCGGGTCTTGCCCTGCATCTGCCCGCCGCCTTCGAGCATCAGTTCGAAGTATTCGCTGTCCGCCTTCAGCCCCAGGCGGGCGATGGCCCCCCCTTTGCGCGCATCTTCGGGCGAAAGTGTGAAGGTCTGACCCCCGGCGAAATTGGCGGTGGTGTCGGCGAAGCCGCCGCTGACCGCCTTGCGCCAGCCGACCTCGAGCTGGGGCCGCCAGCGCAGCCCGCTCCCGTCGCCGCCGAGATTGGCCCCCGCGACGAGGCTGGTGGTGGCGGTCACCGCCTGGCTCTTGCGGGCGCCATAGGTCAGGTCGAAGCCGTCGCCGCCGAACTTTTCGGCATAGGCGTCTTCGCTGAGGCGATAGTAGTCGGCATGCGCCTGCGGCCGCAGGAACAGCCAGCCGAGCTTGGCCTCGTAGCCGACGCCGAGCCGCCCCGAGAGGGTGTAGCCGCTCCAGTTGGCCTTGTTCTTGCGGTTGACGAAGGCGGCGATGCCGTCTGTGGTGGTGCTGATGATCGCCTCGCGGCCGCTGCGGAACTGCACCGCCCCGCCGGCGGCGCGGGCGTCGAAGCGCAGGCCCCCGATCTCGCCGCGCCAATAGAGGCCGCCCTCGATCTGGGTGGTCGAGATCGAGCTGTCGCCCACCTGGGTCGGATCGTGCAGGTTGGAGGTGACAAAGGCCGCCGACACCCCGAGGGCGCCGAGCCCGCGGGTGTCCACTTCCCAGCCCCCCGCGAAGCCGACGCCCCAGCCGCGATAGGCGTTGGCGTCGCCGAGCTTCTTGTCGACGCCGATCACCACCTCCTGCAGCCAGGGGCCGCCGGCGCCGTCGGCGTTCTGGAAGTGGTCGGCCTCGGCGGTGGTGCGGGCGATGGCTTCGGTGGCGAGCTGGCCGACGACGAACTGGCCGCCGGCGTGCTGGGGCAGCAACTGGTTGTAGGCCGAGGTCAGGCCCGTCGCCGTGGTCTGGTTGAGGACGGCGCCCCGCAGCCCGGCGTCGTTGGCCAGGGAGGCGTAGACCGCCTCGAAGGCGCTGCTCTGGGCGCGGTTCAGGCCGAGCTCGGCGGCGGTGCGCCGGCGCAGGGTCAGGGTCACCTCGCCCGCCGCCGCGTTGGAGCCGATGCTGGCGGCGAACATATAGGGCGTGGTGGCCAGCAGGCTGTTGTCCGTCGCCCCCAGGGTCAGGTTGGGCGAGGCGATGATGGTGTAGGTCTGGGTGGTGGTCAGCAGCGACTGCACCGACACGCCGATCTTGGCGCCGGAGGCGATGTTGGCCGCCCCGGACACCAGATACTGGGTCGCCCGGTTGTTGGCGGGGTCGGCGGCGACGATCAGGGTGGAGTTCGCCCCGACGTTCAGGCTGCTGGCCCTGAACACCCCGGCGTTGTCGTTCTGGAACACGCCGTTGGCGATGTTGATCGCGAGGTTGGTCCCGCCGTAGCTGAGCGCCCCCCGATAGATGGCGCCGTTGTCGAGGGTGATGGCGCCGGCCGCGCCGCCCATCTGCAGGGCGCCGGCCATGGAGCCGCCTAGCAGGTTGACCGTGTTGGGCCCGGAGCCCAGTAGCACGTTGCCGACGATGGCGGGGACGTTCCCGCTGCTGTTGACATACTGGGTCAGGGTGACGCCGGTGGTGTTGGCGCGCAGGTCGATGGCGTTGACCGCGCCCGTCAGGGCCTCGCCCGCGTTGGTGGGGACCACGCCGACGTTGATGGTCCCGCTGTTGACCAGGGTCGTGATCTGGCCGCTGCGGTCCATGATGGCGGTGGCCGAGGCGTTGGTGCCCGTGGCGCTGGCGGCGATCGCGCCGCTGTTGGTCAGGGTGTTGACGACGGCGCCCGCGTCCACCAGCACCGCCGACGCGGTCGAGGCGCCGGTGGAGATCAGGCTGGCGTTGACGGCGCCCTCCAGGCGGATCTCCGGCACGGTGGCGCCCGCGCCGATATGGATGGCGGTGGCGTCGGCCTGACGGGCGGTGGCGGTGATCGCCCCGGTCACCCGCATCCCGCCGGCGATGTTCACCGCGCCCCCCTGGCCGCCGATCTGCACCGCCGTGGCGGAGAAGCCGTCATAGACGCCGGCGCCGGTGATGGCGCCGCGCACGATCAGGCCGTAGTTGTTGGCGAAGTCCGCCGTGCCGAACTGGCCGAGGCTGACATTGCGGGTCGCCGAACCCACCAGCAGGGCCGGGGCGCTGGAGTAGCTGGTGATGGCGCTCGTGCCCTCGCTGCCGTCGGCTATCCCGTCGCCGTTCAGATCGTCGGTGCTGCCGCTGGCCGTGCCCGCTGGCGCCCCGCCGAAATAGACCCCGCCGGCCACGTCCGCGCCGATGGTGAAGGCCGGGCCGCTGAGCTGGAGGTTGGCCGGCGTCGCCTGGACCTTGGTGGGGTCTGTCGGCCGGGTGGTGGAGGAATAGCCCGTGGCGGTGACGCCGGAATAGAGACGCAACTGCCCGCCGATGTCGCCGGTCAGGCTGACCCCTTGCGCCCCCTGGCCCGTCGCCGAGATGGTGTTGTTGAGGGTCACATTGCCCGTCACCCCGGCGGTCTCGCGCACGGCGATGCTGCGGTCGCCCACCACCGACACCGCGCCCGTGCCGAGGGAGCCGATCAGTTGCGACTCCAGCGACACGCCATAGGAGTCGTTGCCCTTCACCGTAATCGCGCCGGACGGGACGATGTCGCCGGTGAAGGGGGCGGGGCCGACCAGGCGGACGCCATAGCGGCCGGTTCCTTGGGCGAAGGGCGCCTCGACGATCCCGTCGCTGTTGGCGGTGTCCGTCGCCGTATAGTCTTCCGACAGGGTGATATTGCCGGCGCCGGAATAGCTGCCGGTGACGCCGCCGTTGATCAGCACCCCCACGCCGTTGTTGACGTTGTTGCTGACCGCCACCGACCCTGAGTTCACCACCGCATTGTTGCTGTCGATGGTGATCGCCGGGGTGGTGGAGCTCGATGTCAGGGTCGCGCCCGCGGCGACCGTGACGTCCCCGGCGGTGGAGGTGGCCACCGGGGTCGTCGAGGTTCCGCTGATGGTGGTCTGGGCCAGGGCCGGTCCGGCGGCGAGGCACAGGGGAGCGAGCGCCGCGAAAGCGAGCAGAGGTCGGCGATTCATCGAAGGTCCAATTCGGTCGATCTACACGGGCCGAGGCTTGATTTTCTGTATCCGGCGCGTTCGATGAACCGCCACGTCGGCAACAGTGGTGCAGGGCCCGTTTCTGTCGTCAGACGCCACGGCGAACAGGCGCAGATCCATGAAGTATAGACGCGGCTGAATACGTCGTAGGACAGGGGGCTGTCGGTTCGATTGCGACGCGGACACGCGGATTGAAACAATCCGAGGGCGCGAACGCCTGTCGAATGGTGGCCAAAGCGGCAGGACGGGGGTCAGCGCGCTGGGCCGGGCAGCGTGCCTACGGCGCCACAGTGGAGACAGATCGTTCGCGGCGCTCCGCGGCAACGCTTGCGGAGAATCCGCGCGTGGAAAAAGGTGACTCAACAGAACATAGCTCCGCCGGGTCCAGTTTGACTGCGAGGGGAGGGGAAGTCGGTGGCGAGCCTGCCTCTCGCGAGGCGCTTGCAGCCGGCTAGTGGCGGGGCGATCCGAAAGGATCGCCCTTGCCATTTCTGGCCTACGGCAGTCGGGTCCGGGTTGCGCCCCGGCTGTCGGGGTCGAGGCGCTGGCCTGCGCCAGGGACGTTTCGCAAATCATCGCCGCTTCCCCTTTCGCGGGCGACGCTACGCTCATATACAGTTTTTACGCAACTAGTATTTAATACATCCCCTGAAGGGCGCCGCGGGGGCGTTCGTGACAAATCATTGCAGGGGCGCGGATTTAACCAATTGGCTCAGCGTGGCCGCTTAGGCTCCCGGCAAGGTCGGGAGGCTCGATTTTGGGGGCGCAGTACCAGTTCGAGGTGATGGATCCCCACGACCTGGGGCCGTCGGAGCGACAGGCCTGGTCGGCGTTCGTGGCGGCGTCGCCGCGCCTGCACAGTCCCTATTTCGACATCCGCTACGCCCTCGCCGCCGCCCGCGAGGCGCCCTCGGCCCATGTGGCGGTGATCCATCGGGCGGGGCGCATCGCCGGTTTCCTGCCGTTCCAGCGCCGCGGCGGGGTGGTGCAGCCCCTGGGCGCGCCGCTCACCGACTATCACGGAGTGATCGCCGCCCCCGGCGAGGCCGCGCCCCTGCCGGAGTTGCTGCGGGCGGTGAAGGCGCGCCTGTTCCGCTTCAACGCCCTCACCGACGAGGTGGCCTGCGGCAAGACCCGGCGCGCCACCCACCACGCCATGACGGCGGACCTGTCTGCGGGCCACGGCGCCTATCTCGACCGGCAGGCCGCCCGGCATCCCCGCTTCTTCAAGAAGATGCGCCGCCACGGCCGCTCCCTGGCGCGGGATCACGGCTCCCTCGATTTCCGGTTCGAGGCGCAGGAGCCCTGGACCGTCGACCTGATCCTGAAGCGAAAGCGCGAGCAGCTCCGCCGCACCGGGTCGCACGACATCTTCGCCTGCGGCTGGACCGAGCGGCTGGTGCGCCGGCTGCTGGCCTCCGACGATCCAGACTTCGGCGCGCGGCTGGCGGTGCTGCGGGCGGGGGACGAGGTGGTCAGCGCCGAGATCGGCCTGCGGGGCGGAACAGCCTATCACCTCTGGTTCCCGATCTATGAGCCGGCCTACGCCCGCTACGCCCCCGGCATGTTGATGACCCTGGAGACCCTGAAAGCCGCCGCGGCGGGCGGCATCGCCCGGGTGGACTTCGGCCTCGACGATCAGCCCTACAAGACCTACTTCGCCGAGCGCGCCGGCCCGGTGGTCGAGGGGCGGGTGATCGGGCCCCCCTGGCGGGCGCTGTGTTCGGAGGCCGCGGACGGGCTGCTGGCTGCGGCGCCCCCGCAACTGACCCTGCTGCGCGACAGGCTGCGGCGGCGCATCGACGTGATCGAAGCCTGCGAAACCGACCCGGCCCGGCGTCTCGGCGGGGCGGCGGCGGCGATGCGCAAGGCGGCCTTGAAGCGGTCGGGGGTGGAGGGCGCGGCCAACTGGGTGTGCAGCTCGCTCCTGCCGGTCATCCCGCTGGCGAACGAGGCGGGCCAGGCCATCGCGGCGATCTAGCGGCTCCCCGGTTCCGGTGAAGGAAGCAATTATTTTTGCACCGGAATCCGGGCTCCTCACGAAAATGTAGGTTGCTTCTGCAAGGGGTATTGACGGACCGTTGAAACAATCCACAGGCCCCTGCTGTGGCCGCCATCCAGGACGCGCGATGCGCTTTCTGGGCCTGAGCGGAGACGAGCTGATGAGCGACACCGAGGCCCGACTTGCCGACTGCCTGGCGCGGCTGCTGAGCGCGACCGTCGTCGTGGAGGGGGGCGCTGCTCCCATGACCGAGCGCGCCGAGTTCGAGGCCGCGCGCGAGGAGGCGGCCAAGGCCTTGCTCGGTCGCCGGGTCCGCACGGGCGAGCCGTGGCTGGCCATGCCGCACCTGTCCAGCTTCTTCGAGCGCTGGTGCGACATCACCGTCCAGAAACCCTCGGCCAAGGTCGCACGGCCCACCCTGTATTGAAGAGGCCGCCGGGCGGGGGCCGTTCTGGACCCCTCGGCCGCCGTCACGCGACGGCGGCGGTGGTAGTGGGCGTCGATGCCGTCGCGGTGGACGCGCTGGCGTAGGTAGCGTCGTTGCGGCGATGGTTGCTGAAGGCCTGGGCCAGGGCGGTGGTCAGCTCGTCGATGCTGAGCTGGCCGTTTCCATTGGCGTCCAGGCGGCCGAAGGTGTCGGCCAGACCGGTCGAGGCGGCTGTCGTGGTGGCCGCCGTCGTGGAGGTTCCGCTCCCGGAGGTGGTCGAGTCGGTCCCGCCAGAGATCGCCGCCGTTATCTCCTCCAGGCTGAGACTCCCGTCCCCGTTGGTGTCGAGGGCGCTGACCAAGCCGGTCGCCGCCGCGCCTGCGTCATGGGCGTGCGACAGGCCGCCGCCGTGATGCCGGTGAGCACCTAGGCGCGACTGCAGGGCCGTCTGCAGTTCGTCGGCGCCCAGGCTGCCGTCCCCGTTGGTGTCCAGCTTGGCGAAGCCGGACGTGGTGTCGAGCTTGCCGCCCACGGCGTTGGAGACTTCGCTCTGACTGAGGGCGCCGTCCCCGTCGGTATCGAGGTCGGAGATCAGCTTCGCCGCCATGCCCGACGCGGGGGACGTGTCCTGCTGGGTCGAGAGCAGGGACGTCAGGGTCGAGCTGGCGAACTGGTCCGAGCCGGCGCTGTCGCTGCGGACCGGCGGCGCGCAGCCGCCCGGAGGCGGGCCGTCGCCGCCCGGCTGAATCTGCCCGGCGCCTTTGGCCCCGCTCGGGGGCTCCAGCCCGGCGGCCGCTTGCAGCGATCGCAGCAGATAGCCTGTTGATATGGCTGAGGTTTGCATCGGTTCTCCTCCATCGCCGCCCCGGCCGGCCATCGGCAGGGTGCGTGATGTGGAGCCTCAAGGTGCAAGTATCGTGCAAATATAGGTCGATGAATTGTTTCAAATGCAGTGTTTAAAATGAAATGAACTTGACAATCATGTAAACAATAATGTATTCATGAGCAATGTGACTTACCTGCCCGATCGGGCGGCGCGGCCCTCCATCTGGTTCGATGTGGAGGACCTGTTCGTCTACGGCAACCGCCGGCCCAGCGGCATCCAGCGGCTGGCGTTCGAGGTCTATCGCCAGGTCTGGGCCGGGGCGGGCGCCGGCGGCGCCATCGGCTTCCTGCGCCACCACGCCTCGGGGGAGGGGTTCGTTCCCGTCCCGTGGGCGCAGGTGGAGGCCTTGTTCGACGGCCTCACCGCGGAGGCCAAGCCCGCGGCCCTCAAACAGGAGCCGGCCGAGGGGCGGGTCCGCACCGGTCTGGTGCGCGGGGTGGTTCGCCACCTGCCCGAACGGGCGCGCCGCCGGGCGCTGGAGGCGGTGACCTTGCAGCTTGGCGCGCTCCGGGCGGCGCTGGATCTGGCGGCGGCGCTGCTGACGCCCGCCGCAAGGGCGCCGAAGCGGTCCGAACCCCAGGAGCGGCCGAAGCTCGCCTCTGCAGGGGCGCCCATGCGGTTCGAACGGGGCGACACCCTGCTGGCCCTCGGCTGCCCCTGGATCTCGCCCACCTATGGCGACCTGATCGAGCGGGAGAAGGCGCGCTACGGCGTGCGGTTCGCCATGCTGGTCTACGACATCATCCCGATCCGCCGGCCGGAGTGGTTCGAGCGCGAGTTGACCACCCGCTTCCAGGCCTGCCTGTCGCGCCTTCTGCCCCTGGCCGACAAGGTGTTCGCCATCTCCCGCGCCACGGCCAAGGATGTGGAAGCCTTCGCCCGGACCGAGGGATTGCATCTGGCCGAGCCCCCGGTGGTGCTGCCGATCGGCTCCGGTTTCGGGGCGGCGCCCGCCCCGGAAGGGCCGCGGCCGGCGGACCTGCCGCTGCCGGGGCGCTATGCCCTGATCGTCTCCACCATCGAGGCGCGCAAGAACCACGCCCTGCTGTTCCGCGTCTGGCGCAAGCTGCTGGAGGAGACCCCCCGCACCCAGGTGCCGACCCTGGTGTTCGCGGGCCGTGTGGGCTGGCTGGTCGACGACTTTGTGGCCCAGATGGAGAACGCCGACTGGCTCGGCGGCAAGATCGTGCTCATCGAGGACCCGTCGGACGCGACCCTGGCCCACCTCTACGAGGGCTGCCTCTTCACCCTGTTCCCCTCCCACTACGAGGGCTGGGGCCTGCCGGTCAGCGAGAGCCTGGTCTATGGCAAGCCGCCGGTGATCTCGAACCGCACCTCCCTGCCGGAGGCGGGGGGCGACTTCGCGCGCTATTTCGATCCCGACGATCTCAGCGACGCCTACCGCATCATCCGCGGAGTGATCGAGGATCCGGTGGGCTTGCGCGAATGGCAGGCGCGGGTGGCGCGCGATTTTCGCCCGACGAGCTGGGCGCAGACCGCCGAGGCCCTGCTGGGGGTGGTGCGCCGCCCCGCGATGCGCGCTCAGCCGGGCGGGCGCGAGCAGCTATCCGCTTGCTGAAGGCGAACCGGCGGCCCCAGTATCGCGTCTTCCTCCCAATTGGTGGATTGGAGAAGACGCCTCATGCGGACCGCCCTCGCGTTCGCCGCCGCGCTCAGCCTCAGCGCCGGGGCGGCGTACGCCGACAAACTGCAGGACGCTGAAGCCGCCTTCGCCGAGTATGAGGAGGCGACGGCGCTGCGCCTCTACACCGAGGTGATCGCCGAGGCCGGCGCGGATGCGAAGATGAAGGCCTCCGCCCTGTTCGGCCGCGGGGAGGTCTATGCCGCCAACGGCCGCTGCGAACCGGCGGTGCAGGACTTCGACGCCGCCCTGGCCCTGCCCATGGCGGCGCCGCAGCGGGCCACGGCCCTCTTCAGCCGCGCCGAATGCCACAGCCGCGGGGGCAAGCCGGACCTCGCCCTCGCCGACTATGGCGAGAGCCTGAAGCTGGCGCCCGACCAGCTTGGGGTGCACACGGCCAGGGGCAACCTGCTGCAAAAGCTCGGGCGCAAGGACGAGGCGCTGGTGGAGTTCGAGGCGGAGCTGAAGCGGCGCCCCGACAACTATCGCGCCAAGGTGGGCCGGGCGGTGATCCTCGGCCTGCCCCTGCCGCCCGATCCCGAGGAAGGGCGGCGCAGCCGATGAGCGGTGCGATGCGGATGCTGACCCTGCTGGCCGGGGCGGCTGTCGGCGTGGTCGCGGCCCCGGCGGAGGCGCGCACCCTGCACCTCGACCATGTGCTCGGCACGTCCCTCGACATGACCGCGGTGGGGCAGGGGGCGGACGCCGCCTTCGCCGCCGCCCTCGCCGAGATCGGCCGGCTCGATCCGCTTCTCAGCGGCTGGCGGCAAGACAGCGAACTGGCGCGGCTGAATGCGGCGGCGGAGGCCGAGGTCTCCCCAGACCTCTATGCGGTGATCGCGGCGGCGGAGGCGTGGCGCGCCCGCAGCGGCGGCGCCTTCGACGGTCGCCTGGGCCGGATGGAGGCCCTGTGGCGGATGGGGGAGGCCGAAGGGGCGCCGCCGGACCCGATGCGCCTCATCGCGATGGCGGCGCGGCTCGCGCCCGTGGGGCTCGATCCGGCGACGCGGCGCGTCGCCCGGCCGGCGGGGGTGGCCCTCGCCCTCGACGGCCTGGCCAAGGGCTATGTGGTGGACGCCGCCCTGGCGGCGGGCCGCAGCGCGGCGCCAGGGCTGAAGGGGCTGATGATCGACATCGGCGGCGACCTCGCAGTGTGGGGGACGGCCCCGTCCGGCGGTCGCTGGCGGCTCGGCGTCGCCGACCCGGCGCGCCCGGAAGACAACGCCGCCCCCGCCTTCACCCTGGCTGCGGGGGAGGGGGCGGTGGCCACCAGCGGCGCCGGCCCCCGCGACCGGACGATCGGCGGCCGGCGCTATCCCCACCTGATCGACCCGCGCACGGGCCTTGCCTGCGCCAACCGGTCGGCCACCGCCTTCGCCCCGCGGGCCGTGGACGCCGACGCCCTGGCCGCCGCCCTCGCCGTGCTGCCCCCGCGCGACGGCCTCGCCCTGGCGGAGTCGTTTCCGGGGGCGGAGGCGGTGGTGTTCGATGGGAAGGGGCGGGCCCACGCCACCCCGGGCTGGACCGCGGCGCCCGTGCGCCTGATCCGCACCGCCGCCCCCGCGGCGGCCGGCGCGCCCTGGCCCGCGCGCTTCGCGGTGACGGTGGACTACGAGATCCCCCGCATCGCCGAGCCCAAGGCCTATCCGCCCTACGTCACCATCTGGATCACCGACGCCAGCAACCTTCCGGTGCGCCAACTGCTTCTCCTGGGCGACGACCAGAACTACATCGACCAGAACTACATCTGGTGGCGGCGGGTCGGCCGCGCGGCCCCGGCGGTGGTGGATGCGGTTTCGCGCCCGACCCGGCGGGCGGGGCGTTATTCGGCGGTGTGGGACGGCAAGGACAATGCGGGCAGGCCCGTCGCGCAAGGCAGATACACCATCCATGTCGAGGCGGTGCGCGAGCATGGCGGTCACAGCTACCAGACCATCCAGGTCCAGCTCGGCGCCGAGCCGGCGGAAGGCGCCGCCGCCGGGTCCGAAGAACTCGGCGCGAGCCGCGTCCGCTACGGGCCCCGGGGCTAGGGCAGTGCTTAAGTGAGCGTGTGGGTCTACCGCATCATCGGCTTCATCGCCCTCGGCCTCGCGGTGCTGGGGGCGATCCTGCCGGTCATGCCCACCACGGTGTTCGTGATCCTGGCCGCCTGGGCCTTCGCCAAGGGCTCCCCCAAACTGCACGCCAAGCTGATGGCCCATCCGAAGTTCGGCCCGGTGCTGGCCAACTGGGAAGCCTACGGCGCCATCCCGCGGTCCGGCAAGATCGCCGCCGTCGCCGGGATGGCCCTCAGCATGGTCGTCGTGCTGGTCACGGTGCGCAAGCCCTGGGTCATCGCCCTGACCGCGGTCGCGCTCGGCTGCAGCGCGGCCTATGTGCTGACCCGTCCGGCCCCGCCCGCGGCGGCCGCCGTCCCGTCGGACCCGGAGGCCGAGAGCTGACGGCGGAGGATAAGACGACGACTTACTAGTTGCGTAAAAACTAGACCGCAGGTTATTTAGAGCCCCAGCAAGCAAGGCTGACCGACTCATGCCCAGAACGCCGACCGATCCGGCCCGGGCCGTTCTTCGCAAGAAGGCGGGGGCCTGGCTGAAGGCCGCCCGCGAGGCGGCGGGCCTCACCCAGGCCGAACTCGCCGAAAAGGTGGGGCTGCGCTACTACACCTTCGTATCTCAGGTCGAAAGCGGCCACGGGCGGGTGCCCATCGAGGCCCAGGCCGCCTGGGCCAAGGCCGTCGGCGTCGAGGAGACGGAATTCGCGCGTCTGCTGCTCGGGCTCTACGATCCAGAGCTGTACCGCCTGCTGTTCGGCGAGGAGCCGAGCTACAGCGAAGACGACGATTCGCGTCCTCTGCGCGCACGGGCGCACTGAGCGGGACGCCGGCGATGTCGAACGTCTTCCCCTTCATTGCCCGGATGACGATGAAAGGCGATTGGAGCAGCGGCGAGCGCGCGCGCCTGCTGCGGATGGCCGAGCATCTTTCCGGCGGGCCCGACGAGGTGGATGTCGCCTTCGGCCGCACCGACGAGGGCGATCCATGGTGCGTGGTGCTCGATCCCATGGGCGAGGTGCTGGTGCACGTGGCCCGGGTCGGCGGCCGCTTCATCATCCATCACATGGTCGACGGGGCCTTCGAGGAGGGGAGCGACTTCCTCGCCACCCTGCACAAGTTCATGGGCCCGGGATGGGTCGACGAGGAGCCGGAGGACGTGGTCGTCCAGCTCAACGTCCAGGGCCGCAAGGGCCAGACCCTGACGGCGCTGATCATCGCCACCACCTTCTTCTACGCGACCGCCGGCGCCACCGACTTCCATGACATCGGCGGCTCGTCCGACACCGGCGGCGACGGAGCGGCCGAGCCCACCACCCTGGCGGCGGTGCTCGATCTCTTCATCGCTCACGACAAGGCCAAGGTCGCAGTCGCGGCCGCCATCGCCGCCGCCAGCGACACCAACGCCGAGGCGCCGCTGCTGCAGACGGCGGCCCAGCATCACGACGCGCCGCCCGTCCCCGACGCCCTGCAGGTGGCCGCCGCGGCGGCCGAGGCGCCCCCGCCGGCCGGGCCGGACCTCGCCCCGCCCCCCGCGCCCGCGGGCGGGCCGGTTCGCCATTCGCTGGAAGTGGCCTGGATGCTGGCCGGCTACGAGAAGGTGGTCGGCACGGACGGCCACGACGTTCTGGTGGGCGGCCCCGGCCCCAGCCTGATCCTTGCCGGACTCGGCGACGACTATCTCCACGGCGGCGGCGCCGGCCCGGGCGAGGTGGACCTGCTCGACGGGGGGGCGGGGAACGACACCATCGTCATGGCCGCCAACACCATCGCCGTCGGCGGCCCCGGCGCGGACACCTTCATTGTCTCCAAGCCCGCGGCGCCCGACGCCGACAAAGCGGCCGCCGCCTCCAACGCATCCAGCGAGCCGGGCATGGCCTCCGCCGGGTTCGCCCCGGCCGGAGAGGCGGCGATGGCCGCGCGCCCATCGGACGCCAATGAGGCCAAGTCCGCCGCGGGGGCGAAGGTCGAAGGCGGCGAAGTCTCGTTCGGCGTCGTACTCGACTACAATCAGGCCGAAGGCGACCAGATCAAGTCGGCCAACGGCAATCTCGTGGTGGTGGTGTCGAGCGCGCCCACCAGCGACGTGCTGGCCGATTTGCGCGGCGCCGCCATCCTCCAGGGGCTGGCCGCCGTGCCGGGGGACAAGCTGTCCCTGGATATCGACGGCGACGGCGTGGCCGACGGGGTGCTGTTTGTGGGGCGGGTCGGTCAGTCCCTGATCGTCACCCTGGCCTCCCTCACCGAGATGCTGACCGCGGAGGACGACGCCGATACGGACGCCGCGGACGCGCCGAGCTTCATCGGCCTGACCCCCCTGGCCGATCTAGAGCTGTTCTAAGACACGCGCCGCAAGCGGCTTGACCAGCTTCGCCGGGATGTGCGCTATCGGGCGCAACGGTTGAAGCTGGAACGATGGCATGCAGGGTCTGAAGCGGGCGGTGATGGTGCTGGCGTTGCTGGCCCTGGCGGCTTGCGGCGGAGAGAAGGGCGGTGGGGCCGAGGGCGCCAAGACCACGCGCCTGTCCATCGCCACCGGCGGGGTGGCGGGGGTCTATTACGTCTATGGCGGCGCCTACGCCGCGGCCATCAGCAAGCACCTGCCGGGCTATATGGCCACGGCGGAGGTCACCGCCGCCTCGGTGGACAACCTGCGCCTGATCGCGGGTAAGAAGAGCGCCATTGCCTTCACCCTCACCGACATCGCCGCCGACGCGGCCGCGGGCCGGCCGCCCTTCGACCAGCCCATCCCGGTGCGCGCTCTGGCCCGCATCTACACCACCTATGTGCAGGTGGTGGCGCGGGACCCGTCCATCGGCTCCATCACCGACCTGAGGGGCAAGCGGGTGTCGCTGGGGGCCCCCGGATCGGGGGCGGAGATCGTCGCCCTACGCATCCTCAAGGCCGCGGGGCTCGACCCGGACAAGGACATCAAACGCCAGGGCCTCAGCATCGGCGAGGCCGCGTCCGCCCTGGGGGACGGCTCCATCGACGCCTTCTTCTGGACCGGCGGCCTGCCCACGCCGGGCATCACCGAGTTGGCGGTCAATCGCCAGATCCACCTGCTGCCAATGGTCGATTTCCTGCCTGCCCTGCGCAAGACCTACGGCGACGTCTATCGCGAGACCGTCATCCCCGCCCGCGTCTACAAGGGCGTCGACACCCCGGTCCCCGCCATCGGCATCGAGAACCTGCTCGTCGTGCACGCCGACATGCCGGAGCAGGAGGCGCATGACCTGACCAAGGTGCTGTTCGATCAGCGGGCCTCGTTGGAGGCGGTCCATCCCGAGGCCAGGCACCTCGACTTCAAGGCGGCGCAGAAGACGGGGGCGGTGCCCCTGCATCCCGGCGCCCTGCGCTTCTACAAGGAAGCCACCAAGTGAGCGCAGGCGCCGAAGGGGAGGCTCCCCTGAGGCTGGTGGAGGACGATCCCGAGGCGGTCGCCGCCCTGGTGGAGGAGTACGAATCCGAACGGCCGGCGCGCAAGCTGCAGGGCTGGCCCGCCCGGGTGGTGCAGGTGCTGGCGGGGGGCCTGTCGCTCTACGCCCTCTACTGGGTGCTGAACCCGATCCCGGCGCAGATCTACCGGACCAGCTTCCTCGCCATCGCCCTGGCCATGACCTTCCTGGTCTATCGCGGATGGGGCGGGCGCAAGGCGGGGCGCCCAGACCATCCGGGCCTGCTGGACTGGGGGCTGGCCGTCCTGGCGGTGGTCGCTCTCGGCTACACCCTCGTGGAGTTCGAGGCCTTCGTGCGGCGGGCGGTGATCCCGACCCCGGCGGACGTGACCTTCGGGGTAATCACCACCGTCCTGGTGCTGGAGGCGACGCGGCGGACGGTGGGGTGGATCCTGCCGGTGATCGTGCTGGCCTTCCTCGCCTACGCCTGGCTCGGGGGGATGATCCCGGCGGACTGGCCCATCGCCCACATCGGCTACGACCTCGACCGGCTGGTGGGCCAGACCTACATGGGCCTTGAAGGCATCTTCGGCACGCCGCTGGACGTGGCCGCCACCTACATCGTGCTCTTCACCATCTATGGCGCGGTGCTGGAGTTCTCCGGCGCCGGCCAATACTTCATCGACGTTTCCGCCGCCGCCTTCGGCCGCTCGCGGGCGGGGCCGGGGCGCACCACGGCGGCGGCGGGCTTCCTGCTGGGCACGGTCTCGGGCTCGGGCACGGCGACCACGGTGACCCTGGGCTCCGTCGCTTGGCCGCTGCTGAAGCGGGGCGGCTATCCGCCGGACGCCGGGGGCGGGGTGCTGGCGGCCGCGGGCATCGGCGCCATCCTGTCGCCCCCGACCCTGGGGGCGGCGGCCTTCATCATCGCCGAGTTGCTGGGGGTCAGCTACCTCAAGGTGCTAGCCTACGCCCTCGTGCCCTCGCTGCTCTATTACCTCGGCATCATTCTCGCCATCGAGGCGGACGCGCGGCGGCTGAAGGCGGTGCATGTGGACGTGGAGACGCCGCCGCTGGGGCGGCTGCTGCTGCGCTACGGCTACCACTTCAGTTCGCTGTTCCTGATCGTGGCCCTGATGGCGGCGGGCTTCTCGCCGTTCCGGGCGGTGCTGGTGGCCACGGTCGTGGCGTTCGGCCTGTCCTTCCTCGACCGCGCCCACGCCATCGGCCCGAAGCGCCTGTGGCAGGTGCTGGTGGCGGGCGCCATGGGGGTGATTCCGGTGGCGGCGACCACGGCGGCGGCGGGGATCATCGTGGCGGTGGTCACCCTGACGGGACTGGGGCTGAAGCTTTCAAGCATCATCGTCGGGGCCGCGGGGGGCAGCCTTCCGCTCACCGCCGTCTACGCCGCTCTGGCGGTGATGATCCTGGGGCTGGCGGTGCCGGTGACCGCCTCCTTCATCATCGCCTCGGTGGTGATCGCGCCGGCGCTGACCCACCTCGGGGTGCAGCCGTTCGTCGCCTACATGTTCATCTTCTACTACGCGGTGCTGTCTGAGGTGACGCCGCCCACGGCGCTGGCCGCCGTCGCCGCCTCGGCGATCACCGGCGGCGACGCCTACCGCACCATGATGGCCACCTGGAAATACACCCTGCCGGCCTTCCTGGTGCCCTTCGCCTTCGTGCTGTCCAAGAGCGGGGAAGCCATTCTGCTGCAGGCGCCTCTCGCCGAGATCGCCGTCACCGTGGCGGCCGCGGCCCTCAGCGTGGCGGCCCTGTCGTTCTGCATCTTCGGTTGGCTGAAGGGGCCGGCCCGCTGGTACGAGCGGCTGCTGGCCGGGGTCGCCTCCATCGCCCTGCTGACCCTGGAGCCGGAGATCGCCAGCGTGGGCGCGGCGCTGCTGGCGGTGGCGGTGGGCGTCCACTGGGTGCGGAAACACCCCTGAAATCCGCAGGGCCTAACCGCTCTCTCGCCCCTGTGGGCGCGGCAGATCGTCAGTCCTGCATCGATTTGTCCGCGCCTGCTTGTCGGGGGGCGGAACCGGCGCTCTGATGCGCCCAACAAGAGATAGACAGGTACAGGGTCATGGCCGATTTCTCCGCCGAGAACCGCCGCGGGTTTTCCGCGCCGACGCGTTTCGAGGCCACCGTCTACGACTGCGAGACGATCGGTAAGGTGCCCAGCGACATCGCCGGCGCCTTCGTCCGCGTCGGCGGCGAATACCTGTACCCGTCCAAGCATAAGGACGACGGCCCCAACAGCGACGGCTACATCTCCAGCTTCCGCTTCAAGGACGGCCGCGTGAACTACGTCGGCAAGTGGATCAAGACCACGCGGTTCAAGAAGAACCTCGCCGCGTCCCGCCAGCTCTACGGCTACTATCGCAACCCCTACGACGACGACCCTTCCGTCACCGACATCGCCCATCCGGAGAAGCGGGCGCTGGCCAACACCGCTCCCATCGCCCACGGCGGCAAGCTGTTCGCCCTGAAGGAGGACGGGGCGCCGTTCGAGGTGCATCCCGACACCTTGGAGACGGTGGGCACGTGGGATTTCCACGGCAAGTACAAAGCCCCGACCTTCACCGCCCACCCGAAGATCGACCCCGTCTCAGGCGAGATGTTCACCTACGGCTACGAGGCGACCGGCTCGGCCAGCAACGACCTGTGGATCTATGCGATCGACAAGAAGGGGCGCGTCAGCCGCGAGTGGCGGGTCAAGGTCCCCTACACCAGCATGGCCCACGACATGGCCCTGACCCAGAAGCACATGATCTTCCCGGCGGGGGGCTTCGTCACCAGCGTCGACCTGCTCAAGAGCAAGAAGAACCACTGGGCGTGGGACCCGTCCAAGCCGAGCTATATCGGCATCCTGCCCCGCGACGGCGACGCCAAGGACATGCGCTGGTTCTACGGCCCCAAGCGCGACATGGTGCACACCTTCAACGCCCGCACCGAGGGGAACAAGGTCATCCTCGAGGCGCCCTTCTTCGACGACAACTTCCTGTTCCCGATGTTCCCGTCGGTGGACGGGTCGGCCATCAAGTCCCCTGAGCGGGCCAAGATTCGCCGGCTGACCTTCGATCTGAACTCGAAGAGCGACCAGTGGCAGGAGGAGATCCTGTGGCCGATGCAGGTGTCCGACCTCGGCCGGGTCGACACTCGCTACATGACCCTGCCGACCCGCTACGGCTTCACCGGCTACATCGACGCCTCTCGGCCCTTCGACGAGAAGCGCGGCGGGAACATGCGCGGCCGAGCCACCAACATCTACGCCCGCTTCGACTTCCACGACCGCAAGCTCGACAACTACTTCGTGGGCGACGTGCACAGCCTCGGGGAATGCTGCTTCGTCCCGCGCAAGGGATCGACCGAGGAGGGCGATGGCTATCTGATCGGGGTGGCGTCCAACTTCGCCGAGATGCGCTCGGAGCTGATCATCGCCGACGCGAAGAACCTTGCGGCCGGAGACATCGCCCGGGTGCTGCTGCCCTTCCGCTCGCCGTCCCTGCACGGGGTCTGGGTGCAGGAGGCGGAGTTGCCGTTCGGTCCCGTCAATCAGGTGATGAAGGGGTAGCCAGCCCCCCTCATCAGGTCGGCCAAGGGGGCGGCGCAGGCGCGCGCCCGCCTTTCCCTCTACAATCCTGACGATTATTTCTCACGATTGGGCAACTAAATCGCCGGTCGTTACGTAGCTAGACTGCGCGCTTTTGCCGCAGCCTCGTTCGGCGGCGGCTCCAGCGCGCGTTTGGAAAACGGGACTGGAGCAAACGCGATGGCTATCATCAACGGCACCCCTGGGCCGGACGTTCTGGCTGGCGGGGCGGAAGACGACATCATCACCGGCGGCCTGGGGAACGACACCATCACCGGCGGCGACGGCGCCGACACCGCGATCTTCAACGTCAGCACCGACGGGGCCGATCTGGTCAACCTGGGCGCGGGCCTCGACAAGGCCACCATCAGCGCCGCGGCGGCGGGTCAGGTTCGGCTGACCTTCACCAGCGCCGAGGTGGGCAACAATATCGCCAACGACGCCGGCGCCCTGGCCAACCAGGACGGCGGCCTCGCCGTCCGCATGCAGCTCGAAGCCGCGGGCGACACCCTGGTGGGCGATGTCAGCCGCTGGGATGACGAAGGGATCACCTTCACCGCCGCGACGGCGGGCCTGACCTTCGACGTGCGCGACCTCGTGTCCGGCGCGGCCCGGGGCGATCAGTTCCGCACCGTCAGCCTCGGCACCAATGTGGGCGACACCTTCATCGGCACGGCGGATGCCGACTACATCAACGCCGGCGCGGGCAACGATACGGTCAGCGGCGGCGCAGGTAACGACTTCCTGGTCGGGG
>Ga0182736_1001689_pt1 | contig 19939 bp, 20 predicted proteins | sample eDN5th30CKraftBY_FD_128882 | JGI IMG/M metagenome (GOLD analysis project Ga0182736, IMG submission 128882) | Enriched backyard soil microbial communities from Emeryville, California, USA - eDNA 5th pass 30_C Kraft BY (version 2) (version 2) | ecosystem: Environmental > Terrestrial > Soil >... | reverse complement strand
CGGTCAGCTTCCCGTAGGCCGACGCGGCGAACGCGGCCGCGCCCTCGTGCCGGATGCCGACGTAGCGCAGCTCGCCGCGGTCCTCGGCGCGCCGCAGCGCCTCGGCGAACCCGAGGTTGGAGTGCCCGACCATGCCGAAGACGGTGTCGACCCCCCAGGCCACCAGCGTCTCCACCAGCACGTCGGACACGCTGCGCGGGCGCTCGACGACGTCGGGCAGCGCGACGTAGGTGCCCTCGGGCCGCTCCTCGACGGGGAACGCCCGTGGCGCGTCGGAGAAGCCCTCCGGCGGCGTGCCCGTCAGCGGGTCGTAGTCGTAGCCGTGCCACGGGCAGCGCAGCAGCCCGTTCTCGATCGAGCCCTCGCCGAGCGGGCCGCCCTGGTGCGGGCAGTGGTTGTCGAGCGCGCCGACGCGCCCGCCGCAGCGGGACACGGCGATGCTGCGGCCGTCGACGATCGCGGTGTGCACCCGGCCCTCGTCGGGGACGTCGTCGATGCGATGCCAACCGGTGCTCATCGGGCCACCCCCGCGTACTCGACGCCGACCAGCTCGGCCACGTCGCGTTTCCAGCTCGTCAGGTCCCTCGGGGTGAAGTGCGACAACGAGTCGTGCCCGCACGCCCGGGCGAGCACCACCATCAGCTCGGTGATCGCGCCGAGGTAGCGGGTGAGCTGCTCGGCGGCCCGCTGCACCGGCAGCCGGGCCCGCAGGTGCGGTTTCTGGGTGGCGATGCCCATCGGGCAGTTGTCGGTGTGGCAGGCCCGCATCCCGACGCAGCCGATCGCCTGCAGCGCCACGTTCGACACCGCGACGGCGTCGGCCCCGAGCGCGAGCGCCTTGACCATGTCCTGCGCGCGGCGGAACCCACCGGTCGCCACCAGCGTCACGTCCCGGGCCCCGGCGAGGTCGAGGTGACGGCGCGCGCGGGCCAGCGCGGCCATCGTCGGAACGCTGATCGTGTCGCGGAAGATCGTCGGGGCGGCGCCGGTGCCGCCGCCGCGGCCGTCGAGGATGACGTAGTCGACGCCGAGTTCGAGGGCGGCGTCCAGGTCGGACTCGATGTGCTGGGCCGACATCTTCACCCCGACGGGGATTCCGCCGGACCGTTCCCGGACCCGGTCGACGAGCGCCCGCGCATCCAGCAGCGTGACCCAGTCGACGAACCGTGCGGGCGAGACCGCCGACGTGCCCTCGGGCAGACCGCGGACCTCGGCGATCCGGCCGGTCACCTTCGTCCCGGGCAGGTGCCCGCCGGTGCCGGTCTTGGCGCCCTGGCCCAGCTTGAGATGCAGGGCCTGCACGGAGTCGAGGTGCATCTCGTCCCAGCCGAACCGGCCCGACGCCAGCTCGTAGAGGTAGCGGGAGCACTCGGCCTTCTCCTCGGGCAGCATGCCGCCCTCGCCCGAGCAGATCGCCGTGCCGGCTCCCTCGGCGCCGCGGCCCAGCGCGGTCTTGGCCTCCGCCGAGAGCGCGCCGAAGCTCATGTCGGACACGAATACCGGGATCTCCAGCCGCAGCGGCTTCGCCGCCGCGGGACCGATCGTCACCGCCGTGTCGACGGGCTCGTCGTCCAGCCGCGGGAAGCGGTGCAGCTGCGCGGTCAGCACCTGCAGGTCGTCCCAGGAGGGGAGCTCGGCCCGGGGCACGCCCATCGCCGCGACCTTGCCGTGCGCCCCCGCGAGCCCGTTGCGCGCCAACGCGTGGATCTCCGAGACGAACGGCTCCTCCGCCGTGTCCTGGTGCGGGTCGTCGAAGAGCCGGTCGTAGGTCGACGTGACCGCGCGTTCGGGCCGCATGCCCCGGTACTCGACGAGATCGGCCTTGTCGACGAGCACCTCGCCGTCGCGCACGTGGCAGCCGAACTTGTAGATCCGCTCGGCCGGGTTGTAGGCCGAGACCCCGGTGTCGAGCCGGTAGTCCCAGCCGTGCACGCCGCAGATCAGGTTGGCGCCCTCGACCCGGCCGTCGGCGAGCAGCGCGCCGCGGTGCGGGCAGCGCCCCTCGAAGACGTGCACCAGCGCACCCCGCCGCACGAGCACCAGGTCGATGCCGTCGACCGCCGCGTGGCTCGGGACGTCCTCGGCGAGGTCGTCGAACCGGGCGATCGGCATGAAGGTCCCGAGGTCGGTGTTCCTGAGGTCCATGTAACGCTCCCCGCGTCGTCCGACACGTACCGCGGGAACAGTGACCCGGACCCGGCGTGGCGTTACACGAGGAGGACGAGATGGACGAGCAGCTGCTGGTCGAGACGAGGCGCTCACTGCACGCCGTGGCCGAGCTGGTCGTGGCGGGGCCGCAGCACCGGGCGGCGGGCACCATCCGGCTGCGGGTGACGCCGGGCGGGTTCGGTGGCGTGGCCACCCCGATGCGGGTCGTGGGCACCGAACTGCGCTGGGACGGCGGGCAGGCGCCGCTCGCCGGGACGTGCCGCGAACTGGCACGCGCCGCGGGTGTCGAGGTCGGGGCGCCGGTCGGCCTCTACGCCGACGGCTCGGGGGTCGGACCCGACAGGCCGTTGACCGTCGACGCCGCAGCCGCCGAGGTCCTCGCCGACTGGTTCGCCCGCGGCGACGAGGCCCTGCGCAGCCTCGCGCCCGGCGCGGAGCCGGTGATCTGGCCGGAGCACTTCGACCTCGGCGTCACGCTGGACGAGGTGAACTACGGCGTGTCCCCGGGCGACGCCCAGGTCCCGGCGCCCTATGCCTACGTCGGTCCGTGGCGGCCCCGGCACGGGGAGTTCTGGAACGCCCCGTTCGGCGCCCTGCGCACCGCGGACGAGCTGCATGACGCCGGGGCCGTCGCGGCGTTCTTCGCCGAGGGCCGTCGGCTCGCCGCGGGCCTGTAACGCCTGCGGCCCACCGGCACACTGAGCCCGCATGACCAACGCTCCGTCGCTGCGCGTCGTGCTCCGGCATCCGGCCGTCCGGGTCGTCCTCGTGGTCGGCGCGGTGCTCGTGGTCGTGGCGCTGTTCGTGTTCGAGCCCTGGAAACTCTTCGTCGACCGGACCGTGGACGAGGCCGGCCCGGCCGCGACCGCTGCCACCGCAGCGGCCGCGCCGGTCGTCCTCGCGCGCGGCGAGCTGATCAGCCATGAGCACGCCAGCAGCGGATCCGTCGTGGTCCTCGGCCTTTCCGACGGCTCCCGGATCCTGCGCCTGCAGGACCTGCGGACCAGCGACGGGCCGCTGCTGAAGGTGTGGCTGTCGGACGCTCCCGTGATCGACGGCCGCGAGGGCTGGCACGTCTTCGACGACGGCCGCCACGTCGACCTCGGGGAGCTCAAGGGCAACGTCGGCAGCTCCAACTACCCGGTGCCGCCCGACGTCGACCTCGCCGCACTGCCGAGCCTGAGCATCTGGTGCGACCGGTTCAACGTCTCGTTCGCCGCGGCGGCGCTGACCACCGTCTGACCCTCGCCCGGGGCAGCCGGAGCGGCACCGGTCACGGCACGGATCGCGGCCCCTCGGCCGACGTCGGGCCGGCCGGGTCGACACCGGGTCAGGTCCTGCCGCGTCGTCGTCCGACGGGGGTGCCGCTGCGCCTGGTCACCCTGCTCACCGACGCGGACGCCGGGCCGACCGACCGGCTGCGGGAGCGCGCGTGCACGCTGACCGGTCGGCTCCCCTGAGACCACCGTGCACGCCGCTCGCCGATCAGCGGCCGAACGCCCGTTGGTTCTCCCCGTACGCGTCGAGGCCCATCGGGGCCTTTTCCCGGGTCGAACGTCCCTTTCTGCTGGATCGAGCGGCGGGGCCGGGTCCATACTCACCGGGCATGTCGACCGACTGCAGGAATGTCCGGTGGTTCGGATCGGTACTGCTCGCCGTTGCGGGTGTGCTTCTTCTCGTCGGCTGCACGAACAGCGAGCGACCCAGCACCTTGCCGCAGACGGCGATGCCGCAGGCCCCGGCGGCGCCGCCCACGGCGAGCCCCGCCGCGTCGAAGACCTTCGTGGGGACGGCGGGCGGGACCGACGCCTTCGTCGCCGTCGTCGTCGACGGCTCCCGGGCGCTGGCGTACGTCTGTAACGGGGTCCCCGGCTCGTCGCCGGCGGCGCCGACCATCCAGGCCTGGTTCAACGTCCCGTCCGACGGCACGACGGTCGACGCGAGCCAGCCGGCCGGTCAGCTCCAGCTCGAGCTGACCGACTCGACGATGACCGGCACGCTCACCCTCGCCGACGGCCGGGCCGCGCCGGTGACCGGTAGCGCGGTGACGGGGGACGCCGGGCTCTACCGGGCCGCGGGCGGCGGAGCGGTGGCCGGCTGGATCCTTGCCACCGATGCCGACCAGCGGGGCGGACTGAGTCTCGACGGCGGCGGCACGCTGGGAATTCCGACTCTCGACGTGACCCAGACGACGATCAATTTCCGGAACCTGTCCAACGTGCGGATCGCAAAGGTGGGAATCACTCCGATACCGATCCCGTGACGGCGGCGGGTGATCGCGTCCGTGGTCGCGCGACTCCGTTCCATGGCGCCGGAGTGGTGTCCGTCGGTCGGCGCGGCGACGTCGCGCGCACCGCTCGCGGGCGCACCGAAGGGCGCGGGAGCCCGCTCTGTCCGGGTGCTGTCGCACGAGCCCGCCGTCGCCCTCGGGCGTGCAGCCGGGTCCCCGGACGCAAAGACTTACGCAGTTGCTAATGTCTGCAACTGATGAGCGCGTGTGAAGATGGGACGCCGAAGGGGGTGGGCGTTGATGAGCACGCCGCTGTATCAGGCGAAGGCGGAGTTCTTCAAGACGCTCGGCCACCCGGTGCGGATCCGGGTGCTGGAGCTGTTGAGCGTGCGCGAGCACGCCGTGTCGGAGCTGCTGGCCGAGATCGCCGTCGAGCCGGCGAACCTCTCGCAGCAGCTCGCCGTGCTACGCCGGGCAGGTCTGGCCCGCACGCGCAAGGAGGGCTCGTCGGTGTTCTACTCGCTGACGGGTCCGGAGGTGTCGGAGCTGCTCGCCGTCGCGCGGGCGATCCTGTCCGGTGTCCTGTCGGGGCAGGCGGAGCTGCTCGAGGAGCTGCGGCTGGCCTGATCCCCGCCCGGGCCGGGGTGGTCCGGTGCTGAGCCTGTGGCGGGCGATCCGCCGGCTCGGGCGGGCGGCCGAGCCCGCACCCGCACCTCCCGTGCCCGCGGGTCCCGCGGTGGCCGCCGAGCTGGCCGGCTCGGTGCAGGTCCGCCACGTCGACGCGGGGTCGTGCAACGGCTGTGAGCTGGAGATCGGCGCGGCGTTCGGGCCGGTGTACGACGCGGAGCGGTACGGCGCGCGGCTGGTCGCCTCGCCCCGGCACGCCGACGCGCTGGTCGTCACCGGCGCGGTGACCCGGAACATGGTCGAACCGCTGCGCCGCACCTATGAGGCGGTCGGCGAGCCGAAGGTCGTCGTCGCGGTGGGCGACTGCGCGCGCAACTGCGGGGTCTTCGCCGAGGCGTACGGCGTCGTCGGCGCGGTCGCCGATGTCGTCCCGGTCGATCTGGAGGTCGTCGGCTGTCCGCCTCGCCCGGAGACGATCGTGGCCGCGCTACGGCTGTGCACCGGCCGGTGAGCACGGTGGCCCGATGAACGCGGTGGGCTGGGGACTGGTGTCGGCGGTCGTCGTCGCACTGGCCGCGACGGTGGCGGCCCTGGCGGTTCCGCGCCGCCACCGGCCGGCCGTGACCGGCGTCGGTGTGGTCGCGGCAGGGCTGCTCGGGACGGTCGCGGGCGTGGTCGCGACGACCGGCACGACCTGGTCGGTCGCGCGCCCCGATCTGCTTCCGCTGATCGGTCTGGAGCTCGACGTCGATTCGTTGTCGGGGGTGTTCCTCGCTGTCGGTGGCGTCGTGGCGATCGCCGCCGGGACATATGCGATCGGGGCCGCGCGGCACGGTCTCGACGGGCCCGGCGTGCAGGCTGCGCTGCCCGCGTTCGTCGCGTCGTTGCTGCTGGTCCCGGCCGCGGGCAGCGTCGGCACGCTGCTGTACTGCTGGGAGCTGATGGCGCTGACGTCGCTCGTGCTCGTGGTGGCCGAGCACCGGGAGCGCCCCGCGGTGGCGTCGGCGGGGCTCTGGTACGCCGTCATGACGCACGCGGGGTTCGTGGCGATCATGGTCGGGTTGCTGGTCGCGGCCGGCGCGGCCGGCGACGGCTCGTTCGCCGCGATCCGGGCGGCCGCGAGCGGGTTGTCGCCCGCGGCGGCGAGTCCGGCGTTCCTGGCCTGCCTGGCCGGGTTCGGCTCGAAGGCCGGCATGGTGCCGCTGCACCCGTGGCTGCCGCGGGCCCATCCCGAGGCACCGAGCCATGTGTCGGCGCTGATGTCGGCGGCGATGGTCAACCTCGGCGTCTACGGGATCGTCCGGGTCGGGGTCGACCTGCTCGGGGGAGGCCCGTCGTGGTGGTGGGTGACGGTGCTCGTGCTCGGCGCGGTCTCGGCGGTGTACGGCATCCTGCAGGCCGCGGTCGGCAGCGACCTCAAGCGGCTGCTCGGTTACTCGACGACCGAGAACATGGGCCTCGTCCTGGTCGGCGTCGGTGCGTGCGGGATGTTCGCCGCCGCCGGGAGCCGCGCGCTCGCCGGCCTGGCGCTGACCGCGGCGCTGCTGCACGTCATGACGCACGCGGCGTTCAAGACGGTGCTGTTCCTGTCCGCCGGATCGGTCCTGCACGCGACCGGCACGCGCGATCTCGACGCGCTCGGCGGGCTGCGCAGCCGGATGCCGGTGACGACGGCGGCGTTCGGCGTCGGCGCGCTGGCGGCGTCGGCACTGCCGCCAGGCGCGGCGTTCGTCAGCGAGTGGCTGCTGCTGCAGGCCCTGATCCACGGGCTCCCCGCGCCCGGCGTGGTGCCCGCGGTGGTGCTGCCGCTCGGGGTCGCGGCGATCGCGCTGACCGCCGGGCTCGCCGTCGCGACCTTCGTGAAGGCCTTCGGAATCGGGTTCCTCGGCAGGCCGCGTGGCGCCGGTGCGGCAGCCGCGGCCGAGAGCGGCCCGGCGGCGCTGACCGCGATGGTGCTGGCGGGCCTGGCCTGTGTCGCCGCGGCGGTCTGCCCGACCCTCGTGCTCCCGACGTTGGCCGAGGTCGCAGGGGGTGTCGTGCACGCCGTGCCGGCGGTGAGCGGAACGGTCGCGATCGAGCTCGTCGGGGTGAGCGGTGTGTTGTCGCCGGTGCTGCTGGTCGTGACGCTGATCGCCGCCGCGGCGGCGGTCGTGGGTGCGCTCCGGCTGCTGGCTCGTCGCCGGGACCGCAGGCGGGCGCGGCTGTGGGACTGCGGGGCAGGCCCGCTCTCGGCGCGCATGGAGTACACGGCGACGTCGTTCGCCGAGCCGCTGCAGCGCGTGTTCGACGACGTGCTGGCCCCGGAGCAGGACGTCGACGTCAGCCACCACGAGGAGTCGCGCTACCTGGTCGCCGCGGTGTCCTACCGGCGCGAGCTGCCCGACCGGGTCGAACGTCGGCTCTACACCCCGCTCCTGGACGCGGCCACGGCGTGGGGGCGGGCCGGGCGCGGCCTGGCGACCGGGAGCGTGCACCGCTACCTCGGCTACGGGTTCGTCACCCTGTGCGGCCTGCTCGCGTGGCTCGTGGTGACCCGGTGAGCGCCCTCGGGGTCGCCGGTGGCGTGCTGCAGGCGGTGGTGATCGTCGGCGGTGCGCCGCTGCTGCTGGGTCTGATGCGCCAGGTCCGGGCGCGGCTGGAGGGCCGCGCCGGGCCGGGCGTCGGCCAACCCTGGCGTGACCTGCGGAAACTGGTGCGCAAGCAGTCCATCTCGCCGCGTGGCACGACGGAGGTCTTCCGGGTCGCGCCGGTGCTGCTGGTGGCCATGACGCTGGTCGTCGCGGTCGTGGCCCCGCTGGTCACCACCGCGTCGGCGGTGCCGCCCGTCGCGGACCTGTTCGTCGTCGTCGCGCTGCTCGCCCACGCCACGGTCGTGATCGCGCTCGCCGGGCTGGACAGCGGGACCGCGTTCGGCGGGATGGGCGCGAGCCGGGAGGTGACCGTCCTCGCGCTCGTCGAGCCGACCGCCCTCGTCGCGATCTTCGCGCTGTCCGTCCCCACGGGGTCGACCAGCCTGCCGACGATCGTCGGCACCGCCCTCGACGACCCGCAGCGGCTCATCTCACCGGCGAGCCTGCTCGCGGCGGTCGCGCTGGCGGCCGTGATCGTCGCCGAGACCGGACGGCTGCCGGTGGACAACCCGTCGACGCACCTCGAGCTGACGATGATCCACGAGGCGATGGTCCTGGAGTACGCGGGCCCGGACCTCGCGCTCGTCGAGCTGGGCTCGGCGATGCGGCTGTCGGTCTATCTCGGCCTGTTCACCTCGCTGTTCGTGCCCTGGGGGATCGCCACCACCGCGTCCCCGCTCGCACTGGCCCTCGGGGTCGTCGCGCTGGCCGTCAAGGTCGGGGTCGTGGGCGCCGGGCTGGCCGCGCTCGAGGTGTTCCTGGCCAAGCTGCGGCTGTTCCGGGTGCCGGAGCTGCTGGCCGGGTCGTTCCTGCTGGCCCTGCTCGCCGTCACCACCGCCTACGTCCTCGGCTGACCGGATCGACGCCAGTGGAGGACACACCGGAATGGAGCCCGTCGTCATGAGCCCTCCCGCCGCAGCGCTGCTCGACGTCGCGGCCGGCGCGCTGCTGCTCACCGCCGTGCTGGTGGTCTGGCGGCGCGACCTGCCGACGATCCTGCGGATCTTCACCGCGCACGGGCTGGCGCTCGGTGCCCTGGTCGGTGTGCTGGCCTGGGCGCAGCGCTCGGTGGAGCTGGGGCTCGTCACGATCGGGGTCCTCGCGGTGCGCGGGGGGCTGCTGCCGTGGCTGCTGCGCCGCGCGCTCGCCGGGGCGGGACCGGCCCGGCGCGAGGTCCGGCCGGTGGTCAACGTCACCGCGTCGCTGCTGGCCGTCGCGGCGCTCGTGCTGCTGGCGTTCTCCGTCTCGGTCCCGCTCGTCGAGCTCGGGGAGTCGCCCGCCACGCGGGCGGTCCCGGTGGCGGTCGCGGTGGTCCTGATCGGGCTGCTCGTCCTCGTCACCCGCCGGCACACGGTCTCCCAGCTCGTCGGGTTCCTCCTGGTGGACAACGGGATCACGGCCGCCGGGTTCCTCACCACGTCGGGCATCGGGCTCGTCGTCGAGGTCGGGGTTGCGCTGGACGTGCTGCTGGCGGTGCTCGTGCTGCAGGTGCTCGCCGGGCGGATCCGCGACACCTTCGGCGATGTCGACCTCGGCGAGCTGCGGGAGCTGCGGGACCGATGACGACACCCACGCTCGCCGCGCTCGCGATCGCGCCGATCGCGGTCCCGGCGCTGACCGCGGCCGGCTGCGCCGTCGCCGGCCGCCGCACGGCCGCTGCCGCGGGCATCGGCTGCGCGGCCGCCGTGCTGGCGGTCGCAGCCGGCCTCGGGGCGCATGTCGTCGCCGACGGTCCCGTCGAGGTCGCCGGGCTGCGCGTCGACGCGCTCAGTGCGTTCATGCTGGTCGTGATCGGCGCGGTGGCGATGGTCGCCGCCATCGCGGCGCCCGCCCACGTCGCCGCGGAGGTCGACGCCGGCCGGCTCGCGCCGAGCACGGCCCGGCGCCAGGGCGTGCTCGTGCACGCGTTCCTGGCCGCGATGGCGATCGCCGTGCTGGCCGCGGACCTCGGCGTGCTGTGGGTCGCGGTCGAGGCGACCACGATCGTCACGGCCTTCCTCGTCGGCCAGGGCCGCACCCGGGGGGCGGTGGAGGCGGCCTGGAAGTACGTCGTCATCTGCTCGACGGGCATCGCGCTGGCCCTGCTGGGACTCGTGCTGCTCAACCACGCGGCCGCGCACGCGCCCCCCGGGACCGGCGGGCACGGGCTGGACTGGGCCGGCCTCGTCACCGCGGCCCCCGGCCTCGACCCCGGCGTCACCCGGATCGCGGTCGTCCTGCTCGTGCTCGGCTTCGGGGCGAAAGCCGGGCTCGCGCCGCTGCACGCCTGGCTGCCCGACGCACACAGCCAGGCGCCCGCCCCGGTGTCGGCGCTCATGTCCGGCGTCCTGCTGGCCGTGTCGTTCTCCGCGATCCTGCGGGTCAAAGTGATCGCCGACGCCGCGCTCGGCCCCGGGTTCGTCCGGGCCCTGCTGCTCGGCGCCGCGCTCGTCTCGCTCGCCGTCGCGGCCTCGCTGCTGCTGGCCCAGCGCGACTACAAGCGGATGCTCGCCTACTCCAGCATCGAGCACATGGGCCTGCTGGCCCTCGGCGCCGGCATCGGCGGGGCGGCCGCGACCGCGGCGGTGCTGCTGCACGTGCTCGGCCACGGGCTGGTCAAGAGCGTCGCGTTCGTCGGCGCCGGCCGGATCGCGCAGCTCACCGGGACCAGCCGGATCGACCGCGTCCGCGGGCTCGTCGCGACCCAGCCCGGCCTGGCGGCAGCAACGGGCCTCGCGGTCCTGGCCCTGCTCGGGCTGCCCCCGTTCAGCCTGTTCGCCAGCGAGTTCGCGATAGTGCGGGCCGGCCTGGCCGGCGGCGACGGTTCCGCCGCCGGCTGGGCGGTCGTCGTCGCGCTCGGGCTCGTCGTCGTGATCGGGGCGGCGATGCTGCGGCACACCGGACGGATGCTGCTGGGCCCCGCACCGGACGGCCCCGGGGCGGCGGCCGCGCCCCGGCGGCTGCCGCGGTCGACCGCCGTCGCCCTGGCCGCCGGCCTCCTCGCCGCCGCCGTGCTCGGCGTGACCGCGGGCCCGCTCGCCGAGCTGATCACCCACGCCGCGCGCACCCTCACCGAGCACCATGACGACGCCCATCGGTACCGGCGCAGGCCGGATCGTCTCGACGGTGCCCGCCGACGCGTTGCCCGAGCGCGCCGCCGCACTACTCGCCGGCGGCGCCCGGCTGGCCCTCGTCGCCGGACACGACGACCGGCCGTCCGGCGGCGGGCTGCGCACGGTCCATCTGTTCGTGCAGCCCGGCGCCGACCTGCGCACCGAGCTGCACGTCCACCTCGACCCCGGCCGGCCGGCGCTCCCGAGCCTGGCCGCGCTCTCGTTCCCGGCGGGCCGGTTCGAACGCGAGCTGCGGGACCTGTTCGGCATCGAACCGGTCGGCCACCCGTTGCCGCGCAGGCTCGTCCGGCACTTCCACTGGCCTCGCGGCTGGTACCCGATGCTCTCCGACGCCGGTCCGGCCCCGGCGTTCGGCGACCCCGACGGGCCCTACCCGTTCCGCCCGGTGGAGGGGCCCGGCGTCTACGAGATCCCGGTCGGGCCGGTGCACGCCGGCATGATCGAGCCGGGACACTTCCGGTTCTCGGTGGTCGGCGAGACGATCCTCAAGCTCAAGGCCCGGCTGTGGTTCGTCCACCGTGGGCTCGAGAAGCTGGTCGAGGGCCGCTGTCCCGCCGATGCGCTCGAGATCGCGCAGCGGGCGAGCGGGGACACCACCGTGGGGCACGGGGTCGCGTTCTGCCAGGCGATCGAGGACGCCCTGGGCATCGACGTCGGACCCCAGGCCCACCGGCTGCGTGCGGTGCTGCTGGAGCTGGAGCGCCTCTACAACCACGTCAACGACCTCGGGGCGCTGTGCAACGACGTCGGCCACGGCGTCCTCAACGCACACGCCCAGCGCGTCCGGGAACGACTGTTGCGGCTCAACGACCAGGTCACCGGACACCGCCTGCTGCGTGGCGCGGTCGTTCCCGGGGGCGCGGCCGTCGTCGCACTGCCCGATCCCGCTGTGCTCGCCCGGGTGGCCGCCGACGTCGCGGAGATCGCCGACCTCGCGCTCGGGCACAGCGTCGTGCACGACCGGTTCGCCGGGACCGCGGTCCTGACCCGCGACCAGGCCGCCGAGCTCGGCACCCTCGGCTACGTCGCGCGGGCCAGCGGCCTCGCCGTCGACGCCCGCCACGACCACCCCCTGCTCCTGGACGAACTGCCCCGGGCCGAGTACAGCTGCACCGGCGGCGACGTGCTCGCCCGCTTCCAGGTGCGACGCGAGGAGATCGACCTCGCCGTCGCGACGATCGCCGCCCTCGCCGAACGGCTCGACGGCCCGGACCACCGCGTGGACCCGCGCGACCGACCCGGTTCGGGCCGTTCGGGTGTGGGCATCGTCGAGGGCTGGCGCGGCACCATCACGCACCGCGTCGAGCTGGCCGACGACGGCACGCTGCGCCGGCTCAAGATCGTCGACCCGAGCTTCTTCAACTGGCCCGCGCTGCCCGTCGCCCTCGCGGACACGATCGTTCCCGACTTCCCGCTGGTCAACAAGAGCTTCAACCTCTCCTACGCGGGCAACGACCTCTGACGCGACGGTCGGTGCTTGCACATCGTGGCAACTTCGAAACTCGGCAACGAGATAGGCTGGACCGTGACGACGTGTTCGTCCGCGAGACCCGCGGCGATCCGCGGCGAGGACGGCAGGAGACGAGCCCGACCATGACGACGGTGCAGCGTCCGAGCCCGGTGCGATGGCTGTGGTACGCGCTCGGCGGATCCCTGCCCGCCCGCCACCGCGAGTGGGTCCTGTACGACGCGACCCGCCCCACGTGGCAGCTCCGCCACTTCGCCCGCGCCTGTGTCCAGCTCGGGCTGATCACGGTGCCGGTCCTGCTCCTGGTTCCCGGGCCGCTCTGGGTCAGGGCACTGGCCACCCTGCTCGGCTGGCTCGTCGCCCTCCAGTACGTGCTGTACACCGCCGACGGATCCGTCGAGCACAGGGTGCAGAAGGCGGGCTACCCACCGGGCACCGCGCAACGGGTCCGCGACGACGCCGGCGCCGACGAGCGGGCGGCGGCCGCCGCCCGCTACGCCCGCCGCTACCGCACCTGACGCGCGCTCGTCCCCGGCCGGCGGGTCGACCGCGGGTCCGTCAGGCGACGAGACCGGCGGCTGCGGCGCGACCGCGAATCTCGACCGCCGTCTCGAGCATGGCCGCGGTGCTGGTGAACCGGTCCTGGGGGTCAGGTCCACGATGAGCTCGTCGATGCGCGTGAGCGCGTACGCCGCGTCGCGGTGAACATCCCGCGGAACACCCATGATCCCGTCGGCACCCCGACCAGCTCCTTGCTCCTGCCCGGCTGACCCAGGGTTTCCGGCCGATCTTGCGCAGCGGCCTACAGCGCGGAGGGGTGCGGGCACAGCGCCGTCACCGCGATCGTCATGAAGGGGAACAGCGGCAGGTTCCAGAGGATGTCGTGCAGCTCGTCGGAGGAGTCCACGTCGAACACGCTGACGTTCGAGTACCGGCCCACGACCCGCCAGATGTGGACCCAGGTGCCCTGTTTCTGCAGGTCCTGGCAGTATGCCCGCTCCCGGGCGACGAGATCGGCCCTCACCTCCGGGGCGAGGTCACGGGGGATCGCGACATCCATCGTGACGTGGAAGAGCATGTGAGGTGTCCTCTCGGGAGGGCAGGCGACCCACGTCGCCCGCCCGCTGTGGCACGAGGCCGTGGGTCCGGCTCCGGCGGCCGGAGCCGGACCCGGGCGGTCAGGCGCGCTCGAGCACGAAGTCGTACTCGACGGCCCAGCCCTCGGCAGTGGGCGTGGGGTCGAGGACGAGCTCGTCCTTCGTCGCGGTCGCGACGTCGTCGTCGAGCCATTCGCCGCCCGTGAAGTACAGCTGCGTGGTGATCTGGCGGTGCCCGTCGGCGCGCACCATCAGGTGCAGGTGGGCGGGCCGCCACGGGTGCCAGCCGGCGGCCGAGATCAGCGCACCGGTGGGTCCGTCCGTCGGGATCTGGTACGGAGCGGGCTTGATCGAGCTGATCTCGAACCGGCCCTGGTCGTCGGCGACGACCACGGCACGCAGATTGCCGTCCGGCAGGTGCGGCGCGAAGCCGGAGTAGTAGCCGTCCGCGTCGGCCTGCCAGAAGTCGATCTCGGCGCCGGGGAGGGGATGGCCGTCGAGGTCGCGGACCTGCCCGCTGAACACGAGCTTGTCGCCCTTCTCGTCCGCGCGCATCGGGAGCGTCGCCACCGCGGGCAGCCGGGTCTGGCCGGGCAGGTAGTACGGGCCCTCGATGGTGCCGACGGTTCCTCGCTGGGTCCGGGCGGCGACCTTCTCGATCTCGTGCTCGACGAAGACGTCGAGGAACAGCGGCCATTCGCCGCCCTCGCCGACGTCCATCAGCCACCGCTTCGCGGCCTGGAACTCGGGGTAGGTCACCTCCTCCTCGCGCACGACCTGATGGATCGCCTCGAGGACGCGCCGGACGACGCGGTCGGTGCGTTCCTGGCTCGTCGCGGCGGGGCCACGACGCTCGGAGCTCGCCCGGAACGCCTCGGACGCGTTGGCGCCCGATCCGGCCGCGGTGGGGGACGGGGTGGTGGTGGTCATGCTGTTCCCTTCGTTGAGACCTCGTTGTTCGTCCGGGGTCAGCGGGCGTCGGTCCGGTAGTGGCGGAGCTTGTCCTGGTCGATCTCGATGCCGAGCCCGGGCGCCTGCCGCACCCGCACGGTCCCGTTGCGGATCTCCAGCGGTTCGGTGAGCAGGTCGTCGCTCATGTCGAGGAAGTTCGACAGCTCACCCGCCCGGCGCGAGGTGCCCTCGAAGGCGGCGCCGAAGGCGAGCGAGCAGAGCGAACCGATCTGCCCGTCGATCTGGTTGCCGAGCACGACCTCGACCCCGAGGCCCTCGCACTGGGCGAGGATGCGGTGCGAGCCGGTGAACCCGGTGCGCGCCGTCTTGATGCTGATGCCGGTCGCGGAGCCGCCGAGCAGCTCGCGGGTGACGTCCCCGGCGGTCGGCGCGCTCTCGTCGGCGAAGATCGGGACGGAGCTCTGCGTCACCAGCCACCGGCGGCCCAGTACGTCGTCGGCGGGGCACAGCTCCTCGGCGAACTGCAGGTCGAGGTCGGCCAGCGCCCGCAGCGCGCGTGCGGACTCGACCGGGGTCCAGCCCCGGTTCCCGTCGATGTAGATCTCGGCCTCCGGCATGGCCTCACGCAGTGCGCGGCAGGCCGCCACGTCGAGGCCGATCGGGCGGCGCCCGACCTTGACCTTGAAGGTCGCGATGCCGTACTGCTCCTGCATCCGGCCCGCCTCGGCGACCATCTCGGCCGGCTCCGCGAACCCGACCATGTGCGCGACGCGCATCCGGTCGCCGAACCCGCCGAGCAGGTCCGTCACCGGGACGCCGAGCGCCTGTCCCACGATGTCCCACAGCGCCATGTCGATGGCGGCCTTGGCCGTAGGGTTGCCGACGGTCCGGTCCAGGCGAACGCGGACCTGCTCGCGATCGAGGGGGGACAGGCCGACGATCTGCGGGGCGAAGACGGTCGTCACGATCGCGACGATCGACTCCTGCGTCTCGCCGTAGGTGAACGGCCGTGGCGGCGCCTCCGCGGTGCCGACCAGTCCGTCGTCGGTGTGAACCCGCACCAGGACGTGCTCGGCGTCCGAGACCGACCCCGACGCGAACCGCAGCGGCTTGCGGTAGGGGATCGCGAAGGGGATCGCCTCGACCCTGCTGATCTTCATGACGTGCCTTCCCGACCCGGACGGGTCAGCGTCGGATGAGCGGACTCCGGACGACGGTGGACCCCGCTGCCCGGTCGGCGGAGTCGAAGAAGTCCTCGCGGTAGATGTCGCGGGGGAAGAGCCGCGCCTTCATGAGGGCCTTCATCGTGTCGCGCACGAACGCCGGGCTGCCGCAGATGTAGGCGACGTTGCCCGACGCCCGCGGGTAGTCCTCGGCGAGCATCGTGGGCACCCGCCCCGTGCGCCCCTCGAACTCCTCCTGGGACAAGGCGGGCCGGTAGGTGAACCACCCGTGCGCGGCGGCGAACTCCTGCAGCCACTCGTGCTCGTAGAGATCGGCCGCCGTGGGAACGCCGTGGTAGAGGACCACCTCGTGGCCGCTGCCGAGGTCCTCGATGTGCCGGAGCATCGCCTTCATCGGCGCCAGGCCCGTGCCACCCGCCAGCATGAGGATGGGCTCGTCGCGGGCGGGGCGCAGGAAGAACTGGCCGTAGGGCCCGGACACCGGAACGGCGTCGCCGACCGCGAGGTCCTTGAAGATCCAGCCCTCGGTCGCCGCTCCGTCGGGTGAGCGCTTGACGTGCAGCTCGATCGTCGTCGCGTCGGCGGGCGCGACGGCGAGCGAGTACGGGCGCGTCTCCCCGGCCGGGGTGCTGAGCTGCACGTACTGCCCCGGGTTGAACGGAATGGGCCGATCCAGCTCCAGACGGACCCGTCGAACGGTGGGGGCGACGTCCTCGAGCCCCACGACCGTGCCCGTGTAGTCGCGCACGGGGTGGACCTCGACCCCTGCCTCGACGTCCACCTCGCCCTCGATCGTCACGTCGCTGCGCGGCGTCGCGACGCACAACAGGGCCGCGCCCTCGTCCCGCTCGCTGTCGAGGAGGGCGTAGGGGGAGGCGTCGCCGAGGTCGAGCTCGCCGTCGAGGACCTGCGCCTTGCAGGTGCCGCAGGTGCCGTGCGTGCAGGCGTGCGGCAGCCAGATCCCCTCGCGCAGGCACGCGTCGAGGACGGTCTGGTCCTCGCGGCACTCGATCTCGGCGCCGATGGGTTCGACGGTGACGGTGTAGGTCTCCATGACGACTCCTCAGGCCGAGAAGTGCAGCAACGCCTTGTGCCCGATGCCGAGGTCGGCGAGCGACGCGTCGTCGGCCGGCTGCAGCGGCTCGTCGAACAGCCGCCACCCGGCGACGGCGGCGGCGTCGAAGTCGGGGTCGGAGCCGGCCCACGGTGCGACGACGCCGGCTACGAACTCGCCGAACGGCATGGCCTTCGGCACGCGGAAGCACGCGGCAGAGCAGAACAGCGGATTGCCGTCCCAGTGCACGTAGACGAGCTGGTCGTCGCCGAAGTTCTCGGCGCGGTCGGCGGACGGGAACTCGTAGTCGTAGAGCGCCTTGACGGCCATGGTCAGCTCCCCTGCTTCGGTGCGCCGGAGTGCCACTCGGCCCACGACCTCTGGTCCGGCGAGCCCTTGTACTCGCCGTTGTCGCCCTCCTGGATGCCGTACCAGTCGAGCACCTCCGGCACGCTCGGCCCGCCGCAGTTGCCCTGGTAGATCTGGTGGACGGGCAGCCACGCCTGGACGAACTTCTCCGGCTCGCGGTCGAAGATCCACTTGCAGCCGTCGGAGCAGGTGTGGAAGGTCTCGCTCCGGAAGCTGCTCGTGCGGAAGGAGGTCGACGTCGGGTCGTCCGGCTCGGTGAAGACCATCGGGATCTGGCAGACCTGGCAGAGCTGCGGCAGGCCCTGGAAGAAGATCCGGCCACCCGCGGCCTCGGTGCGGGCGTGCTTGTCCCACACCGGCTTGTAGAGCTCGTCGAAGGTGCCCGGGTACTGCTCGGAGAGCCAGGCCGAGTGCTCCACGCCGGGCGTCTGGGTGGTGAACGCCGCCGCGAAGCTGAAGTTGTGCAGGATCTTGTACACCTGGTGGGACAGGTGGTCCTTCTCCGCGATGGCGTCCTCGACGTGCCGCGGCGGCCTGATGCCGTAGTACTCCAGGTCGGGGAAGAGCCCGCCGAGCATCTGGTCCTCGAAGTAGAGCTCGAAGGCCTCCTTCCAGCTCATGACCGGCTTCGGAAGCATGTAGTCCATCATCGCGGCGACCAGCGCCGACATGCGGTACGCCCGCCAGAACCACTTGTCGATCCAGGCCTGGATGATCGGGACGTTGCCCTCGTCCTGCTCGAGCAGGAACTTGATCGCCTCGAGGCCCAGCGTCATGTGCCGGCTCTCGTCGGACTGCGCCGAGAACCCGAACGACATCGTCGGCATGTCGCCGTTGAAACTGGCACCGCTCATGAAGGGCACGAAGAGCAGGTTCGTCAGCAGGTACTCGAAGCTGAACGAGATGGAGATCAGGAACTCGAAGGGCCCCGCGCTCATCGCGTCGTCGAACAGGGACTTCGGCACGGACAGGTACCAGACCCGGTCGTGCATCTTCGACCAGCTGTGGAAACCGCCGTAGTACTTGTTGTAGTTGCTGATCGTGTGGATCTGGGTCTGGCAGTGGCGCAGCTCGTCGATGCTCTGGCAGAGCGCGGCGAAGCGCGGGGCCGGGCCCTCGAGATAGCGCGCGAGGTACGCGAAGTGACGGTGCGCCGCGTACTCCAGCGGCGTGACGCCCTGGATGAACAGCTTGATCGCGTTCAGGTACGAGGCGTCGGCGAGGCCGAGGTGGCCCTGGCTCTGGGCGAAGCCGTCCAGGACCGCGTAGAGGCGCTTGTCCTTCTCCGCCTGGTACTTGTAGTAGGCGTCGACGGTCAGTCGGAACGGGTCCTGCCAGCCGTCCCAGTCGTGGATCTTGATCCCCTCGTACGAGGTGTAGGGGAAGAGCTTCTCGCGCTCGACGTAGCTGGGCTCCCAGTCGAGGTCGCGGGTCAGCAGGGCGTAGCGCTCCTTGAGCGGCAGCTTCTTCGCGCGGGGTTTCGCCTGGGTCATGTCAGTGCTCCCAACTCACGATGATCTGGTCGTCGTCCCACTCGGAGAAGTTGCCGGCGTAGGACACGATCGCCAGCTGGAACTCACCGGTGTCCCACTCGCGGCCGAGCTGTGCCTCGACCGTCTCGCGGTTGATGACGATGCGGCCCGCGGCCTGCAGCTTGAGCAGCCCGGGCAGGTGGCGGATGGTCAGTTCCGGGTTGTCGGCCCTGATCGCGTCGACCAGCGGCCGGTTCTCCTCGGCGTCCTGGATGTCGATGCCGACCTGGCGCAGCGTGGAGGTCATGCCGCGACCCCGTCCAGACGGTCCGCGACGACGGCGGACAGTGCGCCGACCGCCTCCTCGGCGCGGGGCCTCCAGGTGGCGGCGATGCGGTCGAGGTGTTCGGTGTTCGACGGTCCGTGCTCGGGGTCGCCCCGCCATGCGGCGACCAGCGCGTCCAGCCAGCGGCGCTGGTCGGCGAACCAGGTCGTGAGGTACTGGGCGACCAGGCTGTAGGCGCCGGCGCCGCCGAGGAGTGCCTTCTCGTCGAGACCCGAGTACATCGCCGGGAAGAGCAGGGAATCGACGTGGTCGATCGCCAGCAGGCCCTCCGCCCAGTCGTCGACGACCATGATCTCCTCGACGAGGCGCCGCAGCGGCTGCAGGTGCGCACCGTCGAGCCATTCCTGCTTGGCCGTGGTGAGCACGTCACCGACACCGCCGGCGACGGCGATGCCGACCCGGGAGAGCATCTGCGCGTTGCCGATGCGGTCGAACGCGGCGAAGGTGCAGCACTGTGCGAGTGAGGTGCCGTGGGCGAAGCGGGCGCCGGTGACGGAGACGAGCTGGCAGCCGGACTCGTAGTGGCGCAACGGGATCACCACCGACCCGAGCACGCTGCGCCATGCCTCGGGGAGCGTGCCCAGCAGCTCGCGGTCCTCGAGGTAGGACAGGGTCTTGCCGAACTCGTCGTGCAGCCCGGCCCGGTTGGTCACGTACGGGGTGTAGAAGAAGCCGCGCGGGTCCGCATACGTGTAGGGATCCGTCAGCCGCAGCGCCGAGTACCGCGGGTCGTACAGCTCGCGGTCCTGCGCCCAGGTCGGGCGGTAGTGGAAGTTCTCCCGAGGCTCGACGTCGAGCGTCGCCTCCTGGTAGCGGGTCGCCGGTTGGTCACCGAAGCGGTCGATGACGTTCTGATAGCTCTGGCGCTTGGCTTCGATGACCTGGTAGCGCAACTCGTACTGCACGGGTGGCTCCTGTCGGTTCGGATGAGGTACGGGCGGTTCGCCGCGACCGGGGGTCAGGCCGGCGCGATCAGGTTGAGCAGCAGCGACCGGAGCTCGTCCTCACCGGCCAGCCGACGCGGCTGTTCGTCCTGCCGACCCGTCACTATGAGGCTGACCAGGGCCGAACGGCCGGACATGACCGTCTGCACGCGGGCGGCACGATCCCGGTATCCCAGCGTGAACGCGAGCTCCCCGGGGCCGACCTCGTCGTCGAGGCTGATGACGTCGCCGTGTGCGCGTAGCACCGCGTTCGCCTCGGACACGAGCTGCTCGGCGAGCGAGCGGACGATGACCTGGGTGTCGGTCGCGATCGGCACCGGCGCG
>Ga0182736_1001688_pt1 | contig 19941 bp, 23 predicted proteins | sample eDN5th30CKraftBY_FD_128882 | JGI IMG/M metagenome (GOLD analysis project Ga0182736, IMG submission 128882) | Enriched backyard soil microbial communities from Emeryville, California, USA - eDNA 5th pass 30_C Kraft BY (version 2) (version 2) | ecosystem: Environmental > Terrestrial > Soil >... | reverse complement strand
TCCGCCGCTCGACGAGCCAGCGGGCGATCGTGCGGCGGCGGTGGTCCGACAGGCGGCCGCCGGTCGGGCTGTGCGGACCGGACTGGAGGTAGACGAGCGCCGGCCCGAGGTCGAGTGCCTCCTCGAGGTCGGCGAGGACCGGCCCCTTGCCGTCGACGGCGACGGGCACGGGCCGGCCACCGAGCGCCGCGATGGCGGAGAGGACGCCCGGGTACGTGGGGTCGTCGACCACGACCTGATCGCCCGGACGCAGCCACGAGCTGCACGCGATCGAGATCCCCTGCTGGGCCCCGGTCGTGACGACCACCTGCTCCGCCTCGCTGGGGAGGCCGATCGCCGTGAGGCGGCTGGCGATGCGGCGGCGCAGCTCGGGCACGCCCCACAGGTCCTCGTCGCCGGCGCCGACGTCGCCCGTGGCGACCGACACCGAGGGCACGCCCATCGGCTCGGCGACGACCGAGATGGAGAGGTCGATGACCGCGCGCTCGTGCCGGCGGTCGACGAAGCGCCGCACGAGACGGGACCCCTCCCGGCCGGGCGGCAGCGCGCCACCCGACCCCGCCGCGACGAAGGTGCCGCTGCCGCCGCGGCGGTGCACGAGGCCCTCCTCGACGAGCCGGTCGTAGGCGGCCACGACCACGCCGCGGCTGACGGCGGCCGCGGGTCCGAGCGCCCGCTCCGACGGCAGCCGCCAGCCGGGCGGCAGGTCGCCCCGCTCGACCGCGCCGGCGAGGGCGCGCTCGAGCCGCCGGTAGAGCGGGCCGCTCCCCGCCGCCCAGTCACCGAGCGCGTCGAGCGTGCGGGCCAGCGCAGCCGACCGCTCGGCGGCCGCCGAGCCCGACGCCGCCGACGAAGGTGCCACTCGTCCAGAAGTGGCCCTGTTCTCCATGGTCCACTTCTGTCAGAGTCCGGCCCCATGGTCAAGTCCCTCGCCGTCGAGCGCGCCGGCTCCTCCGCCATCCGAGACCTCCTCGAGATCACCGAGCGGCCGGGCATCGTGTCGCTCGCCGGCGGCCTGCCCAACCCCGCCACGTTCCCCACCGAGGCGCTCGCCCGGGCGTCCGCCGCCGCCATCGCCGAGGATCCGCTGGCTGCCCTGCAGTACGGACCGACCGAGGGCTACCGACCCCTGCGCCGGTGGGTCGCCGAGCGGCACGGCCTCGGCGCCCACGGCACCGAGGGCGAGGAGCGGGTCCTCGTCACCAGCGGCTCGCAGCAGGCGCTCGAGCTGCTCACCCGCGCCCTGGTCGATCCAGGCGGGCAAGTCGCCCTCGCGGATCCTGCCTACGTCGGTGCGCTCCAGGCGTTCCGTGCCGCCGGGGTCGAGCTCGCCGCCATCCCCGCCGATGCCGACGGGCTGTGCGTCGACGTCCTCGCCGACCGCCTCGCCCGTGGCGAGCGGCCCGCGCTGGTCTACGTCGTCGCCAACTTCGACAACCCCAGCGGGTCCACCCTGAGCGCCGAGCGGCGCGCCGCCCTCGCCGAGCTGGCCGACCGCTACGGGTTCTGGATCGTCGACGACGACCCCTACGGCGAGCTGCGCTGGAAGGGCGAGGCGCCGGTCGCCCTGCGCGAACTGACCGACCGCACGATCACGCTGGGCTCCACGTCGAAGGTCCTCGCCCCTGGGCTGCGGGTCGGCTGGGCCGTCGCCCCCGTCGAGGTCCGCCGGGCGATGACGATCCTCAAGCAGTCGGCCGACCTGCACACCAGCGCCCTCACCCAGCAGGTCGTCCACCGCACGATGGCCGAGCCCGGGTTCCTCGATGCCCACCTCGCCACCCTGCGCACGACCTACCAGCACCAGGCCCAGCACCTGGTCGGCGCGCTGCGCGACCAGGTGGGCGACCGCCTCGCTGTCGTCGAGCCCGACGGGGGCATGTTCCTCTGGGCCGAGCTACTCGACCCGACCGCCGACACCGCGGCCCTGCTCGCCCCCGCCGTCGAAGCGGGCGTCGCCTTCGTGCCCGGCGCTGCGTTCGGCGTCGAGCGCCTCCACCCCACCCGCATGCGCCTCAGCTACGCCACCGCCGATGCGGCCGGCCTCGACCTCTCCGTCGCCCGGCTCGCTGGGGTTCTCACCGGCCCCTAGGGCAGAATGGACGGCACGCTCTGCGAGGGGACGCACGTGGATCTGACCGTCATCGCCATCCCGGCGTACTTCAGCACCATGGGTGCCGAGTACGCCTACCTCAAGCGCCAGGCGCAGGACCGCGCCCCCATCGCCGGCGACTACACCCGTGACGACACCCTGGCCAGCCTGGCCATGGGCGTCGGCAGCCTGCTCGCCCCGCTCACGCTGAAGAAGCTGGTCGAGCCGGTCACGCCCGGCAAGGGCAAGTACGGCAAGGTCCTCGTGGCCGGTGCGCTCGGTGCCGCGGTCGCCACCACCGTGGCCGACGCGGTCGCCCGCCGCCAGGAGGCCGGCGAGCTGCCCGAGGCCGGCACCATCCCCGAGGACTCCCCCGCCGCCCAGCGCCCCACGAACCGCAAGACCAAGCGCAGCCTCGCCCGCCGCATCGCCTCGTCCACCGGCGTCGCCGCGGTGGCCGGCGGCGTGCTGGCCGCCAGCACCATGTGGGCCAGCAAGACCGCGGCCCAGAAGATCTTCGCCAGCCACGACCGCGACCTCGGCAACGGCGTCCTCGCCAACCTGGGCGCCATCGTCGGCTGGGACTTCATCTACTACTGGAACCACCGGTTCATGCACGAGACCCGGTGGCTGTGGGCGATCCACGTCGTCCACCACAGCTCCGAGCACTACAACCTCTCCACCGCCCTGCGGCAGCCGGTGCTCGACGTGTTCGGCATGTTCGTGCCGTACGGCGCCCTGTCGCTGGCGGGCTTCCGGCCCGACACCATCGAGACGGCCCGCGGCGTGAACCTGCTGTACCAGTACTGGATCCACACCGAGACGATCGGGAAGCTCGGGCCGGTCGAGGAGGTGTTCAACACCGCCTCGCACCACCGGGTGCACCACGGGTCGAACCGCCAGTACCTCGACCGCAACCACGGCAGCATCCTCATCATCTGGGACCGCCTGTTCGGCACGTTCGAGCGGGAGGACGAGCCGGTGAAGTACGGGCTCACGAAGAACATCGACACGTACAACCCGCTCAAGATCGCCACCCACGAGCACGCCGACATCATCCGCGACGTCGCGGCGTCCACCACCTGGAAGGACCGCCTCCAGTTCGTGTTCCGCGGTCCGGGCTGGGCCTACGACCGCCACAAGGAGATGGCCGAGGCCGTCGAGCACGGCGAGGTCGTCGACACCACCGCCACCCCCACGGTCACCGCCGCCGGCGTCGCCTGACCCCAAAACCCCGACGAACTTCGTATGCGAGAGCGCCGGTTCCGGCGTCCAGGCATACGAAGTTCGTCGGGGTTGGGGTTGGGGTTGGGGTTGGGGTTGGGGTTGGGGTTGGGGTTGGGGTTGGGGTCCGCGAGGCTGCTCAGGTCGAGGGGATCGCAAGGGCGACCGACAGGAGCAGCGGGACGAGGGGCACCAGCACCAGCAGGGCGGCGAGGCGCTTGCGACCGTGGGCCGTGAGGTTCACGCCGCCACCTCCTCGGCGACCACGGCGGGCGCAGCGGCGGGGACCGCAGCCGGCTCGGCGGGGACGAGCGACGCCACGATGGCCTCGAGGTCCATCTGGCCGGGCAGGATCGCCGGCGGCAGGTACGGGAGCTCGCGCAGCAGGCGGCAGGCCGACTCGATCTGCGAGCCGCGCAGCGCCGGGCCGTGGGCGGTGGTCACGACGGAGGCGCCGAGCCCGCGGACCCGGTCGACGACCTGGTCGTAGCGCTCGGGCGAGGTCCAGTTCAGCCAGGGGCTGAGGAGCATCTGCTGACCGAGGAACCCCTCGCGCCAGAAGCCGGGGTCCAGCTCGGAGATGTCGTTGACGTCGTGCGGTACGGGCGAGCCCATCGCGTCGGAGGCCCAGTAGACGCCCGACTTCGTGTCGAACAGGCCACGCGTGGTCGGGCTGTCGAAGGTGGGCGGGGTGACGGCGACGAGGTCGCGGTCACCGGCGTCGATGCGGTCGCCGTCGTTGACCCAGCGCATGCGGGGCAGCGGGAGCGCCATGCCGAACTCGGCGCTCATCCGCTCCATCATGAAGGCGGTCGTGACGAGCGTGGCGTTCGGACAGGCGTCGAGCACCTGCAGCAGGTTGCCGGTGTGGTCGACGTCGTCGTGCGAGAGGTAGATCCAGCGCACGTCGGCCGGGTCGACGATCGAGAACGTCGTCTCGAGCCACTCGTCCCGGGTGACGGCCGGGCCGCAGTCCACGAGGACCGGCTCGGCGCCGGTGATGACCGACGAGTTCACGTAGGTGGCGACGGGGCCCATGCCCTCGCCGGCGAGCTGGCGGACGACCCACGTGTCGGGGGCGACCTGCTCTGGCTCGCAGAATCGGATGGGCAGTTCCTGGTTCATGGCTGGTTCCTTCTGGGGTGTTGGGTTGCTGCACCTGTTGTCCCACGGGCCGCTTGAGGGTGACTTGGAGCGCACATGGACCGCCGCTTGCAGACCGCCTGAGACCGTCGAGGGCCACCGCGCCCTGCTGCCGAGCCAGGGAGCGAGCGGGCGGGCGAGGTGCGTGCGGACGCGCCACCGCCGCCGCCACCAGGAGGGGAACCCGGTGACGACGGCGGTGGAGGTTGGGGGGAGGGGGCGGATCAGGCCGCCGGGATCACTCGACGGTGATCTCGGCGTACATGCCCTTGTGGAAGTGGGGCTCGCCACCGGCGGGCGGCGGGCCCTCGGACTCGAGCAGCTCGTCGGGGTCGGCGCCCACGGGGATCGAGCAGGCCACGAGGTAGCGGCCGGGCTCGCTCAGGGTGCCGTCGCCGACGGCATCGATCTGCGGGCCACCCGGCTTGGCGAGGAGGACCGTGGCGGGCGGGCCTTCGCCGAAGAGGGCCTGGAGCTCTTCCTCGGGGAGCTCGATGAGCTCGTCGGCGGAGCGCGTCTCGTCGTCGGGGAGGCGGAAGGCCACGAACTCGTGGAGCTCCTCCTCGGCGTTGTTGACCAGCTTGAACTTGGTCCCCGCCGGCACCGTGTCGGGGAGGCCCTCGTAGTTGAAGTCCACCGCGGTCACGGTGATCGTGCCGTCCTCGGCCACCGTGGTGGTGGACTCGGCCTGCTCGAGCGGGGCGGTGGTCGTGGTCTTGTCGGCCTTGGTGGCGCCGTCGGAGTCGGACCCGCAGGCGACGGCGCCGACGGTGAGGAGGAAGGGCAGGGCCACCACGGCGGCCCTGCGCATGAGCTTGGTCTGCGGCGTGCGGGACGGGCCCGAGCCGGGGGTGTGCTGGTTCATCAGAGCGATCGCGCGGATCGTGGACATGAGAGGGCTCCCTCGGTTTGGTGCGGACCGGGTCGGCCGCTTCGGTGAGGACACCTTCCGCGCGCCCGCTTGGAGGCCGCTTGGATCTCGCGTGAAGCCGCCTGGAGGCTCGCCAGCAGGGCAGCGAGCGCCCCGGGCTGCTAGGCCGTGCCGATGCGCGCACCCCACCGCCGAACCGCATCGGCCCTGGTCATCCCCGTCCTGCTCGCCCTCGCGGTCCTCGCCGGCTGTTCGTCCGCCAGCGACGGGACGTCATCGGACCCGAAGGCAACCACCACCACCGCCGCCGGCCCGTCGAAGCAGGCGCAGGCCCTGGCGGAGCGGCTCGCGTCGGTCCCGAAGGCCGAGGTCGAGGGCCCGGTAACCGGCGGGAAGTACGACGTCCCCTACCTCGGCATGCCCGAGGCCTGGTTCGACGAGTACGGCTACACCGAGGAGGAGTACTTCCTCTCCGGGGACGCCACCGCCTACTCGGCCGACGGGACGCTCAGCACCGACGGGCGGTGGGACGTCGCCGCCACCGACGAGACCGCGCCGTACACCACTCGCGTCGTCGTGCGGCGCCCGGCCGATGCCGCCGACTTCAACGGCACGCTGGTCGTGGAGTGGCTGAACGTGAGCGCGGGCCGCGACTCGGACCCGGACTTCGGCTTCCTCGCCACCGAGCTGCTGTCCCAGGGCTACGCCTACGCCTCGGTGTCCGCCCAGAAGATGGGCGTCGAGCCCGGCGGCCTCGGCATCGAGATCCCGAACGTCGACCCGGTCGCGCTCGCCCCGCTCAAGACCTGGGACCCGGACCGCTACGGCGACCTGTCCCACCCGGGCGACGGGTTCTCCTACGACATCTTCAGCCAGGCGGCCCGGACCGTCGCCGAGACCGGTGAGGGCACGCCGCTCGGCGATCTCGACGTCGAGCGGGTCATCGCCGTCGGCGAGTCGCAGTCGGCGTTCCGGCTCACCTCCTACGTCGACGGGATCCAGCCGCTGACCGGCCTCTTCGACGGGTTCCTCATCCACAGCCGCGGCATCGCCGCCGCCGACCTCGCGGAGGGCCAGACGCCGCCGGACGGGACCCAGATCCGCACGGACACCGAGGTGCCGGTGTTCCAGTTCGCCACCGAGACCGACCTCGACTTCCTGGAGTTCGTGCACGCCCGCCAGGACGACCACGAGCACCTCGTGACCTGGGAGACCGCCGGCACCGCGCACGCCGACCGCAGCACGCTCGACTACGCCGTGCAGGCCGGCCGCCGCTGGACCGACGCCAACGTCGACCTCAGCACCACCTGCGGCGAGGTCAACGACGGGCCGCAGGAGCCCATCGTGCAGGCGGCGTTCGCGGCCCTGCACACGTGGATCGTCGACGGCACCAAGCCGCCCGCCAGCCCGCGCATCGAGACCGATGCCGCTGACGAGATCGTCCGGGACGGCGACGGCATCGCCGTGGGCGGGATCCGCACGCCGGCGGTCGACGCCCCCACCTCCGTGCTCACCGGGACCAACCCGACCGACAGCGTCATCTGCTCGCTGTTCGGGTCGACCACGCCGTTCACGCCCGAGCAGCTCGCCGACCGCTACGAGGACCACGACGCCTACGTCGCCGCGGTCACCGAATCGGCCGACGCTGCGGTGGCCGACGGCTTCCTCCTCCCGGCCACGGCGGAGGACCTCATCGCCGAAGCCGAGGACGCGGACGTCCCGTGAGCGGGCTCGGCGGACACCCGGCTCCGGACGGCGCCCGACGCTTCGAGCTCTACCAGAAGTTCCGGAAGCCCCAGCTCCGGTCCATCGACCGTCGCCTGGCCACCACCGGAGCGGTCATCGCGCTGGTCGTCGTCGGCGGGCTCGTCGCATCGACGGCGATGATCGACGAGCCCGGCCTGGCGGCCGCGATCGGTCTGGGCATCGGCCTTGCCGCCACCGTCACGGCGTACCAGCGCTGGGTGTCCCGGTGGCAGTACGACCGCACCATGCAGGGCGAGTTCGCCTTCCCCGAGCTCCCGCGCTCCGACGCCATCGCCCTCAGCTGGGTCGAGCCGTCCGACGTCGACGACCTCGCTCGCGCCCTCGATCCCGGCCTGACGGCGTCGCTCCACTGGAGGGAGGCGGACCGGACCGAGTTCCTCGATCTCGCCATGCTCCCGGGCTTCGCCGCCGAGGGCCTGCGGTGGACCCTGCGCGACCCGCGCACCGGCAACCTCCTCGGGTTCGCGGCGGCCGGGGTCGACGAAGCCGATCCGACGGTGCTCGCCGTCAACCTCCGGCTCCTCCCGGCCGCGCAGGGCCGGGGCCTCGGCCGCGACGCCCTCGCGCTGGTCCTGCCGGCCCAGCACGCCCTGCTCCTGGCGGTCGGCGGCCCCGCCTGGCAGCCGGCCGACGAGGTCTCGGTCTTCGCGGCCGAAGGCGACCAGGCCATGGCCCACGCGGTCGCGCACCTCGGTGGGGTCGCCCGCGGCACGATCGATCACACCGAGCCCGACGGCTCGACCACGACGATGACCCGCTACCGCGTCCCGTCCCCTTCGACCGACCAAGGAGCGCCCGTGCTCGAGCCGCCTCGCTCGCTGGTCCCCAAGCCCACCACCAAGGACATCCCGGCCCGGGCCCTGGTCTGGTACGGCGCCGCCTCGGTGGTCCTCGGGATCATCGCCCTGGCCGCCTTCAACACCTGAGCGGGACGGCCGACGGGCCGCCCGTCCGGGCCGCGGGCGCAGGTCAGCGCACGACGTCGTAGGTGAGGTGGGTCGCGGTCGACGACACCTGCACGTCCCGCTGCACCAGCACGGCGGGCGGACCGCCATCGAACAGCGGGGTGCCACCGCCGAGGACCACGGGGGCGAGGTGGATCACCAGCTCGTCGACCACACCGGCCGCGAGGGCCTCGCGGATCACCTGGCCGCCGCCCATGATGACCACGTCCCGCGCGCCGTCGTCGGCCAGCACCTCGGCCGTGTCGCGGGCCTGGTCCACGGCCGCCTCGATGCCGTCGGTCACGAACGAGATGTCGAGGTCGAGCCGCACGTGGTCGGGCACCTGGTGGGTGACGACGAAGAACGGCGGGGTGGCGGCGTGCGCGGCTCCGTACCCCATCTCGTCGTTCCACCCGTCGGGCCCGTCGACGATGTCGAACAGGCGGCGCCCCATCACCACTGCGGCGCTGCGCTCGGTGCTCGCCCGGAGCACGGCGGCGTCGACCGGATCGTCGCTGGCGATGGCCCAGGTGTGCAGCGGGTCGCCTCCGACGCCCAACCCGTTCGCCTCGTCGGGCTCCGGGCCGGTCACGAAGCCGTCCAGCGAGATCGAGATGTCGGCGACGACCTTGGTCATGGGATCCTCCGATCGCAGAGGTGCACCAGCACCGACGGCGACCGCGGTGCGATCTCATCGGTGCCGGGCCGGCACCAGTTCATCCCCCATCGACGGCTCGGCGAGACGAGGGATCAGACGATGCGGAGCTGGACCTCGATGTTGCCGCGGGTCGCGTTGGAGTAGGGGCAGACCTCGTGGGCCGCGGCGACGATGCGCTCGGCGGTCTCCTGGTCCAGCGCCGGCGCGTGGACGTCGAGCTCGACGGCGAGCCCGAAGCCCCCGGAGTCGTCCGCGCCGATCGACACGCTGGCCGACACCTCGGTGCCGGTCACGTCGAGCTGCTCCCGGCCCGCCACCACCTTGAGCGCCGAGTGGAAGCAGGCGGCGTATCCCACCGCGAACAGCTGCTCGGGGTTGGTGGCGCCGCCGGCCCCACCCATCTCCTTCGGGATGCGCAGGTCGAGGTCGAGCATGCCGTCCTCGGTGGTGGCGTGGCCGTTGCGGCCGTCTCCGGTGGCGGTGGCGACAGCGGTGTAGAGGACGTCCATGGGTCGGGTCTCCGAGCGGGCCGGGTGCGGGGTCGCCCGCCAGTGTGCCGGGACGGACGCCCGGACGCGCCCCGGATCCGCTGGTCAGAGGCCGAGCCGTCCGCGGCCTTCGGCGAAGAAGGCGGAGGCGTCGTCGCCGTCGTGGACCTCGGCCGCGGTGCGCTGGGCGCCGAACGGCGCGTTCCAGTACCCGCCGTCGGGCTCGGGCGGCGACCAGGGCCCCACGTACAGGTAGGGCCGCTCGCTGGACCCGTCGCCGGGCGACGCGCCCCAGTTCACCTCCGCCGCGGTGAAGGCCAGGTCGAAGTGCTCGGGCCACAGCTGGATGTCGCTCGGGTCGAGGTGGCCGAGCTCGGCTCGCAGCGCGTCGAGCGCACCCTGGCCCAGGGCGAACCAGGCGGCGATGCGCTCGGCGGCGGCGCCGTCGACCGCGAGCGGCGCGTCCGGTTCCAGCGGCGTCGACGGGGCGTAGACGTCCGCCGGCGCTCCCGGCTCGATCTCGGCGAGGGCCGCCGCAGCGGCGAGCGTCGTGACCGGCTCGCGCCGCTCGCCCCGATCGTCGGTCACGACCACCTCGCGGCCGTCGACCGCGACGGTCCGGTCGCCGTGCGCCGACGGGAACGCCGGCGTCGCGAACCCGCCGGGCGCCGGCCGCAGCCCGATGCGGCCGGTGGCCTGGTGCCGGGCCGCGGCGAGCACGTGCTCGGCGAGCGCCTGCAGCGCCAGGCGAGTCGGGACGAGGGTGGCATCGGGGTCGGGCACGAGGGCTCCCAGGTGGGCGGCCGAACCGCAGCAGCGCGGTGGCGCCGACGCTACCGATGCCGGCGCCCGGACGCGCCGGTGCCCGGGCCGAAGCCCGGGCACCGGTCAGATCGGATCAGCGCCCCGGCGGCGCCGCTGGCCTCAGCTGGCGACGAAGATGTCGACCGAGGGGCGCATCTGGCCGACGGTGTCGAGCACGCCGTGGATCGGGTGGTTCTCGAACGACGCCGACGGGCCGGTCTCGGACTGCTGGGCGTCGAGGGCCGGGAAGCTCTCCTGCACCATGGCGTAGTCGAAGCGCGGGGCCCACTTGCGGGAGCCGAGGCGGGCGGTGATCGAGCAGTTGTCGACCATGTAGGCGATGCCCCGGGCGTGCATGTACGGGTTCAGCGAATCGGTGGCCTCGATGACGGACTCGTTGACGATCTCCGACAGCGGGTGGCCGGCCTCGTTGAGGACGTCGATCTGGGCCATCATCGTGGCGACGTAGGCGCCGGCGGTGAAGGGATCGAGCGGGATGTCCTCCTCGACCCGGGCCGCACGCACGCCCTCGCCGACCAGCCACATCTCGGTCTGGTCGATGGTGGACATGGGGTACTTCTCGAGGCGCTCGCCGGCCACGACGACCGAGCGGATCTCGTTGCCCGAGCGGACCTCGTCGTAGATCTCCTGGAGGACCGCCTTCATCGGCAGGTACGACGCGTCGTACGCCCGCTTGAAGGTCTCCTTGCCGGCGTCGTCGAGCTGCTCGTAGACGCCGATGATCCCGTGGTGCGAGATGGTCTTGGAGATGGGGCCGGTCACGCTCTCGGCGGTGCGCTTGAAGGCGTCCTCCTGCGAGGCGCCCTCGTTGCGGTACTTGCGGTAGAGGGCCTCGACCAGCCCGTGGACGCCGCCGAGCAGGATGCCCCGCTCGCCGAAGATGTCCGAGCGGTACTCGGACTCCATGGTGGTCTGGAAGGTGTAGGGCGAGCCGAGGGCGACGGACCAGGCGAGGGCCTGGTCGGTGGCCTTGCCGTCGACGTCCTGCTGGATGGCGAAGCTGGCGTTGATGCCGGCGCCGTTGACCTCGGCACCCTGGACGTAGAGCGCCCGGACCGACGGGCCCATGCCCTTGGGGCACACGGCGACGACGTTGACGTTCTCCGGGAAGGAGTCGCCCTGGTTCTCGAGGTGGCCGAGCAGGAAGCCGTGCGAGAGGCCGAGGGTGGCGCCGGGCTTCAGCGAGTCGAAGATCTCCCGGTAGTGCTCGGCCATGGCGGCGTCGGAGATGAGGACGATGGCGAAGTCCGACGACTTCACGACGTCGAACATCTCGCCGAGGGTGCCGTCCTCCTCGGAGAACCCGGCCTCACGGGCCGACTCGAAGGACTTGGAGCCCTCGCGGAGGCCGACGGCCACCTTGATGTCGGTGCCGGCGAGCGAGTCCCGCAGGTTCTGCGCCTGGGCGGGGCCCTGCGAGCCCCAGCCGATCACGCCGATCTGGTTGATCCCCTCGAGCGCCTTCGGCAGCAGCGGGAGCAGGTGGCGGCCGCCACGCACGATGGCTTCCTTGGTCCCCGCCACCTCGATGATCTCCTTCTCGAAGATCTGCGTCTCGAAGTCGAGTTCCTGCGCCATCGCTGCGGTCCTTCCGGAAGAAAACGGGCCCGGTGCCCGTCTGGTGAACGACCCGCGAGGCTAGCGGTGGGGCCGAATCCCGACCCCATCCGAACCACGGACCGGGCGCGCTCCCACCGCGCCGACCGCGCCCGACGCAGGCGCATCGGCCACCATGGAGCGCCATGACCCGCCGGCGCCCCCTCGCCGTCGGCGCCGCGGTCCTGGTCCTCGCCGGTGCGCTCACCGGCTGCAGCCTCTTCGGCAGCGACGAGGCCGCCCCGGCGACGACGGCGCCCGAACCGACCACCACGACCACCGAACCGCCCGTGGCCAGCAGCGAGCCCCCGGAGCTGCTCGATCCCGGCGAAGCACCGCTCCAGGAACTGCGCGTCGCCTACACCGAGGGCGACGAGGCCGAGGTCACCTTCACGTCCGACCTCGCCGTCACGCAGGAGAGCGAGGGCCGGACCCAGCGGCTCGACAGCCCGCCGATCCGCCAGAGCCTGACCTACACCGTGGGCGCGGTGACCGACGACGGCGCCGAGCTGACCATCCACATCGATGCGATCGAGGCCGTCGGCAAGGGCACCGACCTCACCGACGAGGAGCTCGAGGGCCTCGACGACGAGCTGGCGCCGCTCGTCGGCCTGGAGGCCACCGCCGTCGCCACCCCGCTCGGCGAGATCGAGGACCTGGTGTTCGACGCCCCCGCCGACCTCGGCAAGCCGCTCACGACCCAGCTCGACGCGCTCGAGGAGCAGCTGCCGGCCATGGGCCCGGCGCTCCCGTCGGAACCGGTCGGGGTCGGTGCGTCGTGGCGCACCACCAGCACCACCGACGTCGGCGGCGCCGAGGTCCAGACCGTCTCGACGATCACGGTGACCGCCATCGCCGACGGCACGATCGAGTACACGGCCGCGGTCCGCACCTCCGCCGAACCGCAGGACCTGGACCTCAGTGGCCTGGCCGACGGCACCACCGCCCGGCTCGTGTCCTCGGACCTCCAGGGGACCACCACCGGATCCCTGGCGCTCGACCGGGTGGCGATCACCCTGCGCACCCGGTTGACCGGCACCCAGGAGATCACGCTCGACGGGGCCGACGGCACGAACGAGCTGACCCAGTCGGTCGACGTCGCCTACGCAGCCAGCACCGACGCGGCCTGACGGCACCGACGTACGCTCGGACCACCGTGAGCAACCCCGACGACGCCCGCTCCGACGACCGCGACGAGATCCGGCTGTCCCTGCCCGCGCTCTTCCCGTACGGCCGCGTGGCCCGGCTGGCGGTCACCGGCCTCGCCTCCCGCAACGGCTACTCGTACGACGACGTCGAGGATCTGCGCATCGCCATCGGCGAGGTGTTCGGCCTCCTCGTCCCCGAGGAGCGGCCCGACGCCCGGCTGCAGCTGACCTGCGTGCTCCTGCCCGAGTCCCTCGACATCACCGCCGCCCTCGCCCCGTCGACGCCCATCGAACGGATCACCGACCTGAGCCGGCAGATCCTCGCCGCCGTGGTCGATGACGCGGCCATCGACGAAGCCGATGGCTGCATCCGCATCGTGAAGCGCCTGCGGGGCGGGTCGTGAGCATCGGCGACGCCGAGCGGGACGCCCAGCGCGAGCTGCTGGAGACCTACTTCCGCACCCGCGACCTGGAGGTCCGCGACCAGCTGGTGGCGGCCAACCTGCGGCTGGCCCTGCACCTCGCCCGGCGCTTCTCCAACCGCGGCGTCTCGCTCGACGACCTCGAGCAGGTGGCGTCGCTCGGCCTGCTCCGCGCCATCGACCGCTTCGACCCGAGCCGGGGCCTCGAGTTCTCGACGTTCGCCACGCCCACCATCGTCGGCGAGCTCAAGCGCCACTTCCGCGACAAGGGCTGGTCGGTCCGCGTGCCCCGCCGCGTCCAGGAGCTGCACCTCCTCTTGAACTCGCTGGTCGCCGACCTCACCCACCAGCTCGGCCGATCGCCGACCATCGCCGAGCTCGCCACCGCAGCCCGGGCCTCCGAGGAGGAGGTCCTGGAGGCGATGGAGGCGGCGCAGGCCTACCGCTCCGCGTCGATCGAGGGCCGCTCGGCCGCGAGCCCCGACGCCGGCGAGGCCCAGCTCGGCGTCGACGACGCCGGGTTGTTCCAGGCCGAGAACCGCCTGCTCGTCGAGGAGCTGCTCGGCCGCCTCGCCCCCCGGGAGCAGCTGCTCCTGCGCCTGCGCTTCTACGAGGAGATGACCCAGCAGCAGATCGCCGAGCGGCTCGGCGTCTCGCAGATGCACGTCTCCCGCCTGCTGGCCCGCTGCCTCGACGACCTCCGCCGCCGCGTCGAGTCCGCCCAGAACCAAGCCTGAGGTCCGGGCTGCCCGACGCTGCGCCAGCAGCGTCGACCGCGTCACCCAGCGGGAGTGGGCACGGGGACGGGCGTTGGTGCGATGTGAAGCCGGCACGTCTCGGCGGGTGGCCAGCGACGAGCGAGCATCGGCGGGCTAGTTGTGGCCGGTGGAGCCGAAGCCGCCGAGGCCGCGAGCGGATCCGCCCAGGTCATCGACCTCGGTGAACGAGGCCTCCTCGACCCGCTGGATGACCAGTTGGGCGATCCGGTCCCCGCGCTGGACCTCGTAGGGCTGGGTCGGGTCCAGGTTCACGAGGATGACCTTGAGCTCGTCGCGGTAGCCGCAGTCGATGAGCCCCGGCGTGTTCAGGCAGGTCACGCCGTGCTTCAGCGCCAGGCCGCTGCGCGGCTGCACGAAGCCGGCGGTCCCCGGGGGCAGGGCGATGGCGACGCCGGTGGGGATCAGCGCCCGTCCGCCGCCCGGGGCGAGGGTCGCGCCGTGGCGGGCCCGGAGGTCGGCACCGGCATCACCGGGGCGGGCGTAGGCCGGAGCGGGGAGATCGGGGTCGAGGCGCAGGATCGGGACGTGGAGCACGAGGGCACGCTATTGCGGGTGCCGGAGGCGACGCCGACCTAACCTGCCCCGGTGCTCGTGTGGATGGACCTGGAGATGACCGGCCTGGAACCGGAGCGCCACGTCATCGTCGAGATCGCCACCCTCGTCACCGACGACGACCTCGAGATCGTCGGCGAGGGCCCGGACCTGGTCGTGCACCAGCCGGCCGCGGCCCTGGCCGAGATGGACGACTTCGTCCGCAACATGCACACCACCTCCGGCCTGCTGCCCGCCATCGAGGCGTCGACGATCTCGCTCGAGGACGCCGGCGCCCAGACGCTGGCGTTCATCAAGGAGCACGTGCCCGACGCCCGCAGCGTCCCGCTCTGCGGCAACTCGATCGGCACCGACCGCCGCTTCCTCGCCAAGTACCTCCCCGAGATCGAGGAGTACCTGCACTACCGCTCCGTCGACGTGTCGACGATCAAGGAGCTGGCCCGCCGTTGGTACCCGGGCGCGCTGTCCGCCCTTCCGCGCAAGGCCACGGCCCACCGGGCCCTCGACGACATCCGCGAAAGCATCGATGAGCTGCGGTTCTACCGCGAGCGGCTGTTCATCCCGACCGGCGTCGAGACCCCGCTGCCCCCCGAGGCGCCCGCCGTCTGACGGCCGCCGGAGCGTTGCGACCGTTCGCCGCTCCGTCACGATCCCGAAAGAAATCTCGCGGAATCGTCCATAAATCGTTTGACAAGGTCTGGGACCGCGTGGTGCCCTGTCCAGGCGCCCCCGGGCGCATCTCTGTATCCAACCACCTACCCGGAGCAGTCCAGTGAACAGCACGGCTACTGACATGCGGAACACCACCGCCACCGTCGGTACCGCCGCGCGCCTGCGCTGGTCGGCTACCGCCGCCGCCTTTGGCTCCCATCACGAGCTCGCCGCCATCAAGCCGATGCCGTCCAGCTATGTGGTGAAGAACGTCAAGGGCATTCGCCACCGGCCTCCGGAGGACTCGAACTAGGCACTCGCCGACATTCGATCCGCTTCCTCCGAAGGCCGCTGGGACTCCCCAGCGGCCTTTCGCCTTTTCCGGCCCGGGTACCGACCCCCACCAGGACATGACCCTGACCACCACGCACGACCTCAACCGACCACCCGACTGACGACGAACCACCAAGAGAGCAAGGGGAAACCGATGCTGACCGCACCGGACTACGACGCACAGACCGAACTCGAAGAGCAGACCTGGCAGGACGATGCCCTCTGCGCCACCGGCGGAGCGGGCCTCACCGCCCTGTTCTTCTCCGAGGAGCTGCAGGACATCGCCGCCGCCAAGCGGCTGTGCGCTGACTGCCCCGTGCTCGTCCCCTGCCTCGAGGGCGCCATGGCGCGCCGTGAGCCGTGGGGCGTCTGGGGTGGCCAGCTCTTCCTGAACGGGAAGATCCTCGCCTCCAAGCGGCGTCGGGGCCGGCCGCCCAAGGTGGCCCGTCCCGAGGACCAGCTCCCGGAGATCCCGATCCCCGAGCACCTGCGCTCGGCCTGATCGGGCCTGCGATCTGCACACCGCCTGCCGGACCCGAGCGCTGGGCCGGCCGGCGGGAGCAGCCCCGAGAGCAGTACCGGCAACAGACCTGTCTGAGCCGTGACCTGCAACTCACACCACCGTCACCGGCGCCATCCCTCGGGGTGGCGCCGGTGGCGCGTCCGGGGTGGAGCACGACGGGGGCCGAGAGGGGTCGAACCGACCTCGCCGATGGGGGCCGCCGCGGGTCGCCCCGGTACCGTCGTAGGCGCCATGGCCGACTCCCCCGAGCTCGATGCCGGCGGCACCGCTGCGACCGCCGAGCCTGCCGGCGCCGACCCCTCCCCGGGTGGGCGCCGTCGGACGCTCGATCGCCGCACCGTCGCCATCGGCGCGGTGCTGGGCGTCATCGCCGCCATCCTCACCGTCCTCATCGCCTCGGCGTTCACCTCGGACGACGACGCCGGCAAGGGCATGGTCCTGACGGACCCCAGCTCGATCGACACCAACAAGCTCCTCGGCCTGCCGGTCGACCTGCCCGACGGCGACACGACCACCCTCACCTCGTTCCTCGACGACGGGCCGACGGTCATCAACTTCTGGGCGTCGACCTGTCCGCCGTGCGTGGCCGAGATGCCGCTGCTCGAAGAGGTCAGCGGCGACAACCCCGACGTCGCCTTCGTCGGCGTGGCCACCCTCGACAAGGTCGACGACGCCAAGAAGCTCGCCAAGCAGACCGGCATCACCTACCCCTGGGTCCTCGATGACACCGGGGAGACGGCGTACGAGGCCGATGGCACCACGCTGCCGACCACGATCCTGCTGAACGCCGACGCCGAGGTGATCGACTCGCACGTCGGCGAGTTCCACTCGGCCGACGAGCTCCAGGCCTTCATCGACCAGGCGGGTTGAGCCGGTGATCGACGCGCCCCTCGCCGCTGCGTTCACCGCCGGGATGGTGGCGACGGTGAACCCGTGCGGGTTCGCCATGCTGCCGGCGTACCTGGGCTACTTCCTGGGCATCGACCAGGGCGACGACGCCGAGTCCGGCGCCAGCCTGACCCGCGCGCTGCTGGTGGGCACCATCGTGTCGGCCGGGTTCCTGCTGCTGTTCGCCATCGCCGGCGCGCTCGTGTCGTGGACCTCGCTGGCCGTCGGCCGCTGGTCCCCGTGGCTCACCGTCGGCATCGGCCTCGCGCTGTTCGCGCTCGGCATCGCCTTCCTCGCCGGCTGGGAGCCGGCGCTGGCCCTCCCCCGCCTGGACAAGGGCGGACGCACCCGGGGCATGTGGTCGATGTTCGTGTTCGGCATCTCCTATGCCGTCGCCTCGCTGTCGTGCACGATCGGCCCGTTCACCGCCGTCGTCGCCACGACGTTCTCCCGATCGTCGGTGGCCTCGGGCGTGGCCACGTTCGTGGCCTACGGCCTGGGCATGGCGCTGCTGCTCATGGTGCTCACCGTGTCGCTGGCGCTCGCCCGCCAGGGCGTGCTCGCCAAGCTGCGGTCGGCGATGCCGTACTTCACCCGCATCGCCGGGGCGATCATGGTCATCGCCGGCGCCTACCTCGCCTGGTACGGCGTCTACGAGATCCGGCTGATCCAGCAGGGCAAGCAGGACGCCACGCGCGGACCGGTCGGGCTGGTCACCCGCTGGTCCTCCGACATCTCGAGCTGGCTCGGCGACCTCGACCCGCTCACGGTCGCCCTCGTCCTCGCCCTCGTCGTCTGCGGCGGCGTCCTCATCGCCCTGCTCCGCTCCGGGCGGCCCACCGAGCCGACGTCGGTCTCCAAGCCCGACGACCCCGCCACCCACCCGTAGCGGCCGAGCCGGGTCGGCGGTCGGGCTCAGGGGCTGAGGCGGGTGATGGCCCAGCCGTCGGGGGTGCGGCGGTACTCGAAGCGGTCATGGAGGCGGTCGGGCTGGCCCTGCCAGAACTCGATGCGGTCGATGCCGACGCGGTAGCCACCCCAGTGGGGCGGGCGCGGGATCGGGCCAGCGGCGGGGTCGATGCCGAAGCGCTCCTCGGCGGCCTCCTGCTGGCGGTCGAGCGCGGCGCGGTCCGGGACCGGTTCGCTCTGGTCCGACGCCCAGGCGCCGATCTGGCTGCCGCGAGGCCGACTGGCCCAGTAGGCATCGGCGGTGGCGTCGTCGACCACGGACACCGGGCCCTCGACCCGCACCTGGCGGGCCAGGTCCAGCCAGCCGAACACCAGCGAGGCCCGCGGGTTGGCGGCGAGGTCGCGCGCCTTGCGGCTCTCCTGGTTCGTGTAGAGGACGAAGCCGTCCGCGTCGACGCCCCGGCACAGCACGTAGCGCGCCGAGGGCTGGCCGTCCGCGCCGACCGTGCCGAGCACGCAGGCCGCGGCGTCGTACGGCTCGGTCGCCCGCCACTCGTCCCACCAGTGCTCGAACTGGTCGAGCGGATCGGCGGCCAGCACCTCTCGGCGGAGCCCGGCACGCTGGTAGGACTCGCGCAGGTGGCTGAGGTCGCGGCTCATCGGTGCCGCGGTCAGTCGACGCCGAAGCGAGCCGAGAGGCCGTGCAGGTGCTGGAGCAGGTCGGGGTCGGCGGCCGGACCGAACGCCGAGGCCAGCACCCCGCGGCGACCCGACTGCGGGTCCCGCAGCCCGAACACGACCATCTCGTCACCCGGATCGCTCGGGCCCTCGAAGCGGTAGAGGCGCTCGACCTTCACGTCCGACGCCGGGCAGGCCTGGTCGTCGGCGTCGCACACGAGGTGGCCGTCGACGAGCTGGAACTCGATCTCGTACCCCTCGCCCTTCAAGGTCCGCAGGGCATCGACGACGGTCTCGGGATCGTTCATGCGCTCAGTCTGGCGACTCCGGGCGCCCTTCGCTCCCATCGCACCGGTGTGTCACCCGCATCGCGCCACGCGCACCAGCCGCTCCCGTGGTGGCGGTGGGATCAGGCCGGTCGCTCCTGCAGCGCCTTCCAGGCCCGGTAGCCGCCGACGAGGTCGGTGGCGCGGTGGATGCCGAGGTCGCGGAGGTCGGTGGCGGCGAGGCTGGAGGCGTAGCCCTCGTTGCAGAAGAGGATCACCCGGAGGTCGTCGCCGGCCTCGGGGATCGCAGCGCCCGACGTGCGGTCGAGGCGCCACTCGAGGTGGATCCGCTCGATGACCACGGCGCCGGGCAGCTCGCCCTCCTCGGCCCGGTTGACGTCGGGCCGGAGGTCGACCACCAGCGCGCCGGCGGCGACCTCGGCGGCGAGGTCCTCGGGCGCCACGCGGTCGAGGCGCTCGCGGGCGGCGGCCAGCTTCACGTCGATCCTGGAGTCCGGGTCGGTCACCGTCCCAGTCTGGCCGGGTGCAGCGCCCGACCCTGCGTGGCCCCGGTGAGCAGGGCGGGGACCTCCTCGACCAGCTCGGTGTAGGTCGCCGCACCGTCGCGGTCGTAGTAGGTCATCGTGCGCAGCGGGTTCGAGTACACGTGGAGGCTCGTCGCCGCCTCGGGCTTCGTGTTCACCACGTCGTGGATGGCGCCGGCGGGCACCGTGCCGACGGCGCCGGTGACGAGACGCTTGGTGGTCGTCCCGGCAAAGCCGAGGGTGATCTCCTCGAGCTCGCCCTCCACGACCACGAACGCGGCGTTGGCGCCGCCGTGGTCGTGGAGCTCGACCCGTTGGCCATCGGTCCAGCCGAGGAGCCAGACCTCGTAGGCGTCGGTGGCGACGAGGCGGACGCTGGTGCGGCTCAGGGGATCGTGCGAGACGTGCGCCCGCCACAGGTCCTCGGCCTGGGCCAGGCCGAGGGCGATGTCCACGAGCGCCCCCAGGTCGAGGGCGGGCGGCTCGGAGGTGCGGCGGGCGGAACGAGTGAGCGACACGCGCCGGGCGGCGGCGGAGCGCTCGAGCTCGAGATCGGGGACGGCGGAGATCGACACGGAGGTTCCTGGAGGCGAGGGCCCGGCACCGGACCGGGCGGCGGGGACGAGGACGGACGAGGAC
>Ga0182736_1001686_pt1 | contig 19970 bp, 17 predicted proteins | sample eDN5th30CKraftBY_FD_128882 | JGI IMG/M metagenome (GOLD analysis project Ga0182736, IMG submission 128882) | Enriched backyard soil microbial communities from Emeryville, California, USA - eDNA 5th pass 30_C Kraft BY (version 2) (version 2) | ecosystem: Environmental > Terrestrial > Soil >... | reverse complement strand
GTGGGCAGAGCCCTCGGCGGGGCGCCGAACGGCACGTGAGAGGGTGGGGCCGTGCGCAGCAGGGTGATCCGGGCAATCGCCGTCACGTCGATCCTCGGCGCCGTCGTCGCCGGGTGCGGCAGCGGGCCCAGCCAGGTCGGCTCCGCGGTCATCGTCGGCGACTCGGCGGCCCGGCTCGCCGACGTCGACTCGACGCTGGACACGTTGCTGGCCAACCCGAAGTTCTCCGCCCAGCTCACCAAGGCCGGCGTCACGCCGGACATGGTGACGCGCGAGATCGTCGGCCGTGCGGTCATCCACGACCTGATCCGCGCCGAGGCGGCCGCCACCGGACTCTCGGTCAGCGACGCCGAGATCGACCAGACGATCGCCGCCGACGACCGCACGACCGACGACAACCAGCCGGCCGCGCAGCCGCTCGAGTCGCCGATCGCGATGTACGGCGACCCGGCCGCGCGCCGTGAGGCCGTCCGCGACGACCTGTTGCTGGTCAAGCTCGGGCAGCGCGAGATCGACTCGCTCGACGTCGCGGTCCAGGTCGGGCAGACCGGCTCCGCGGCCGACGCGCAGGCCAAGGCGCAGCTGGCGCTGGCCGGTGGCGCGGCGGCCGACCAGTTCTTCGGCGGTCCCGCGCAGGCCGTCTCGGCCTCGCAGATCGTCCCCGGGTTCGCGCAGGCCCCGCCGTACGCGTGGTCGCTGCTGGGCACCCCGGCCGGCGGCGTGATCGTCGTCAACCCGCAGCAGGGCAGCAACACGTGGACGATCGCGAAGGTGCAGTCGCGCACGACGACGCCCCCCGGCCGGGCGCCGGCGCCGTCGGACTCCTCGCAGCTCGATCCCAGCCTGCTCCTGACGTTCGGCCAGCACCTGCTGCAGCCGCGCGCGATGGCCACCGACATCCGGGTCAACCCGCGCTTCGGGGTGTGGGACCCGCTGTCCATGGCGGTCGTCGCCGAGGGGCAGGCCGCCGGCACCCTGTACCCGCCCGCCGCACCCTGAGGCCGGCGTGGCCACCGTCGTCCTGCTCTCCGCACGGCTCGGCGCGGTCCTGCCGGCCGCGGCCGTCCCGGCCCTGCGTTCGGCCACGGCCGTGCTCGCCACCGCCGAGCTCGCCGACCCGGCCGCCTGGGGCGCCGGCCCGCTCGTCGGTGACCCGCCCGCGGGAGCCGTCGTCCTCACGACCGACGCCGCGCACCCCGTCGTCGCGGCGGCCGAGGCCGTGATCGCGACGCCCGAGCCCGCGGGCGCCGCCCTGCTCGACGCGGTGGCCGTGATGGACCGGCTGCGGTCGCCGGGCGGCTGCCCGTGGGACGCCGAGCAGACGCACGCCTCGCTGCTGCAGTACCTCGTCGAGGAGGCCTACGAGCTGTACGAGGCCGTCGAGGACGGCGACCGCCCGGCGATGCGCGAGGAGCTGGGCGACGTCCTGCTGCAGGTGCTCTTCCACGCCCGGGTCGCCGCCGAGGACGCGACGGACCCGTTCGACGTCGACGCCGTCGCGGGGGACCTCGTGGCCAAGCTGGTCGGCCGGCATCCGCACGTGTTCGCCGGCAGCGAGACCGTCGACACCGCGGAGCGCCAGCAGCACCGGTGGGAGGAGCTCAAGCGGGCGGAGAAGCAGCGCGAGTCCAGCGTCGACGGGGTGCCGCTCGGGCAGCCCGCCGTCGCGCTCGCGGCCAAGCTCACCAGCCGTACCGCCCGTGCCGGGTTCCCGGCCGACCTGCTGCCCGCCGGCCCGGGCGTGGGGGAGGAGCTGTTCGCGCTCGCGGCGCGGGCCAAGCTCGCCGGGGTCGACCCCGAGGCCGAGCTGCGTGCGGCCGCGCGCCGCTTCGCCGAGCACGTGCGGCGGGCACAGCGGGCGGCCGCCGCGTCGGGCGCGGACGCGCACGCGCTCGACGGCGACGCCTGGCGCGCCGCGTGGGACGCCGTGGAGGCGGACGGGGACGGGGCCGGGCGGGCTCAGGCGAGCAGCGCGCTGCCCCAGTAGTCGCTGCCGTCGAGCCCGGGCGGGCAGGCGAACATCGCCGAGCCCGTGTGCTGCAGGTACTCCATCATCGGGTCCTGCTGGGCGAGCGCCCGTTGCATCGGCACGAACTGCGTCTGCGGGTCGCGGACGAACGCGATGAAGAACAGCCCCGCGTCGAGCCGGCCGCGGCCGTCGGTCCCGTCGACGAAGTTGTAGCCGCGGCGCAGGATGCGCACCCCGTTCAACGTCTCCGCCGACGCGAGCCGGATGTGCGCGTCGGCGGGGACGAGTGGTGTGCCGTCGGGCCCGCGGGCCGCCAGGTCGGCCTGGTCGAACTCGGAGGCCTTGCCCAGCGGGTTGCCCTCGCCCTTGCTGCGTCCGACGATCTGTTCCTGCTCCTGCAGCGACGTCCGGTCCCACGTCTCGATGTGCATGCGGATCCGGCGGGCGACGAGGTAGCTGCCGCCGGTCATCCACTCGGGGCCGTCGCCGGGCTGCACCCAGACGTGCTGGTCGAGCAGGTCGGGTTCCTCGGCCTTCAGGTTGTTGGTGCCGTCCTTGAAGCCGAACAGGTTCCGCGGCGTGGCCTGCGCCGTGGACGTCGACGACGTGCGCCCGAACCCGAGCTGCGACCAGCGCACCGATGTCGTCCCGAAGCCCGCCCGGACCATGTTGCGCACCGCGTGCACCGCGACCTGCGGGTCGTCGGCGCACGCCTGGATGCACAGGTCGCCGCCGCTGCGGGCGGGATCGAGGTTGTCGCCTGCGAACGGCGGCAGGTCGGCGAGTGCGGGTGGCCGCTGGTCCTGGAGCCCGAGCTTGTCGAAGAACGAGCCGCCGAAGCCGACGGTGATCGTCAGCGACGACGCCGGCAGCCCCAGCGCCTCGCCGGTGTCGGCGGGCGGCGCGAGGGGGTTGCCGCCGACGGCGCCGTTCTCGGCGGTCTCGCGACCCTGGGTCATGCGTTCGGCCGCGCCCGTCCAGCGTCCGAGCAGCCGGGCGACGGCGACGCGGTCGGTCGTGGTCAGATCGAGGGCGACGAAGTGCAGCCGGTCCTGCGCCGGGGTGGCGATCCCGGCCTGGTGCACCCCGCGGAACGGGACGACGCCCGGGCGCGCAGGCTCGGCCGCCGAGCTGCCGGCCACGTAGCCGAGGGCGGCGGCGCCACCGGCGACGGCCACGCCGGCACCGGCCAGCCCGAACAGTGCCCGGCGGGAGAACCCGCCGCCACCCCCGCCCGGGCCGCCGCCCGCTTCGTCGGTCGGCGGGCTCGGGGGGACGGTGCGTTCGGTCTGGCCGGTGTCGGTCACAGGATGTCCGCTCAGCTGGTGACGACGGCGGCGACCTGGCTGATCGGCTCGCTCAGGGCGTCGACGGCGTCGGTCATCTTCTTCTTGTCGTCCTCGGTGAGCTCGGTGTAGAGCGTGAAGCCGTCGCCGGCGCGGTACTGCTCCAGCAGCGCGTCGACCGCGGCGAACCGCTCGTCGAGCTGCGGGCCGAGGGCCTTGTCCTTCTCGTCGATCACGGGGCGCAGCGCGGCGACCGCGGCCTGCGAGCCCTCGACGTTGGCCTTGAAGTCCCACAGGTCGGTGTGCGAGTAGCGGTCCTCCTCACCGGTGATCTTGCCGGTGGCGACCTCGTCCAGCAGCTCCTTGGCGCCGTTGGCCAGCTGGACCGGCGTCAGCTCCAGGGTCGCGACGCGGGCTTGCAGGTCCTTCATGTCGGCGACGAGCGCGTCGGCCATGGCGGCCGAGTCGGGCTGCAGGCCGCTCTCCCACAGGTCCTTCTCGAGGCGGTGGTACCCGGTGAACGGGACGCCGGGCTCGCCGTCGTCACGGCCGTCGACCTTCGGGTCGATGTCGCTGAACGACTCCGCGACCGGCTCGATGCGCTCCCAGTAGGTTCGCGAGACCGGGAAGAGCGCCTTGGCCTTGGCGACGTCGCCCGCCTTCACGGCGTCGGCGAACTCCTGCGTCTTCGGCACGAGCGCGTCGATCTGCGAGTTGACGTAGCGCTTGTAGCCCGCGGTGGCCTCGGCGAGGCGCGTGTTCTGGTCGACGGAGCGCTGTGCGTTGCCGGTGACGGTGAAGGCGTCGCGGATGCCGTCGCCGACCATGCCGGGCTTGCAGGCGGTGGTGTAGGTGCCGCCGTCGGGGACCTCGACGATCAGGTTGCGGGTCAGCCCCGGACCGATGTTCTCGACCTCGCCCATGATCCGGTCGCCGGTGGCGTACAGGTAGAACTCGGTGACCTTGCTGCCGGTGTTGGTGACCGCGAACGAGATCGTCCCGGCGGGGGCCTCCTTGACGGACACGTCGCAGGCGGTGTCCGCGGCCTTGACGACGATCGGCCCGCCCTGGCCCGCGACCTCCTCCTTCGGTGGTGCGGTGCTGGTGCATCCGGCCAGCACGGCCGCCGCCGCGGCTGCGGCCAGCACGGAGGCCGCGGTCCTGCGTGACATGGTTCTCCTCGAGGTGTTCAGCGCTGTGACTGTCAGGTGGTGGCGACGGCGGCACGGCGCCGGCCGGGAAGCAGGAACAGGGTCAGCACCACGGCGACGTAGGCGACCCAGACGACCGCCTCGAGGACGGTGGTCTGCGGCGAGAAGTTGAAGATGCCCTTGAGCAGGGTGCCGTACCAGGAGTCGGCCGGGACGGCCGCGCTGACGTCGAACGCGAGGGTGTTGAGGCCGGGCAGGATGCCGGCCTCCTGCAGGTCGTGGACGCCGTAGGCGAGGATTCCGGCGGCGACGAAGATCAGCAGCAGCCCGGTGACGGTGAAGAACTTCCCGAGGTCGATCTTCACGGCGCCGCGGTAGATGAGGTAGGCGAGCGCGATCGCGATCGCGATGCCGACGAGGAACCCGATCAACGGCTGCAGCGTCTCGCCCGCGGCCTCCGCGGCGGAGAAGAAGAACACCGCGGTCTCGAGGCCCTCGCGGCCGACGGCCAGTGCCGCCATGACGACGACGGCGACCGGCCCGATCCGCAGCGCGTCCTCGAGCCGGCCCTGCAGCTCCGACGACAGCGCCCGCGCGTTGCGCCGCATCCAGAAGATCATCCAGGTGACGAAGGCGACGGCGACGATCGAGAGCGTCCCGCCGAGCGCCTCCTGCGCCTCGAACGTGAGCGCCTGCTGGGTGAGCGTCAGCGCGAGGGTGACGCCGACGGACACGGCCACCGCGATCGCGACGCCCAGCCAGACCTTGGGCAGCTCGGCACGCCGGTCGGTGCGGACGAGGAACGCGACCAGGATGCTCACGACGAGCGCGGCCTCGAGGCCTTCCCGTAGCCCGATCAGGGCGTTGCCGAGCACGTTCGGGTCTCCATCCGCTTCGTTAGGTGAGGCTGCTCAGGTGCGCAGCGAGGCTAGCCTGAGTCCGGAGTCGGGCGGTAGTCCCGGTTCGCCACTTTGCGGTGGTTGATCTCGATGAGCGCGACGTCGTGTTCACAAAGCGGACGTTTCAGACGAAACGTGCAGATGATCGGACAGGCGTCGCCGAGCAGTGCCGATCATGATGAAAGGGACGTTGCTCCGATTCGACGGAATTCTCGGGGAGTAATCGAACAAACACCCGACAAATGGACGGTCGACGCATTGCTCCGCTGTTATCCGAGGCTATTGACAGCCAATCGCAGGAATACCTAACTTCGTCTCGCCCGGCCGCGCGGAATGCGCGAGCCGGTGTCGCGGAAAGAAGGTCGTCGGGGTGCTCGCCACGTTCATCATCGGGCTGCGTGAAGGGCTCGAGGCATCCCTGATCGTGGGGATCATCGCGAGCTTCCTCGTCGCCCGCGGGCGCCGCGACGCCCTCCGGTCGGTGTGGATCGGCGTCGGCATCGCGATCCTCCTCTGCCTCGCCGTCGGGACCGTGCTGGAGATCGTCACGGCCGACCTGCCGCAGGCCGCGCAGGAGGGTCTCGAGACCGTCATCGGCCTGCTGGCCGTCGCGATGGTCACCTACATGGTCGTCTGGATGCGCCGGCACGCCCGCGGGATGCGCGGTGCGCTGGAGTCCTCGGCCGGCGCGGCGCTCGTCGCCGGGTCCACCACCGCACTGGTCGCCATGGCCTTCCTCGCCGTGCTCCGCGAGGGCTTCGAGACGGCGGTGTTCCTGCTCGCGGCGTTCCAGGCCTCGACGTCACCGCTGCTCGCGGGACTGGGTGCGCTGCTCGGCGTGCTCGTCGCCGTCGCGCTCGGCTACGGCATCTACCGCGGCGGCGTGAAGCTCGACATGGCCCGGTTCTTCCGGGTCACCGGCGCCGTGCTCGTGATCGTGGCCGGGGGGCTGCTGATGACGGCGGCGCACACCGCGCACGAGGCCGGCTGGATCGACATCGGCCAGACGCGCGCGTTCGACCTGTCCTGGCTCGTCCTGCCCGGCACGCCCGTCTCGTCCCTGCTGACCGGCGTCCTCGGCATCCAGCCCTACCCGGTGGTCCTCGAGGTCCTCGTCTGGCTGGTCTACGTCGTCCCGCTGTTGGTCTACGTGCTCGCTCCCACCACGAAGCGGCGCAGGCCGGCTCCGCAGCCGGTCGCCTGACCCCCCACCCCGTTCCACCATCGAGGAGCACGACCCGTGACCCCCACCCGATCCCGCGCGGCCTGCGCCGCCGCCGCGGTGCTCTCCGCCGGGCTGCTCGCCGCGGCCTGCGCGAGCTCGCCGCAGCCGTCCGCGGGCGGCCCGCCCGCGACGAACGTCTCGATCGAGATCAGCGACGCCGGCTGCGGCCCGAACCCCGCCACCGTGCCGACGGGCCCGGTGAACTTTGCGGTGACCAACCCGGCGTCGGACAAGGTGACCGAGGCCGAGGTACTGGGCGGCGGCAAGATCCTCGGTGAGAAGGAGAACATCACCCCCGGCCTCGACGGCGCCTTCTCGCTGCGCCTGGACCCCGGCACCTACAGCGTCTACTGCCCGGGCGCGGCCAAGGACACATGGGCGTTCACCGTGCAGGGCAACGGGTCCGCCGCGGCGGACACTTCGCTCACCGCCGCGACGCAGGCCTACCACGACTACGTCGTGACCGAGGTCGGCCAGCTGCAGACCGCCGCGAAGACCTTCACCGACGCCGTGCGTGCCGGGGACATTTCTGCTGCCGAGCAGGCGTACGCCCCGGCCCGGGTGCACTACGAGAGCATCGAGCCCGTCGCCGAGAGCTTCGGCGACCTCGACCCCGCGATCGACGCCCGGATCGACGACGTCACCGACCCGACGCAGTGGACCGGCTTCCACCGGATCGAGAAGGCGCTGTGGGCCGACCACTCGCTCGCGGGGATGGCGCCCGTCGCCGACAAGCTCGACGCCGACATCGCGACGCTGAAGGCGAAGGTCGCGACGAACACCTACCAGCCCGCCGAGCTCGCCAACGGCGCGTCGGACCTGCTCACCGAGGTCTCGACCAGCAAGGTCACCGGTGAGGAGGACCGCTACTCGCACACCGACCTGTGGGACTTCGCCGCGAACATCGACGGCGCCCGCAAGGCGTTCGAGCTGCTGCAGCCCGCCCTCGCCGCCACGGACCCCGACCTGGCCCAGCAGCTCGAGGCCCGGTTCACCGACGTCGTCAACGGGCTCGCGAAGTACAGGTCCGGCAACGGCTACGAGGACTACGGCGCCGTCACCGACACGGACCGGCGCTCGCTCGCGGACTCGGTCAACGCGCTGGCCGAGCCGCTCTCGCAGGTCGCGGGAAAGGTGGTCTGACGCACCCCATGGAACTGTCCCGGCGCCGGCTCCTGCAGGGCATCGCGGGGGCCGGCGCCGCCGGCGCGGGACTGGCCCTTGCGGGCTGTGCCCCGTCGGCGGCCGCCGCACCGACCGACGTCGTCGACTTCCACGGCCCGCACCAGGCCGGCATCGCCACGGCCGTGCAGGACCGGTTGGCGTTCATGACGTTCGACGTCACCTCCACGAGCCGCGCGGACGTCGTCGAGCTGCTGAAGAGCTGGACGACGGCGGCGGAGGCGATGACCCGGGGCGCAGCCGTCCCCGGCGCCCCGCCCGACGACCAGGTCCCGCCCGCCGACACCGGCGAGGCCGCCGGCCTGCCCGCCGCGCGGCTGACCGTCACCGTCGGCTTCGGGCCGTCGCTGTTCACCGGCCCGGACGGCTCCGACCGCTTCGGCCTGGCCGCCCGCCGTCCCGCCGCGTTCGTGCCGCTGCCCGCGCTCCCCGGCGAGCTGCTCGACCCCGCCCGCAGCGGCGGCGACATCGCCGTCCAGGCGTGTTCCGACGACCCGCAGGTCGCGTTCCACGCCGTGCGCAACCTCGCCCGGATCGGGCGCGGCACCGTCGTCGCCCGGTGGGCGGAGCTGGGGTTCGGCAAGACGTCGTCGACCCAGGGGTCGGCCGACGGCGACCCCGGCGGGACCCCGCGCAACCTCATGGGGTTCAAGGACGGCACCCGCAACATCGTCGGCACCGACGACGCCGCGCTCGACCAGCACGTCTGGGTCGCCGACGCCGACGGGCAGGGCTGGCTCGGCGGCGGCAGCTACCTCGTCGCCCGCCGGATCCGCATGTTCGTCGAACCGTGGGACCGTGACCGGCTCGGCGACCAGGAGGCCGTCTTCGGCCGGTTCAAGGACTCCGGCGCACCGCTGACGGGCAAGGCCGAGTTCGACGCGCCCGACTACGCCGCGACGGGCGCCGACGGGCCCGTCATCCCCGCGAACGCCCACATCAGGCTCGCCTCGCCGGAGAACAACGGCGGCCTGCGCATCCTGCGGCGCGGCTACTCCTACACCGACGGGATCGACGCCACGACCGGCACCCTCGACGCCGGGCTGTTCTTCCTCGCCTACATGCGCGACCCGAACCAGTTCGTGACGTTGCAACGCAAGCTCGGCACCAGCGACGCGCTCAACGAGTACATCCGCCACGTCGGTTCGGGACTGTTCGCGGTGCCGCCGGGAACCTCCGGCCCCGACGACTGGTGGGGCCGCGCCCTGTTCTCCTGATCGTGAGCGGGCCGTCAGGCCGGCTCGGCCCGGTCCATGGCGACGCGGGCCCGCAGCTCGCCGAGCGCCTCCTGGTACTCCGGCCGGGGGTCCATCGCGGCGGCCATCTTGAGCTGCGCCAACGCCTCGGACAGCCGGGCCTGGCGCTGGAAGGTCTTGCCGAGCGCGAACCGCGCATAGTGATCGGCCGGGTCGAGCTCGAGCACCCGGCTGAACGCCTGCTCGGCGCGGAGCAGCTGCGCCGAGTCGAAGTAGGCGCGCCCGGCGAGCAGGTGCACGGAGGCGTCGTTCGGCTGGCTGTCGAGCACCGGTCCGAGCGCCTGCAGCGCGTCGAGCGGGCGCCGGTCCGACAGCAGCAGCTCCGCGCGGCGGAACGACGCGAAGACGTCGTGGACGGTCCCGGACCGGTCGTCGTCGGGCTCCGGTGCGTCTGATCCCCGCGGCATCGTCATGGTCGTTCCACGGTAGGGGGCGGGCAGGGGATCCGCGAGGCTTGACAACGCGCCGCGCGGCCGCTCGCGCGAAAGGGTGCGACACCACACGGGTTCCTGCGCGGTGCCGCCATTCGGGCCGGTTAGGCTGACCCACCGGATCCACGGCACAACCGCAGGAACGGGAGCACTGGTGGCGGTCATCGAGCAGGTCGGCGCACGCGAGATCCTCGACTCGCGAGGGAACCCGACGGTCGAGGTGGAGGTCGCCCTCGACGACGGCACCCTCGCCAGGGCCGCGGTCCCGTCCGGCGCCTCGACCGGTGAGCACGAGGCCGTCGAGCTGCGCGACGGCGACGCGAAGCGCTACGGCGGCAAGGGCGTCGAGAAGGCCGTCGCCGCGGTGCTCGACGAGATCGGCCCGGAGCTGACCGGCATGGAGGCGGTCGACCAGCGCCTCGTCGACCAGCGCCTCGTCGACCTCGACGGCACCCCCGACAAGTCCCGCCTCGGCGCGAACGCCCTGCTCGGGGTGTCGCTGGCCGTCGCGAAGGCGGCGGCGGAGTCGTCGGGCCTGGAGCTGTTCCGCTACGTCGGCGGCCCCAACGCGCACGTGCTGCCGGTGCCGATGATGAACATCCTCAACGGTGGCGCGCACGCCGACACCTCGGTCGACGTGCAGGAGTTCATGATCGCGCCGATCGGTGCGGAGTCGTTCCGCGAGGCGCTGCGCTGGGGGGCCGAGGTCTACCACGCGCTCAAGGCGGTGCTGAAGAAGAACGGCCTGGCCACGGGCCTCGGCGACGAGGGCGGCTTCGCGCCCGACGTCGCGGGCGGCACCCGCGGAGCGCTGGAGCTGATCTCCAGCGCCATCGAGACCACCGGTTTCTCGCTGGGCACCGACGTCGTGCTCGCGCTCGACGTCGCGGCCACGGAGTTCTTCGAGAAGGGCTCCTACAGCTACGAGGGCAAGCAGCTGGGCTCGGCGGAGCTGTCGGCCGTGTGGGCCGGCCTCGTCGACGAGTTCCCGCTGGTCTCGATCGAGGACCCGCTGGCGGAGGACGACTGGGACGGCTGGGTGTCGCTGACCGAGTCGATCGGCGGCAAGGTCCAGCTCGTCGGCGACGACCTGTTCGTCACCAACCCCGAGCGTCTCGAGGACGGCATCCTGCGCGGCGCCGCGAACGCGCTGCTGGTCAAGGTCAACCAGATCGGCACGCTGTCAGAGACCCTCGACGCGGTGACGCTGGCCCAGTCGGCCGGCTACCGCTGCATGATGAGCCACCGCTCCGGCGAGACCGAGGACACCACGATCGCCGACCTGGCCGTCGCCACCTCCTGCGGCCAGATCAAGACCGGCGCGCCCGCGCGGTCCGAGCGGGTCGCCAAGTACAACCAGCTCCTGCGCATCGAGGAGGCACTGGGCGACGCCGCGCGGTACGCCGGCGAGCTGGCCTTCCCGCGGTACGCGGTACCGCAGGGCTGAGCGTGCCCGCAGCGGCCGAGGAGCGGGCCCGGTCCCGGGGCGACCGGGGCCGCGGATCGGCTGCCGCACGCCCGTCGCCCACCAGCCGTCGCGCACGCGAGCCGCAGCTCACCCGGTCCCGCTCGCGCGGCGTCGTCGCCGCGACGACGGGGTTCCTGGGCGTCTCCTCGACGCGCCGGGCGGCGATCCTCGCCGTCGTCGTGTGCGCGCTGGCGCTCACCGTGGCGGTGCCGCTGCGCAACTACGTGGCGCAGCGTCAGCAGCTCGCCGACATGGACCGTCAGCAGCAGCAGCTCGCCGCGCAGGTCGACCAGCTCAACCAGGAACGTGCCCGGCTCTCCGATCCCGACGAGGTCTCGGCGCAGGCCCGCAGCCGGCTCGGGTACGTCATGCCCGGCGAGGTGCCCTACGTCGTCGAGCTGCCGGTCCCGCCGCCGAGCCCCGACGAGATCGCCGCGGGTCAGCCATGGTTCCAGCGACTCTGGAACGACGTGTCGAAAGGTTCCCCCGCACCGTGACCTCCCCGGCTCCCTCGATCTCCGACGCCGACCGGGCCGCCGTGACCGCCCAGCTCGGGCGGGCGCCGCGCGCGGTTCGCGAGGTCGCGCACCGCTGCCCGTGCGGGCTGCCGTCGGTCGTCGCCACCTCGCCGCGGCTGGAGGACGGAACCCCGTTCCCGACGCTGTTCTACCTCACCTGTTCGCGGCTGGCGTCGAAGCTGGGCACGCTCGAGGCCGACGGCCGGATGCGCGAGATGACCGAGCGGCTGCGGACCGACCCCGAGCTCGCCGCGGCCTACCAGCGCGCGCACGAGGCCTACCTCGCCGAACGCGACGCGATCGAGCCGCTGGGCACCGACGTCAGTGCGGGCGGGATGCCCGGGCGGGTCAAGTGCCTGCACGTGCACGCCGGGCACTCGCTCGCGCGCGGGCGCGGCATCAACCCGTTCGGCGACGAGGCGCTCGACGAGGTCGGCGAGTGGTGGGCCGCGGGGCCGTGCGTGCACGTCGACCGGCCGGGCGACGAGACCGCTACCCGGGACTGACCCGCTCGACCAGGGCCTCGCTGTGCGCCGCGGCGGGCAGCGTGCCCGCGGTGCGCCACGGCCCGTCGGGCAGGAAGCGCGACGACACGAACGCCGACGCGACCTCCTCCGGCGCGAACCGCAGCAGCAGCGAGCCCTGCATGCACAGCGCCAGCAGCTCGGCGAGCCTGCGGGCCGTGCGCTGCTCGCGCGAGCGCAGCTCGGTCCGCAGCTCGGTGCGGGCCCGGTCGAACCACGAGTCCGCCCCGGCCGCCGCGTCGATCTCGCGCAGCACGGCCTCCTGCGAGTCCGGCTCGCGGGTGACGGCGCGCAGCACGTCGAGCGCGGTGACGTTGCCCGAGCCCTCCCACACCGAGTTGAGCGGCGCCTCGCGGTAGAGCCGCGGCATCCCCGACTCCTCGACGTACCCGTTGCCGCCCAGACATTCCAGCGCCTCCGCGACGACCGCCGGGGCCCGCTTGCAGACGAGGTACTTCGACGCGGGCAGCGCCAGCCGCAGGAAGTCGGTCTCACCCCGGTCGACCGCGCCCGCGAGCCGCATCGTCAGCGCGGTCGCGGCCTCGGACTCCAGCGCCAGGTCGGCCACGACCGCCTGCATCAGCGGCTGGTCGACGAGCCGCTCGCCGAACGCGCGACGGTGCGTCACGTGGTGCACGGCCTCGGTCAGCGCGGCCCGGATGACCGACGCCGACCCGATCACGCAGTCCAGCCGCGTCATCGAGACCATCTCGATGATCGTGACGACGCCGCGGCCCTCCTCGCCGAGCCGCCAGCCGACCGCGTCGTCGTACTCCAGCTCCGCCGACGCGTTGGACCTGTTGCCCAGCTTGTCCTTGAGCCGCTGCAGCCGGATCGCGTTGCGCGTGCCGTCGGGAAGGACGCGCGGGAGCACGAAGCAGGTCAACCCTGCCGGGGCCTGGGCCAGCGTCAGGAACAGGTCGTTCATCGGGGCGGAGGTGAACCACTTGTGCCCGGTCAGCCGGTAGGTACCGTCGGATGACGGGGTGGCGACGGTGGTGCCGGCCCGCACGTCGGACCCGCCCTGCTTCTCGGTCATCGACATGCCCGCGAGCAGGCCGGTCTTGCTGTCGGGACGGGCGAGGCCGGGCTGGTACTCGCGTGCGGTGAGGCCGGGGACGTAGGCCGCGGCGAGCTCGTCGTCGTGGCGCAGCGCCGGGACCGACGCGTAGGTCATCGAGATCGGGCAGCAGTGCCCCTGCTCCAGCTGTCCGACCAGGTAGAACCCCGCGGCCCGCGCCACGTGCGCGCCCGTCCCCGGGTCGGCCAGCCACGGCGCCGCGTGCAGACCCCAGCCGACGGACAGGTCCATCAGGGCGTGCCACGACGGGTGGAACTCGACCTCGTCGACACGGTGCCCGTAGCGGTCGTGGGTGCGCAGGATCGGGTGGTTCTCGTTGGCCAGCCGGGCGTGCTCGCGGTACTCCGGCGACGCGATCCGCTCGCCCAGCTGGCGCATCGTCGGGAGGGCGCCGCCCGCACCCTCCCGCTCGACGGCGTCGACGAGCGCGGGGTCGCAGGCCAGCGGGTCGTACCCGGACAGCGGAGGTGGCTGGTTGGTGACCTCGTGCGTCCCGAGGTCGACGCCCGGTCCGGGCGGCACGGGTTCGGCGCGGACGGTGCGCGGCACGCGGGGCCGGGTGGTCGAGGGCGCCGGACCGGCGATCGGGTCGTCGTCGCGTCCGCTCCCGGCCGGAGCCGCCCGTCCGCCCTGCGACGCGCCGCTCGGCCGGGCGCCGTAGTGCGGGGTGCTCCCGTGCCGGGAGCTCTCGGCCCCGGTGCCGGTGCCGGGGGAGTCGTCGGTCGTCGCGCGCGCGTCGGTTCCGGTGCTGTCGGTTCCGGTGCTGTCGATCCCGGTGCTGTCGATCCCGGTGATGTCGATGCGCGGCAACGCTGCGCCACCCTCGACCGGCTCGGTCGGCCCGGCCGGTCGCGGGGCGGGTACCGCGGACCCGGCGTCCACCGCCGCCCCGCGGTCGTGTGTGTCGCGGGTGCCGCCCTCCGGGGTGCGGCTGGCTGCCCGGCCGGGCCCGGCCGTGTCCCGCGTCGCCCGCCCGCCCCCGTGCGATTCTGCGCTGACCACGGTGCGAGGGTAGCGGCGAGTCCACCCGTTCGGGGCCGTCCACGTACGAACGCGGGCACCGTGCCGCGTACGGTGACGCAGGTCCGGCCCGCGATCGCGTGAGGAGTCTCGATGCCCCGGGTGGCTGCCATCGACTGCGGGACGAACTCGATCCGTCTGCTCGTCGCCGACGTGACCGCCGGTTCCGGCGGGTTCGACCTGCGCGACGTGCACCGCGAGATGCGGATCGTCCGGCTGGGCAAGGGCGTCGACGCCACCGGGAGGCTCGATCCCGAGGCGCTCGAGCGCACCCGCGCGGCGCTCGTCGACTACACGGCGATCCTGCGCCGCAAGGGCGCCGAGCGGGTGCGGATGGTCGCGACCTCGGCCACGCGCGACGCCTCGAACCGCGAGGACTTCTTCGGGATGGTCCGCGACGTGCTCGGCACCGACGCCGAGGTCATCAGCGGCGACGAGGAGGCGACGCTGTCCTTCGTCGGCGCCGTGGGTGACCTCGACCCGGCTGACGGGCCGTTCGTCGTCGTCGACGTCGGCGGCGGCTCCACCGAGCTCGTCATCGGCGACCTCTCCGACGACGGCACCGCCACCGTCCGCGCCGCCCGCAGCGTCGACGTGGGCAGTGTCCGGCTCACCGAGCGCTGCCTGCCCGGCGACCCGCCGTCGGCCGACGACGTCGCCGCCGCCCGCGAGACGGCCGCCGGAATCCTCGACGCCGCGTTCGACGCCGTCCCGCTCGACGGTGCGGCGACGTGGGTCGGCGTCGCCGGGACGATCACGACGCTGTCGGGGATCGCGCAGGACCTGCCGGAGTACGACCCGGTGGCCGTGCACCTGTCCCGGCTCACCCGCGCCGACCTGCACGCGCTGGCCGACCGGCTCGTGACGGCGACACGGCCCGAGCGCGAGGCGATGGGGGCGCTGCACCCCGGCCGGGTCGACGTCATCGGCGCCGGCGCGATCATCGTCTCCGTGCTCGCCGACGAGCTGCACGCCCGCACCGGCATCGAGGAGATCGTGGTCTCCGAGCACGACATCCTCGACGGCATCGCCCGCTCGATCGCCTGACCCGCCGTCGTGTCCGCCCCCGCGACGCTCGCCCTCCTCGACGACGAGGTGTCGCGCTGCCGCGCGTGCCCCCGGCTGGTGGCCTGGCGGGAGAAGGTCGCCGCGGAGAAGCGCGCCGCGTACCGCGACCAGACCTACTGGGGGCGGCCGGTCCCCGGCTTCGGTCCCGCCGACGCCGCGCTGCTGATCGTCGGGCTCGCGCCCGCCGCGCACGGCGGAAACCGCACCGGCCGGATGTTCACCGGCGACCGCTCCGGCGACGTCCTCTACGCCGCCCTGCACGCCGTCGGCCTGGCCAACCAGCCGATCGCCGTCTCGGCCGACGACGGGCTCGCCCTGCGCGGCACCAGGATCACCGCCCCGGTGCACTGCGCCCCGCCCGACAACAAGCCCACGACCGAGGAGCGCGACACCTGCCGCCGCTGGCTCGACGCCGAGCTCGCGCTGCTGGCGCCGACGTTGCGCACGGTCGTCGTGCTCGGGGCGTTCGGGTGGCAGTCGCTGCTGCCGGTGCTCGGCGAGAACGGGTGGGACGTCCCCCGGCCCCGGCCGCGCTTCGGGCACGGCGCGCACGTCGTCCTGACCGGGCGCCGGGGCCCGCTGCAGGTCTTCGGCAGCTACCACGTCAGCCAGCAGAACACCTTCACCGGGAAGCTCACGCCGGCGATGCTCGAGGACGTGCTCCGGGCCGCCGGCCGGTCCGCTGGTCTGATCGACGGCTGATCGGCCCGACCGGGGCGAGTATCACCCGAATGGTCGTCTTGACCGTCACAGGCGTGTGTCGTAACACGATCGGCCCCCTTGACTGGGTTTTCCAGGCCGTCTGGTGGGAAAATCCAGTCATGGCTCGGACCACCAGGATCGTCATCGTCGGCGGTGGCTACGTCGGCATGTACACCGCGCTGCGGCTGCAGAAGAAGCTGCGCCGCGGCGAGGCCGACGTCACGGTGATCGATCCGCAGTCCCACATGACCTACCAGCCCTTCCTCCCGGAGGCGGCCGCCGGGTCCATCGAGCCCCGGCACGTCGTCGTGCCGCTGCGCCGGGTGCTGCGGGGCTGCCATGTCGTCACCGGACGCGTCACCTCGATCAGCCACGAGAAGCGCGAGGTCGTCGCCGAGCTCGCGGCCGGGAACGAGGCCACGTTCGGCTACGACGTGCTCGTCGTCGCGCCCGGGTCGGTCGCGCGCACGCTGCCCGTCCCCGGGCTGGCCGAGCACGGTATCGCGTTCAAGACCGTCGGCGAGGCCATCTACCTGCGCAACCACGTGCTCTCGCGGCTCGACGCCGCGTCGACGACCACCGACCCGCGGCTGCGTCGCAAGCTGCTGACGTTCCTCGTCGTGGGTGGTGGCTACGCGGGTATCGAGGCACTGGCAGAGCTGGCCGACATGGCCCGGCACGCCAGCAAGTACTACGAGAACGTCAACCGCGAGGACATCCGCTGGGTGCTCGTCGAGGCGGCCAACCGGATCATGCCGGAGGTCGGCCCGAAGCTCGGGCGCTACACCGTGGAGCGCCTGCTCGACGCCGACATCGAGGTCAACCTCGAGACCCGGGTCGTGTCCATGGTGGACGGTCACGTCGAGCTCGACGACGGCCAGTCGTTCGACACCGACACCATCATCTGGACCGCGGGCGTCAAGCCCAACCCGATGCTGGAGAACACCGACCTGCCCCGCGACGCCCGCGGCCGGGTCGACTGCACCGCGATGCTGCAGGTCGTCGGGATGCCCGACGTCTTCAGCGCCGGCGACTGCGCCTCGGTGCCCGACCTCTCCAAGGACGACCCCGAAGCCCGGACCAGCCCGTCGGCGCAGCACGCCGTTCGGCAGGCGAAGGTGTTGGGCGACAACCTCGTCGCCCACATCCGCGGCCGCAAGCTCAGCGAGTACCGGCACTCCTACGCCGGCTCGGTCGCCAGCCTCGGCCTGTACAAGGGTGTCGCGGAGATCTACGGCATCAAGCTGCGCGGGATCGTCGCCTGGTTCATGCACCGCACCTACCACGTGAGCCGGATGCCCACCTGGAACCGCCGGGTCCGGATCGTCTTCGACTGGACGGGCGCCCTGGTCCTGGGGCGCGAGGTCGTCGCGCTGGGGCAGATCCACGAGCCGCGCGCGGAGTTCAGCCGGGTCGCGGGCCCGCCCGCGCCGCGCCCGATGCCGCCCGCGGAGAACCCGGCGTCGGCACCGACGACGCAGGAGCGGGTCGTCAGCGGCGCCTGAGCACGGGCACCGTCGTCCTCGACGGGGCCGGTGGCCGGCCCGCGCGACGTTCGTCGCCGGTACCGGCCACCGTCCGTCCCGTGGCTGCCGCGTGGTGATCGCTGCGCCGTCCGGCAATCGCGGCGCCGTCCGGTGATTGCTGCGCCGTCCGGTGATTGCTGCGCCGTCCGGTGACCGCCGCGCCGTCCGACGAGCGCCGCGTCAGCCGGCGACCGGTGCCGGGAGGCGGCCGAGGGCGACGAGGCGCTCGGTGATCTCGCGCAGGGCCGCGGCCTGGTCGGCCTGACCCATGATGAACATGACCCCGTCGCAGCCGTCGGCCTCGAGCCGGTCGAGCCGCGCGCGCCAGCGGTCCTCGTCGCCCCAGACGCACAGGTGGTCGATCAGGTAGTCCGCCAGTGCCGGGGTCACGACGTCCAGGTTGGCCGGGCGGGAGTTGTCGGCGTGGAAGGCGTAGTCGTAGCGGCGCCACATCTCCCGCACGTCGCGTTCGATCTCCGCCGGCAGGTTGCGGTCGGAGAGATCACCCCGGAACGCCCGGTTGGCCATGGCGACGATCATCGCGCCCAGGTCGTCGCGCGCCTCGTCCTTGGTCGCGCGCACCGACGCGCTCGGGCCGACCCATACCGACCGCGAGCCGCCCCGGGCGCGGACGGCCGCGACCCGTCGCGCGATCACGTCCGCATCCAGGGTCCCCCCGTAGAAGAGCCCGTCGCCGACGCGGCCGGCCAGCTCCGTCCCACGCGGGCCGTCGGCGGCGACCAGCAGCTCGGGCCGCGTGCGCGCGAACCCGGTCCCGGGGATGCGACTGTCCGGGTAGGTCGTGGACGAGTACGCGGCAGGTTCGCCGCGCCAGTAGGACTCGAGCGCGCCGACACCCTCCTCCAGCTCGGCCATCGTCGCCGGTGCGAGCCCGAGACCGCGCGCCGCGCTGTTCCCGGTGCCGATCGCGGCCATGCCACGGCCGCCGGTGAACTCGTTGAACGTCGCGAGCAGGTTGCCGACGATCACCGGGTGCCGCGCGACCAGGTGCGTGACCATGGGGCCGACCCGGATGCGCTCCGTCGCCCGGGCGGCCTCCAGCTGGTGGAGGAAGCTCTCCTGGTAGACGGTCGGGGAGTCCGCCACACCCATCCAGTGGTAGCCGGCGGCGTCGCCGATCCTCGCCACCTCGCGCGTCTCGTCGAGGTTGCGCGGCAACAGCATGAACCCGAACTTCATTCTCGCCTCGTCTCCAGGGGTCCGGAACCGTCAGGCCGTCGGCGTCGCGCGGTGCTCACGCCGCCACGCTGCCGCCGCCGTCCACGCGGATCGTCTGGCCGGTGATGAAACCGGCATCCTCCGACAGCAGGAAGCAGATCGCGGCGGCGAGCTCGTCCGGAGCGCCGAGGGTCGAGATCGATGGAACCCAGCGGCGCGAGCGCGACCAGCCCGACGTTGTTGACGACGGCATCGACCGTGCCGCCCGAGACGACGGCTTCCAGCGCGGCCGCGGTGGCCTCGCGGTCGGCGAGGTCGGCGACGTGGAACTCGCCGGGGAAGTCCGCGGGAGCGCGGCGCGCGATCCCCATCGGCCGGTGCCCGGTTGCGGCCAGTCGCGCCGAGACCGACCTCCCGATCCCCTTGGACGCTCCGGTGATCAGCACCCGTCTGCTCGTCACGCGCTCTCTTCCTTCCGCCGGCCTGCGGCATAACGCTACGGTTGTGACATCGTCATGTGAAATGTCATCGCAGGTATGACTGCATAACAGTGGGCGAACGCGGAGGTCGGGGTGACGCTGCTCCAGCTCAGGGTGCTGCTCGCGGTGGCGGAGCACGGCGGGTTCACCGCCGCCGGGACCGCGTTGGGCATGTCCCAGCCCGCTGTGAGCCGGGCCGTGTCCGCGCTGGAGTCCGAGCTCGACACCGTGTTGCTGAGGCGGGGCCGCGACGGCGTCGCCCTCACCGACGCCGGTGCCCGCGCCGCGACGCACGCGCGCGAGGCGCTCCGGCAGGTCGACCTGCTGCGCACCGAGGTCGCCGCCGTCTCGGGCCGGGTGACCGGCACGTTGCGGCTGGCCAGCCTGCCGTCGGCGACCGGCACCCTGATCGCGGCGCGGCTGCGCGGGTTCGCCGAGCGGTATCCACTGGTGACGGTGCGCCTGCTCGAGGGCAGCGACGAGGAGATCCGCGACTGGCTGGACCAGGGCGTGGTGGACGCGGGCGTCGTCACGCTGCCGGCTCCCGGCCTGCACCTTGAGTTGCTCGACAGCCACGAGATGGTCGCCGTCCTGCCCGCCGGTCACGCGCTGGGCGCGGGCGACACCGTCACCTACCAGGCGTTGGCCGCCGAACCGTTCATCCGTTCCAGCTGCGGGTGCGCGCGGGTGTTCGAGGGCGTGGCGCGGGAGGTCGGGGTCCGGCTCGACCCGGCGTTCGAGGCACGGGAGCTGTCGGCGGTGCTGGAGATGGTCGGTGCCGGGCTGGGGGTGAGCATCGTGCCGGCGGTGGCCCTGCGGACCGTGCCCGCCGAGACGATCGTCCGGCCGCTCGTGCCGCGGACCGTGCGCACCCTCGGGGTCGCGGCCGCCGCCGGCGCGTCGCCCGCCGCCCGGGCCTTCCTCGAGGAGGTCGCGAGGACCCGCAAGGTGGTGGTACCGGTGAGCGCGGACGCCGGCGGTGCGCCCGTCGCCGCGCCGGTCGACG
>Ga0182736_1001685_pt1 | contig 19974 bp, 18 predicted proteins | sample eDN5th30CKraftBY_FD_128882 | JGI IMG/M metagenome (GOLD analysis project Ga0182736, IMG submission 128882) | Enriched backyard soil microbial communities from Emeryville, California, USA - eDNA 5th pass 30_C Kraft BY (version 2) (version 2) | ecosystem: Environmental > Terrestrial > Soil >... | reverse complement strand
TGTCTCCGTGACCTTTGAGTCCAGAGCAGGGATTCCAGTCCCGAGGGTGGTCATTTACATGGTCATGTGGAACCCGAACGCGAAAGAATGGTCTGCTTTGCGTAAGTCAAACGGGTGAGCACAAGCCGGTGTCTGGGGGTGAGATTCACTCCCGGTTGACCACCAGACATCCTGAGAGGAGGTCGTGGAGTCCTTGTCTGTTCTCGGTGAAGGCGACCATGAAGTAACCGATGAACAGAAATGAGGACAGAAACTTGGCCAGATAGCGACCGGTGGCCCGTCCGAATGTGATGCGGTCCCGGTCGAGATCGGTGACTCGCATGCCCAAGGCCAGCTTTCCAAGAGTTCCCTGCCAGGACGAACATTCGAGCAGGGCATGATACAGCCAGCTCACGAAGAACAGGCATCCGAAATAGAAGACGTTGATGACGATCGCCAGGATCATCAGGGCTTCTTCCCCGAGTTCCTGAGCGACCACACTGGCGGGGATCGCGATGCTGAAGTAAATCGGCACGCTGATCAATGAAAGAACGAGTGAATCAAGTCCGCTGGCAATCACTCGTTTCCAGAACCCGGCTGGTTCTCCTCGTGCTTTCTTTCTCTTCGGCTTGGCAGCAGGTTTCGGTCGGGGACGAATCGGGGTGACATATTCGAAGTGTTCTGAAACTTCTTCGATGTCTGCATCACTCCATTCTTCCACCTCGATGATCTGCTCTGAAGTCTCGGGGACCAGGAGTGCCGAACCGCATCCCTGACAGGTTCCTTTTCTTCCTGCTGCTGAGGAAGGAACTCGAATCGGGTGAAAGCAGTGATGGCATTCAAAAGCAATGTCGCTGATGTGCTGAGATTTCTGTGGGACTGATTCCACTGCGGGTGATTCAAACGATGTCACCGGAGCTGTGATTGCAGGGAATAACCCCTTCACTCGAGCAGCACGCCCCCATCGACCGGTGTCTCCCTTTCTGATCGGGGTATGGGAATCAATGACCTGTTGCTGAGCTGCCTGCTTCAACTCTGCAGAGGTTAGTGGTCCAACGGTCTGATTCTCCTGACGGTAATACCACTGTGCTGCCATCTCAAAGCTGTCCTTGTGATCTTGAAACCAAAGCTCACGGGGCAGAGACGGTCTATTGCCGTCGTTCACGTTGGGAATTCAGACACCCGGCCCGCAAGGAATTCTCTGGCCGAGATTGTGATCGAGAGGTGTGACAAAAGTGGGTCACTTTGATGGTGGTTGAATTTCCCGGGAATGTCGAAATCTCAGGCTATTCACACAGAAAACAGACTGTCCCACGTGTGACACCGCAGGGAGTTACCCTGTGATCAAATAAGAAAGTGGTATTCAGTTCAGATCAGGGTGACATGCGACGACAAAGACGAACGGATGCTGATCGCCGAGTTCGTCAATGCGAACGCCTTGGAAGACTGCTGCGACTCCTGCACCTGATCATGGGACGTGGCCGCTGGGATGCTGATACCCTGGCTGAAGAACTCTGCTGCTCCCGCCGAACCATCTTCCGGCTGTTCCAAACCCTCTCCTACGCTGGTGTCCCCTGGTATTTCGATGAAGCCAAGAAGGCTTACCGAGTGAGGCCAGGCTTCAAATTTCCGGGGATTGAGCACTCTTCAGGTCAAATCAGCGATCGCCATATCACTCAAGTTCAACGATCGGTCTCTCAGATCATCGCTGAAACCCAGCAACTTTTGGACACGCTGCAAGCGATGAAACTGCTGACGGAGGAGCCTTCATCGGGCAAAAGTCCAAGCTGAGGATAAATCTTTAAAAATAGTTCAAAATAATCTCACTGCAGTGAACAAGCGAACACAAAGGAATGTATAGGCTAGGCACGCCTATTAATCGGATGCCAAATTTAATGATTCTTCGAAAATAGCATAACTCACTCTGCTGGCCGTCTCTCTGCCGATGCTGCGAGCTTCCAAATTCTCCGCTTCTCCGTAAAAAGAAAGCAGATGCCCGTAAGTAACGCAGCAAGCGAATCTGAAACCTACGACGGAGACTGAGATGGCCGCAACGAGTTCGACTGGCGATGATGCTCCCAACAGGAGAGATGAAGAATTTCCTCCAGTGCTCTCCAAGACGGATCTGGCACGACTTCTCAAGCGGAGTCGGAGGACGATTGATCGATGGGATCGTGCAGGAAAGCTGCCTGTCAGCAGTGTGGTTGGAAGACAGCAACTTTGGATTTTCAGTGACGTGATGGCTTGGCTTTCTTCTGGAGCACCGACACGAAAAAATTGGGAGAGGTCGAAGTCAAGCAGTCACAAGAAGGGAGGCAAGAAGTAATGGCCATCTTTCAGCCGACCATCGTCCGAAATGGTGAAAAGCACAAGGCAAACACATACTCCATTCGCTTCCGAACTGCTTCCGGGAAACTGGAGCAGGAAAACGGATTTCGATCACGAGATGAAGCTGCGGTTCGTCTCCGTGATGCCAAACGGGAAGTGAAAGAAGAGTTAGCAGGAATTCGAACGAGCCAAATCAAGCAGAATGAAATCCCCCTGTCGGAACATCTCGATGATTTTCAGAAGTCGCTTGAAGACCGTGACGTCAGCGATCGACAAGTTCGACTTGTGGCAGGCCGGTTGAGAAGTGCTTTTGATGCGTGCCATTTTCGGCTCTTGTCTGATTTACAGGTTGCTTCCTTTCAAGCCCACCTGGCGAGACAGAGAGAAGCCGGAAAGTCGCAACAGACACTGAAGCATCTTGTTCGACATGCGAAGCAGTTTTCTAACTACCTGTTAGAGGAAGAACGCGTAGAAGCTGCTCCGTTCCAGAAGCTGCGTCCTCCGAAGGTCACCGAAAGGAAGCATCAGCGGCGCGCACTGGCCTCAATGGAGTGCGATCGGATTCGAGAAGCAGCCCGTGTGGGACAGTCGATGTTTGAGATCTCCGGATGTGATCGCGAAGCACTGTATCTCATGGCCCTGAACACAGGGTTCAGAGCGTCAGAGTTGAGTCGATTGGTCGTTTCAGATTTGAAGCTCGACCATGAATACCCCCACGTCAGCCTGTCTGCCTCAAACACGAAGAATCGTGAGGAAGCTCGAATTCCGATTCGAGCTGCAGATGTGGTCCAGTTCCTGAAACGCTGGGTGAAAGGGAAACCTCGCAACGCAAAACTGTGGCCTGGCAACTGGGCTTCCAGTCGAAAAGCGGGGAAGATGCTTCAGCGTGACTTGAAAGAGGCCGGAATTCCGTATGACGTTGATGGCCGGAAGGCAGACTTTCACGCGTTGCGGTACACCTTCATCACCAATCTGATCAAGGCTGAAGTCTCCCCTGCCTATGTTCAAAGGCTGGCTCGCCACTCGGACGTCAATTTGACGCTTCGTGTATACACGGATCTCGGGCTGGAAGATCTCTACCATGGCAGGGTCGAGACCTCAAGCGGCAACCAGCGAGCCCGAACAAAACGCGACTCGAAGAAGGGTTCTGACCGTGGATCAGAGAGCGTAGGGGACGATGGCTCTGAGGCAGAGAGTGTTGCACTGAATGTTGCACCTGTTTCTGGCTCAGTACGTCCCGAGGTGTCTCAGAATGTCTCAACTGCGTCTGGCAGACGGTCTGCGAAAATCACCCCTGAGAGCGCTTCGTCCTCGCCAGAAACACAAGAAGCGACAGGATTTGACTCATCCTGTCGCTCTGTGTCTCAAAATGTCTTAGCGGAGAGGGGGGGATTTGAACCCCCGGTACCGTTTCCGGCACACCGGTTTTCGAGACCGGCACAATCAGCCGCTCTGTCACCTCTCCGACTGCACAACGGACGCAGTGACGTCATATTGACGACACCCTATCTCGTGTGGTACACTACTGATCGATACAACTGATTGGCCAGCAGAGAGTTACGATCACTGCTGGCCGATGCCTCACCCCCGATCAGGAGATGCCGCATGAGAGAGCAGTCTATCACACCAGCCCGTCGCCGCAAGGCTCACCGTACCAAGACTCAATGGAAAGAGGGACGACCGCCCCGGCCCTATCCGGACTTCCCGCTCTCACCGCACGCCACCGGGACATGGTGCAAGAAGATCAAAGGGAAGCTCTATCACTTCGGGAGATGGGCACGCCGGGTGAATGGCAAGTTGGAGCGAGTCCCGGGGGATGGCTGGGAAGAAGCTCTGAAACTCTACAAATACCAGGCGGAGGCCATCGTCACCGGGAGGCCGAAGCCTCTCCCCAGTGATCAGTTGACCGTGGCCGATCTCTGCAATAGGTTCCACACCGCGAAACGCCGGAAGTTCGATGCCACGGAGATGACCGCCCGGGCCTTCGGGGACTACTGCCGGACGACCGATCTGATTGTCGAGCACTTCGGAGCCAAGGGGCTTGTCGTCGATCTGACTCCAGCGGACTTCGAGCGTCTCCGGGCTATCATGGCCAAGCGCTGGGGACCGGTCCGGCTGGGAAATGAGATCGGACGGGTCCGGTCCGTCTTCAAGTATGCCTTCGACTATCGGCTGATCACCCATCCCGTCCATTTCGGGAATGAGTTCGTCAAACCGAAGATGGCGGTCCTGCGGAAACATAAGCGGAACAGCGGTAAGACCCGGGTGCTCGAAGCCCACGAACTCCGGCAGGTGATCGCGGCAGCAGGGCAGCCCTTGCGGGCCATGATCCTGCTGGGACTGAACTGCGGCTACGGCAATCACGATATCGCGTCACTCCCGCTGGCGGTCGTGGATCTGAAACGGGGCTGGATCGACTTCCCCCGTCCGAAGACCGAGATTGAGCGACGGTGTCCTCTGTGGCCGGAGACCGTCGCTGCACTCCGCGAGGCCATCGAGAGCCGACGGACGCCCCGGAAGGAGGCGGACGCCGATCTGGTCTTCATCTCCCCGACAGGGGGCCGGTACATCCGGCCATCCCGCAGCGAAGATCCCACGAAATGGGGGAACCGCACCGATCTGGTCGGAGCGGCGTTCTCCAAACTCCTGACGGACCTGGACTTGAAGCGGAAGGGGTTCGGGTTCTACTCCCTGCGGCATGTCTTCGAGACGGTGGCCGGAGCCTCGAAGGATCAGGTGGCTGTTGACCTGATCATGGGGCACGCCGATCATTCCATGGCGGCGAACTACCGGCAATGGGTCGAGGACGAGCGTCTCGTCGCCGTCGTCCAGCACGTCCACGGGTGGCTCTTCGATACGAAAGCGGGGAAGAAATGAATCCGACGGAACTCACTGTAATCGGCGAGCAGCACATCAGGGAACTTCTCCACCTGTGCAATTACAGCCGGGAGGACGCGAGAGATCGGCTCAATCATTATGGATTCGCGGTTTCATTATTATCGCAACCGCACCATGAACATCTTCAGGAGGCATGTGACATTTGCCTCAATGAAGGCTGGATCGAAGAGGAGGACATGGAGGGATATAAGTCATTCTTCATCACGAGAAAAGGTCGAATTCGACTCCGGAAAAGCCTCCAGCACACATTCGAACATCTAGGCCCCGAAAAGCCGGAGGAGAACGAAGAATCCCACCATGACGACAAGGAGAACAATCTGCCAGCCACTGGAGTAGATGTACTCCCTGAGGATACGGCCGTTGCCACCACCGAGGAAGATGCAGGTGAAGAATCTCACGGCCACGAAGAGGAGAACAATGAGAACAATTCATCACCCAACGAATCAGGCGAGACCCCCGACGAGGTGATCCTCACACCACCGGCGAGTGAAAGCACTTCCGTCACTGAGACGGAGACAGATCTATCCCCTGACGAATCTGGACAATCTCCGAAACAGGATGACTCTCCATATCTGGGACTAAAAGTTGATGAGGATGTACAGAAAGTGACACGGGAAGGTTATCCCGGAAAAGTTGTCACATTCAAGAAGGGAACGAAAGAATGGAAACTCTTTCTATATCTCATAAAGACTGGTCCTGTCGGATACACCTGGGATCTGGGTGCCGGAAAAAGACAATGTGTTGACCGTGTAAAAACTAAACTCCAAGTTTTAGGAGTGGACGTCATAATCCATCGCAAAGACTTGGTACGCCTTGAACTAATACATAAAAGATAAACTCACGCCTTCCCAGACCGCTTTCTATTGGTCTGAGGTTCTTCTGGCAGCGGACGCTGGAGTCCGCATTCACGGACGCTGACGATCTAAGCACCCTCACTCTCCCCGGATACAATTGTCATCAGACACGTCCAGTTACCAGAGGACAAGGAGATGACGATGACGACATACACGGTCAGGGATCTATCTGAACGCTACGGGGTCGGCCCGCACACGGTGCTGGGCTGGATCAGGAACGGACTGCTACCGGCCATCAACGTGGCCCGGGCAGGGAGTTCCGAACCCCGCTGGCGGATCACGCAGGAAGCCCTCGACAGCTTCGAACGTCTGCGAACCCAGAGCAAGCCCGTGATCCCGCAACGGCGATCACGGCCCGCTCAGTCTGACATCATTCAACGATACTAACCCAACAACCCAGGAATTCAACCACGAAAAGCAGGTACGACCATGAGATGGGACATCAAAAAGGGCGAACAATTTGTCGCACGAAATAAACAGTACGTCACCAAAGAAGAACTCATTGAAGCTGCCAAGGAATACTACGATCTGGGATGGTGGATCTCCGTATTTGGCGATGACACGAGCCTGATAAGTGGCTGGGAGAGTCATCGCCCCGGACTGGATCGCATTTCTTCCGTCATTGATATAGAAAAGAAATACGACAAAATATCCATAGCATTAAGTCAGTCACGCCTATGGTCTGTTCCAGTAACAGATGCCGAAGAGATTAATTCAACCGACAAAAGGGGGAAGGAATCGCCACTTGGAATAGAGTGGAATGACGCATGGAGGGGGCACGGAACGTGGGACATTTCTAATTGGTGGAAAGTGCAACCCACTCCGACCTGGCAAGACGAAACAGGGGTATACCGTCTCTTTATGGCACCATTTGATAACGGTGAGGCCACATGGACAAAAAGCTTACCGCCTTCCCGTGGAGGATTTTGGTTGCCCGGGTATTCCCCGAGTGATGTAGATCCAGCAACACTACCTTATGAATGGGTTATTAAATATCTAGAAAAGATGCGAACAGATGCGAACTACACAAAATGGAGCATTAAAGAGAAAGAGGAACATCTAGGTATTGTCAATACTATTATCGAGAACGCCAAAAACTCCGGATATACATTAAGGATGTAAAATATATGCCTCGCGTTATAGACGAACGGACTCGGTCCCAGTTTGAATTCATCGGAGGCCATTTCAGTGGCTTCCAGATCACTGGGGATACTCCCCGGAGGGGGCATGCCCACTGTCCGGCACATGGAGACTCGACCCCGTCCCTTTCCATTTCGGAGGGGGACGATGGCCGAGTCCTCCTGTACTGCCATGCCGGATGCAAGACCGAGGATGTGCTGCAAACCGTCGGATTAACGATGAGCGACCTGTTTACGGATAGTGCCCGCTCTTCGTCGATCACGATGAGTTTAGGAAGGACTGACGCCGCAAATGCCCGGCGTCTCGTTCATCTGTTCGGCGATGACTTCCGCTGGGTCGGGGAATGGAATCGTTGGATCATCTGGAACGGGTCTCACTGGAAACTCGATAACGAACTTCGCATCGAAGCTCTGGCCAAGGAAGCCGCACACGAACTTTGGAGAGATGCCTCGAAAGCCGTATGGGAAATGAAAGGTCACGGTGCGTCGAAGAGTATGTACCAGTTTGCACAGTATAGTAACAGTGCCCGGAGTATTCGGGATGCCGTCTCACTGGCCCGCAGTGAACATGGCGTCCCTGTCTCCATCAATCAACTCGATCCTCATGACTGGCTGCTGAATGTCAGGAATGGCGTCATCGACCTGCGTAACGGAGACCTCATGGAGCATGACCGGAAGTTCATGCTCACCAAGATGTCCCCCGTAAAATTCGACATTGCCGCCAGATGTCCGCAATGGATGAAGTTCCTGAAACGGATCTTCAATAAAGATCTGGAACTCATTTCCTATGTGCAGCGACTCGTCGGGCACTGCCTGACCGGCGACTCCACGGAACATGTGCTCCCCTTTCTCTACGGCGTCGGCAGCAACGGGAAAAGCACCTTCGTCGAAGTCCTGATGGACCTGCTGGGGCCGGACTATTCGATGAAGGCCAGCCGGGATCTCGTCATGATGAAGAAGGGGCAGTCTCATCCGACTGATTTGGCAGACCTGTTCGGCAGGAGGTTCGTCGTCTGCTCTGAAACGGAAGATGGCCGCAGGCTGGCGGAATCTCTCGTCAAGGATCTGACGGGAGGAGACCGGATCAGGGCACGCCGCATGCGGGAGAACTTCTGGGAATTCAAACCGACACATCATCTCTGGCTCGTCGGCAATCACAAGCCGGTGATCAAGGGAACGGATCACGGCATCTGGCGGCGGGTGAAACTGATCCCGTTCGAGATCGTCATTCCTCCTGAAGAGCGGGACCCGAAGTTACGGGAAAAGCTCCAGCGGGAACTTCCCGGGATTCTCAACTGGGCCATCGACGGCTGCCTGAAGTGGCGGGAGGAGGGACTGCAGGAGCCGGAACGGATCACACAGGCGACGCAGAGTTATGCGAAAGAAATGGACGAAGTCGGTCGGTTCATTGATGACTACTGCGAGCGGGGAGAGGAATTCCAGGCATCCGCCACCCTGCTGTACGAGAAATTCAAAAGTGAAACCGGCAGCCGGATGACGCAGACCGCATTCGGCCTGTCACTGGGGAAACATGGGTTCGAAAGCATCCGGGGAAGGAGCGGCAAGAAATGGCGAGGAATCCGTCTGCGAAAATCCGGAGAAAGTCAGGTCAGCCCGCTGAGGGCCAAATGGGAGTCTCGAAAAATGAAATGATCGCCTCGAACCATACACCCTATACACCAACTATACACACCTCAGACCGCGTCCCCGACGCAGTCGGTGTACAGGGTGTATAGTGTGTACCCCAAGTCCGGGTCGTCCTTAAAGACGTTCTTTTAAAGACACAATATGAGATGACTATACACACTATGCACCTATACACACATCCCTTGAAAGATAATGAAATGAAATCCGATCCCTATCAATACGGCGAACTGACAGTCATCGACGACCGCACGACGATCTGGGAATGTGAATGTTCCTGCGGGAGAAGATGCCTCGTGAAATCCCTGAAGCTCAGGCGAGGACTCACGACGAGTTGCGGTTGCCAGCCACAGGCGGACCCGCCGTTCGCGGTGACGACCCCCAAGGGGCAGAGGCATAAGAGATGAGTGAAGGACGCTATGGACGACTGAAAGTCCTCGACCGGACATGGGGGCCGTCCATCTGGAAATGTCGCTGCCGGTGCGGGCGGATCTGCGTGGTCCCCGTCAGCCAACTGCGGAATGAGGAGACGGTTTCCTGCGGATGCGTGACGCAAAGGAAGCCGCCATTGAAAGTGATCGGTGGTTTCAGGTCATTCATGAACGAGCGTTCAATGAAATTCACAGGCGTACATTGCCATTACAGATTACTGAGACCGGCATATCGGAAGCATTCGACCGCGTCAGGGACGCGATGAGAGGGGTTATGAATATGGAGCAGATACAACGCAGCGATAGTACGGATGATCCGCCATGCCATCCTGATCCCGGTGAGTGTCCATCCGGGCCTCCCCCGGGAGATGTGGACGGAGGGCCTTCTCTGGCCTTCCTTTGCACTCCGACCAGTCAGGACGGCCCGATGCCCGCCCCGACGCCAGAAGGCCAGGAGAATACCACGGAAAAACTCCGATATGGTGATCCCCATTGGATACCGGATGGACGCTCGTGTAGCGATCTACAACGGAAGGAACCCATGAGCACGACCTACGGTATTATCAAACGCTATCCGCTTCCTCCTCCGGCTCCTCCCGATCCAACCTTATCACTCCCCAACGTGCCGAATCGCGGGGATGTCTACCGGCTCGTGCTGGGTGATCTCCCCAAATCGATGAAGCGGGTCACGGAAATGGGACGGAAATATCGCCGGATGCTGGAAGCGGTCGTGCTGCATGAGAAAGGACAGGTGAGCCTGACGGATGCCCATCTGATCGATGAAGCGACTCAGGCGGAACTCCATGCGGCGGTCTGCCGGTGGATCATGAACCGACGGTATGACGAGATGTCGGTCAAGGATCTCCGGGAATGTTCGTCACAGATCGTGAAGGCGAAGACGGCCCGCAATCAGGCCGTGGCAGCCCTGCAACTGGAACGGGACCGTTCTGAACTGATCATCGAAGCTCTCTATACGGTCCCGGACCGTGAGGAAGGAAACACCCATGAATCTCCTTGATCTACAACGCTCGCCATCGGCCTTTCGGTCAGCCCTCCTGATCGATACCGACTCCGGCCCCCGTCCGTTCTCAGATATCATGGACCCGTGGCAGGCTACCGACTTTCAGGCCCTCGACATGGGCTGGCAGAATGCGGCGGGCCAGAACCCCGAGGGAGACATCCGGCAACGGGCGTGGCTCGAACGGCCACGAGGTCACAGTAAATCACTCGATCTGGCGGTGATGTCCACCTGGGCACTCTTCGCCTCCCGTCGCCAACTCTCGGGAATCGCCGCTGCCGGGGATCAGGATCAGGCCCGGCTCCTGCGGGACGCCATCGGGAAGCTGGTGTACGTGAATCCGTGGCTCGGAAAGTTTATCGAGGTCTATAACTATCGGGTGACGAATCCTCAGACCGGTTCCGCTCTCGATGTGATCACATCCGATGCTCCTTCCTCCTACGGTCTGACGCCCGACTTCATCATCGCCGACGAAGTGACCCACTGGCGGAAACGGGACCTGTGGGATTCCCTCCTGTCATCCGCTGCGAAAAGGTCCACCTGTATTCTCGTCTGCATCTCGAATGCCGGATTTCAGGAGGACTGGGCGTGGAAAACCCGGGAAGCGGTGCGGGTCGATCCCCGCTGGCATTTCTCACGGCTCGACGGACCACAGGCATCGTGGATCGATGCGGACGCTCTGGCGGAGCAGCAACGGCTCCTCCCTGCGGTGTCGTATCGGCGGCTCTGGCTGAATGAATGGACCTCCGGGGGTGGTGACGCCCTGACGGAAGAAATCATCAATGCCGCGTTCCGATCCGATCTGCAAACTCAGACTGCGGCGGTCGAAGGTTTCGAATATGTCGCCGGTCTCGATCTGGGAGTCTCCCGCGATGCCTCCGCCGTCTGCGTGCTGGGAGTCCGCCGCAGCCATCAGGGACATGGCCGCATCCGTCTGGCCGCGACCCGGTTCTGGAAACCCTCCAAAGGGCAGCGGGTGAACCTCCAAGAGGTCGAGGATGAACTGCTCCGGCTGCATCAGAAATTCAAGCTGAAGGAGATCCGGTACGACCCGTGGCAGGCGCAGCACATGGCGAGCCGCCTGCAATCGGTCGGACTGGGCCGCATCGCCCATGGAGCGAACAGCCCGGCCCGGCTCCCGATGATCGAAGTTCCTCCCTCCGGCCAGAATCTCCAGCGGATGGCGACCGTCCTGCTGGAAGCGTTCAACGACCTGCGGCTGGAACTCTATCCCGAATCGAACCTGCATCGGGATCTCACCCGCCTGCGGGTCGAGGAACGAAGCTATGGGTTCCGGCTGGTCAGTCCCCGGGATGAGCATGGACATGGAGACATGGCCTCGGCCTTCCAACTGGCCCTGCTCGGAGCGTCTGAACTTGCCTCCAAGACCCGGATCGTCGCCGGAGTATTGGGAAGTTCCCTGTCACCGCTGGAAGCGGCCTATGAACGACTGCAGGAGTTAAATGACTATGAACGGTATATAGCAAACATGGAGGACAGTCCCCCACTGAACATTACGATACGACCTTGTGGTCAATATTAACGATCTGATATAATTAACACTATAATAAGGAGATGTCATGCGTGCCGCTGAATTAAATAAACTCCTCTCCCGACTGGAAGCCGATCACGGTCGATACTTCAAGTTCGACGGACGCTACTATTTCGAGTCCGGAGCCATCCTCTCATTTGCCGAAGGGAGCTGGTATGTGTCTCCTGTCTCAGTGCTGAAGGAGGACCGGAGACGGGCCAAACGGAAGTTTCTGGAAACCCGGGCATACGCAGCCCATCACGACTACGAGACGCTCCGGGAAGAGTTGCGTCAGGTCGCCCAGCAGTGCCAGCGGAACGGGCAGGAACTCCCTCCCGACTTCCAGAAACGGAAAAACCGTCTGCCGCTCCTGCGAAAGGCCGCCGAAGAAGTCACCGCCGAATTCCAGAGCTATACCGAACCGGAGCGGAAGCGACAGGAATCGGTGGAGGAAACGCTCCGGGAAATGTCCTGGCAGAACAGTCAGGCCGCTGCCAAAGCTCTCGAAGAAATCGACATCCTGTAACACTCCAACCGAAAGGTGACTGATATGTTCCCGACTCTCGCCGATACCGCCCACAGAGGAATGACGATCCTCGGATGGAATCCGGACTATGCTCCGAATCCCAGTTGTTGTTCCAGCCCTCGGGCGATGTGCCCGAAATGTGCCACACTCGTGTTCTCTGGACTCTCCACGAACAGTCAGCCTTCCATCGACCGGAGCGACTATCTGGAAATCCCCACGATCAACTGGGCAGAACCGATGGAGTCCCCAGCCCCGACAGCACAGCCGGAGTACGACCGGGACCTCCTGATCCCGCCGACCATCGACTGGGCGGAAGCCTCCCGCCAGCAGTGCTGAACCGAGGAGATCGAGGGAGGGCCGGTCAGGTTACGGGGACCGGCGGCAAAGCCCGGCAGGCCCGTGACCCAGTGCCCACGGACCTGCCGCCTCCAGATCTCAAAGTCCCTGACTTCGTAAATAGGCAATATCGGAGTTGTAGTAGTAGATCGCCCACGCGATCCCAACCACGGCCACGAGGCCGATAATGGTGAGAATCGTCTTGACGATCAAATGTTCAGCCTGCTTCGGTTCCATAATATAGCCCTTTCTGTAATGAGTGAATTTGGCATCGGCCTGACGCGATGCGGATCTGAAGAAGTGCGACGTAAAATCCTCTTGAGTCATCGTACCCCGGCCAGTTTTTCTCGGTACAACGGCAGTGCGTAGGTTTCAATTTCACCCTTAAGATCCTCCAGAGTGAGTCGCCCATCAAGTATCTTGACAATTCGCCCATGGAACCGGGCATCGTGCCCCGGCATGTATCGGCTCGTTTTTCTCTTGGGGCTTTTGCCGCAGCCACAGTAACAGAGGTTTTCAGTGATCGGGGTTTTCTTTGGTGTCGCCATCGGTCTCTCCTGGTTGGGTTAGATTTCCACAACGGAATCGGAACACAGTCATCGGCCCTGCGAATGACAGAACCTTGATCGGGTCACGAGGCGCGAGAGTGATGTGGCGCAAAGAGAAAGGAGCGCCAAACCACGGCCGCTCCCGCAACCCCCGCCAAGGGGCCAAACAGAACAGCACATGGCCGACGCCCCCGTTCGGGGGCGCGGTCCAAGCACTGCTTCTGTTTGCAAAGAGCCTTGCGGCTCAGTTTGGCGGTATTTGCGGAAAGCAGTTCTTGACGCTCGCGCGTCGCTCAAATTGTCGAAAGTGGCATCAAGGCCACGAATTCATGTCTGTAATAGGTTCTCCTTTGAACGCCGATATCTTACCGGATGAAGCGAATCGACGTAATGATACGTTGATATCGCGGGTCTAGGAATTGCAAGGGGCTTACCTGGCCCGGTCGCCGGAATGTGATGAAAGATCGCCCCACGCATTGAGAAATCAGAGCGACTATTCTGGGATTCCATTCAATGGATTCACCGGCGGACTCTCGTACTGGATGCCGTGGTCTCCCTCGACCGGCATCAGGTGATCATTGTCGCCGTAGGAGATCTCGAAGGGGATACCATCGGGGAACGCCGCACAGACCGGCATCTCGGTACTCTCATCGTGCGGTTCCATGTACCTGACTCCCTGGAAGTGTTTGCACTCCCGTTTGGAGCAATTGGGTTCAACGAGCATTCTCCTCCTCCCCGAGATTCGGCCTGTGATTCCTCTCACCTATCAAAATGCAGACTGGACATCTCGCACAAGTCGGAGGCCGCTGCTCCACGTACCACTGTCGATGCAGAGAAGTTCAGATCGAGGTCAACAAGAAGGTGAGAATGAAGCTGATAATGGCACCGACAATCCCTCCCAAAACATACTCCCGCAAGCGAGCCTGCCATTTCAGGGAGTCCTCATGAGCCTTTTGCAGTCGCTCAATGCTTTGCTGACTGTCGCAGAGTCGATCTTCTAATGATTCAAGGTAGCCCCGGTGCCGTTCGAGGGTCTCCGGCACATCGAGCAGTGCCAGTTGCTTCTCCTGCTGCTCGACGAACACATCATCTGCCCAACTCATTGTTGACTCCGTTTTGTTGGTAATCCTAACTCAAAACGAAAATTTCTGTTTGAGGATCAAAATATCGAAGTCAATCTTCAGCAGTTCACACAGAACGGCCTTCCCGGACCAGCCACATTGAGAGTTCCTTAACGAACTGTGACTCTGTGGCAAGAAAACGGTGCTGTCACACCGGATGTAGAGTCTCATGGCTGAGTAGTATGTACTACTCCAGTCGATCAGAGACGATCTCAGCAGAATATCCGCCCGGGGGTCTCGTCGCGTCGGTGGCCGTATCTGACGGCGCCCATTGAAGTTACGGCAGTCTTTCGAGACCGGCACAATCAGCCGCTCTGTCACCTCTCCTGAATCCCGCTGCGAGAACGGGTCTCGGGCGGGGGAGGGGAGTGTATCACAGGAGTTCCATCCCGAAAAGTGCAGCGGATTCCCGGTCGGCGAGGAGGCGTTCAAATGAAAACGGCCTGAGAGGAAGATTCCTGCCAGACCGTTTGGATGGAAGTCGTCAGAGTCGTGCCGGCGGCTCAGCGGGGATTTCCCTGCCGGGCAGTGAGTTCCTCTCGACCAGTCGTGATCATGTGGCCGCGAAGAACGTCTTTTCCTCAATGAAACAGGGGGTTTCCACGGGCCAGTCCGTTACAGGCATGACGAAACTGCCCGAAAACTGCCAGGAGTTTTCACCGTGAGTGAACTGAATCACCGGGACTGAAGTTCCACCAGCGTGACGTCTTTCTGCAGTTGCTTCGCGGTGTCGGGATCGACGTAGTCGCTGTGACAGCTGGCTTTCTGACCGGCGTCGGCGCCGACCACTTTCTTTGTCTTGCTGGCGAGCTTGTGAATCTCGTCCGGGGAGAGGACTCCCCGTTTTTCGAGAATCTCCTGCTGTTCCGGAGTCAGAGCAGCGGTCTTCTTCGCCCGTTCCCACTGGTAATCTTCGTCCTTGCCGGAAGCGAACTGCACGATCTCTTTGCTGATCCGGACACTGCACCAGTCGTGCCCGCACATGGCACAGAAGTCCGTGTCGACGTCGAGATCTTCGTCGTGATACGCCCGGGCGAGGTCGGGGTCGAAGCTGAGTTCGAAGTGCTTTTCCCAGTTCAATGCCGCGCGGGCTTTGGTCAGTTCATCATCCGCATCGCGGCTGCCGGGAATTCCGAGAGCGACGTCGGCGGCATGGGCGGCGATCTTGTAGGCGACGCATCCCTGTTTGACGTCATCTTTTTTCGGGAGTCCGAGATGTTCTTTCGGAGTGACGTAGCAGAGCATGCTCGCGCCGTGATATCCAGCGGCGGTGGCACCGATACAGCTGGTGATATGATCGTAGCCGGGGAACATGTCGGTGACCAATGGTCCCAACACGTAGAACGGAGCCCCGTGGCAGAGCTGCCGCTGCAGTTTCATGTTGTATTCGATCTGATCGAATGGCACGTGCCCCGGCCCTTCGATCATCACCTGAACCCCTTTTCGCCAGGCCCGTTCGGTGAGTTCACCGAGGGTATTGAGTTCGGCCAGCTGGGCACGGTCGGTCGCATCCGCCAGTCCACCGGGTCGCATTCCGTCCCCGATGGAGAAGGTGACGTCATACTCGCGCATCACGTCACAGATGGCTTCCCAGTTCGTATACATCGGGTTCTGATCATCATGATCGATCATCCACTTGGCGAGCAGTGAGCCGCCGCGTGAAACGATGCCGATCAGACGTTCCTTCACAAACGGAAGATGCTCCCGCAAAACGCCGGCATGAATCGTGAAGTAATCGACACCCTGCTGCGCCTGATGACGCAACGAGTCGAGAATGATCTCCGCGTTCAGATCGTAGAGCTTCCGCCCGATGATCATGGAATAGATGGGAACGGTGCCGATGGGAACGGTGCTGTTCCGGACGATGGCGTCCCGGCATTCTTCAATGTTCCCGCCGGTGGACAGGTCCATCACGGTGTCCGCCCCCCAGCGGACGGCCCATTCCAGTTTCTCGACTTCTTCCTCGGTGCCGGAAGAAATGGGAGAGGCCCCCATGTTCGCATTGATTTTGGTGGAGGTCGCCCGACCGATCGCCATCGGGTCGAGTTTGTACCCGAGATGGACCTTGTTGGCGGGAATCACCATTCGGCCGGAAGCGACTTCTTCCCGGACCTGTTCCGGAGTGAGATGCGGTTCCCGTTCCGAAACACGTCGCATTTCGGGGGTCACTTTCCCAAGGCGAGCGAATTCCAGCTGCGTGCTGGGTTCAAAACTGCTGGGATAGGTGACCGAACGAAGCACGCCGTTGGACTGTGAAAAGGTGAGTGTCGAACACTGTCCGGCACCGATCGGGCAGGGGGAGTTCGAGCCGTGCGCGAACTCGGATGAGGACCAGCCTTCCGGGAGAAAGTCCCAGGCGGTCTTTTCAGACGGCTGCGGCATTCCCGGCGTGTCCGGGGAAGAAAAGGTCCAGCGTCCCTCGACTCCCGGTGCAATGCGCGGAACTTTGGCAAAGCTGCCGGGGGTGGTTCCGGCCTGAGTGGAGGAGGGGTTATTGCCGCGTTCAGGCAGTTCGTAATTCATTCTCTCGAAATTCCTTCCGCCAAATCGGCGGGATGGTTTCGCTGCGGGTCCAATCGTCTGACGCTTCATCGTACCGATCCCGGAACAGAGCGTCCAGAAGGAACTTTGACTGGATCCCGTCCAAATCGGAAGAACCCACAGTCGCCACCACCGGTGCTTCGGACCTGCCTGCGGTCCATTCTGCAACAACTCGGATGTCTTCCGAAATTGGCGGCTTTCACGATTTCGCATCATTTGCGTGACCAACGCCCGCGGCTACAATGCTCGATTCCCTCAAATTCCTGGACTGCGAGGAGATCATGACATCCAGTCCCCCGGCCGGTTCTTCGGCTCCCGCGCAAGATACGATTCTTGTTCTCGACTTCGGTTCTCAAACCGCTCAACTGATCGCGCGCCGCGTCCGGGATCAGCAGGTGCTCTGTCAGCTGGTTCGTCACGACTTGAGTGCCGAACGAATCCGGGAAATCTCCCCGAAGGGACTGATTCTCTCCGGCGGTCCGGCCAGCTGTTACGCTCCCGGCGCTCCGCAACTGGATCCGAAGATCTTTGAACTGGGAATCCCCATCCTGGGAATCTGCTACGGCATGCAGGTTTCCTGTCGAGCGCTGGGCTGCGAAGTGAAGCCTGGCAAGTCGCGCGAGTTCGGTCACACCGACATGAACTGCGAGACCGACAACCCCCTCTTCAAAGGATTACCGAAAACCTTCACCACCTGGATGAGTCACGGCGATCGGGTCGAGAATCTCGACTCGAAGTTCATCGTGCTCGCGAAGACATCAGACTGCCCGAACGCGGCGATCAAACACCGGGAGCTGCCGATTTACGGACTGCAGTTCCACCCTGAGGTCTCACACACTCAGCATGGGGAACATCTGCTCGGCAACTTCATCCGCAACATCTGCGGCTGCGAAGGAACCTGGAAGATCACCTCGTTCATCGAACAGCAGATTGAAGAGATCCGGGAACGGGTTGGGCGACAGCGCGTCATCTGCGGGCTGTCGGGGGGAGTCGATTCCTCCGTCACCGCAGCACTGCTGTACAAGGCGATCGGGTCACAGCTCACCTGCATTTTCGTGGATAATGGACTGCTCCGAAAAGGGGAGCGGGAACAGGTGGAGTACGAATTCAGCGAGCACTTCAAGACCGACCTGCATGTCGTCGACGCGGCCGACCGGTTCCTGTCGATTCTGAACGGAGTCACCGAACCGCAGGCGAAGCGGAAAGCCATCGGCAAGACATTTATCGATGTCTTCAAAGACGAAGCATTGAAGATTGAAGACGCCCAATTCCTCGCACAAGGAACACTCTATCCCGACGTGATTGAATCCGGTGCGAACCCGGATGGTCCCGCCGCGACGATCAAGTATCACCACAACGTCGGTGGACTTCCGAAAGAACTGGGATTCGAGTTAATTGAACCGTTGCGGATGCTCTTCAAAGATGAAGTGCGCCGCATGGGACTGGAACTGGGACTGCCTGATTCACTGATCTGGCGACATCCCTTCCCCGGTCCCGGCCTGGCGGTGCGGTGTCTCGGCGCAATCACGCGGGAACGGCTCGAAACATTGCGGGAAGCGGACGCCGTCTTCCTGGAGGAACTCAACGATTCGGGAACCTACCGCAAGGTTCAGCAGGCATTCGCCGTGCTCCTCCCATTGCAGACAGTCGGAGTCATGGGAGATGCCCGGACTTACGAAGATGTCATCGCCCTGCGATCCGTCGACACCGACAACTTCATGACGGCAGACTGGTCGAAGCTGCCGTACGATCTGCTGCAACGTGTCTCCACCCGGATCATCAACAGCGTCCGGGGAGTGAACCGGGTCGTCTACGACATCAGTTCCAAACCTCCCAGCACCATTGAATGGGAGTGAGAGCAATTTTGCTCCTCCCGCGGAACGGGAGCCCTCGACCAGTTTGGTCGATCCTGTGGCCGCGAAGAACGTAATTTCCCGCAATGAAACATGGGGTTTCCACGAGCCGGTACGTCACAGGCATGACGCAACCGCTCGAATCTTCACAACGATGAAAATCACAATGCCTTGCATGGGAGCTTCCATGCAAGGCATTGTTGTAAAACATCGGTCTCCCGAAGCGATCACACCCTATTTTTCAAGATCAAAACTCGCCGTATTCTCACCCGCTTTGACGGAAAAGCTCAGATGGCTGGTTGTCACCGACTGATACTTGACAGGGAAAACAGGTGCCGCCTGAACCACAGGACGTGCAGACACTGCCGTATCCATGTGCAACTGGGACGGCGGGGGCGATAACTGAACCAGATAGTCGACTGCCGGGATCTGATGACTTCCCTGATAGACGAGATCGTAATGCCCCCCCTCCTGGATTTCTCCAGTGGCAATATACCCCTCGGAAGCGCCCTGAAAAAGAATCTGCGCCCCGGGAGGAGCCGCAGTTCCAGCGATCGTCACCGTTCCCGAGACCTTTCCTCTCGGCCCCTTGTATCCGTTATTGGATCCATTTCCACATCCGGCAAGGAGGCACGCCATGAGCGCAACCCAGCCTGGAACAAATCCGCCGTTCAACAATGACAGAAGGTCCCTCATATTGCCTCACAATACTGCGCTTCCTGAATCGACTGAACGGAACGTGCCAGAAACAGCAGGATCAGAATTCCCCCAGAACGACTCCGTCGTCCCGAGCGGACAGGTACTTCAGCGTATCGAGGTGAATGTTATCCGAGAGAAACCGAACCGTTCCATCGCCGAGAAGAACATGCGCTCCTCCCGTATGAGCCGATGCCAGAGGGGCGTTGTAGCTGGACCATCCTCCGCCATCGACGACACCAGTCTGCCCGACGACGGACGCATTCGGAGCATATGAGGTCACCAGCGTTGCATACATCAGGTTTCCCTTGAAAGATCCATAATTCCCCTTAAACCAACCCCCTTCTCCCAGCGCACCATTCGGCCGCACTTCTTTCAGAACTCCCGCCGAATTCTTAATCATATTGCTTAGAGGCAGTTTCAAAACCCTTTGATGATCATAAATAAGCATCCCAGTTGAAGAAATCCTTCAAAGAGATGGTCGTAATACTCATACCGCACCGTCAGTCTTCTGCAGTTGAACAGCCAGCT
>Ga0182736_1001683_pt1 | contig 19993 bp, 20 predicted proteins | sample eDN5th30CKraftBY_FD_128882 | JGI IMG/M metagenome (GOLD analysis project Ga0182736, IMG submission 128882) | Enriched backyard soil microbial communities from Emeryville, California, USA - eDNA 5th pass 30_C Kraft BY (version 2) (version 2) | ecosystem: Environmental > Terrestrial > Soil >... | reverse complement strand
TGCAACCGGATGGCGGCTGATGGCGGTCGCGCGACGCGAGGACGATGTCGGCCGTGACGCCCGGTGTCCGGTTCCAGCTGCTGGGGCGCTTCCAGGTGCATCGCGAGGGCGCGGAGGTGGCGCCCGCGGCGTTCGGCGGCCGCAAGGTCCGGACGATGTTGCGCGTGCTCGCCGTCCACGACGGCGACCTCGTCCCGCACGACGTGCTCGCCGACGCGCTCTGGCCGCAGCGGCTGCCGGCCGACCCGCCCGGGAACCTCGGCGTGCTGGTGAACCGGGCCCGGCGCGCGGTCGGCGACCCGGGCGTCGTGCTCACCGGGGCGGGCGGGTACGCGCTGGGCCGCTGCACCGTCGACGTCACCGAGTTCCTCGGGCACGTCGCCGCGGCCCGTACGACGGGGCCCGGCGAGGCGCTCGACCGCTACCGCGCCGCGCTCGCGCTGTGGGGTGAGCCGCTCCCGGAGGACGCCTACGCCGACTGGGCCGAACGCGTCCGCGACCGGCTGCGGCGCGCACACGTCGAGGCCTGCGAGGGCGCCGCGCGCGCAGCGCTCGCCGTCGGCGCTCCCGGCGACGCGGCCCGGTACGCCGCCGACGCGGTCGCCGCCGATCCGTTGCGCGAGTCGTCGACGCTCCTGCTGGCCGAGGCCCTCGCCGCGGTCGGGGACCGGGCCGGTGCGCTCGCCCGCCTCGACGAGCTGGGCCGGGCGCTGGGCACGGAGCTGGGGGTGGCACCGTCGGACGCGGTGACGTCGCTGCGGGAACGCCTGGCGCGCAAGGGTGTCGGCGTGCCGTCGCCCGGCGGGCGGGGGCGCCGGCGCCCCGCGGGGGAGCCCGTGGGCCGGACCGCCTTCGTCGGGCGCGACGACGAGCTCGGGCGGCTGCGCGCGGCCGTCGGCGCCGGGCGCGTCGTGGGGCTGGCCGGGGGAGCGGGTGCGGGGAAGTCGCGGCTGCTCGCCGAGCTGGCGCGGACGCTCGGGGTCCCCGTCGTCGCCGGGCAGGCCTACCTGGCCGAGCGCACGGAGACGTGGGGTCTCGCGCGGTCGTTGCTGCGCGAGGCGGTGTCGCTGGACGCGGGGATCGTCGACACGCTGCCCGCCCGCGTCCGCGACGCCCTCGCCGAGCTGCTGCCCGAGCTCCTGCCCGTCCCCGAGGGCCCGCCGGTGGTCCTGGACGGCGAGACCCGGCGCGCACTCCTGCTCGCCGGCGGGCTGCGCCTGCTGACGGCGGCCGGCGCGCCGCTGCTCGTCGACGACCTGCAGTGGGCCGATCCGAGCAGCCTGGCCCTGCTCGGCTCCGTGCTCGCCCGCGTCCCGACGCTGCCCGCGGTGCTCGCGTTCCGGCCCGCCGAGATCGACGGCGACGCCCTCGACGGGATCCGGCATGCCCGCGGCCTGCCCGTGATGACGTTGCGCCCGCTCGGCGCGGCAGCGCTGGAACGGCTGGTCGACGACGCCGCGCTGGTCCGCGCGTTGACCGACGGGACCGACGGCACGCCGTTCGCCGTCGTCGAGGTGCTCCGCGGGCTCGCCGCCGCGGGCGACGTCGTGCAGGTGGGCGGGCGCTGGCGGCCGACCGCGCCGGACGCCGCGGGCCGGGCGGGCGAGCTGGCCAGGGCCGGGCAGCGGCGTGGCATCGCCCGCCGCGCGGCCCGGTACCGCGACCGCGACGCCGATCTGCTCGCGCTCGTGGCGATCGCAGGTCGGGAGGTGCCCGCGGGGACCGTCGCCGCGGCGCTGGGTGCCGACGGCCGCGACGTCCTCGACCGGTTGGCCGCCCTGGCCGCGGACGGCCTGCTCCGCCTGGGCGACATGGGCTGGGCCACCGCGCACGACCTCGTCGCCGAGACGGTCGTCGCCGGTCTCGACCGCGCCGACCGCGGCCGGCTGCACGGGCTGCTCGCCCGCGCGCTGGAGGCGGCCGAGGCGGACCCGTCCGACGTCGCGCGGCACCACCGGGAGGCGGGCGACACCGGCGCCGCCGCCCTCGCCTATGCGCGCGCCGCCGCGTCCGCCCTCGACGCGCACGCGACCCGCGAGGCGGCCGCACTCGCCGACGCGGGGCTGCGCCTGCAGCCGCGCGGTGCCGTCGCGGCCGAGCTGCACGAGTACCGGGCGGCCGCGAGAGCAGCCCACGGCGACATCGACGGCGCCGCCGGCGACCTGCGCGCCGCGCTGACGGGTGCGCCCACCGACCGGTCCCGGCGCCGGGCACGGCTGGCCATGCTGTCGTCGGGCGCGCGGGACCCGTGGGCGGCGGCCGACCTCGCAGAGCTGGCCCTCGTCGAGGCCGGTGACGATCCCGCGGCGAGGGCGTTGGCCCTGGAGACGGCCGCGATCCTCGACATGAACCTCGGCCGTGCCGAGCGGGCGGCCGCCCGTTCCGAGCAGGCCCTCGTCCTCTACCAGGAGCTCGGGGACGGACAGGGCGTCGCCCGCATCCTCGACGGCCGGGCGATGGCCACGTTCCTCGACGGCCGGATCGCCGAGGGGGTGGAGCTGTTCGGGCGGGTCGCCGACCTCTTCGCCGGATCGGGCGACCTGCTGCGCGTGGTCACCCCGCGCTCCACCCGCGGTCACGGTCTGGTGTTCCTGGGCCGTCCGGAGGAGGGGCTCGCGGAGACCGACGCCGCGCTGCGGCTCGCGCGCGAGCTCGACTCGCCGGAGGGCGTCGCCTACGCCTGCTGGCACCGGTCCGAGGCGTTGTCGGCGGCGGGCCGCACCGACGAGGCCGAGGCGACCGCGCGGGAGGCGCTCGACGTCGCCCGCGCGCTCGGCCACCGTGGCTGGACGGCCACGGCCCACCGCGCGCTCGGCATCGCCCTGCAGACCCGCGGCGACCTCGACGGCGCCTGCGCCCAGTTCACCGAGTCCGGCCGGGTGGCCGGCGACTCGCTGACCCTCTTCGCGTCGTGGGCCGCCGCCCGGCTCGCGCAGATCGCGGTGGCGCAGGGCCGCGAGGCGTCCGACCTCGTCGCGAGGGCCCGGTCGATCGGCCCGCCGCTCGGTCACCTCGAGATCCCTGAGCTGACGCCGAGCCGGTGAGCCCGCGCCTCCGCAGGAAACCGTCGGTGCGGTGGGCCATGCTGTGCCGGTGGACCCGGCGACCGTCTCGACCACGACCGAGTACGGCGTGCTCGGCGTGCGCGACGTCGACTTCTCACTCGAAAGGTTCCCGCCCGCGCCCGATCTGGCGTCGCTCGTCGAGCGGCACTGGCTGGTCACGTGGGAGCTGCCGGAGGGGCGCAGCGCGTCGGTCACGCTGCTGCCGCACCCCTGCGTCAACCTGGTGCTCGACGGCGGGGTGCTGAGCGTCGCGGGCGTGGGGCTCGACCGGTTCACCTACACCTACCGCGGCGTCGGCCGGGTGTTCGGGACCAAGTTCCGGCCGGGGGCGTTCCTGCCCTTCCTCGGGTCGCCGGTCTCCGCGCTCACCGGCTCCGGGATGCTCGCCGAGCAGCTGTGGGGCCCGCCCGCGGCGGCGCTCGCCGCGTCGATGACCGGCCCGGTCGACGAGCTCGTCGCGCAGGTCGAGGCGTTCCTGCGGGCGCGGTGGCCGGAGCCCGACCCCAACGTCGCGCTCGTCGGGCGGATCGTGGCCGACCTGCTGCACGACCGCACGACCACCCGGGTCGACGACGTCACCACGCGGTTCGCGATCCCGTCTCGACGGCTGCAGCGGCTGTTCGCCCGCTACGTCGGGGTGAGCCCGAAGTGGGTGCTGCGCCGCTACCGGCTGCAGGAGGCCGCCGCCCGGCTGGCCGAGGAACACGACCGGCCGTGGGCCGAGGTCGCCGCCGAGCTGGGCTACTTCGACCAGTCGCACTTCATCCGCGACTTCACCGCCGCGATCGGGATGACGCCCGCCGCCTACGCCCGCGCCTGCCACCGCAGGGAGGCGCCGATCGCGACGTAGCGGCCGATCGGCGCAGCGCACGACGGCCGGACGGCCCACGACCTGCGCGTTCCGGTTGACCGCCCCGTCCTTCGGACGGACCCTGCGACGATGACGACACCGACCTCCCGACCACGCCGGGCCCGCCCGGTGGCCGTCCGGGGTGTCGGGTGAGCCTCACCGCCTGGCTGGTCATCGCCGCGGTGTGCGTCGTCGCCGGGCTGGTCCTGCTGGTGCTCGACCGGCGTCGGTCGGCGCGGCGGCCCGTGCCCGCGCCGCCCACCCCGCAGCCCCCGGCGGGCGACCCGCCGCAGGTGCCGCGGCAACGCAGCGGGCCCGGCGCGGTCGACGACCCGGAGGAACCCGGCTCGCTGTTCCGGCCCAACACCCCACCCTGATCAGCGGGCGCGGCCCTCGGCGACGTTCGTCGTCGAGCGGTGCGGGGTCACCGCGCCGTGGGCGGGTGCGACGCAGGCCGTGGCGCGACCGTCGCCGCCCGTGCGCAGGGTGCCGAGCGAGGCGGCACAGTCGGCGGGATCGGGTTGTTCGACGGCGACGAGCGTCGCCGGGTCGTGAGCGGGTGTGTGCGTGGCCGAGTGCGAGTGCGGGTGCGCGTGCCGGATGTGGGTGACCATGTGCCCGAACGCCATCGCCTCGTTGCCGACGTACAGCGCGATGCACGCCGCGACCACCACGAACGCCAGCCGCGCGACGATCCAGCGGGCAGTAGTCCCGGTCATGACGTCCCCTTCCCGCGCCGTGCCTCGTACACAGGAAAGGGTCGCCCGGTGAGCGTCCGGATTCGCTGGTGAAGCCCCCCGAATCGGCTCGGCGCCACCCCCCGCGACGGGGGTGGTGCAGGCCCCACCCGCGGCCTGGTGCTCGCCGCCGCGGCACGGATCGGGAGCGTCCCGCGCGGCGCGTCGTCGGGGGTGGCGGAGGACCCGGGCCAGCTGCGCGAGGCCCCTAGGGCCGGAGGTCGCCGGCATCCCCCTGGTGCGCGGCCAGCACCGTGGCGGCCAGCGCCAGCCGATGGTCGTTCGTCCACGGTGGCCCGAGTGTGGCCCGGGGGCCGTGCAGGACGTCGTGGGCGCGGTCGCCGAGGAGCGCCGCCGCCCGCGGCTGCGCGTCCTTCGCGTCGAACAGGTGCACCGCCCAGCCGCGATCGCGTGCCGCGGCGTGGAGGACCTGCAGGTACATGACCGAGTCGGCACGGGACTCGTACGGCGCGCGGCGCACGGTCGCGAGGTCGGTCGGGAAGCCGGCCGGCCACGCGCGCAGCGACAGCGAGACCACCGGCTCGTCCAGCGCCGCGGCGATCGCGTCGAGCGCCCGTGCCGTGGCCCTGGCCGCCGATGCCCGGACGACGGCGAGCATCTCGGCGAGCGCGGCGTCGTCGAGGCCGGCGCCGTCGTGGTGCACCGGCGCGACCGGCGTTCCGGGCTCGACCAGCTCGATCCGGCGGCGGTCGGCGACCCGGTGGTCGTCCGAGGCCGCCACCGCGACCGCCCAGCCGAAGTGGTGGGCGATCCCGATGCGCATGCCGCATCCTGGCACCCGGCGCACGGCGACCCGGTGTTGCGGCCCGGTGTCGGCGCCCGGCGGCCTGCGGCCCAGGGTGTTACGGTCCGGACCAGCACGTGGTTGCGCCTAGGGTTCCGCCGCCGCCCGCCTCACGACCGACAACGAGGGCGTTCCGGGTCTGGACCGAGCGGCGCCACGACCGGTCCGCCGCTCGCGCACGGCCCGCCGAGACCTGATGGGACAAAAGCCCGGAGGGCTCCGATCCGACGTGCCCGCCCCGGCGGGACCGACGCCCGGGAGCCCGCATGGCCGCAGCCGCTTCGCCCGCCCTCACCGGCCCGCTCGTCGCCATCACCCTGTTCGCCGCGCTCCTGCACGCGACATGGAACGCGATGGCGCACACCGTGTCCGACCGACTCGTCGGGTTCGGGCTGATCGGCCTCGCGTACACCGTCGTCGGGGGAGCGGCGGCGATGGTCCTCGGGCCGCCGCCTGCGTGGGTGTGGCCGTACGTCCTCGCCTCGGCGGCACTGCACGTCGTCTACAACCTGATGCTGCTCGCGAGCTTCCAGCTCGGCGAGTTCAGCCAGGTGTACCCGATCGCGCGCGGGACGGCGCCGTGGCTGGTCGCGCTCGTGGAGGTCACCCTGCTCGGCCGGAGCCTGCCGACGTGGCAGCTCGTCGGCGTGCTCGTGATCTCGACGGGTCTGGTCAGCCTCGCGCTGGACGGCGGGCGCCCCTCGCGCCGCCAATTGCCCGCGATCGGCGCGGCGGTCGCGACGGGGGTGTGCATCGCGTCGTACACGGTCGTCGACGCGCAGGCCGTGGCGGCGACCGACGTGCTCGGCTACGCGGCCTGGATGTTCCTGCTGCAGGGCCCGTGGCTGCCGCTGGTCGCGGTCGCGGTGCGCAGGCGGGCCGTCGCGACCGCCGGCCTGTCGACGGTGTCGCGCGGCCTGCTCGGTGGCGTCGTGTCCCTCGCGGCCTACGGGCTCGTGCTCTACGCGCAGACCAGCGGTGCGACTGCCGCCGTCGCCGCGCTGCGGGAGAGCAGCATCGTCTTCGGCGCGATCATCGGCAGCCTCGTGCTGGGCGAGGGCTTCGGGAGGTCGCGGATCGCGGCGGCGGCCGTCGTCGTCACCGGGATCGCGCTGATCAACTTCTGACGCGGGCGGGCCGGCCGGCGTGATCGCCGGCCGGCCCGCGCCTCAGCGGTAGTTCGTGAACTGCAGCGCGATGCCGAAGTCCTTGCCCTTCAACAGCGCGATCACGGCCTGCAGGTCGTCCTTCTTCTTGCCGGACACCCGCAGCTGGTCGCCCTGGATCTGGGCCTGCACGCCCTTGAACTTCTCGTCACGGATGGCCTTGCTGATCTCCTTGGCCTTGTCCGACGCGATGCCCTGCAGGATCTTGCCGCTGACCTTGTAGGTCTTCCCGGACACCGCCGGCTCGCCGACCTCGAAGGCCTTCAGCGAGATGTTGCGTTTGACGAGCTTCTCCTTGAAGACCTCGACCGCGGCCTTGAGGCGCTCCTCGGTCTCGGACTCCAGGGTGATGGCCTCCTCACCGGACCAGGCGATCGAGGTGCCGGTCCCACGGAAGTCGAAGCGCTGCGACAGCTCCTTGGCGGCCTGGTTGAGCGCGTTGTCGACCTCCTGCCGGTCGACCTTGCTCACCACGTCGAACGACGGGTCGGCCATGAGCACCTCCTCCTGCGGCCCCCCTGTGCGGGGGCCGATCACGTGCTGTCGTATCCTTCTGACCGCGCCCAGCGCACCCCGGCAGGTTGCCCGAGTGGCCAAAGGGAGCGGACTGTAAATCCGTCGGCTTAGCCTACGAAGGTTCGAATCCTTCACCTGCCACACCCTGTGGGTACGGCCCCTGAACTGCGGAAACGCGGTTCAGGGGCCGTTCTCGTGGGTCCCGGGAACCTGGGTGGTCACGGGCGCTTCACGGACTGATCGTGGTCTCTCTCCCGTCGAGACGCCGCCGTCTGCGCCGCCCGGCCGGCGGGCCCGGCTACCGGGCCCGCTGCCGGATGCGGTCGGGGTCGGGCGTGCGGCTCCGACCGGTGGACGGAAGTCAGCGGCGCCGTCGTCGCCCACCGGTCCTGGAGGCCGGCGCGGTGGGCCAGTCGAGCGCCAGGGTGGCGGAGGCGTCCAGCTGTCCGAAGAGGAGCCCGAGCCGTCGCAGCTCGTTGACGGCGGCGGTCCTGCGGTCGGGCGGAAACGGGCACGGTGAGTCGCGGACGCTCGACCACGCACGCCCGATCTCGCGTGCAGCGGCGGCGTCAGCCATCGGTAGGCCGCGGCACACCGCTCCGACCAGGACCTCGACGAGAGCCAGCTCGTCCGCGTTGGCCCGGCGGACCGCCCGTGATCGGGCCGCGTCGTCGTGCCGCCGCTTACCGGCGATGAACTGCACGCTGTCGAACAGCGCCCCGTCGGCGATGCTTCCCCACAACCCCCGCCGCAGGCCGAGGTCTCGTTCGGTGACGAAGTGGGCGAGATCGTGCGGGACGCTGTTCGCCCGGTCGTACGAGGTCAGCAGCAGCCGGACCCCGTCCGGCCGGTCGATCGTGGCCAGAGACCCCCCGTCCTCGCGCCTCGCGAACTCGATGTGCACGCCCCGATCCTCGACCCCGCACCCCGGCGCCCGCACCCGGATAACCCGCCCCCGGCCGGCGCGGCAGTCACCGGAATCGGTGCTGACCGGGCGGATCGCCCGAGCCTCGAAGCGGTCGGGCGCGGCCAGGACCCGGCAACGCACACCGGCGAACGGTGCCGGGTGCTGATCTCCACGCGGCGTGCCGGACCGCTGCCGGCCTTCCGGGGTCGCGGCGCGACGCCCGAGCCGGCGAGGTTCACCGGACGGACGCGACGTCTCCGGCGAGATACGTAGAGTCCGGCTCGTGCGATCTCCGCAGACGTTGAGCGAGGCCGACCGACGCCGTGTCGCGGCGTGGGCCGCCGACTGCGCCGAGCGTGTTCTGGGACTGTTCGAGGCTGCCGCCCCGGCCGACGAGCGTCCGCGCGCCGCCATCGCCCGCGCCCGGGCGTTCGCCCGAGGAGAGCTCGACACCGCCGACGAGATCCGCCGTCGGTTCGTCGGGGGTGTGCCGGCCGGGGAGGTGACGGCGCCCGCGGCGGCTGCCGCCGCCCGGGCCGCCGGTCAGGCGGTGGCCGTCGCCCACATGGGCGCGCACGCGTTCGGCGCCGCCGCGTACGCGGCCGACGCCGTCGGCCTGGCTGCTCCCGACCGGCCGGACGCCGTCGACGAGGAAGTCCGCTGGCAGCTCACCCACATGACCGCGGAGGTCCGGGCCGCGCTGCGGTCCCTGCCGCCCGTCGGCGAGAACCGGTCGGGCCCTCTCGGGCCGGGACTGCTCTCGTCGGGCCGGATCGGCATGATCGTCCGTGATCTCCAGGCCGGTCTCACCCGGTCCGACCCGAGGACGGCGGAACCCGGTCCGTGACCGCCACGGCGGGGCCGGCGGTGAGCGGCCGCTCGCACGGGTGTCGCTCCTGATCCCGAGCAGGTCGGCGACCTGTTCGAGTCGGAGTTGCGTCGTGCGCGGACGCGATCGGGCGGATCTTCGGAGCGATGCCGGGCGCAGGTCCGAAGATGCCAGGTCGTGGCCACTGCGGCGAGGTGACAGGGCGACGTCGCGACGCGCACGATGCCGTCCGTGATCGACTGGCCGACCGCTGCAGGTGCACTCGCGGCAGGGTTCGCCGTGGCGGTCGTGACGACACCGGTCGGTGTGTCCGGGGCGGTCTTCCTGCTCCCGATCCAGCTCGACCTGCTGGGCATCCCGAGCCCGGCCGTGACACCCACGAACCTCATGTACAACGTCGTGTCCACGCCGGGTGCGCTGCTGCGCCACCATCGCACCGGTCGGCTCCGCGGCCCGCTCACGCTCCAACTCCTGACCGGGACGGTGCCGGGGGTGGTCATCGGGGCCGTTGTCCGGGTGCTCGCCGCGCCGGGGGCCGGTGTCTTCCGGGCCCTGGCCGTCGGCCTGCTGCTGCCGTTGGGGCTGTGGCTCCTCGTGAGCCGTCCCCGCCGGGGCGTGTCGCGGCCGCCGCCGCGGCGACGGACGATCACCGGCCTCGGCCTGCTCGTCGGCGTCGTGGGTGGCATCTACGGCATCGGCGGTGGGTCGCTGCTCGGACCGATCCTGGTCGGCCTCGGGTTGCCGGTCGTCGAGGTGGCGCCGGCGGCGCTGGCGAGCACGTTCGTGACGTCCGTCGCCGGTGTCGGCGCGTACGGCGTGCTGTCGCTCGTCTCCGACGGCCCGGTCGCGCCGGTGTGGACCGTCGGGCTCCTCTGTGGGACGGGTGGTCTGCTGGGCGGCTACCTGGGAGCGCGCCTGCAGCCCCACGTGCCGGAGGCCGGGCTGCGGATCGTGCTCGGTCTGCTCGCGGTCGGGCTCGCGACCGCCTACGTCGTGCAGCTGATCCGGTGAGTGCGGTGCGCGGGGCGCGGCCCGGCTGTGTCCGCGCGTCAGGAGCCGTGTCGCCGCACCTGCGGCACCTTGATCCACCGGGCCGGCCGGTGGCGGCCGTCGGCCGGGGTGGGCGACGGCTCGTCCGGCCCGGACGCCCGTCCGGACCCGGTCCCGTCGACGGCCTCGGGCGGCGGTCCGCTCTGCGCGACGGCGCGGTACAGCAGCACCATCCCGACGATCTGCCCGATGTGGTAGGCGGAGTCGGGGTCCAGCGCCACCAGCGCCGCCGCACCCGGGATCAGGCGCAGCATCGCGGCCGCGATGCTCACCCCGATGGCCACCAGCATCGGACGGCCCGCCGGGTGCCCGCGCAGCCACGCCCAGACCCAGAGCCCGATGACACAGGCCATCGTGATGCTCTCGCACATCATGATCGCCGTGATGCTGGAGTTGCCGGTGGCGGCGAAGACGAGGTAGGCAATGACGCCCAGCAGCCGCAGCGGCCAGAACACGACGGCCCGGCTGCGGCCGAGAACCTGGATCACCGACGCCGCCAGCATGAACGACATGACGACGACGACCATCGTGCTCATGACGGCCCAGGTGATCCCGCCGATCCGGGGCAGGTCGACGAGGAAGCCGTGGTAGACGGCGCCCACCATGGCGGTGATCGCCGCCCAGACGAACGCGGCGCGCCAGTACCGCGCCCCGTCGACGTCTCGGGGCAGCCGGGGCACGAGGTAGAGCGTGAACAGCCCCAGCGCGAGGTCGGTCAGTGAGGCCATCGGCTGGACGAGCACACATCACCGTACGTCCGGGTCGTGCCCGGTGCAGCGGGGTTCGGGTCGAAAGTCCCGGCCGGGCCGGCGTCGGGTGCCATGACGCCGGGTGCCGTGGCGTCGGCGATCGCGCGCCCTCCGTCATGGGTCCGTGAACGCCTGTGCCGACGCCGGCCCGGATGCCCGGTCGGCCCCGCCATGGGGCCCATCGACCCATTGTCGCTATTGGTGACCTACGTCACTCTTGCCCGATGACCAGCTACGTCCTCGTGCACGGAGGGTTCGTCGGCGGATGGTACTGGGACGACGTCGCGGGCCTCCTCGAGAAGGCGGGCCACCAGGTGGACGTCGTCGAGCAGCTGCCGAGCGCGGGGCGTGACCCCGCGGCGCTCGGGGGGCTCGCCGAGGACGTGGCCGTCGTCCGCCGGCACGTGGAGAGCGCCGGCGAGCCGGTCGTCCTGGTCGGGCACTCGTACGCGGGCATGCTCCTCACCGAGCTCGCCGACCACCCGGACGTCGCCCACAGCGTGTATCTCGCGGCGGCGTGGCCCGCACGCGGACAGTCGATGGTCGACCTGTTCGGCGGCGAGCTGCCCTCGTGTCCAGGAGCAGTGGGCCGCGGCGGCCGACCACGTGGAACGGCTGGCGTCGTCGCACCAGCCGATGGCGTCGATGCCCGACGAGCTGGCGGCGGTACTGGGGCGAATCCGCTGAGTCGCGGGGCACTCGTCCGCGAGGTCCGGTGCGGGCCGTAACCTCAAGGCGCGCAGCGTGATCCTGATGCGTCGGCACTCGTTCGGAGAGAGTTCACCGCAACATTCTTGACTCATTCCAGAATCTAGGCCAGGCTGCCCGTCGTGCCGACGACACCGGACCACGAGCGCATGCTCCGGGGGGCCTCCCTCCGGGTCACGCGTCCCCGGCTGGCCGTGCTCTCCGCGGTGCACCGGCATCCGCACGCCGACACGGCCTCGATCATCGGGGCCGTACGCGAGGACCTGGGGGACGTCTCCCACCAGGCCGTCTACGACGTGCTCCGGGTGCTCACCACATCAGGGCTGCTCCGGTGCATCCAGCCCTCGGGGTCGCTGGCGCGTTACGAGTCGCGGGTCGGGGACAACCATCACCACGTCGTGTGCCGGTCCTGCGGCTCGATCGCGGACGTCGACTGCGCCGTGGGCACGACGCCCTGTCTCACCGCCTCGGACGACCACGGCTTCACCATCGACGAGGCCGAGGTCGTGTACTGGGGGCTGTGCCCCGACTGCTCCACCACCAAGAGTTCGTGAGCGATCTCTGATCTCGGAAGGAAACCCCGTGTCTGACAAGCCCGACGCCGTTGTTGGAGAGATGAACGAGGAGGAGGCCGGTGGGTGCCCGGTCGCGCACGGCCGCTTGTCGCACCCGACCGAGGGTGGCAGCAACCGTGACTGGTGGCCGAACCAGCTGAACCTGCGCATCCTGCGCAAGCACTCCGAGGTCGCCAACCCGATGGGCGGCGAGTTCGACTACCGCGAGGCGTTCAACAGCCTCGACCTCGACGAGCTCGCCGCCGACGTCGACGCGGTCATCACCACCTCGCAGGACTGGTGGCCTGCCGACTTCGGCAGCTACGCGGGCCTGTTCATCCGCATGGCGTGGCACAGCGCCGGTACCTACCGGGTCGACGACGGCCGCGGCGGGGCGGGTGCGGGCATGCAGCGCTTCGCGCCGCTCAACAGCTGGCCGGACAACGGCAACCTGGACAAGGCCCGTCGCCTGCTGTGGCCGGTGAAGAAGAAGTACGGCAAGAAGATCTCGTGGGCCGACCTGATGGTCTTCGCGGGCAACCGCGCGCTCGAGGTCTCCGGCTTCACCACGTTCGGCTTCGCCGGCGGGCGCGCCGACGTCTGGGAGCCCGACGAGGACGTCTACTGGGGTCCGGAGCGCACCTGGCTCGGCGACGAGCGCTACCGCGGTGACCGCGAGCTGGAGAAGCCGCTGGGCGCCGTCCAGATGGGCCTGATCTACGTCAACCCGGAGGGCCCCAACGGCAACCCGGACCCGCTGGCCGCCGCCCGCGACATCCGCGAGACGTTCGGCCGGATGGCGATGAACGACGAGGAGACCGTCGCGCTCATCGCCGGTGGCCACACCCTGGGCAAGGCGCACGGCGCCGCCAACCCCGACGTCGACAACAACGTCGGCCCGGAGCCCGAGGGCGCCTCGATCGAGGAGCAGGGCCTGGGCTGGAAGCAGGGCTTCGGCAAGGGCAAGGGCCGCGACGTGATCACCTCGGGCCTCGAGGTCACCTGGACCCAGACGCCCACGCAGTGGAGCAACAAGTTCTTCGAGAACCTGTTCGGCTACGAGTACGAGCTGACCCAGAGCCCCGCCGGGGCCAACCAGTGGGTGGCCAAGGCCGGTTCGGGCGACAACCAGATCCCCGACCCGGAGACCGGCGAGCTCAACCGGCCGATCTCGATGCTGACGACCGACCTCGCGCTGCGCTTCGACCCGATCTACGAGCCGATCTCGCGTCGTTTCCTGGAAAACCCGCAGGAGTTCTACGACGCGTTCGCCCGCGCCTGGTACAAGCTCACCCACCGCGACATGGGCCCGAAGGAGCGCTACCTCGGCCCGCTGGTGCCGCAGGAGGAGCTGCTCTGGCAGGACCCGGTGCCCGCCGCGAACGGCTACACCCTGTCCGACGCCGACGTCGCGGACCTGAAGGCGAAGATCCTCGACTCGGGCCTGTCGGTGTCGCAGCTGGTCAAGGCGGCGTGGGCGGCGGCGTCGTCGTTCCGCATCTCGGACAAGCGCGGTGGCGCCAACGGCGGCCGCATCCGCCTCGAGCCGCAGCGCGGCTGGGAGGTCAACGACCCCGACGAGCTCGCCCTGGTCATCCGGGGCCTCGAGGGCATCCAGTCCTCGTACGGCAAGCAGGTCTCGTTCGCCGACCTCGTCGTCCTCGGCGGCGTCGCGGCGGTCGAGAAGGCGGCCAAGGACGCCGGGTACGACGTCACCGTCCCGTTCACCCCGGGCCGCACGGACGCCACCCAGGAGCAGACCGACGTCGAGTCGTTCGCGCACCTGGAGCCCACCGCCGACGGCTTCCGCAACTTCCGCGGCAAGGGCCACACGCTGCCGGCCGAGTACCTGCTGGTCGACCGGGCCAACCTGCTGAACCTCAGCGCGCCGGAGATGACCGTCCTCGTCGGCGGCCTGCGCGTGCTGGGCGCCAACACGGGCGGCTCGACCGCCGGTGTGCTCACCGACCGGCCCGGCACGCTGACCAACGACTTCTTCACGAACCTCCTCGACATGGAGACCGCGTGGTCGTCGGTGGCCGGTGACGACGACGCCTTCGAGGCGCGCGACGCGTCCGGCCAGGTCAAGTGGACCGGCACCCGTGCCGACCTGGTGTTCGGCTCGAACTCCGAGCTGCGCGCCGTCGCCGAGGTCTACGCCAGCGACGACGCGGGCGAGAAGTTCGTGCAGGACTTCGTCGCCGCGTTCGCCAAGGTCATGGACCTGGACCGGTACGACGTCCGCTGATCTCCCGGCTCGTCCTGACGGCCCCTTCCCGCACCCGCGGGGAGGGGCCGTCGGCCGTCAGGCGGTGTGGACGCCGGCCCGCTGCGCGGCGCGGGCCCGCACGTCGGGCTGCAGGTCCTCGACGGCCAGGAGCGCGGCGAGGCGCTCGGGCTCGGTCGTGAACGCCCGGAACGTCGCTCCCACGGTGACGCCGTGCGCGGGGCGGTCCTCCACCACGATCGCGTCGCCCGCCTGGACGGGCCCGGGCACGAGGACACGCAGGTAGGTGCCCGGACGGCCCTCCTGGGTGAACCGCCGGACCCAGCCGCGGCGGTCGAGCCACACGGCGAAGGTGTTGCACGGGATGCGGGGCACCGACACCTCGAGCAGCAGCGTGCCGCCGACGCGCCACCGCTCGCCGACGACCGCGCCGGTCACCTCGACGCCGCGCACCGTCAGGTTCTCGCCGAACATCCCTGCCCGCAGCGGGCCGAGCTCGGGCTCCCAGCGGTCGAGGTCCTCGCGCGCGTAGGCGTAGACCGCCTGCTCGGGACCTCCGTGGTGGCGGACGTCGCAGATGTGGTCGCCCGCCAGCCCGCTGCCGGCGGGCCCGGGGACGTCGACCCGCACGGGCCCGACGACGGGCTGCTTGTCGATGCCCGTCCGTCCGGACTTCGCCGCGATCGCCCGGACCTCACCGACGTTGACCGACTCGACGATCGCCACCCCAGGACCGTATGTCACCCGACGGCGCCCGGTCGACGTGATCGCCGTCGGCCTCGACCTGTCCGCGATCACCGGTCGGCCCGGGTCCGCCGCGCCCGGGGTCGTGCACGAACGGCAGCAGTGTCGCCTCGAGACCGTGCTCGCCCGCGGTGACCAGGTCGGCGGCCCCCGGACGGGCGAGCAGGGCCCGGACGTCGTCGTCGGTGGCGGCGAAGTGGGCGGGGACGTACACGGCGGTCCTCCGGGTGGTCGGTCCCACCATGCTGCGCGCAGCAGGCCCCGACCGGTACCGCCGGGGCACGCGACCGGCGTCAGTGCCCCGCGCCCTGGCCGCCGTCGACGTGCAGGGTCTCGCCGGTGACGAACGACGCGCCCTCCAGGTAGAGCACCGCGTGCACGATCTCGTCGATCTCGCCCATGCGGCCCATGGGGTGCAGGCCGGCGTAGGCGCCGTGGGCCTCGACGGGATGCATCGGGGTCTTGATGATCCCCGGCGAGACGGCGTTGACCCGCACGCCCCTGCCCGCGCACTCGATGGCCAGCGAGCGCGTCGCGGCGTCGAGGCCGCCCTTGGTCAGCGAGGCGAGCACCGACGGCACCGCGCTGAGCGGATGGTCGACCAGCGACGTCGTGATCGTGACGACGTGCCCCGAGCCCTGCTCGAGCATGGTCGCGACCGCGCGGCGGGTGATGCCGAAGAAGCCGGCGAGGTTCAGCCCCACCATCGCCGCGAAGTCCTCGTCGGTGTAGGCGGTGAACGGCTTGGCCAGGAACACGCCCGCGTTGTTGACCAGCGTGTCGACCCGGCCGAAGCGGTCCAGCGCGGCGTCGACGACGCGGTCCGCGGTGCCCGGTTCGGCGAGGTCGCCCGCGACGGTGTGCACCTGCGGGTCGTCGGACGCGCCGATCGAGCGTGACGTGGCGACGACGGCGTAGCCGAGCTTGCGATACCCCTCGGCGACGCCCGCCCCGATGCCACGCGAGGCACCCGTGACGATCGCGACCTTCTGCGTGCTCGTGGTCATGGTCATGGTCACTCCTGTCTACAGTGGACTGTGTAGCGCGGGGCCCGCCGGTGGTTCGTCCCGACGGGGCGGCTCAGCCGGTGGCGGGATGGCGCAGCGGCTCGGCGGCGACGAGGTGCGGACGCTCGGGCAACGGGCGGGGACCGCCGCGTTCCCACCGGCCCGACCGTCGGATCTCGCTCGCGGTCATGCCGAACTCGGCCTTCAGCGCACGGCTCAGGTGCCCGGTGTCGGGCAGTCCCCAGCGGGCTGCGATCGCGGCGGCCGTGCGCCCGCGCAGGGACTCGTCGGCGAGGTCGCGCCCGATCCGTTCCAGCCGCTGCCGGCGGATCCACGCCGACAGCGTGATCCCCGTGGGGGCGAGGACCTTGTGCAGGTACCGCACCGACACCCCGAGCGCGCGGGCGACCGACTCGACGGTGAGCCCCGGGTCGGACAGGTGCGACAGGCAGTGGGCGAGCACGCGGTCGACGAGGTCGTCGCCCGCGCCCTGCGGGGCGATGTCGACCAGTTCCGCGATGACCAGCGAGACGATCGCGTCGGCCAGGTACTCCTTGCTGCTGTTCGCGTCGCCGGGGGTGCAGTCGTCGATCTTGGCGGCGAGCGCGTCGAGGAGCGTTCCGACGACGTCGCGGGGCCCACGGTCCGTGCCGACGGCGATCGCGGTCCGGCCGGCGAGGGTGTCGGCGTGCGACCCGAGCGCCGCCAGCGGAACCGTGACGACGACGGCCTCGTACGGCTCCCAGAACGTCACCTCGTAGGGCCGCGAGGTGACGTAGTTGACCAGGTCACCGGGGCCGAGCATGCAGTGCCGTCCGTCCTGCGCGACCGCGGCCCGGCCGCTGCGCTGCAGGGAGACGGTGAGGAACGCGGGATCGCCGTCGTGGATCAGCTCCGCGCTGCGGGTCACGACGCACGGGCTGCCGTTCAGCACCGAGACCCGCACCTCACCGGCGACCGCGCTGCGCAACGCGCTGTGGAACGTCCCGTCGGCCAGGGGCCGGACCCGCACCGCCGCGAACGTCGGCGCGACCAGCGTCGCGAACCGCTCGCGGTCCCCGGTCTCGGCCGCCGCGACGAGGGGCCGGGCCGGCGGGCCGGCCGACGACGCACGGTGCGCGACCATCTGCCACCTCCCGGCTCACGGACGCCGCGAGCCGGCGTCGGTGCCGACTGTAAGCCGCGCCACACCCGCCCGGCCGCCACGGTGCGCACCGGAACCGGCCAGATCGTGCACTCGGGAGCAGCCCGGCGGGCGGCTCGGCCGGTGCCCGTCTCGTCGGCGAGCCGGAACGCGAGCTCGGTGACCCACTCGTCGAGGGGGACGTCGAGCGGGTTCCTGTGGAAGGGCTCGAGCCGGCAGCTCCACTCCTCGTGCTGCCCGCTCGTGCGGCGGTCCCACCACTGTCGGTCCCCGGAGTCATCGCCACTCACGGGGGATCAGGGCGCGCGGGCCGGCACCCGCACGAGCAGCGGGACGAGTCGGACGTAGGCGACCATCCCGAGCACCTCGACGAGCGTCTGGGTCACGACGGCCGCCGCGGCGACACCGGCGCCCGCGGGCAGGGCCAGCGCGAGCGGCAGCACGACGAGCGAGTTGCGGGTCGCACCGCTGAACACGACGGCCCGCGCCTCCGGCACCGCGAGGCGCAGCAGCCGCGCCACTCCCAGCCCCAGCACCGGCATCACCAGCAGGAACGCGACGTAGACCGGCACGGCGACGAGGACGGCGGGATCGCCGCCGAGCGTCGGGACCTGCGATGCGACGACGACCAGCAGCGTCGCCACCATCAACGGCACCATGAGGGTCGCGGCGCCCGCGGCGAACGCGGCACCCGAACGCGTCCGCGCGGCCCACAGCTGCACCGACCACGCCAGCACGAGCGGCACGACGATCAGCGTGAGGAACGCCTGGACGAACGGGCCGAGGTCGACCGTCGCGGTGAACCCCGGGCCGAGCAGGAGCCGCAGATAGACCGGCAGCAGCACGATCTGGGAGAGCAGCAGCAGCGGGGTCGCCGCGAGCAGCCGGTCGGCCGCCGCTCCGGCGAGGCGGCTGAACACCACGACGTAGTCGACGCAGGGCGCGAGCAGCACCAGCAGCACCCCGGCGCGGAGCGCGTCGTCGGCGGGCAACAGGAGCGCGAGCAGCGCCACGACCGGCGGGACGACGGCGAAGTTCACCACCAGCACCGCCCCGAGGAACCGGCCCGCGCGCAGCGAGCCCGCCAGCTCCCGCGCCGGGACCTGCAGGAACGTCACGAACAGCAGCGCGGCCAGCACCGGGTTGACGGCCGTCGCCAACCCCGGGCCGGCCGCGGGCGCGAGCAGCCCGACGACCACGCCCGCCGCGATCGCGCCCACGTACAGCGGGACCTGCCGACGCTCCAGCGTGTCGGCGACACCCGTCACCCGGGGCCGGGCCGGCGGTTCTGCGGGGTCGTGCACCCGACGAGGCTCTCGCGGCGGGCCGCGGCGCCGGCACCCGGGCCGCGGCGTCGCGTCGTCATCGCGCGGCGCGCCGGACGACCGACGGTCGTTGCGCCGTCGGCAACGTGCAGGAGTCCGGGGCCCAGTCCATCGGGTGACCTCCCTGTCGGTTCGCCTCTCCCCACGGTAGGCCCGTATCCGGCTACCGCACTGAGCTCTGATCCATGACGGATGTCGTGCCCACGACGCGACCGTCGGCACCGGGGCGGCCGGTCGGCCCGGGCGATGGTCATTTCGGAACGAGGAGGCGACATGGACACGTCCGGGCAAGGGGCCTGCAGCGGGCTCGCGTACGCGGTGATGCTGCTGGCGACGTTGCTCGCGATGCAGCCCGCACTGGGCAACCCCGTGCTGTGGCTGCGCAGGCCGCGGGCGGCGGCGGTCGGGCTCTGGCTGGTCGTCGCGGTGCCGTCGTTGGTCGAGCTGGCCTGGCACCCGATCTACGACGCCCTCTCCCGCCGGCCCGACCTGATCAGGGACGGGCAGGTGTACCGGCTGTTCACCTCGGTGACCGTCCAGGACGGCGGCCTCTCCGGCACGATCTCCAACCTCGCCTGGCTCGCCGTGCTCGGGACGCTCGCCGTCCACATCTGGGGTCCGGCCCGCGCGCTCGGCCTGTTCGCCTTCGGCGCCGTGGCGTTCGACGTGATGACGACGTGGGTCTTCCCCTCGCCCGGCGGCGGCAACTCCGCGGCGATGTTCTTCCTGATGGCGGCGACGACCGCGCTGCTCGCCCTCCGGCGTCCGCACCCGGTCCCCGTCGCCGTCGCGGTGCTGGTCACGGCGATCGGGATCGTCCTCGTCGTGCGCGACGACGCGCACGGTCTGGTCATGCTGGGCGGGCTGGTGGCAGGCGGGATCGTCGCGGCGGCGTGGCCGCCCCGGCAGGTGCCCGACGCCCGCTCGGCCGCGGCCCTGGCCCCTGTCCGCGCCTGAGTCCCGTGTGGGTCGGTGACCGCGTCCCGTCCCGCGTGCGGGAGGGGCGCGGCCCGGCGGCGTTCGGGTGAATCGACCGACGGCTCCGCTCGCCGAACGCCGGGTGCGAAGAGTGTATCGATCGGTACACTCCGGCTTGTGGGTCGTCCTCGCGAGGTGCTAGGTGTTGTGACCCGCCCCGACCACCAGGCAGGTGAGCAATGCCGCCCACGCATCCGGCGACGCCCCCGATCGAGCTCGTGTCCGGGAGGTCCGCCACCGTGCGGCATTTCCTCGAGGCCGCCGTGGACGAGGCGCCCGACGCACCGTTCCTGGTGCACGGTGCTCGGACCTGGTCTTTTGCGGATTTCGACGCGTCGTGCAATCGCGTCGCCCACGGCCTGCTCGCCACGGGGGTCCGGCCGGGGGACCGGCTCGCCTACCAGCTCCCGCACGGGTTGTCGCTGCTGCTGCTCGAGCTCGCCGCGCAGAAGATCGGCGCCGTCACCGTCCCGCTGATCCCCGGCTCGACCGCGCCCGAGACCGCGTACGTGATCGGGCATGCGACACCTCGGTACATCGTGACCGACCCGGTCGACGAGGTCCCGGTGCGGGAGGCCGCGGGGACCGCCCGCCGGCACGAGCACGTGGAGGCCGAGGTGATCGTCGTCCCG
>Ga0182736_1001681_pt1 | contig 20000 bp, 17 predicted proteins | sample eDN5th30CKraftBY_FD_128882 | JGI IMG/M metagenome (GOLD analysis project Ga0182736, IMG submission 128882) | Enriched backyard soil microbial communities from Emeryville, California, USA - eDNA 5th pass 30_C Kraft BY (version 2) (version 2) | ecosystem: Environmental > Terrestrial > Soil >... | reverse complement strand
GTCTCGGCGCCATCGGTCCCGGCAGTGGCGGTCCCAGCAGTGGCGGTCCCAGCAGCGGCGGTCCCGGCAGTGGCGGTCCCGGCAGCGGCGGTCCCGGTGGCGGTCCCGGCAGCGGCCGGCTCCCCGTGGGCGGGGACGTCGGCGGTGTGGGCGGGCCCGTCGGCGGTGGGGTCCGCCGACCCGGCCGCCGGCTGTGCGGCCGCGGCGCGCGCCGTGGGCGCGGCCACGTCGCGGACCGGCTCGATCCGCATCGTGCGTTCGGTGTCGCGCTCCGGGAACGCCGTCCCGGGGACGGAGGTCTCCGCGAACAGCGCCTCGGGGAACGCACCGGCCCGCGGGCCGGCGGGGCCCCCTCCGGCGAGGCCGGCGAGCATCGCCTCCATGCGGGCGTGCATCCGTGCCGACTCGTCGGCGCTGGGCGACAGCGAGCTCAGGTTGCGGTCGAGCGCGGCGGCCAGTGCCATCTCGTGCTCGAGCTCGTCCTCCGCGGGCGGGCCGAGGGGTGACCCCGGCTCCTCCCACGCGGCGTACCGCTTGGGGTCCTTGCCCTGTCCGGCGGGCATGTTGGCCGTCCTCACTGCATCCCTGCGCTGTCGCACATCGCTGCGCTCTCCCGACGTTGTAGAGCCCAACGACGGAAAGGGCAGGTGGTTACGTCGTTCAGACCGTTCACCGCATCGGGGATGTCACTCGCCGCTCGCGTAACAACTCGCGGCGCCGGGGCGATATGGCCCCGCCCCGCGTTCCGGGGGCTCACGTGGGGCCGTCCGGCTTGAAGCCGTCGGGCATGAGCTGCGCGAGCCGCTTGACGGCCCGGTGCTGCAGTGCCTTGACCGCGCCCTCGTTGCGGTCCATCTTCTCGGCCGTCTCCGCCACCGAGAGGCAGTGCAGGAACCGCAGCGTGATGCATTCCTTCTGATCCGGGTTCAGCATGTCGATGCATCGCAGCAGCGCATCGCGCTGCGCGCTCTCCAGGACCTGTGACTCCGGGCCGCTCGTGGTCGGCGGCGCGAGCTCGACGATGTTGTCCGTCGTCGACTCGAGGCGGTAGCGGCTCGACTTGACCTGGTCGAGCACCAGGTTGCGGGCGATCGTGACGAACCAGGCCCCGATGTCGCGGCCCTGGTAGGTGACGGTGCCGATGCGGCGCAAGGCCCGGACGAACGTCTCGTGCGTGAGGTCCTCGGCGGTGCCACGGTCGCCCATCCGATAGACGATGTATCGGAAGACGACGTCCTGGTACCGCTGGTACAGCCGACCGAACGCGGCCATGTCACCCGCCTGGGCGGCCTTGACGAGTGCCCAGGAACCCTCGCCGTCCTCCTCGGGCTCCGGCACGGGGAGCTCGGCGGCTGCCGTCACGTTCGGTTCCTCCCGCTGCGTGGCCGGGTGGGGTGCCGGCACGGGAGGCCGGGCTGATGCGGGTGGGGCGCCGGCGGCGGGGCGTCCCGGGTCGGCCCCCTGCGGTGCGGGCCCCGCTCCGGGCCGCTGCACCGGCATCGGGGCCGGGCCGCCGGAGGGCCGGGTGTCGGGGCACCCGGCCGGAGCCGGCTCCGTCGGCCGCGGCCGGGGTGTCACGGGGCCCGGGTCCGCCTCGCGGCGGGCGGGGTCCTCGCGGACGAGCCGCGGCGGTCGTATCGAGCGGGTCATGGCTCGCGGCGTGCCTCACCGGCCGCGGCGGCCCCCCAGGCAGAGCACGGCGGCGACGCCGGCGGTGCGCTGGTGACAGGCTGCATGCCACTCCCTCGGGTGAGTTCTCGCGTCGAACCGTCCGGTCCGCCGTTGGGTCGTTTGTAGCGGCGGAGCATACGACCGATCGAGGGGCCCCCAAGGGCGCACCGCCGGTCGTCCTCGGCGGTATCCGGTGAGTGGACGACTACTTACGGTGAACGGTTCTGGCGCCGTCGAGTGGTCGTCGTCACTCTGGGTGGCGCCGGTTGGGCCGTTCCGGGCGAGCCTCCTCGCCGGCTTCTGCCACACTCGCCAGGGCTTGTTCCGACCGTCGCGCGACCGAGGGAGAACCGCCGTGCAGAGCCGACCGGACGAGGCGCCCGGCACGGTCGGGGCCGACGTCCCGACCCATCTCGCCGATCTCGTCCGGCGCGCGGCGCAGCGGGCACCCGACGCCCCCGCGATCGTCGACGTCTCGGCCGCGCTCACGCTGACCTGGGCCGAGTTCGACGCCGCCGTCGACGACGAGGCGGCGCGGCTGCGGGCGGCCGGCGTCGCGCCCGGGGACCGGGTGATCGTCGGCCTCGACAACGGCGCCGCCCTGTGCGTGGCCTTGTTCGGGGCGCTGCGGGCGGACGCGGTCGCGGTGCCCGTCGCGCCCCGTTCGGTCCCGCGAGAGCTCGGCGCCGTGGTGTCGAGCTGTTCACCCAGAGTGGTCGTCGGCGACCCGGACGGCCGCATCCCCGAGTCGATCAACGGCGGCTCGGTGGCGACGTTCCTCGCGCCGCCCGACGTGTCGTCGACGGGAGGTGCGCGCAGCGGTCGCGAACGATCGGTGAGCGGCAGCGGTCCTGAGCGTGTCGCGGACGGCGTGGGCGCGGGTGTCGGCGAGGCGCGCGGCGGCGAGGCGATCGCGTTGCTCGTCTACACCTCCGGGACCACCGGGATGCCGCGCGGCGTGCGGCTCTCGCACCGCGCGCTGCTGGCCAACCGGGCCCAGCAGGCGGCCCTGCGGCCGGCGCCGGTCACGGCCGTCGACCGGGTGCTGCTCTCCCTGCCGCTGTTCCACGTGTTCGGGCTGGCGGCCGGGCTGCTGCAGGTGTGCTGGGCCGGCGCGACCGTCGTGCTGACCGACCGCTTCGACCCGGAGCGGTCGGCGCAGCTGATCCCGGAGCACCGGGTCAGCGTCGTCGCCGGGGTGCCCTCGATGTACCGGGCGCTGCTCGACCTGCCCGCCGAGACGCTGCGCGCCGCGTTCGCCGGCGTGCGGTTGTGCACGTCGGGCGGGGCGCCGCTGCCACGTGAATGGCTCGCCGCCTTCCGGGACGCCACCGGCCTCGACCTCTTCGAGGGCTACGGGCTCAGCGAGTGCGGCCCCGTCCTGACCAGCACCCTCGTCGGCGGCGTGGCCAAGCCGGGCTCGGTCGGGCGGCCGCTGCCCGGCGTCGAGATCCGGCTGGTCGACGGGCAGGGGGTCCCCGTCGACGCCCGCCCGGCCGATGCCGACGAGGACGTGGAGCTGGAGGACGGGAGCGACGACGGCGACACCGGCCTCGTCGCGACCCGCGGCCCGCACCTGTTCTCCGGGTACTGGCCCGACGGCGAGGGCGGCCCCGACGCCGAGGGCTGGTTCCGCACCGCCGACGTCGGCTACCTCGACGCCGACGGCGACCTGCACCTGGTGGACCGGTCGTCGGACCTGGTGATCGTCAACGGCTTCAACGTCTACCCGCGCGAGGTCGAGCGGGTGCTCGCCGAGCTCGACGGCGTCGTGGAGGCCGCGGTCGTCGGTGTGCCCGACGACCGGACGGGCGAGGCCGTCAAGGCGGTCGTCGTCGCGGCGGAGGGGGCGGAGCTCACCGTCGACGCCGTCCGCGACCACTGCCGCGCCCGACTGGCCCGGTTCAAGGTGCCGGCGGTCGTCGAGTTCGTGGCCGCCCTGCCCCGGACGCCGACCGGCAAGGTCGCCAGGCGCACACTCTGAGCCGGACGTGAGTCCGTTCCGTAGTGAGACGTGTGTACGAGAGGTGCAGTGATGACGGACGCCCGGGTGACGGTGCTGACGCGGGTCAACTGCTCGGCGTGCGAGCGGGCCGAGGCGGAGGTCGCGCGGGTCTGCGGCGACCTGGGTGTCAGCTGGTCGGCGGTCGACGTCGACTCCGACCCGGAGCTGCGCGCGGAGTACGGCGACCGGATCCCGGTCGTGCTGGTCGACGGTGCCGAGCACGGCACGTGGAAGGTCGACGAGCAGGAGCTGCGCGCGGCACTCGCACGCTGACCGGGAGCCGCGCGGGCCTGCTCCGGATCGGGCCGTTCCGAACCGCGGGCGGCCCCCGTCCGAAGGATCTCCCATGACGACCACGGCAGCGCGACGCCCGTCCGGCAGCACGGCGACGCCTCCGACGATCCCCGGCGTACTCGCCGCCGGCATCGGCGTGCTGTCCGTCGCGGCGGCCGTCGGCGCGGGTCACCTGGTGGCCGGGTTCGTCTCGCCGGGTTCCTCCCCTTATGTCGCCGTCGGCGACGAGGTCATCCGGCTCTCGCCGCAGCCACTGGTCGAGTTCGCCAAGTCGGCGTTCGGCACGCACGACAAGACGGTCCTGCTCGTGGGGATCGCCGTCGTGATGCTGGTCGTGTCCGCGCTGGCCGGGTTCGCCTCGCGGCGGGTCCCGCGCCCGGGTGTGGTGACGATCAGCGTGCTCGGGCTGCTCGGCCTGGCCGCCGTCGCGGTGGCGCCGACGTTCGCACCGCTCGACGTCATCGCCCCAGCGGCCTCGATCGCCGTCGGCGTGCCGGTGTTCCGGCGGCTGCACCGGCTGGCGCTGGAGGTCGCCGCCGAGCGGGCCGCCACCGAGAGCTCTGCCACGGACAGGGCCGCGACGGACAGGGCCGCGACGGACCGGACCGCCTCGGAGACGACCGGCACGGACAAGGCAGGCGCCGCGGCGGCCGAGACGAGTGGCACCCGGGAGGACGGCCGCCGGCACGGCGGCGCCGCGGAGGGCAGTTCCGGCGACGGCCGCCTCGGGACGCCGGCCACCGGCACGCCGGGGACCCGGCCGTCCGGCACGGGGAAGGGCGGCGGTCCGGCCGTCTCCCGGCGCGGGATGCTCGTGGGCACCTCGGCGGCCGTCGGGATCGGCGCGCTCCTGGCCGGTGCCGGCGGCGTCGCGCTCGGGCGCGGCGTCGGGCAGTCCAGGGCGGACGTGACGGCCCGGCTGGCCGGGCTGGACGTCGTGCGGCGCGCCCCGGCGATCCCCCCGGGCGCCGACTTCGCGGCCGAGCTGGGCACGACCCCGTTCGTCACGGCGAACAGCGACTTCTACCGGATCGACACGGCGCTGCGGGTGCCCGCGCTGCAGGCGTCGGACTGGAGCCTGCGGATCCACGGCATGGTCGGGACGGAGCGCACGCTGAGCTTCGACGACCTGATGTCGCGGCCGATGATCGAGAAGACCGTCACGATGACGTGCGTGTCCAACGAGGTCGGTGGCTCGCTGATCTCGACGGCGACGTTCGTCGGGACGCCGCTGCGTGACCTGCTGACCGAGCTCGGCGTGCAGGCCGGCGCCGACCAGATCTTCTGCACCAGCAGCGACGGCTGGACCTGCGGCACCCCGACCGACGTCGTGATGGAGCCCGACCGTGACGCGATGCTCGTCGTCGGCATGAACGGTGAGGCGCTGCCGCCCGAGCACGGCTTCCCGGTGCGGATGGTCGTGCCGGGTCTCTACGGGTACGTGTCGGCCACCAAGTGGATCACCGACATGGAACTGACGACGTTCGCCGCGCAACAGGGCTACTGGGTCGACAACGGCTGGGCCCAGGAGGCGCCGATCAAGACGGAGGCGCGCATCGACCTCCCCGGCGGCTTCGCGACGGTGCCCGCGGGGCAGGTGACGGTCGCCGGCATCGCGTGGTCGCAGCCGCGCGGGGGGTCGAAGGTCGAGGTGCGCATGGACGGCGGGCCCTGGCAGCAGGCGGCGCTCGCGGCCGACGTCTCGGGCGCGACGTGGCGGATGTGGCGGACGACGTTCGACCTGGGCCCCGGCAGCCACACGGTGCAGTGCAGGGCCACCGACGGGGAGGGGCAGACCCAGGTCGAGCAGCGGGCGGACCCGATCCCCGACGGTGCGACGGGCTGGCCCGCGACGATCTTCACGGTGCGGTGAGCCGGGCACCCCGTCGACGTTACCAATTCGTTACCAACCAGAATGAACCACCTTTGACGCGAAATCGAACGCCATGACACGAGGCCGGACGGCCCGGTCCCGCTCGAGGAGGAACCCGTGCGCACGCTCTCCAGGATCGCCGCGGTCGGTGTCATGGCAGCCCTGACCGTCGCCGTCGCCGCCTGCTCCAACAACGAGGCCCCGTCCACCCAGGCCGCATCGTCGTCGGCCGTGGCCCCCGCGGCGCCCAGCGCCCCGGCGACCACGCCGGACGACGGCGTCACCACTCAGGCCGACGTCTTCGGCCCGGCCTGCTCGCAGCTGCCGCAGGGCGACGCCCCCGGCTCGCTCAGCGACATGGGCGCGCAGCCCGTCGCGACCGCGGCGTCGAGCAACCCGCTGCTCACCACGCTGACCAAGGCCATCGGCGCGGTGCCGGGCCTCGCGGACACGCTCAACGCCCAGCAGGGCGTCACCGTCTTCGCCCCGGCCGACCCCGCGTTCCAGGCCGTGCAGCAGCAGCTCGGGGACACCGCGTTCAACGCGCTGCTGGCCGACCCCAACAAGCTGGGCGCGCTGCTGCAGTACCACGTCGTCGGCACGCGCTACGACGCCGAGTCGCTCGTCGCCGCCGGCCGGACCACCCAGCTCGCCGGCGGCACCCTCAAGATCGGCGGCACGCCGACCGCGCCGACGATCACCGACGGCAAGGGCGAGACGGCCACCGTCCTCTGCGGCAACATCCCGACGAAGAACGCCACCGTCTTCGTCATCGACAAGGTCCTGATGCCGGCGAGCTGACGTTCGCGCACTGCCCTCCGGCTCCCGCCGGCCGCCCTCGCGGCCGGCGGGAGTCGCGCGTGAGCGGGGTGCGAGGCCCGTCACGCCCGGCGTGGAGCACTGCTGTCACACGGCGGTGAGCGGCACGTTCGGCACGCCCACCGGTCGCGGGCGCGCCGCGCGTGGAGGAGCACGTCGCGGACCAAGATCGCAACTTTGTGCGGGCCTTCACAAGCGGCTACCGTGTCGGCATCGCCGCCCGCAGGCCCCGGTTCCCCGGGCGTCCTCCTGCAGGGTGCGGCGAGCCGGAACCGGTCGCGGAAGCATGCGGCCGGGCGAACTCGAGGAGACGCCAGCGTGACGTTGCCGCCGCACGCCGGTCGCCCCGGGACCGGCGCGAACGGCACGGGCAGCATCGACGGCAGGGCCGGTCGGACCGGCACTGCCGCCCCGGTCACGCGCGCGATCCCCGAAGCCACCGTCGCCCGGCTCGCGGTGTACCTGCGCATGCTCGGCGAGCTCGCCGAGCAGGGCGCGGACACCGTCTCGAGCGAGGAACTGGCCACCGTCAGCGGGGTCAACTCCGCGAAGCTGCGCAAGGACCTGTCCTACATCGGGTCGTACGGCATCCGCGGCGTCGGCTACGAGGTGCGCTCGCTGCACCACCAGATCGAGCGCACCCTCGGTCTCGACGAGCAGCAGGCCGTCGCGGTCGTCGGGATCGGCAACCTCGGGCACGCGCTGGCGGGCTACGGCGGCTTCGGCGGCCGCGGGTTCCCCGTCACCGCCCTCTTCGACATCGATCCCGATCTCGTGGGTATCCACATCAACGGAATCCTGGTGGAGCACGTCCGCGACATCCCGCGGGTGTGCGGGGAGCGGGGGGTGACGATCGGTCTGGTCGCCACGCCCGGCCCCGCCGCACAGTCGGTGTGCGACCAGCTGGTCGCGGCCGGTGTGCGGTGCATCCTGAACTTCGCCCCGGTGGTCCTGCAGGTCCCGCCGCAGGTCGAGGTGCGCAAGGTCGACCTGGCCGTCGAGCTGCAGGTCCTGGCCTTCCACGTCGCCCGGCGCCGCGAGGCCGAGGCCGCGGGGGTGCTCGAGGGCTCGGCCGCGCCCGTCGCCGCCCTGCCCACCAACGGCAGCGGGCCCACCGGGGGTCACGAGGCCGTCAACGGAACGGCGGTGTCGTAGCGGTGAGTGTGCTGGTCGTGGGTATGTCCCACCGGACCGCGCCCGTCGCGCTCCTCGAGCGGGCGACGGTCGGGGCCGACGACGTACCCAAGCTGCTCGACGAGATGCTGCGTGCCGAGCACGTCAGCGAGGTCGTGCTGCTCGCCACGTGCAACCGGATCGAGGCCTACGCGGTCGTCGACGCGTTCCACGGCGGGCTGACCGACGTCTCCGGCGTGCTGGCCCGGCACTCGGGCCTCCCGCTCGCCGAGCTGACCGACCATCTCTACGTCCACTACGCGGCGTCGGCGGTACAGCACCTGTTCGCGGTGTCGTCGGGCCTCGACTCGATGGTCGTGGGCGAGTCGCAGATCCTGGGCCAGCTCCGCTCCGCCTACGCGGTGGCCGACGAGGCCGGCACCGTCGGGCGCGTGCTGCACGAGCTCTCGCAGCAGGCGCTGCGCGTCGGCAAGCGGGTGCACGCGAGCACCGGGATCGACGACGCCGGCGCGTCCGTCGTCTCCGAGGCGCTGGCCGACGCCGCCCGCGACCTGGACCGCGAGCCCGGCGACCTGCTCGGGGTCAAGGCGGTCGTCGTCGGTGCCGGCGCGATGGGTGCGCTGGCCGCCGCCCACCTGCGCCGCGCGGGCGCCGCCGAGATCGTCGTGCTCAACCGGTCGCCGGAACGCGCCGAGCGGCTGGCCGGGAAGACCCTGGAGGCGGGCACCCCCGCGAGGGCCGGCGCGCTCGAGGCGCTGCGTGCCGAGCTCGCCGACGCCGACGTGCTCGTCACGTGCACCGGCTCCATCGGGACCGTCGTCGGGGCGGCCGACGTCGCCGCGGCCCGGGCGGGCGCCGACCGCCCGCTCGTCGTGTGCGACCTGGGTCTGCCGCGCGACGTCGACCCGGCGGTCGCCGGTGTCCCCGGGGTCGCCGTCGTCGATCTGGAGACGTTGCAGCGCAGGCTCACCGACCGGATCGACGTCACCGGCGTCGACGCCGTCGCCGCGGCCCGCTCGATCGTCGCCGACGAGGCGCAGGCCTACCTCGCCGCGCAGCGGTCCGCGGAGGTCACGCCGACCGTGACGGCGCTGCGCCGCCGCGCGTCCGAGGTCGTCGACGCCGAGCTGCTGCGGCTGGACTCGCGGCTGCCGCACGTGGAGCCCGCCGTGCGCGCGGAGTTCGCGCGGACTGTGCGCCGCGTCGTCGACAAACTGCTGCACACCCCGACGGTGCAGGTCAAACGTCTCGCCGAGGGCCCCGACGGCGACACCTACGCCCAGGCGCTGCGGATGCTCTTCGAGCTCGACCCGCAGACCACCGCGGCCGTCGCGACCCCCGGCCTGTCCGGGACCACCGCCCGCCCCGGCGACGACGTCGCCGCCGCACTGGGCGTCGAGTTCCGCGACGCGGGCGACGGGGAGGCGGCCACATGACCCCCGTGCTGCGCATCGGCACCCGGCCGAGCGCGCTCGCGATGGCGCAGTCCGGGCAGATCGCCGACCGGCTGCGGGCGGCGGGCCACACCGTCGAGCTCGTCCCGGTCTCGACGGTGGGCGACCGCTCCGGCGCGCCCGTCGCCGAGCTGGGCGTCGGCGTCTTCGTCTCCGCGGTACGCGATGCCGTCGCCTCCGGTGAGGTCGACGTCGCCATCCACTCGTACAAGGACCTGCCGACCGCGCCCGACCCCCGGCTCACGCTCGTGGCCGTCCCCGGCCGGGAGGACCCGCGCGACGCGCTCGTGGCGCGCGACGGGAAGGTCCTCGGCGAGCTGCCGGCGGGATCGCGCGTCGGCACCGGCTCGGCCCGGCGCACCGCGCAGCTGCAGGCACTCGGCCTGGGGCTGGAGGTCGTGCCCATCCGCGGCAACGTCGACACCCGGATCGGCAAGGTCGCCTCGGGCGAGCTCGACGGCGTGATCGTCGCCGCGGCCGGGCTGCGCCGTCTCGGGCGCATCGGCGAGGCCACCGAGCTGCTCGAACCCGTGCAGATGCTGCCCGCGCCCGCCCAGGGCGCGCTGGCCGTGGAGTGCCGGGCCGGTGTGCCCGGCAGCACCGAGCACGGGCTCGCGCTCGCGCTCACCGCGCTGCTCGACGATCCGGCGGCCCGCGCGGCCGTCACCGCCGAGCGCGCCGTCCTCGCATCCCTGGAGGCTGGCTGCACCGCGCCGATCGGCGCGCTCGCCGACGTCGTGTCCGACCTCGACGACGCGGGACGGGTGGTGGACCGGCTGTCGCTGCGCGCGGTGGTCGGCACCGCGGACGGAGCGCTGCTGCGCGCCTCCGTCACAGGAGACATCGACGACGCCGAGAAGCTCGGCGCGGCACTGGCCGCGGAGCTTCTCGACATGGGCGCCGACACGTTGCCGGGAACGGCCGGGCGCCAGGAGAACCGCTGGATCGGGAGTTCCGAATGAACAAGGCAACACCAACGCCCGGCCGGATCGCCTTCGTGGGCAGTGGCCCGGGCGACCCCGGGCTGCTCACCGTGCGCGCGCGTGCCGCGCTCGCCGCGGCGCCGCTGGTCGTCATGGACCCCGACGTGGCGGAGGAGATCACCGCGCTCGTGGCCGAGGGCGCCGAGCTGCGCCCCGCCGTCGGGCAGCCTGCCGACGTCGCGGCCGAGCTGGTCGCCGAGGCCACCGCGGGCCGCGCGGTCACGCGCCTGGTGAGCGGCGACCCGCTGACCACCGACGCCGTCATCGCGGAGGCGCAGGCCGTCGCCAAGGCGGGCGTGCCGTTCGACGTCGTCCCCGGGGTGCCCGCGGGCACCGCGGTCCCCGCGTACGCCGGCGTACCGCTCGGCTCGGGCCACGTCGAGGCCGACGTCCGCGCGGGCGTCGACTGGGCGCGCATCGCGTCGGTGCCCGGCACCCTCGTGCTGCACGCGACCGCCGCGCACCTGGGCGAGGTCGCCGTCGCGCTGACCGACCAGGGCGTCGCCGCCGAGACCCCGGTCGCGATCACGGCGGGCGGCACCCGCAACACGCAGAAGACCGTCGACTCGACCCTCGCCGGGCTGGCCGCCGACGGCGCCGACCTCGAGGGCCCGCTCGTGCTCTCGGTCGGGCGCGACGTCGCCCAGCGCGCCGAGCTGTCCTGGTGGGAGTCGCGCGCGCTCTACGGCTGGCGCGTGCTCGTCCCGCGCACCAAGGACCAGGCGGGCGCGATGAGCGACCGGCTGCGCGTGCACGGCGCGATCCCGGAGGAGGTGCCCACCATCGCGGTGGAGCCGCCCCGGTCGCCCACGCAGATGGAACGCGCGGTCAAGGGCCTGGTCGACGGCCGCTACCAGTGGGTCGTCTTCACCTCGACCAACGCGGTGCGTGCGGTCTGGGAGAAGTTCGCCGAGTTCGGCCTCGACGCCCGTGCGTTCTCCGGCGTGAAGATCGCCTGCGTCGGCGCCGCGACGGCGGAGAAGGTGCGCGCCTTCGGCATCGTCCCGGAGATCGTGCCGGACATCGACGAGGCGCAGCAGTCCACCTCCGAGGGCCTGCTGGAGATCTTCCCGCCCTACGACGACATCCTCGACCCGGTCGACCGGGTGCTGCTCCCGCGGGCCGACATCGCCACCGAGACCCTCGCCGCCGGTCTGCGCGACCGCGGCTGGGAGATCGACGACGTGACCGCCTACCGGACCGTCCGGGCCGCCCCGCCGCCCGCGCCGATCCGCGAGGCCATCAAGACCGGCGGCTTCGACGCGGTGTGCTTCACCTCGTCGTCGACCGTCCGCAACCTGGTGGGCATCGCGGGCAAGCCGCACGCCCGCACGATCGTCGCCTGCATCGGCCCGGCCACCGCCGAGACCGCGCGCGAGTTCGGGCTGCGTGTCGACGTGCAGCCCGAGGAGGCCCGGGTGCCGACGCTCGTCGACGCCCTGGCCGCGCACGCCGCCAAGCTGCGCGCCGAGGGCGCCCTGCCGCCGCCGAAGAAGGCCAAGGCGCGCAGGCGCTGACCCGCGTACGTCCTCGACGGGCGGCGGCTCCCTCGCGGGGTCGCCGCCCGTCGGCGTCCCGGCCCTCCCGACGTTCCTGCTCCTGCGGGAGTCGCTGCTCCCTGCCGGTGCTCCCGCTCCTGCCCGAGTCGCTGCTCCGTGCCGGCGCTCCTGCGGGCCGGCCCATACATCCGCGCGCAACCACAGCGCTGCTCCGCGCGCATTCTGCAGCAGTGAGGTTGCGCGCGGATCTCGTCCGCGCGGGAGCGGGTCGCGGCATTCGGGGGGCGTCGGCGGGCGTCGGCGGGGTGGGTTCCCCACGGTCGTAGGCTCGGGCCATGGCCTTCCCCGCGCAGCGCCCCCGCCGGCTCCGCACCACCCCCGCGATGCGCCGGCTCGTCGCCGAGACCGACCTCGCCCCGCGCCACATGGTGCTGCCGATGTTCGTCCGGGAGGGCGCCACCGAGCCGATCCCGATCAGCTCGATGCCCGGCGTCGTCCAGCACACGCGGGAGTCGCTGCGCAAGGCGGCCGTCGAGGCGGTGGAGGCGGGGATCGGGGGCCTGATGCTCTTCGGCGTCCCGGAGGTCCGCGACGCGCGCGGCACCGGCGGCGTCGACCCGAACGGCGTGCTCAACGTGGCGCTGCGCGACGTCAAGGCCGAGATCGGCGACGCCACCGTGCTGATCGCCGACACCTGTCTCGACGAGTTCACCGACCACGGCCACTGCGGGGTCCTCGACGAGCGCGGGCGGGTCGACAACGACGCGACGCTCGCCGTCTACGCGGAGATGGGTGTCGCCCAGGCGGCCGCGGGCGCCGACCTGCTCGGGCCCAGCGGGATGATGGACGGCCAGGTCGGGGTGCTGCGCGAGGCGCTCGACGGTGCCGGCCACGAGGACACCGGAATCCTCGCCTACACCGCGAAGTACGCCTCGGCGTTCTACGGGCCGTTCCGCGACGCGGTCGAGTCCCAGCTGCAGGGCGATCGCAAGACCTACCAACAGGACAACGCCAACCTCCGCGAGGCGCTGCGTGAGCTCGCGCTCGACCTCGAGGAGGGCGCCGACATGGTGATGGTCAAGCCCGCCATGGCCTACCTCGACGTGCTGCGGTCGGTCGCCGACGTCGCCGACGTGCCCGTCGCCGCCTACCAGGTGTCGGGCGAGTACGCGATGATCGAGGCGGCCGCGGCCAACGGCTGGATCGACCGGGAGCGGGCCGTCGTCGAGACGGTCACCGGGATCCGGCGAGCCGGCGCCGACGTCGTCGTGACGTACTGGGCCGTCGAAATCGCCGCTCGACTGGGTGAACGTTAACGCTCGACGTCACGGTTCGTGCAGGCATCTGGACACGCATCGGACGCCTGCATACCTTTCGGCGCATGACGTCACCCTCCGACCCTCAGTGGCAGGGTCAGCCCGCGCCGGGCTACGGTCCGCCCCCTGGTCAGGGGGCTCCCCAGCAGGGTGGCTATCCGCCGCCGCCCGGCTACGGGCAGCAGCAGCCCGGCTACCCGCCGCCCGGTTACCAGCAGCAGCCCTACCAGCAACAGGGCTACCCGCAGCAGGGCTACCCGCAGCAGCCCTACGGCCAGCCGGGTTACGGCCAGCAGCCGTACGGACAGCCCGGTTACGGGCAGCAGCCGTACGGCCAGCCCGGCTACGGAATGGCGCCCAAGCCCGTCCCGCCGGGCGCACCGGGCCCGATCCCGGAGTGGTGGGAGCGGCTCGTGGGCCGCATCATCGACAACATCATCTACGGGATCGCGGCCGGCATCATCATGAGCATCGCGGTCTCCATCGCGATCTCGAGCGCCATCTCCAGCGCGAGCATCGGCTCGTACGGCTACGGCGGCGCAGTGATCATCGTCGTCATCGCGGGTGTGCTGTCGGGCCTGCTCTACGCGGCCTACGACTACCTGATGCACTCACGTAACGGTCAGACCGTCGGGAAGATGGTCATGAAGACCCGCGTCGTCGCCCCCGACGGCAGCAAGCCGGACAACGCCACGCTGCTCAAGCGTTCGGCGATCTACCCCGGCGTCTTCGCGCTGACCGGCCTGCTCGCGTTCCTCGACATCGGCAGCTACACGATCATCTCGCTGGCTGTCGGCATCTTCACGCTGGTCGACGGTATCTTCGTGATCACCGACCAGCCCCTGCGGCACGCGCTGCACGACAAGTGGGCCAAGACGACCGTCATCAAGTCCGGCTGATCCCCGGCACGCTCCGCCCGCCGCCCCGGCACCTCTCGACGGTGCCGGGGCGGTCTCGTCGGCGAGGGGGGGCGAGCGACGCGCCACGACACGATCAGGGTGCAGAACGAGACCGCCGTCACGATTTCCCGGCATGATTCGCCCCGACCGGCACCCTCCGCGATGGGAGCGAGATGAGCCAGGACCCAGGATCGTCCGAGAACCAGGGCGGGCAGCAGCAGCCCGGGGGCGGCTGGCAGGACCAGCCCACCGAGTACAACGCCGGCTGGCAGGCCCAGCAGCCTCCACCCGGCTACGGCCCGCCCGCCGGCGCCCCCGCCGGTCCGCCGCCCGGGTACGGCGCTCCGCCGCCCGGATACGGCGGGCCCGGCGGCGTCGGGGGTGGCCCGAGCGGCCAGATGCCCCCGGGCAAGAACTTCCTCGGCGCGCTGTTCGACGTCGAGTTCAACTACTTCGCGACGCCCGTCGTGGTGAAGGTGCTCTACATCATCGGCATCGTCGTGATCGCGCTCGGCTGGCTGGCGGCGATCGTCAGCGGGTTCCTCAACAGCGCTGTCGCCGGCATCGTGGCGATCGTCGTCGGCGCTGTGGTCGCGCTGTTCTACCTCATCCTCTTCAGGGTGACACTGGAGTTCTTCTATGCGGTCGTACGCATGTCGGAGGACATCCATCACCGCCGCTGACGTGCGGAGACGTCGATCCTGCCGGATCGACGCCCATGGTCCGCGACGCCCGGGCGACGTCCCGGGCGTCCGGTTCGTGGACAGCCGTTCGCAGGCCGCCCTACGGTGGGCGCCGTGAGCACACCGTCGGGTCCCTCGGACCGCGGGGAGGACAAGCCGACGGGCTACCTCCCGGGCAGCTACCAGCGTCAGCGCGAGCAGCCGGACGGCGGCGGGGACACCGGCGCTCCGGCGTCGGACCAGGGTGCGCACGAGGCGGGGAGCACCCCGCAGTGGCAGCCCCCGGCGGCCGCGGCGAACCCGTACGAGGGCAGCGCGTACCCGCAGCCGCAGCAGGAGCAGCCCCCGCAGCAGCAGTACGGGGGCCAGCAGTACGGAGCCCAGCAGTACGGGGCCCAGCAGTACGGGGCCCAGCAGTACGGGGCGCAGCAGTACGGGGCCCAGCAGTACGGGGCGCAGCAGTACGGGCAGCAGGGGTACGGACAGCAGGGGTACGAGCAGCAGGGGTACGAGCAGCAGGTCGGTCGGCACGGGCGTGCCGACGACGACCGTCCCGCGCCGGGCCCGACCTACGGCGGCGAGCAGTACGGCGCCCCTTCCGGCCAGCCCCAGTACGGCCAGCCCCAGTACGGCCAGCCCCAGTACGGCCAGCCCCAGTACGGCCAGCAGTACGAACAGCCGCAGTACGGGCAGCAGCCCGACCCCTACGGGGCAAACCAGTACGGGGCCAACCAGTACGGGGCCAACCAGTACGGGGGCGCGCCCGCCTACAACGTCTACAACCCCTACGCCGACGGTGGCAGCGGACCGAGCGGGGGTGCGGCGGCGCCCGTCGCCCGCCCGGCCGGTGTGTGGGTCGGCATGATCCTGCTGGTCATCAGCGCCCTGCCCTACCTCGCGTACGGGGTCGTCATCGCGCTCGCCAGCAACCAGCTCACGTCCCGGATCTCGACCGACGACCTCGCCAAACTGCAGCAGGCCAACATCAACCTCACCCAGATCGCCCTGATCGCGGGCGTCGTCCTGATCGCGTTCGCCGTCCTGCACATCGCGCTGTCGATCGCGGCGTTCATGGGCCGCAACGGCGGCCGGGTCACGGTGACGGTGTTCGTCGTGCTCTACACGCTGCTGATCGCGGGAGGCGTCGCGTCGCTGTTCGCGTTGGCAGGCCAGCGCGGCGTGACCGTCGACCTGGCCGTCGACCCGCTCGGTCTCGCGATCGGGGTGGGCCCCCTCGTGCTCGCGATCGTCGGCGTCATCCTGCTGTACGCGGGCGGGGCCTCGACCTGGTTCCGCTCCAGGCGGCGCTGAACCGGCGTTCCGTCCGTCCCGGCCGACGCGGGCGGCGCTGAGCGCCACGTCACCACCGGACCCCACCGTCACCTCACCAGGGCGGCTGCCAGACTGGAGGCCGTGAGCTCGCCGTCGACGCGCGTCGTGTCCAAGGTCCCGGAGGTCTCGTCCCGGCTGTTCGAGCGGGCGGGAGCGGCCATCCCCGGTGGGGTCAACTCGCCGGTGCGCGCGTTCAGCGCGGTGGGCGGCACGCCGCGGTTCATGGTCTCCGCGCAGGGGCCGTGGCTGACCGACGCCGACGGCGCCCGCTACGTCGACCTCGTCTGCTCGTGGGGCCCGATGGTCCTGGGGCACGCGCACCCGGCGGTCGTCGAGGCCGTGCAGGCCGCCGCCACGCACGGGCTGTCGTTCGGCGCGCCGACGCCGGGCGAGGTCGAGCTCGCCGAGGAGATCCTGGGCCGCGTCGCGCCCGTCGAGCAGGTCCGGCTGGTCAACTCCGGCACCGAGGCCACGATGAGCGCAATCCGGCTGGCCCGCGGGATCACCGGGCGCAGCGTCGTCGTGAAGTTCGCGGGGTGCTACCACGGCCACGTCGACGCGCTGCTCGCCGAGGCGGGCTCGGGTGTCGCGACGTTCGGCCTGCCGACCAGCCCCGGCGTCACGGGGGCGTCGGCGGCCGACACGATCGTCCTGCCCTACAACGACATCGAGGCCGTCCGGGCGGTGTTCGCCGCCCGCGGGCCCGAGATCGCGTGCGTCATCACCGAGGCCGCGGCGGGCAACATGGGTGCGGTCGCGCCGGTTCCGGGCTTCAACGCCGGGCTGCGCGAGATCACCCGCGAGCACGGCGCCCTGCTCGTCATGGACGAGGTCATGACGGGCTTCCGGGTCAGCGCCGCGGGCTGGTACGGCCTCGACGGTGTCGCGGGCGACCTCTACACGTTCGGCAAGGTGATGTCGGGCGGGCTGCCGGCGGCGGCGTTCGGGGGCTCGCGCGAGCACATGTCGTACCTGGCCCCGGCCGGGCCGGTCTACCAGGCGGGGACGCTGTCGGGGAACCCCGTGGCCGTCGCCGCGGGTCTGGCGACGCTGCGGGCGGCCGACGCCTCGGTGTACGCGGCGCTGGACGCGAACTCGCGCAGGCTCGGCGGGCTGATCGGCGACGCCCTCACCGGCGCCGGCGTCGCACATCGCGTGCAGTACGCGGGCAACCTGCTGTCGGTGTTCTTCACCGCCGACGAGGTCGTCGACTACGCGGGCGCGCGCGCCGCCGAGACGTTCCGCTTCCCGGCGTTCTTCCACGCGCTGCTCGACCGCGGTGTCTACGCGCCACCGAGCGCGTTCGAGGCCTGGTTCGTCTCCGCGGCCCTGGACGACGACGCGTTCTCCGTGGTGGCCGACGCCCTGCCCGCGGCCGCCGCGGCCGCCGCGGCGGCGACCCCCGCCTCGTGAGCACCCGGACGCTCGTGCACCTGCTGCGCCACGGCGAGGTGCACAACCCCGATGGCATCCTCTACGGCAGGCTGCCCGGCTTCCACCTCTCCGAGCGCGGCAGGGCGCAGGCCGAGACCGTCGCGAAGTCGTTGGTGGACAACGACGTCGTGGCCGTCGTGGCGTCGCCGCTGCAGCGGGCGCAGGAGACGGCGACGCCGATCGCCGCCGCGCACGGGGTCGACATCGTCACCGAGGACCGGCTCATCGAGGCGGACAACAGGTTCGAAGGCACCCGCTTCGGGGTCGGCGACGGTGCGCTCAGGCGGCCCGCGAACTGGCCGTTGATGCGCGACCCGTTCACGCCGTCGTGGGGTGAGCCGTACCTGCGGATCGCCCATCGGATGCTGGCCGCCGCGCACCGCGCCCGCGAGCTCGCCACGGGCCACGAGGCCGTGTGCGTGTCCCACCAGCTGCCCATCTGGACGCTGCGCCGCTACCTGCTCGGGCAGCGGCTCTGGCACGACCCGCGGCGCCGGCAGTGCGCCCTCGCCTCGTTGACGACGCTGGAGTTCACCGACCAGGAGCTCACCGGCCTGCGCTACCGCGAGCCCGCGGGCGCCGGCGACCCGACGGTGACGGGCGCATGAGACGGCTGCTCCCGGCGCTCGCCGCGCTCGCCGCGGTGCTGCTGGTCGCCGCCTGCGCGACGACGGGCAAGGACGCCGTCGAGACCGGGCAGGAGTTCCAGTTCGTCGCCCCCGGGGGGAAGACGACGATCCTCTACGACCCGCCGTCCTCACGCGCGAAGCTGCCGGCGCTGACCGGGGACAGCCTGCTGCGGCCCGGCACCGACGTCGGCACGGAGGACTACGCCGGCAAGGTGCTCGTCGTCAACATCTGGGGTTCGTGGTGCGGCCCGTGCCGGGCGGAGGCGTCCGACCTGGAGTTCGTGCTCGACCAGACGCAGGCGCAGGGTGTCGCGCTGCTCGGCATCGACGTGCGCGACGACCGCGCGGCGGCCACGGACTTCGTCAAGGACCGCGGCCTGACGTACGAGTCGATCTTCGACCCGCCGGGCCGGGTGCTCGCCGCGCTGTCGGGCTACCCGCGCAACACGGTGCCGTCGACGATCGTGCTCGACCGCCAGCACCGCGTCGCCGCGGTCTACCTGACGACGATCCGGCCCAGCGACCTGATCTCCCAGGTCCAGCGCGTCGCGGAGGAACCGGCGCCGTGAGCGACGAGCTCGGTGCGCGACGCACTACACGCTGTAGAACCCGGTGCGGGGCCGCCGCACCCGCAGACCTACCCTGATCGGTGATGGACGCGTCGACCACCCTCGCGATATCGGGACCGCTGCTGGTCGCAGCGGTGGTCGCCGTGCTCGCGGGCGCGGTCAGCTTCGCCTCGCCGTGCGTCGTCCCGCTGGTCCCGGGCTATCTCGCGTATCTCGCCGGGCTGGTCGGCGCGGACACCCCCGCGGTCACCGTGGCCGACGCGGGCGCCCGGCGCGGCCGGTTCCGCGTCGCCGGGGCCGCGGCGCTGTTCGTCGCCGGCTTCACCGTGGTGTTCGGGGCGATCCTCGTCGGTGTCGTCTGGCTGTCCGACGCGCTCGTGCGCAACATGGACGTGCTGCAGCGCATCGGCGGGATCGTGCTGATCGTGATGGGGCTGGCGTTCGTCGGCCTGGTGCCGTTCCTGCAGCGCGAGCGCCGCGTGCACTGGGTGCCGCGCGCCGGCATCTGGGGTGCGCCGCTGCTCGGGGCGGTCTTCGGCCTCGGCTGGGTGCCGTGCATCGGCCCGACGCTGGCCGGGGTCGTCGCCGTCGCGGCCGGGACGGGCGGGGGCTCGCTGCGCGGCGTCGTGCTGACGCTGGCCTACTGCGCCGGGCTCGGCCTGCCGTTCGTGCTGATCGCCCTCGGGGCGTCGCGGGCGGTGCGGGCGCTGGGCTGGTTGCGCGCGCACACCCGGCACATCCAGATCGCGGGCGGCGTGCTGCTCGTCGTCGTGGGTGCCCTGTTGCTGAGCGGGGTGTGGAACGGGCTGCTCGTCGGCCTGCAGACCGCCGTCGCCGGATTCACCCCGGCGTTGTGACATGACCTCCCCGCCCACCGCTCCGCCGAAGAGCCCCGTCGTCGCCGAGGGTGCCCCACCGCCGCCCGGGCAGTCGCCGATCCGCCGGGTGCTCGCGTTCCTGCGCAACACCTGGCGCGGCCTCACCAGCATGCGGACGGCGCTGATCCTGCTGTTCCTGCTGGCGCTGGCCGCGCTGCCCGGTGCCCTGCTGCCGCAGAACTCGCTCAACCAGCAGCTCGTCGAGCAGTACAAGACCGACTACCCGGCGATCGCGCCGACGCTCGACCGGCTCGGCTTCTTCGACGTCTTCTCGACGCCGTGGTTCGCGGCCATCTACCTGCTGCTGATGATCTCGCTCGTCGGCTGCCTGCTGCCGCGCAACCTCGACTTCCTGCGGACGCTGCGGGCGGCTCCCGTCGCCACCCCGCGCAACCTCGGCCGGCTGCCGCACCACGCCGCGGTGACCGTCGACGAGGACACCGACGCGGTCCTCGCCCGCGTCCGGACCCTGCTCGGCGGCAACCGGCTCACGGCCTGGCGCACCGTCGAACGCGACGAGACCGGCGG
>Ga0182736_1001679_pt1 | contig 20006 bp, 14 predicted proteins | sample eDN5th30CKraftBY_FD_128882 | JGI IMG/M metagenome (GOLD analysis project Ga0182736, IMG submission 128882) | Enriched backyard soil microbial communities from Emeryville, California, USA - eDNA 5th pass 30_C Kraft BY (version 2) (version 2) | ecosystem: Environmental > Terrestrial > Soil >... | reverse complement strand
GCTGAGCGACACGGGGAGCTTGGAGGTGGCGACGGCCCAGAAGGCGAACGTGTCACCGGTGCGCAAGGTGGCGGGGATCGGGGCCAGCGAGATCGTCTGGTCACCGACCACTGCGGTGGTGGTCCGTTCCACGGGCACCGCGGGCAGGAACTGCCCGGTGCCGTTCTGGCGCGCGGTGACGGTGCACGGCACGGTCGCGGTCCACGTCAGGCTGCTGTCCGAGACGGTGCAGCCGCCGGTGGCGACGTAGTAGACGGCCAGGCCGGAGTCCGACGTCGCGGCGAGGGTGGTGCGGGTGCCGACGGCCGGGGCGGTGGGCAGCGCTCCGAAGGTGATGGTCTGGACGGCTCGGCCGACGGTGGTGGCTCGCGACACGGGGGGCGCTGCCGTCCACGACGACGAGCCCGCCTGGGACGCCGTCACCGTGCACGTCTGGCCGACGCCGCTGAACTGCAGCGTCGATCCCGCCACCGTGCAGCCTCCGGCTGCGGCATAGGTGACGGGCAGACCCGATGACGCCGTCGCCGCGAGCACCACCGACGAGCCCGACGGCGGCGACGTGGGCAGCGCCCCGAAGGCGATCGTCTGCGGGGCCTGCACCCACACCACGGCGGCGTCCGAGGCCACCGAGCCCGCCACGTTGGTGGCCACCGCCCGGTACCGCTGGCCCGACGTGGCCGTCGAGGTCCGCGGCACCGTCAGCGTGGTGCCCGAGGCGCCGGCGACCGGGCTCCAGGTCTCCCCGTCCGAGGACCGCTCCCAGGTGATCGCCGGTGCCGGCGTCCCCGATGCGGTCACCGTGAGCACCCCGTCGGTCCCGGCCGGTCCGGCCGTCGACACCGGCTGCAACGTGAAGACCGGCGCCTGGGCGAAGGTGAGGGTGACGGTGTCGGTGTAGAGGACGTCGTAGCCCGTGGACGTCCCCTCGTTGTAGGACTCGATCGCGCGCAGCCGGAACTCCCGTCCCTGGTCGCCGTCGCGCACCGTCCACGTGAGCGTGGGGGTGTTGGAGCCAGGCGTCGTGCGGAGGCCCGCGACCGTCGTGAAGCTCCCCGTCGAGCCGCCCGCTCGCGTCTCCCAGCGGTACCCGACCCCCGGGATCGGTTCACCAGCCGAGAAGGTCACGGTCGACCCCAGGGGAGCGGTCGTCGAGACCGGCTGGAACTCGAACCCGGGGACCGCGGCGGGGACCATGGTCACCGTGAGCGACGCGGCCTCGCCCACGGCGTTGGAGAACACCCGGCGGAACTGCGCGCCCGACTCCGCGGTCGTGAGGGTGAAGTTCCCCGGTGTGACCAGCTCCCAGCCGCCTGAGCCCAGCCGCTCGAGGCGGGACGACGACGCGCAGCCCGCCGTGCCGGTGTCGGGGACCATGCCGACGCCCGGCTTGTACCGCTGCGTGTCGACGATGTTCGTCTGCGGCGTGGGAGCGGCCGATTCCTTGCGGACGTTGAAGCTGTAGGTCACCGACCCCTTGCCGTTCACGGCGACCACGCGCATCTGGGTCGTCGCGCACTCGGTGAGCAGGCCGGTCGGCCACAGGTCGAGTGACGGGCCGTACGCCAGGGGAGACGCCCACGGGTTCCAACCGAAGCAGGCGAGCGGGTTCGACGGGCCTGGGGTGTAGGGGCACGGCGTGTAGCGGTACCACTGGATCACGGTGTTGTACCCGGTCGCCGTGGCGGTCAGCGTGCTGTCGCCCAGCGTCAGGACCTCGAGCGGATCGGGCGTCGAGGTCAACGTCGGCGCCACGATCAGGGGGACCACCTGGAGCGTCACCGGCGTGGAGGACGCCGTGCCGACGAGGCTCGAGGCGACGGCGCGGAACAGCGCTCCGTCATCGCTGGGCTGCGGATCGGCCAGGGTGTAGGAGCGCACGCCGGCGCCGCTCATGGGGCTCCCGACGGCAGACCAGGTGGAGCCGCCATCGTCCGACCGCTCCCACTGCGTGGTGACGGCGGTCCCGGTCACGGTCGACGAGAAGACCACCGGGTGCCCGATCTCGGCCACCGGGACGGTGGCTGCGCTGGCCGTCGGCGCACTGCCGATCGTCACGCGCACGGTGTCGCTGGTGACCTGCCCGTACGGTCCCTTGATGCGGACGTTGTAGAGCTGATCGACGGTCTGGTTCCTCGGGATCGAGATCGTCGACGACGTCGCGGTCGTGGTCACACCGGTGTCGACGTTGGCCGTGGGGGCAGTCGGGTAGGTGGCCCTGAACCAGGAGACCCCGGTGACGGTGCCGGTGAAGTTCACCGTCAACGTCACGGCGCCCGAGCTCGAGGTCGTGGCACCGGCGGACGCGGGCTGATCGACGACGGCGGGCGGGGTGCCGGGAATCAGGCTCAGGACGGCCACCTCGGTCGTCGCCGAGCCGAGCGCATTGGTGAACGTGGCCCGGTACGAGCCGGCGGTCGATGCGTCCAGCGACAGGAGCTTGGAACTGGCCGCTTCCCGAGGGGTCGTCGAGCCCACGCTCGGCGAGATGGGCGCGCCCAAGGCAGACCACGTCGTGCCGTCCGGCGCGAACTCCCACTGGATGGTCACCGGCCTCGGGGTGTCGGCGGTGACCTTCAGGGAGACGCCTCCGGGGTACTGGGTCGAGCTCGTGGGCGAGCGCGTGATGATCGGGGCCGTGTCGGGGATGCGCTCCACGAGCGCTGCGTCGGTCGTGGTGCTACCGGAGGAGTTCGTGATCGTCGCTCGGTACCAGGTCGAGGGGGCCGGCGCGGGCAATGAGAAGATGGGCGATTGCGTCCAAAGGCCAGGGCTGACCTGCGACGGCGTGAACGGCGTCGAAACGGAGGACCACGTCGTCCCATCCGTTGACGACTCCCACGCAATCGTCGGAGTGGTCCCGACGCTGGTGAAGGAGAACGAGAACTGGTAGCTGACTGCTCCGCTGTAGACCTGGGTGCCGACCGGTTGGACCGTGACGACGGGAGCGCCGTCGGCGGCCGCGGCTGGCGTGGGCGGCGGGGTGGCCACGGCCAAGCCGATGGTGAACAAGGCCAAGGTCAGCAGCGCCGCAGTTCTCCGCACGATCCCCCCCGGGTACTCGCGGCGGGACCGCCGCGGGTGGGTCGACGATAGCCCGCCGCCGCAGGTCAGGCAGGTTGGGGCGCGGTGCCGTAGAGCGTGGTCCGCTGCTCCAGGCGGCGGCCGAGCGGCTCGACGATGGCGCGGAAGGCGTCCTCGTCCATGCCCTGGCCGTGGCTGGCGCCAGCGGCCCGGGAGATGTTCTCGTCGATCAGGGTGCCACCCAGGTCGTTGACGCCGGCCTGGAGCAGCTGCTGCACCCCGGCGACCCCCAGCTTCACCCAGGAGGCCTGGATGTTCGGGATGAAGCCGTGGTAGGCGATGCGGCCCACGGCGTGCATGAGCACGACCTCGCGCCAGGTGGGGCCGCGGCGGGCCCGCTTGCGCAGGTAGATCGGCGACGCCATGTGCACGAACGGCAGCGGCACGAACTCGGTGAAGCCTCCGGTCTCGGCCTGCAGGTCCCGGGTGCGGACCAGGTGCTTGGCCCACGAGCGGGGGTGCTCGATGGAGCCGAACATGATCGTGACGTTGGAGCGGAGGCCGACGGAGTGGGCGGTCCGGTGGGCGTCGAGCCACTCCTCGGTGTTGACCTTGTCCGGGCAGAGCACGGCGCGGACCTCGTCGTCGAGGATCTCGGCCGCGGTGCCCGGCAGCGTGGCGAGGCCGACGTCGACGAGGCGCCGCAGGTAGTCGGCCAGCGGTTCGTCCAGGCGCTTGGCGCCCTCGGTGACCTCGAGGGCGGTGAACCCGTGGACGTGCATGTCGGGCACGGCGTCCTTCACGGCTCGGGCCACGTCGATGTAGTAGTCGCCGTCGAAGTCCGGGTGGATGCCGCCCTGGAGGCACACCTCGGTGGCGCCCAGCTCCTGGGCCTCGACCGCACGCTGGGCGATGTCGTCGAGCGTCAGCAGGTACGGGGTGCCGCGGAGGTTGAGCGACTTCGGGCCCTTCGAGAACCCGCAGAACTGGCACTTGAAGGTGCACACGTTCGTGTAGTTGATGTTCCGGTTCGACACCCAGGTGACGGCGTCGCCGATGACCTGCTGGCGGAGCTCGTCGGCCAGCTCGGCCACCGCAGCGACCTCGCGCCCTCGAGCCGAGAACAGGGTGGTGATCTGGTCCTCGTCGGGCACCTCGCCCCGGCGGACGGCGGCCAGCACGTCGGCCACCCGGCCCGCGGCGCGGGCCGGTCCGGGGATCAGGACCGGCGGGTCGGCATCGAGGCCGACGTACCACTGGGTGGAGCGCCGGCCGACCAGCACGACCTCGGCGCCGTCGCCCACGTTGCGGACCTCGCCAACGGTCTGGGGGTGGACCGCGCCGGGATCGTCGCGCCCGAGGCCCTCGGCGTCGGAGCGGTCGAGCACGGCGAAGCGGAGGTCCTCGTGCACCCAGGTCTCGGGCCGGGTGGCGAACTCCGGGTAGATCGTCAGGCGGGGCGCCAGCTCGAAGCCGGCCTCCTCGGTGACCTCGCGGAGCCGGTCGCGGTCCGGCCAGGGGCGCTCGGGGTTCACGTGGTCGGCGGTGACGGGGGAGACCCCGCCCCAGTCGTCGATGCCCGCGTCGAGGAGCACGCCGAAGTCGTCGGAGAGGTTGGGCGGGGCCTGGAGGTGGATCTCCGGCGGGAGGATGAGCCGGGCCAGCGCGATGGCCTCGAGGTAGGTGTCCGGCGGGCACGGCTCGGCGGCGTGCATCGACGTGCCCGGCTTGGGCAGGAAGTTCTGGACGATGACCTCCTGCACGTGCCCCCAACGGGCGTGGCTGGCGGCGATGGCCTCGAGCGCCTCGATCCGGTCGGCTCGCTCCTCGCCGATGCCGACGAGGATGCCGGTGGTGAACGGGATCCGCAGCTCCCCGGCGGCCTCCAGGGTGGCGAGGCGGCGGGCGGGCTCCTTGTCGGGGCTGCCGCGGTGGGCATCGAGGTCGTCTCGGAGCGACTCGAGCATCATCCCCTGCGACGGCGACACGGCCCGCAGGGCGGCGAGCTCGTCGGCGTAGAGGGCGCCGGCGTTGGCGTGGGGGAGCAGCCCGGTCTCGGACACGACGAGGCGGGCCATGGCCTCGAGGTAGTCGACCGTGGAGGCATGGCCGTGCTCGGCCAGCCACTCGGCGGCCACGGGGTAGCGCTCCTCGGGACGCTCGCCGAGCGTGAACAGGGCCTCGTGGCAGCCGGCCGACGCACCCTGGCGGGCGATCCTCAGGACCTGCTCGGGGGTGAGGAACGGCGCATCGAGGCGGGCGGGCGGCTGGGCGAAGGTGCAGTAGCCGCACTTGTCCCGGCACAGCATGGTGAGCGGGATGAAGATCTTGGGGGAGTAGGTGATGCGCGAGCCGGTGCGGGCATCGCGCACGGCGCGGGCCTGCTCCATCAGCTCGGGCAGCGGCAGGTCCCAGGCGGAACCGGAGGTCGGCGACATGGGCGGCAGGCTACCTGCGGTGCCCGGTGCTGCGGCTCCTCTGCGGCGCTGACAGCGATGTCACGAACGGTGGCCGACATATCACTCCTTGAGGTTTCGTGTCTGACGCCGATGGGTTCGCATGGCATCACGCACAGCGATGAACCGGTCACGTATGGTGGCAGCAGGCCTGGTCCTCACCGTGCTGCTCGGCACCGTCGCCGTGCTCGCCGACGGTGCGGGCGCCGCCACCTCCACGCCGGTCATGGGGCGCAGCCGGGTGACCGCCGCCGACCTGGCGGGGTGGTTCCGCTCCAAGGGCAAGACCTCCAAGGCCACCGTGTCGATCGACGCGCTGGCGAGCTACTACATCGACGAGGGCCGCGACGAGGGCGTCGCCGGTGACCTCGCCTTCGCCCAGTCGATCGTCGAGACCGGCTACTTCGCCTTCTCGAGCCGGGTGCTCCCCACCTACAACAACTTCTCGGGGCTGGGCGCCGTCGACGGCGGCACGGGCGCGGCGACCTTCTCCACCGCCCAGCTCGGCGTGCGGGCCCAGATTCAGCACCTGCGGGCCTACGCCGACCCGACCGTGACCACCGCCAAGCTGGCGCACCCGGTGATCGACCCACGGTTCTCGCTGGTTGCCCCCAAGGGCAAGGCGCCGACCTGGGAGCAGTTCGGCAACGGCATCTGGGCCACCGATCCGGGCTACGCCGCCAAGGTCCTGAACATCTACAGCCAGATCCTGGCCTACGCCGGCCAGTCGTCGACCAACCCGACCACCCCCACCACGACCACGCCGCCGCCCGCCAAGGCGTTCCCGCCGTTCGCCTCGGCCACCGCTGCGGTCGACCAGGCGTACGCCGACATCCTGGGCCGCACGCCGACCGCCTCCGAGCGCTCGGCCGGCGCCGCCGCCCTCGGCGCCGGGACCAAGACCCCCTCGCAGCTCATGGCCGGCCTGGTGGCGGGCGAGGGCGTGGCCGATGCCCAGCCGGTCGCCCGGCTCTACCTCGCCGGCCTCGGCCGCCTGCCCGACCGCAGCGGCCTCCAGTTCTGGACCCGACGCCACGCCGCCGGCGTCCCGCTGATCAAGCTGGCCGAGCAGTTCATCGGGTCCGCCGAGTTCAAGCGCCGCTACGGCTCGCCCAGCAACACCGGCTACATCGACGTGCTCTACCGCAACGTCCTGGGCCGGGCGGCCGACACGACCGGCTCCGACTACTGGAACCGCCGGCTCGCCTTCGGCGTGATCTCCCGGGCGGGCCTGGTGGTCCAGTTCAGCGAGTCCGGCGAGAACAAGGCCAAGACCGCCACCACCGTCGAGGCCTCAGTGGTCTACGTCGGCATGGTGCTGCGGGCCCCGGATCCCTCCGTCCTCGCCTGGTGGGCAACGAAGAAGGCCGGCGGCAGCCCGCTCAGCGCCCTCACCGACCTGGTGTACGGCAGCGCCGCCTACCGGAACCGCTTCTAGAGCTGCGAGGCCGCGGCCTCGTCCACCAGCCACACGACCTGCTCGCTCGCGATGCGGGAGGCGGGGAGGTCCTCGCCCCTGGCGATGGCCGCGAGGGCGGGCGCCTTCTCCTCGCCCGTGACCGTGACCACGGCCAGCGCGGCCCGGGCGATGCCCGCGAACGTGAGGGTCATGCGCGGGTAGGGGTTGTTGCCGAGCGGGTCGTCGTTCATGGCGACGAGGCGGCCGGGGTCGGCGTCGAGGGCCGCGGACTCCGGGAAGAGCGACGCGGTGTGGCCGTCGGCGCCCATGCCGAGGTGCACGAGGTCGATGCGCCCGAGGTCGCCGAGGCGCAGCTGGTACGGGTCGGGACCCTCCGCGCACCGCATCAGGTGGGTCGCGTTGGCGGCACCGACCCGGTCGAGCAGGGCCTCGCGGGCCAGGTGGTAGTTCGAGGCGGGGTCGTCGTGGGGGACGCAGCGCTCGTCGCCCCAGTAGACGTCGACCTTCCACCAGTCGATCTGGCTGCCCGCGGTGTCCGCCAGGTGCTCGTAGCAGCGGCGGGCGGTGTCGCCCCCGGACAGCGCGATGGAGAAGGTGTCGAGGGCCCGGTTGCGGAACGCCTCGATGACCTGGCGCGCGAAGGCGCCCGGCACGTCGGGGGTGATGACCAGCTCGCCAGGCAGGGCCATCGGCTCAGCGGGCTCCGAGGGCGTCGGCCTTGGCCTGCAGCGAGTCGTGCAGCTCGTCGAAGGCCTTTTCGAACGAGGCCACGCCCTCGGCCTCGAGCTGCACGGTGACCGCCTCGAGGTCGACGCCGACGGCGGCGAGCTGGCCGAGGATGGCGTGGGCGCCCGCCAGGTCCGCGTCGGCGGTGCGGGCGATGGTGCCGTCGGCCTCGAACGCCTCGAGCGTGGCTTCGGGCATGGTGTTCACCGTGTCCGGGGCGACGAGCGTGTCGACGTAGAGCGTCTTGGGGTAGTCGGGGTTCTTGGTGCCGGTGCTGGCCCACAGCGGCCGCTGCACCTTGGCGCCCCGCGCCGCCAGCGCCTCCCAGCGGGGACCGCAGAACTTCTCGAGGAACAGCTCGTAGGCGAGCTGGGCGTTGGCGACCGCACCCTTGCCCTTGAGGGCGAGGGCCTCGGGGGTGCCGATGGCGTCGAGGCGCTTGTCGACCTCGGTGTCGACCCGGCTCACGAAGAACGAGGCGACGCTGGCGATCGAGTCGAGCGGGCCCTCGTGGGCCTCGAGCCCGCTGAGGTAGGCGTCGATGACCTCCTCGTACCGGCGGACGCTGAACAGCAGGGTCACGTTGACCGAGTGGCCGGCGGCGATGACCTGCTCGATGGCGGGGACGCCTTCGGCGGTTCCGGGGATCTTCACGTAGAGGTTCGGCTCGTCGATGCGGGCGTGCAGGTCGAGCGCGGCGGCGGCCGTGCCGGCGGTGTCGTGGGCGAGGCTCGGCGCCACCTCGAGCGAGACGAAGCCGTCGACGCCGTCGGTGCGGTCGTAGATCGGGCGCAGGATCGCCAGCGCCGACTCGATGTCGGTGATGGCCAGCTCCCAGAAGGTGTCCTCGACCGAGCGGCCCTCGCCGATGAGCGAGGCGAACTGCTCGTCGTAGGCGTCGCCCGCCGTCATGGCCTTCTGGAAGATCGACGGGTTCGAGGTGACCCCGACGATCCCGCGGTCGAGCCACGCCTGCAGCTCGCCGCTCTCGATCCAGTCCCGGCGGAGGTTGTCGAGCCAGGGGCTCTGGCCGCCTTCGGCCAGCAGGTCGTGGAGCTTCGTCATGGTCGCCTCCCGGGGGGTGGGGGTCAGTCGTCGATCTCGTCGAGCTCGGCCAGCAGCGTGCGGGCCCGCTCGGCGACGTGGGTGGGGTTGATGCCCAGCTCGTCGAGGACGAGCGCGCCCGGCGCCGAGGCGCCGAACCGGTCGATGCCGATGGAGTCGCTCGCCCAGCGCTCCCAGCCGAACGTCACGCCGGCCTCGACCGAGAGCACGAGGGCCTCGGCCGGCAGGACCGACGCCTGGTACTCCTCGTCCTGGTCGTCGAAGTCCTCCCAGCAGGGCATGGACACGACGCGGACCGAGATGTCCTCGGACGCGAGCTGCTCGGCGGCGGCGACGCACACGGCCACCTCCGACCCGGTCCCGACCAGGATGATGTCGGGCAGGGCGTCGTCGGCCAGGGGCCCGAGCTCGGTGAGCGTGTAGGCGCCGCGGCCCACGCCGCCGTTGCCGGCGGTGCCCTCGAGGACCGGCAGGTCCTGGCGGCTCAGCACCAGCGCGGTCGGGCCCTCGAAGCCGAGGGCGTCCTTCCACGCGGTGGCGGTCTCGTTGGCGTCGGCCGGGCGCACGACGCGCAGGCCGGGCATCGCCCGCAGCGATGCCAGGTGCTCGATCGGCTGGTGGGTGGGGCCGTCCTCGCCGACGCCCACGGAGTCGTGGGTCCAGCTGTAGATGACCTGCAGCTCGGAGAGGGCGGCGAGGCGCACCGGCGGCCGCATGTAGTCGGCGAAGACGAAGAACGTGCCGCCGACGGGGACCACCCCGCCGTGGGCCGCCATGCCGTTCATGATGGCGCCCATGCCGTGCTCGCGGATGCCGAAGTAGACCTGCTTGCCCTCGGGCGTCTCGCTCGTGAACTGCTCCTGGCCCTTGAGCAGGGTGCCGGTGTTGCCGGACAGGTCGGCACCGCCGCCGAGCAGGCCCGGCACGGTGGTGGTGAGCGCGGCGAAGCACTGGCCGCTGGCCACGCGGGTGGCGACCTTCTCGCCCGCCTCCCAGGTGGGGAGGGCGGACTCCCAGCCCTCGACGCCCGTCTGGGCGAGGGCGGCGTCGAGCGCGGCACGGTCGCCGCTGAACGCGGTGAGGCGCTTCTCCCACGCCTCCCGGTCCTCGGCGCCCTTGGCGCCGGCGGCCGCGTAGTAGTCGGCGACGTCGTCGGGGATGAAGAAGGTCTGGTCGGTGGGGAAGCCCATGACCTCCTTGGTGGCGACGATGTCCTGGTCTTTGAACGCCTTGCCGTGCGCCGCCGGGCTGTCGGTGAGCGTGGGCGACGGGTAGGCGATGTGGCTGCGGACGACGATCAGCGACGGCTTGTCCTCGACGGACATGGCCCGGCGGATGGCAGCCTCGAGCACGTCGAGGTCGTTGGCGGCCTCGCCCAGGTCCTGGACGTCCCAGCCGTACGCCTCGAAGCGCTTGGGGGCGTCGTCGGTGAGGGCCAGCTCGGTGGGCCCGTCGATCGTGATGTGGTTGTCGTCGTAGATGTAGATCAGGCGGCCGAGGCCGAGGTGCCCGGCGAGCGACGCCGCCTCGTGGCTGACGCCCTCGGACAGGTCGCCGTCGCCGCAGATCACGAAGGTGTGGTGGTCGCACACGTCGGCACCGAACTGGGCCCGGAGGTGCGCCTCGGCCACGCCCAGGCCGACACCGTTGCCGACGCCCTGGCCGAGGGGACCGGTGGTGACCTCGACGCCGGCCGTGTGGCCCCGCTCGGGGTGGCCGGGAGTCTTCGAGCCCCACTGCCGGAACGCCTTCAGATCATCGAGGCCCAGGTCGTAGCCGGTGAGGTGGAGCATCGAGTAGAGGAGCACCGACGCGTGACCGGCCGAGAGCACGAAGCGGTCGCGGTCGAACCAGTCGGGGTGCTGCGGGTCGTAGCGCATGATGCGCGTCCACAGCACGTGGGCGAGCGGTGCGAGGGCCATCGCCGTCCCCTGGTGGCCGCTGTTGGCCTTCTGGGGCATGTCCATGGCGAGGCCACGGATGGTGTTGATGGCGCGGAGTTCCAGGTCGTCGGTGGTCATGTCGGCTGCCGTTTTGAGGGAAGGGTCGCCCCACCCTACCGAGTGGGCAACACCTCCCTTCCCGGCCGGCCCGGGACCCAACACGTCGGACGGCTGACCAGGCTCCAGGTGACTGCCGACACAGTTCTGACGGTGCGTCAGAACACCGGTACCATGGGCCGTCCACACCAGGCCTTAGGGGGTCCACCATCGTGATCGAACACGATCGTCTGTACATCGGTGGCGAGCTCGTCGAGCCCGCCGGCACCGGCACCATCGAGATCATCAACCCGTTCACCGAAGAGGTGGCGGGCCGGGTCCCCGAGGGCACCAACGCCGACATCGACCACGCCGTCTCCGCGGCCCGCACCGCGTTCGACACCACCGACTGGGCCGAGCGCACCGTCGCCGAGCGGGCCGAGATCCTCGGCCGGGCCTCCGCCCTCATCCAGGGCCGGATGGACGAGCTCACCCAGCTCATCTCCACCGAGATGGGCAGCCCGTCGGGCTGGGGCATGTTCGGCCAGGTGCTGGCGCCCTCGATGGTGCTCGACATGTACGCCGGCCTCGGCGCCACCTACGAGGTCGAGGAGACCCGGCCCGGCATGTTCGGCCCGGTCGTCGTCCGCAAGGAGCCCATGGGCGTCGTCGGCGCGATCATCCCGTGGAACGTGCCGCTGTTCGAGGCGGTCATGAAGGTCGCTCCGGCCGTCGTCGCCGGGTGCACCGTCGTCCTCAAGCCGTCGCCCGAGACCGCGCTCGACCCCTACGTCTTCGCCGAGATCATGGAGGAGGCCGGCCTGCCCAAGGGCGTGCTGAGCATCGTCCCCGGCGGCCGCGAGATCGGCGAGTACCTCGTCACCCACCCGCTGGTCGACAAGATCACCTTCACCGGCTCCACCGCGGCCGGCATGAAGATCGGCGCCGCCTGCGGCGGGCTGCTGCGCCCCGTGACCCTCGAGCTGGGCGGCAAGTCCGCGGCGATCGTCCTCGACAGCGCCGACGTCGCCACCATCGTCCCGCAGCTGCTCGACGCCGGCATCATGAACAACGGCCAGGCCTGCGTGGCCCAGACCCGCATCCTCGCCTCCCGCCAGAACTACGACACCGTGCTCGACGCGGTCACCGAGGCCGTCGCCGCCCTCGTGGTCGGCGACCCGCTCGACCCCACCACCCAGGTGGGCCCGGTCGTGGCCCAGCGCCAGCGCGAGCGCATCCTCGGCCTGCTCGAGGCCGGCCGCAACGAGGGCGCCCGCGTCACCACCGGCGGCGGTCGCACCAGCCACGAGAAGGGCTGGTTCATCGAGCCCACCGTGTTCGGCGACGTCGACAACAAGATGACCATCGCCCAGGAGGAGATCTTCGGCCCGGTCCTCTCGGTGATCCCCTACGACGACGTCGAGGACGCCGTCCGCATCGCGAACGACTCGCAGTACGGCCTCTCCGGATCCGTCTGGGGTGCCGACGTCGACGAGGCCACGGCCATCGCCAAGCGCGTCCGCACCGGCACCATCAACGTCAACCACTTCGCGATGGCGTTCGGCGCCCCGTTCGGCGGCTACAAGAACTCGGGCCTCGGCCGCGAGCTCGGCCCCGAGGGCGTCGATGCGTTCATGGAGAAGAAGGCCCTGAGCCTCGACCCCTCCGCCGGCTGACCTGCTGCCGCTCCGGTACTCCCGACCGTCCCCGCCGAGCATCTCGGCGGGGACGGCCGCGTCCGGGCCAGAATGACGCCATGAGCGACAAGCCCTTCGAGCTCGGCGGGATCAACCACCTGGCGCTGGTGTGCCGGGACATGGAGGCCACCGTCGCCTTCTACGAGGGCATCCTCGGGATGCCCCTCGTCAAGACCATCGAGCTGCCGGTCGGCCTGGGCCAGCACTTCTTCTTCGACTGCGGGGGCGGCGACTGCCTGGCGTTCTTCTGGTTCCCCGATGCCGCCGACCCGGTGGCGGGGGTCAGCGGCCCCACCTGCCGACCCGACCAGGGCACGCTCACGAGCGCCATCGGCTCCATGAACCACGTGGCCTTCCAGGTGCCGCCCGAGAAGCTCGAGGAGTACCAGGCGAAGCTGCGGGCTGCCGGCGTCGAGACGAGCGAGATCGCCAACCACGACGACAGCGAGTTCGGGATCTCCACGGAGTGGAACGACGACGTCTTCGTGCGGTCGCTCTACTTCCTCGACCCCGACGGCATCCTCCTCGAGTTCGCGGCCTGGACCCGACCCATGGGCCAGCCCGGCGACGTGGTCCACCAGCCCAACCGGGCGGTCACCCGCCTCTAGGAGGGGTCGTCGAAGAGGAGCGCGCTCGCCGACATGGCGTGCACGTAGGTGCGGTCGCCCAGCGGACCGACCTCGCCGGCGCAGAACATGCCGGCCACGGGCCCGCCGTCGAGGTGGCGGCTGACGACGCGGGCATCGTGGTGCGGTGCCCCGAAGAGCGCCGTGCCCCGCCCCGTGCACGTGAAGACGAGGGCCGCGTCGCCGCCGGCGTCGGCGAGCAGGTCCCGGAGGTCCTCGTCGGCTGACTCGGCGTCGCGCACCTGGAACTGGACCGTCGAGCCCACCTCCACTTCGGCCCCGACCGCCACGGCCTTGCGGGCGCGGTCGGCGCCGAGCACCGAGCGGATCAGGAAGTCGCCGCGGTCGAAATCGGCCTTCTGCTCGTCGATCACGAGCCCGACGTGGAGGCTGCGGGCCATGCGGTTGCGGTCCTCGGGACTGGCCGCATCGGCCTGGGCCATGAGGCGGTCGAGTGCCGGTTGACCGGCGATCTCCTCGATCAGGTTGCCGGTCGCGCGGGTGACCACGAGCGGCTCGCCGACGGGACGGCACCCCTGGGACACCAGCGGGGTGACGCCGACGCCCGCCGGCAGGAGCAGGCCGACCGCGCCGTCGGCGAAGACGCTCCCGTCGGCGACGAGGCGGTTGCCGCCGGGCCCGGTGGCCGACGACGCCAGGCCGCCGACGACCGTGAGGCCGGGCCGACGGGTGGCGAGGTCCTCCACGAAGGCCTCCACCGGGAACGAGAACGGGTCGGCCAGCAGGACGAGGGTGGCGCCGTCGAACGCGGCGCCGCCGGAGGCCTCGACGCGCCAGCCCGTGTCCTCCCGCTCGGCCCGGATCCGGACGGCTTCGGTGACCGGGGGCCCGCTGAAGCGCCGGCGAGGACCGAAGCGCATGGCGAAGAGCACCACGGCCGCCTCGCCTTCGACCTCGCGCTCGCCGGCGAGCACCGATGCCGCGCTGGCCCCGACGAGCGAGGTCGGGCGCAGGATCGCCCGGACCGTGGCCGCGATGTCCTCCATCGCCCCGGCGAACGGGCCGGTGACGAAGAGCACCGCCGCGTCGGGCCGGTCACCGAGCTGGTCGAGGACCTCGCCGACGACCTCGCCCACGGCGTGCGTCGCCAGCGGGTGCTGGGACATGGCCGCGGCGAACGGCACGGTCAGGCTCCGGCAGCGACCGGCGGCAGCAGGGTGAACGGCACGGTGGTGACGTGGTCCAGGTCGATGCGGACCTCGGCCTCGACGGTGCCGTACTCCTCGAACGTCAGCTCGGCCCGGACCAGCCGGTAGGCGAACTTGCCCGGCTCGACCTGGAGCGGCTGCACGTTGCGGGCCACCTGCTCGCCATCGCGCTTGTAGACGGTCTCGAGGGCGCCGGTGCCCGGCTCGTCCGGCGCGCACCGCACGAGCACCACGAGGTGGGGCTCCAGGGTGACGGGAACGGGGGAGGGCGAGGCCATCGAGAAGTGCACGCCCGTGAGGTCGATGCGGGTCGACGGCCCCTCCACCTGGCGAAGCTCGATGTTCTCGATGAAGACGGCCGCGACGATGTCCATGGGAGGGACCGTACCGGGCGACGAGCAGGTCCCAGACCGGAACCCCACCCGTTCGCGACAGGTCACGGCGTAGGATCGGGGTGATGGCCGCCACCGAACCGGTCCTCTCCACGCGGGAAGCGATCATTGTCGAGGCCCGGCGGTGCTTCGCGGAGCACGGGTACGAGGGCACCTCACTGAACGAGATCGCCGAGGCCGTCGGCATCCGCCGGCCCAGCCTCCTGCACCACTTCCCGTCGAAGGAAGCCATCTACGCGGAGGTGTTCCGCATCTCGCTGGCCGAGTGGTCGGTGCGGGTCGAAGACGCCGTCGGGCGGGGCGTCGAGGGCTGGCAGAAGGTCGACCTCGTCATCACCACCGGCTTCCGGTTCTTCGAGGAGAACCCCGAGTTCGTCCGGATCATCAGCCGCGAGGCGCTCGACGACGGCGCCAACCTCGGCATCGACCTCGGCGCCGCCCTCCGGCCCTACCTGCAGCGGGCGATGGGCTGGTTCGAGCGGGAGATCGCCGCCGGCCACTTCCGCCGTGTCGACACCGAGCAGCTGCTCATCACCGCCTACAGCATCATGTTCGGCTACTTCTCCGAGGCCCCGTTCCTCACCAGCCTCCTGGACCGGGACCCCACGAGCCCCGAAGCGCTCGAAGCCCGCCTCAAGCACGTCCGCAACCTCTTCCACGTCGCCCTCTCGCCGACTGCCCCGTAGACCGGCCGGCCCGGCAGGCCCGGCGCGTCGAGACCCGTCGGGTGGCGTGGCGTTGTCGCTGCGACGCCGGCGGAGGGAGAGCAGCGGCATGGCCCAGGATCGGGAGGGCGGGTCGGTAGGCTCGCTCGCCATGCCTGCGACGAGCCAGCCCCGACGGACCCTCAGCGAGGCGGACTCCAAGGCGCTGCTCGGTGCGCACGGGGTGCCGTTCGCTCCGGAGCGGGTCGTGGCCACGGCCGAGGAGGCGGTGACGGCGGCCCAGGAGGTGGGGCTGCCCGTGGTGGTGAAGCTGAACGGCGACGCCATCGCCCACAAGACCGAGCGCGGCCTGGTGCGCCTGAACCTCGGCGACGACGATGCCGTGCGGGCGACGGCCGAGTCGCTGCTCTCGGCGGCGACGCCCGAGGACGGCGAGGTCGGGCTGCTGGTGGCGCCGATGCTGAAGGGCAACCGGGAGCTCATCGCCGGCCTGGCCGACGATCCGCAGTTCGGCATGACCGTGATGGTCGGGATCGGCGGCATCTTCGCCGAGGCCATCGCCGACGTCGCCATCCGACCCGTGCCCATCACCGCGGTCGATGCCGCCTCGATGATCGATGAGCTGCGCACCCAGGCGATCCTCGGCGCGTTCCGGGGCGAGCCGGCCGTCGACCGGGACGCCCTGGCGGCCGTGCTCCTCGGCCTCTCCGCCGCGGCCGAGGCCGATGCGACGATCCGCTCGGCCGACCTGAACCCGCTGATCGTGGTCGACGGGAAGCCGATCGCCGTCGACGCGCTCGTGGAGGTGGGCGGCGAAGCCCGAGGCGACCGTGCCACCAGCACCCGCCCGGCCGACGACGCCTTCCGGGCGCTGTTCGACCCCAAGGGCGTGGTCGTCGCCGGTGCGTCCAGCCACCCCGGCAAGTTCGGGTTCGTGAGCCTCCACAACGTGCTCGCGTCGGGCTACGAGGGGGCGGTCGCGGCCACCAACCGGGAGCGGGCGGAGGTGCTGGGCATCCAGACCGTGGCCGACATCGCCGAGCTGCCCGACGGCACCTACGACCTGATCTTCGTGTGCACCCCGGCATCGGTGAACCCCGACCTGCTGCGCGCGGCCGCGGCGAAGGGCATCCGGGCCGCGTTCGTCACGTCGGCCGGCTACGGCGAAGCGGGGGAGGCTGGCATCGCGGCCCAGGCCGAGCTGGTCGCGCTGTGCGACGAGCTGGGCATCCTGCTCGCCGGCCCCAACGGCCAGGGCGTGGTCTCCACCCCGGCCGAGCTCTGCGCCCAGATCGTGGCGCCGTACCCGCCCGCGGGCGCCATCGGCGTCGCCAGCCAGTCGGGCAACTTCGTCTCGTCGTTCCTGAACTACGCGGTGCAGACGGGGGTCGGCATCAGCCGGGCCGTGAGCGCCGGCAACGCGGCGGCGGTCACGGTGCCGGACTACCTCGACTTCTACGCCGACGACCCCGAGACGAAGGTCGGCCTGGCCTACGTCGAGGGCGTCCCGGACGGCCGGGCGTTCCTCGACCGCATGTCGTCGGTCGCTCGCCGCAAGCCCCTCGTCCTGGTCAAGGGCGGCGCCACCTCCGGCGGCCAGCGGGCGGCCGCGAGCCACACCGGCTCGCTCGCCACCGACGACCGCGTCTTCGACGGCGCCTGCCGCCAGGCCGGCATCACCCGTGCTGCCACGGTCGAGGAGGCGTTCGAAGCCGCGGCCACGTTCGCCACGCAGCCGCTCCCCGCCGGTCCTCGGGTCGTCGTCATGACGACGGCGGGCGGCTGGGGCGTCGTCACGGCCGACGCCATCACCCGCAGCTCGCTCGAGCTCGCCGAGCTGCCGGCCGACCTCCTCGCCGCCATCGACGAGAAGCTGCCGCCCCGGTGGAGCCGCAACAACCCGGTCGACCTGGCCGGCGGCGAGACCCGCGACACGATCCCCGAGGTGCTCGAGCTGATCGCGTCGCACGCCGCGGTCGACGCGGTCATCCAACTGGGCATCGGCATCCAGGCCAACCAGGCTCGCCTCATGCGCGACGGCCGCTTCTACCCGGACCACGGGCTGGAGCGCATCGTCGCCTACCACGAGCGCCAGGACGCCCGCTTCGCCCAGGCCGCCCACGACATCTCGGTCGCCACCGGCAAGCCGATCCTGCTGGCCACCGAGCTGGCCGTCGCCGACCCCGACAACGCCGCGCCCGCCGCGGTCCGGGCCACGGGACGGCTCTGCTACGCCTCGGCCAACCGGGCCGTGACCGCCCTCGAGCACGCCTACCGGCGCACCCGCTGGCTCGGCCAGCGCGGCCTGTGACCACGGTGACCCGAGGCGGACGAGGGCGGGTCTCCGCCGCCGCGCTCCTGGTGGTGGCGGCGTCGCTCGTAGGCGTTGGCGCCCCGCCCACCGCGGCCGCGCCCGCCCAGACGGTCATCGAGGCCGATCCCGAGCTCACCAAGAGCCTCGACATCGTGGCCGGGTTGTCGCCCGACGACACCTGCATGGCCGTGTCGATCGATGGCAGCAGCGTCTACCAGCACCGCAGCGACGATCCCCAGACCCCGGCATCGACCCAGAAGCTCCTGACCGCGTCGACCGCGCTCGACCGACTCGACCCCAGCACCGTGTTCACCACCCAGGTGGTCGGCCCCGCACTGTCGGCCGGTGGGGTCGTCAGCGGCGACGTCACCCTGGTCGGCGGCGGCGACCCGGGTCTGATCTCGTCGCTGTACCGCAGCGTCCGGAAGATCCCCGAGAGCCAACCCACGACGTCGCTCGACGCGCTGGCCCGCCGGCTCAAGGTGGCCGGCGTGAAGCGCATCGACGGCCGCGTCGTCGGCGACGAGTCCCGGTACGACTCGCTGCGGGTGGTGCCCACCTGGCCCGAGCGGTTCGTCGCCCAGAACCAATCCGGTCCGCTCAGCGCGCTCAGCGTCGACGAGGGCTACCTGCTCCAGCCGGGCGAGGACGGCGAGCTCCAGCGCGAGCGCAGCCAGGACCCGCCCACCGATGCGGCCAAGGCGTTCGTCGCTGCGCTGGAGGCGCAGGGGATCGAGGTCACCGGCGGCGCCACGAAGGGCAAGGCCCCGGCCGGAGCGGCGGTGCTCGCGTCGGTCGACTCGCCCCCGCTGATCGAGATCGTCGGCGACATGCTGGTGCGCAGCGACAACCAGACCGCGGAGATGCTGGCCAAGGAGCTCGGTCGCGCGAGCGGCGCGGGCGGCACCACGGCGGCGGGGACCGAAGCGGTCCGAGGCTGGCTCGCCGAGGAGGAGCTGGGCTCGACCGGCAGCGTCGTCGCCGACGGCTCCGGCCTCGACCCCACCAACCAGGTCACCTGCGACCAGCTGGTCGAGGTGCTCGACGCGTCGGGCGGCATCGACGGCGCCATCGGCAGCCGGCTGCCGGTGGCGGGGGAGAGCGGGACCCTCGCCGGCCGGTTCGGCGGGTCGCACGCCGAGGGCAACCTCCGGGCCAAGACCGGCAGCCTGAACGGGGTGCGGTCGCTCGCCGGGTTCGTCGAGCTGCCCGACGGCGAGGTCGCCACGTTCGCCTACATCGCCAACGGCGACCAGGAGGGACGGGACCCGATCCGGGCCCAGGCCTTCCTGGGTGAGATCCTCGCCACCTACCTGCCGCCGTGCCCCACGGCGGCCGCCCCGCCGGTGCCCCTGGTCGACGGCGTGCAGGTCGCCCAGCTGGGCGCGCTGGCGGCCGCGCCGGCGGCGGGCGCGCTGCCCGGGGTGTTCGCGTCGCTGGGAGCCGCCGACGCCCGGGCGACGGACCTGTTCGACCGCTGCTCCGTCGAAGCGGACGCCGACGTGGTTGTGCCCATCCGCTAGGGGGAAGCGGTGACCAGCAGGTTCTTGCACCACCCCCCGGTTCCAAGTAGGAAGGTCCGGCCCGACGCCAGGAGACGAAGTGGCAGCTGCGAGTCCGAAGCCAGGTGAGCACCAAGGGGTGCGAGAGGTCATCACCGACCTCTGGCAACTCATCCGCGACTACGCCAAGCAGGAGACGATCGACCCCCTCAAGATGCTGGGGGCGTTCCTCGGCTGGGGCCTGCTCGGCGCGGTGGCGCTGTGCCTGGGCCTCGGGTTCGGCGCCCTCGCCATCATCCGGGCGCTGCAGACCCACACCGGGCTCCACCTGACCGGCAGCCTCAACTGGGTGCCGTACCTGGCCGGGCTGCTGTTCACCGCGGGGTCCGCCGGCCTCGCCGTCTGGTTCATCAAGCGCCCGTTCCGCCACGAGGAGGCCCCGGCATGACCGACGTCCAGCACAAGATCACCCGCGACGACATCGAGGCCAAGTTCCGCACCCTCACCGGCGACGTCGACGACATCGCCGAGGACGCCAAGTCCACCGCCATCAGCGTGGGAGCGGTCGTCGCAGCCGCCGTCGTGATCGGCGTGTTCCTCTTCGGCCGCAGCCGCGGCCGCAAGAAGACCACCATGATCGAGGTCCGGCGCTTCTGATGGCCCGCACGCGGACCGTCCACCACACCCGGCAGGATCACGTGGGAGTCCTCCGACGCATCGAGCACCTCGGCATGTCCCGGGGACGGGGCGGCAGCAAGACGTGGCTCTACGTCGGCACCGGCCTCTGGACGCTCCGCACGGTCCGGCGCCTCGCCGACCGGCGCGAGGAGATCTTGATCTCCGAGCCCCTCCGCCCCGGCGACCGCCTGATCATCTCCAACGACCGCCCCACGCTGGGCGAGGCCGCGCCCAAGGCGCCCAAGGGGCGGCGGGCGAAGAAGAAGCAGCGCAAGCTCGAAGCGGCGGCCGCCAAG
>Ga0182736_1001677_pt1 | contig 20018 bp, 20 predicted proteins | sample eDN5th30CKraftBY_FD_128882 | JGI IMG/M metagenome (GOLD analysis project Ga0182736, IMG submission 128882) | Enriched backyard soil microbial communities from Emeryville, California, USA - eDNA 5th pass 30_C Kraft BY (version 2) (version 2) | ecosystem: Environmental > Terrestrial > Soil >... | reverse complement strand
GGCGGGATTTGACGACCCGGTCGCATGTGCGTCCGGGTCGTTTTTCGTTGCGCATAGACTTGAGCCTTTCGCGCAGACGCTGAAGGCAGGCGGGTAATTTTGCAAACGCCGGCGTGAGGGCCGAGCAAGAACAACAGCTCGTGCGCGGCGTGCTCGGATCCGATTGGGTTGGCGGGGGGGCTGAAAGTCTATCAATATGCGCCCAATCCGATTGAGTGGATTGATCCGCTTGGGCTTGCGAAGCGCTGTGCATTGAGCACAAAGAGACTCGGCAAAGCGACCGGGAGTTATTCGGCAGTGAAGCCGGGTCCTTTGCCCGATGATCTAGCCGCGACGTTTGCAGGAGGGCGATACAAAACCGTCACTTTGCCCAAAGACACCGTGCTGTATCGAGCAGGAACGGCGGAGCGACCGTTGGGGCAATTCTTTAGCCAAGAGGCACCTACTGGCGTGTTGCAAACTCGGATAGACAAAGCGGTGTTGCCTACGTGGCCTGGTCGGGGAACATCGCCGATTGATACGTCATTCGGGGTCAAGATTCCTGCGGGAACTCAAGTGTATGTTGGAGAGGTTGGTTCGCAAGGTGGTTTTTACGTAGGCGGTACGCAGTAGGTGGTTGTGCCAAAACCGTGGACTATCGAGGGAGTCGAGGTCACGCATTCATGCGTTCTCAAATGATGGATATTCGACAAATTGAGGCAGTGCTTTCTAAGATGCGCGACTTGCTACGCATCGGCGGACTGAGAGACTGGGCCGATGCGCTTGATAGTTGTGTACTGGACTTGCCTGTTGATCCTAGCGGTGTGCGAATGAGAATCGTCTCGATGTATGGCGGAATGGGATCGCTGAATGATGTGGTTTTATACAGAAATGGGCAGCCTCTGATTCGCGAAAACAACGAGCTTGATGATTTATGAAGCGAATTGTATCGACTCTGTCATGCGGCACCATAACGCTGTCCCCCTCGTGTCTTGTTGTGGACTGCAAAGGGTCGCATACGCGGCCCTTTGTTCGTCTACTCGGGGTAATGATCAGCCGTCCGTGTTCAACGTTGACCGACACGAACGGCAATGGCGTCGCACTCGACGGACATTTGACCGCGTGTGGCAGCCGTCTGATCGCTTACGAGGATCACGGCTCGGTGGGGTAAGGGAAATGGTCGAGCGTTGATGCGCGGCTCGACCTTCGCGACGAGCACCCCAAAGGCCCGCCTCGCGCGGGCCCCTACTTATGCGCGCTCGACGTCCTCGCTCGCTTCGTGTTGCGCCTCGCCGCCGTCCAACTCGCGCAGTTCAACGACGCCTTCAGGTTCCGTCGCGTAGACTTCCGCCTCTCCCGGCGTGAGCGTCGAATCGTTCAGCGTGTCACCGTCCACGATGACCCGAATATCTGAAACTGCCCTGGTTCTCGATATGCACCTTCATTGCTTTGTGTCCTTGGGGTTAGCGTTGCTGCGGGTGGATGAGCCGATCGATCGAGTTCGAGCCGCTTTCATGCTCAGGTAACTGCACGCCGCCGTGTCCGCCCGTATTGGCGATGGTGTTGTGATCGCTTCTATGTAGACGAGCGTGCACCTGTGAAAAATAAGCGCGGCTAGCAGAGCTGCGGCGTAGCGGATGCACATAGCAGAGCGACGCTTTACGAGAGCGCTCCGAAAGCCTTCCACGTTCCCGGCGTGCCTGCTGCGGTGCAGGTTCACCCGGCGACGGCTGTTCCGGCTGGGTTGCTATTGGTCATGGTGTCACCGATGACCCACGTTCCGGAGGTCGGCGGAGCCGTGCCTCGCAATACGCGCTGCCCGGGCAGCCGGTTCCCGCTGTCGAAGGACTGAAATGGCGCTACCGCTGTCGTACTGTCGATAGCTCAATTCCGAACGGCATAGCGGGCACACTGAAATCGTTGCCCGCGACATCAGCGAGTGCCACGGCCCCCGCTTGAAGATTGATAAGCCCAATCGGATATTGCGTATCGCCTGGGTAGGTCCGCACGTTCCCCATAATCGATAGCTTGCTGATGGTCACAGTTGCGCTCGTCGAGGAAGCGCCAACCGTGACCGCGCGCTCGTCGCTCGCGCCCGAGCTGTTGACGTTCAGAATGGCGTTACCGTCAACAACGATCGCTTGAACTGTGCATGCTGCCGCTGGCGCACACGCGACACAACCCGCAACTTCGCACTCTGCGATGGAAAGCAAGGTTGAGCGGGTCGGCTTCGCCTTCATCGGTTCGCGAGGAGATGCTCGATGTGCCCGTCGAAGCGTGCCGGGTTCGGGCCGCTGCGCGAGCCGCGCATCGCCGCCCAATCCAGAACCTGACGGACCGTACCATTTCCGTGGTAATGGTTAATTTTGCAAAGAAAGTAGGCGCCGCCCCGCACAGGGGCAGTGCCAATAGACCGACGCGAACACGGGATCCGGCGAAAACCAAAACCAAAACCAAAAAATCAAAACGAGTGATGAATCCCCGCCAGCACGATGACCTGATTCGCCGTACTCGACACCCCAGCGGTAAAGAAAGCCGCCTTCACCCCCCCAGTAGCATGCTCATAAAGCGCATTGACATAAAGCTGCGTCGACTTCGACAACATATAGATATCGCCGATTTCGAACTGCGTCCATCGTCCGCCCGCGAACGTCGTCGTCGCCGCGCCGCCCGCGATCCAGTTCCACGCGACCGGTTTAAAGGTCAACCCCGCATCGTATGACTGAAACGTATCGGACTGCCCGTTCGATTGCAGCTTCACGCGCGTATAAAGCGCATGCACGACGAACTTGCCGATCTCATACGACGCACCTGCGCCCATCTCCTCCTGCTTGTCCGCCATGTAAGTCGCCGCCGGCTGACCCTGAAACGTCGTCAGACCGGTCGTCGCGATCGCGGGCGTGCGATTGTGCTCGTTCGAATACGTGGCCGCCGCCTTGAACGGACCGTTCGCATACGTAATGCCGAAGCCGTAGTTGCGGCCCGTCGAGAAGTTCGTCGTGTTGCCGAGGCCCATCATCGCGCCCGCAGAGAAGCCATAGAAGTTCGCCGAGCGGAATTTCACCGAGTTGTCGTAGGGCACCACGCCCGTATCCGCCAATTGATCGATGTTGCCTGGATGGAACGCGTACCAGCTCGCCGCGAGATACGCGGTCGATAGCGGTCCGAGCATGTCGAAGCTGAACGGCGTCTGATGACCGAGCGTCAGCGTGCCGACGTTTTCCTGCTCGAGCCCGAGATACGCCTGCCTATTCCAAAGCGTGCCCGCCTTCGCGAAGTTGCCCGTGTTCGTGTAGAAGCCGTTCTCGAGTTGCGCGACGGTCTTGAGCCCGCCGCCCAAATCCTCGACCACGCGAAAGCCCCAGCGATCCGGCTGCATGTTGCCCTGCTCCTCCATCCACTTCGGATGGCCGCCGACGTTGTTGATATACGCGATGCCGGCATCGAGACTGCCATAGAGCGTGACCGTGCTTTGCGCGGCCGCACCGGTCGCGACCCCGGCCCCGATGAGCCCCGCTGCGATGATGTGCTTCACCCTTCGTTCTCCTGATCGTGTGGTTCGAGCGCGGGCCTCGCCCGCTTTCCTGTTCCTGCTGATCGCAGTTGTTGCCCTTCCCCCAGCAAGACGTCCCGCCACTCGTTTACGTTCCATATCTGGATCAACGTCCTGCCTATGGAAAGTATAGTGAGCTTTCCCGCGCCAAAAAAATAGATTTGTGATGAAGCCGGGTAGACCCTGAGACGACGCGCACACGGCGCATCTGCCGGGCAAAAGGGCTTACGGATCAATGACAAACGGGCGTTCTTACTTCATCCGCGAGCTTTGAACCGCGTCGACTTAAGTGTTTTCACCTAGATATCTACTTTTATATTTTTTCCGAGCCAGTCGACTCCTATAATCACCATACACGAACTGTCGTTCCTTTAGTGGAACACAGACGAACCAGAGGAAAGGGTGAAAGATGTCTGAACAATGGCGCTGCGCCGGGCATGCCGGCGATCTGTCGGAAGACGCACCAATCGAATTCAAGCTCGATGACGGCGCGGAAATCGGAATCTACAAAGTGGGCGACGCGCTGTATGCGCTCGAGAACGTCTGCCCGCACGCATATGCGTTGCTGACGCAAGGCTTCGTCGATGGCGACACCGTCGAATGTCCGCTGCACGAAGCGGTGTTTCACATCCCCACGGGCAAATGCCTGAAAGAGCCCGGCGGCCGCGACCTGAAGACGTATTCGGTGCGCCTCGCCGGCGAGGAAATTCAGATCAAGGTGGCGTGACATGGAAAAAGTCGTGAACTTCAACCCGCATCTCAAGCCGTGGCTCGCGCCGCAGCCGAACAACGTCGCCGGCAAGGGCGTGATCGAAAAGCCGGGCGAGACTGAAAGCTTCATCTGGCAGACGCGCAAGGCCGAGCCGACGCAATACGAAAACGACTTCGGCGATGCGCTCGAACGCGTCTTCGAAGCGGGCGCGCTGGAACTGGAACAGGTGGTCGCGGGCTTGAACAAGGACGGTTTCCGCACGCCGGAAGGCACCGCATGGACCGCCGACCGCCTCGCCGCCGAACTGCGCACGCTCGCCGAATAAAGAAGGAGCTTCTTCCCATGACGTCCCCTCAGCAAACAACCGCCGCCGATCCCGTTCAGGCCTATCTCGATCGCGGCTTGCGCAATTACTGGTATCCCGTGGCGCCGAGCTGGCAAGTGGCGAATGCGCCCATCGGCTTGACGCGACTCGGCGATCAGATCGTGCTCTGGCGCGACAACGAAGGCAAAGTGCATGCGCTCGAAGATCGCTGTCCGCATCGCGGTGCGCGTCTGTCGCTCGGCTGGAATCTCGGCGGCAGCGTCGCGTGCTGGTATCACGGCATCGAAGTCGATGGCAGCGGCACTGTGCAGAAAGTGCCCGCCGTGTCCGCGTGCCCGCTCGAAGGCCAGAAGTGCGTGAAGTCGTACCCCGTCGAAGAACGCGCGGGCGCGATCTTCCTCTGGTTCGGCGACGACGCCAACAAGGAACCCGCGCCGCTCGTGCTGCCCGAAGAACTCGTCGCCGAGGAATACGCGAGCTTCCTGTGCATGTCGCACTGGAAGTGCAATTACCAGTACGCGATCGACAACGTGATGGACCCGATGCACGGCGCGTATCTCCACGCGACATCGCATTCGATGGCCGAGGGCGACAAGCAGGCCGACATGCGCGTGCGCAAGACCGAAACTGGCTTGATGTTCGAGAAGGTCAATCAGCGCGACGTGAACTTCGACTGGGTGGAGCTCGGCGAAACCGGCTGCCTGTGGATGCGCCTCGCGATTCCGTACAAGAAGAAGTTCGGGCCCGGCGGCAACTTCGGGATCATCGGTTTTGCTACGCCCGTCGACAACGACAACTGCCAGGTCTACTTCTGGCGCACGCGCAAGGTCTCCGGATGGCAGCGCGATGCGTGGCGCTTCCTGTATCGCAATCGTCTCGAAGGACTGCACTGGGCCGTGCTCGAACAAGACCGCTATGTGCTCGAAAGCCTGGCGCCGAACGCACGCGATCACGAATTCCTCTATCAGCACGATGTCGGCATGACGCGCGTGCGTCGCATGTTGAAGCAGCGCGCGCAGCAACATCTCGCCGCGCTCGAAGCATTGCCGAAGAACACGGAGCACGCTCATGCGTGATGCGTCGAAAGCGCTCGACGGCCGTCGCGTGATCGTGACCGGCGGCGCTCGCGGACTCGGCGCGGCCTTCGTGCGCGCGCTCGTCGGGCAAGGCGCGCACGTCGCGTTCGGCGATGTGCTTAGCGAAGAAGGCGAAGCACTTGCGCGCGAACTGCGTGACGTGCACTTCTTCCCGCTCGATCTGAACGAACCGCGAAGCATCGCCGAATTCGTCGAACAAGGCACGAATGCGTTGGGCGGTCTCGATGCGCTCATCAACAACGCCGCGATCACCAACTCGGGCGGCAAGTCCGCCAGCGAGCTCACACCGCAAACATGGGATGCGGTGATGAACGTGAACGTGCGCGGCACTTGGCTGATGAGCGTCGCGTGCCTGCCGCATCTGAAGGATTCGGGACGCGGCGCGATCGTGAACATCGCATCCGATACGGCGCTGTGGGGCGCGCCGAAGCTGCTCGCATACGTCGCGAGCAAGGGCGCGGTGATCGCGATGACGCGCTCGCTCGCCCGCGAGTTCGGCGCGGACAACGTGACCGTCAACGCGATCGCGCCCGGCCTCACCGAAGTGGAAGCCACCGCATATGTGCCCGCCGAGCGTCACGAGTATTACCTCAAAGGCCGCGCATTGACGCGCGCGCAAGTCCCCGACGACGTGAACGGCCCCGTGCTGTTCCTGCTCTCGGATGCGGCGCGCTTCGTAACGGGCCAGTTGCTGCCGGTGAACGGCGGCTTCGTGATGAATTGATTCGCTCTATTTGATTGGAACCTGGAGAAAGCAATGGCCGATGCAGACATCGAACGCAAGTCGTGGGATCAGCCCGCCGAAGCGAGCTTCGCACAATGGATGGACACGCGCGTCGCGCGCCTCGAAACGCGCCGTTACGACTGGGACGCGCTCAAGTTCCAGGCCGACTACGACCCGAAGTATCGTCGCGCGCAGATGCGTTATGTCGGCACGGGCGGCACGGGTGTATCGAAGGACATGAACACGATTCCCGCAGGCAGCTTCACGTTTTCGACGATGGTCATTCCCGCCGGCAACATCGGGCCGAGTCATATTCATATCGACGTCGAAGAGATTTTCTTCGTGCTGCGCGGAAAGATGAAATTCGTCTGCGAGAAGGACGGACAAACGTGGGAAGCCGTGCTCGGCGAGCGCGATCTCATTTCCGTGCCGCCGGGCGTGTATCGCACGGAGATCAACATCGGCGAGGAAGACGCGCTGATGTGCGTGATGCTCGGCGCGCCGAAACCCATCACGCCGACGTATCCGCCGGATTCGCCGCTGGCGAAGTTGAAGCGCTGAGGCTCGCATGAACATCCAGACGCTCGCGTGCTTTCCCGACACGCATATCGAAACCGCGCACGGCATCACGGGTTATCGCGAGGCAGGTGCGATGCATCGGCGCGCGCTGCCCGTCGTGCTGCTGCATGGGATCGGGTCGGGCGCGGCGTCGTGGGTCCGGCAGCTCGACGCGCTCGGTGCGAAGCGGCGTGTCATCGCATGGGACGCGCCGGGGTATGGCGAATCTAGTTGCATACGTAACGATTCGCCGCTTGCGCTCGATTACGGGCAAGCGTTGCGCGCGTGGCTCGATGCGCTCGATATCGATCGATGCGTGATCGTCGGCCATTCGCTCGGCGCGATCATCGCGGGATCATTCGCCGTGCATACGCCACAGCGCGTCGCGGGCCTGCTGCTGATATCGCCGGCTGCGGGTTATGGCGCTGCATCGAAGGAAGTGCGCGAATCGAAACGCGATGCACGTTTGAAGATGCTGAACGAACTCGGCCCGCAAGGACTCGCACGCGAGCGCAGCGCCAACATGCTTTCGCACTACGCCGACGATGAAGCGCGCGAATGGGTCCGCTGGAACATGGCGCGCATCGTCCCCGCAGGCTATGCGCAAGCGACGCATCTGCTTGCCAACGCCGATCTCGCAGCGGATATCGCGCGCTTTCACGGACGCATCGCGGTCGCCGTCGGCGCGGACGATGCGATCACGCCGCCCGACGCATGCGAGCGCATCGCGCAGGCCGCGCGGGTCAATCTGCAAGTGATGCCGCGTGCGGGCCATGCAGGCTACGTCGAATCACCCGCTGCATACACCGCATTGATCGATGCGTTTTGCGAAAGCATCGAATGCCACACGAAAGACGGAGTACCGCAATGACATCCCTCGCCACGGAAGAAGCCGACAAGGGCGAACCGACTTACATCGTGCCGGGACTCGAACGCGGATTGAAGATCCTCACCGAGTTCTCGCCGCGCGAACCGGTGCTTGGCGCGCCCGAATTGTCGCGACGCCTCGGCATTCCGCGCACGACGGTTTTCCGCCTGTTGCAGACGCTCGAATCGCTCGGCTTTCTGGAGCGCGCGGACAAGGACCGCAACTATCGGCTGGGCGTCGCCGTGCTGCGTCTCGGCTTCGAATATCTGAGCTCGCTTGAACTCACCGATCTCGGCCTGCCGATCATCGAAGCATTGCGCGACGCGACCGGTCTCACGAGCCACATCCTCATTCGCGATGGCCGCGATGTCGTGTTCGTCGCGAAAGCGCAGAGTCACGCGCCTATCTTCAGTTCGGTGAAGGTGAACGTCGGCACGCGCCTTCCCGCCCATGCGACGACGCACGGCCACGTTCTGATGGGCGATCTTTCGCTCGATGAACTGCGCGCGCTCTATCCGGAAGCGCATCTCGAACGCTTCACGACGTCCACGCCCGAAACGGTCGAAGAGCTCTTCGAGCGCGTGAAGGAAGACGCCGAACGCGGCTACGCGACAAGCCAGTCGTCGTTCGAGCGCGGCATATCGGTCGTCACCGCGCCCGTTCGCAACGACACGGGACGCATCGTCGCCGTCATCACGACGACGATTCCGCGTCCCGAAATCGACGCAGCGTTGCTCGACAGCGGTCTCGTCGACAAGGTTCGCGAAGCCGCCGATGCGCTCTCGATGCGTCTCAACTATCGCCCGGGCGCGCGTGCGTCCGCGTCGAACCGCTACATGAAATCTCTGGGGTTGCAATGATTCGAATCGATCTCTCGGACCAGGTCGCTGTCGTCACCGGCGGTTCGTCGGGCATCGGTCTCGCGACGGCGAAGTTGTTCTTGCAAGCGGGCGCATCGGTGGCCATTTGCGGGCGCGACAGCGAACGTCTGCAAGGCGCGCAGGCAACGCTCGCCGATGAATTCCCGCAAGCGCAACTGTTCGCCGCGCGTTGCGACGTGCTCGACGCGGAGCAAGTGAACGCATTCGCATCGCAGGTAATGCAACGCTTCCGCCGCGTCGACATGCTCGTGAATAACGCGGGTCAGGGCCGCGTCTCCACATTCGCCGATACCACCGACGACGCCTGGCGCGACGAACTGGAACTGAAGTACTTCAGCATCATTCGTCCGACGCGCGCCTTCTTGCCGATGCTGAAAGATGCGCCTTCGCCCGCGATCGTCTGCGTGAACTCGCTGCTCGCGCTGCAACCAGAGCCGCATATGGTCGCGACTTCATCGGCGCGCGCGGGCGTGTTGAGTCTCGTGAAATCGCTTGCGACGGAACTCGCGCCGCAACGCATCCGCGTGAATTCGATTCTGATCGGCATCGTCGAATCGGGGCAATGGAAGCGTCGCTATCAGAACTACTTGAACGAAAACGCCGATAACCCCACGCGCCAAAGCTGGGAAGAATGGACCGGCGAGCTCGCGCGCAAGAAAAACATTCCGCTCGCCCGCTTCGGCTTGCCCGAAGAAGCGGCGCAGGCGCTCTTCTATCTCGCAACAACGCTGTCGTCGTACACGACCGGCAGCCATATCGATGTTTCCGGAGGCTTTGCTCGTCATGTCTGAAAAAACCACGGTCGGCGAACTGATCGCCGCGTTCCTCGAACAATGCGGCGTCCGCACGGCGTTCGGCGTGATCTCGATTCACAACATGCCGATCCTCGATGCGATCGGGCGTCGCGGCAACATCCGCTATGTCGGCGCGCGCGGCGAAGCGGGCGCCCTGAACATGGCCGACGGCCTCGCGCGCGTATCCGGCGAACTCGGCGTCGCGTTCACGTCGACGGGCACGGCTGCCGGCAACGCAGCGGGCGCGATGGTCGAAGCGCTGACCGCGGGCACGGCGTTGCTGCATATCACCGGGCAGATCGAAACCGAGTATCTCGATCAGGATCTCGCGTATATCCACGAAGCGCCCGATCAGTTGTCGATGCTGCAATCCATCTCCAAGGCGGCGTTTCGCGTACGCACCGTGGACACCGCGTTGCCGACGATTCGCGAAGCCGTGCGCGTCGCGCTCACTGCGCCTGCGGGCCCGGTGAGCGTCGAGATTCCCATCGACATTCAGGCCGCTGAAATCGAATGGCCCGCCGATCTCGCCGCGCCGCACGTCGGCATGCTCACGCACGACAGTCTGCGCGTGAAGCAGCTCGCCGATGCGCTCACGAACGCGAAGCGTCCGTTGCTATGGCTCGGCGGCGGCACGCGTCATGCGCGCGGCGCGGTCGAGCGCCTCGTGAAGCTCGGCTTCGGCGTGGTGACGAGCGTGCAAGGTCGCGGCGTGCTGCCGGAAGATCATCCGGCGACGCTCGGCGCATTCAACGTGCATCCGTCCGTCGAAGCGTTCTACAAGACCTGCGATGCGCTCGTCGTCGTCGGCTCGCGTCTGCGCGGCAACGAAACGCTGAAGTACAAGCTCGCGCTGCCGCAGCCGCTTTATCGCATCGACGCCGATGCGCTCGCCGATAACCGCGGCTATCGCAACGAACTCTTCGTGCATGGCGATGCATCGCGCGTGCTCGATGAACTCGCGACGCTGCTCGAAGGCCGCATCCGCATCGATGCCGCGTTCGCGAGCGATCTCGCGGCAGCGCGCGAAACGGCCGTCGCGGAAGTGTCGAAGGGACTTGGACCGTACAAGCGTCTCGTCGATTCGCTGCAACGCGCGGTGGGCCGCGATTACAACTGGGTCCGCGACGTGACGATCTCCAACAGCACGTGGGGCAACCGCCTGCTGAAGATTTTCAATCCGCGCGCGGGCGTGCATGCGCTCGGCGGCGGCATCGGGCAAGGCATGCAGATGGCGATCGGCGCCGCGCTTTCGGGCGCGGCGAAGAAGACTGTCGCGCTCGTCGGCGATGGCGGTCTGATGGTCAATGTCGGCGAGCTCGCAACCGCCGTGCAGGAAAAGGCCAACGTCATGATCGTGCTGATGAACGATCAATGCTACGGCGTGATCCGCAACATTCAGGACGCGAACTACGGCGGACGCCGCATGTTCGTCGATCTGCATCAGCCGGATTTCGCGCAGTTCTGCGCGAGTCTCGGCCTTGCGCATCGCCGCATCACGTCGCTCGATCAGGCCGATGACATCGTGCGCGAAGGGCTCGCGATCGATGGCCCGGTGCTGGTCGAAGTGGACATGCTGTCGGTCGGCTCGTTCGCGACCGCGTTCGCCGGGCCGCCCGTCAAGAAGGAAGAGCCGAAGGAGCCGGAATATGCGTGATCCCCTCCATGCACGGCAAGCGATCGACATCGCGATGATCGGCTTCGGCGCGATCGGTTCGGCGGTGTATCGCGCGCTCGACAACGATCCGCTCGTTCGCATCTCGCATGTGATCGTGCCGGAACGCGATCGCGACAACGTGCGCGCGGTGCTCGGCGATAACGTCGATGTCGTGTCCCACGTCGATGCGCTCGCCAGTCATCCGGAATTCGCGCTCGAATGCGCGGGACATGCGGCGCTCGTCGATCATGTCGTGCCGTTGCTGAAGTCGGGCACGGATTGCGCGGTCGCATCGATCGGCGCGCTGTCGGAAGCCGGCTTGCTCGATGCCCTCGCCAATGCCGCCAATGAAGGCGCGGCCACGATCACGCTGCTCTCGGGTGCGATCGGCGGCGTCGATGCGCTCGCCGCCGCGAAGGAAGGCGGCCTGGACGACGTGCAGTACACCGGCCGCAAGCCGCCGCTCGGCTGGCTCGGCACGCCTGCTGAAACGCTCTGCGATCTGAAGTCGCTGACTGAAGAGAAGGTCATCTTCGAAGGCACTGCACGCGATGCGGCGCGTCTCTATCCGAAGAACGCGAACGTCGCGGCGACCATTGCGTTGGCGGGACTCGGGCTCGATGGCACACGCGTGCGTCTCATCGCCGATCCGGCTGTCGAGCGCAACGTGCATCGCATCGTCGCACGCGGCGCGTTCGGCGAGATGTCGCTGGAAATGTGCGGCAAGCCGTTGCCGTCGAATCCGAAGACATCGGCGTTGACTGCATTCAGCGCGATCCGTGCGTTGCGCAATCGCGCCGCGCGTTGCGTCATCTAAGGAGCTTCAGAAAGATGAATCATCCCGACACTTCGCTCGTAGCGTCCGGCGATATCTATATCGGCGGCGAGTGGCGCAAAGGGCGCGGCAATCAGTACGCGAGCATCTATCCCGCCGATCAATCCGTCAACGCGGAGATCAGCACCGCCGATGCCGACGACGCGCGCGAAGCCGTCGAGATCGCGGATCGCGCTTACAGGCAGGCCGATTGGGCCGGACTGAAGCCGCATCAGCGTGCTGCGGTTCTGCATCGCATCGCGAATCTGATCGAAGCGCGTCATGAAGCGCTCGCGCAATTGCAGCGCCGCGACAACGGCAAGCCGATCAGCGAAACGCGCGCCCTGGTCACGAGCGCGGCCAACACGTTCCGCTACTTCGCAGCGTGCCTCGAAACGCTCGAAGAAGAACTCACGCCTTCACGCGGCGATTATCTGACGATGAGCGTGCACGAACCGCTCGGCGTCATCGCGGCAATCACGCCGTGGAATTCGCCGATCGCATCCGATGCGCAAAAGCTCGCGCCTGCGCTCGCGGCCGGCAACGCGGTCGTGCTGAAGCCCGCTGAAGTGACGCCGCTGGCATCGCTTGCGCTCGCGCGCATCTGCGAGGAAGCGGGCGTGCCGAAAGGCGTCGTGAGCGTGTTGCCCGGCAAGGGCTCGGTCATCGGCGATGCGCTCGTGCGTCATCCGCTCGTCAAGAAGGTCGCGTTCACGGGCGGCACCGAAGTCGGTCGCGGTATTGCGCGTCTTGCCGCGGAAAAGCTGATGCCGGTATCGCTCGAACTGGGCGGCAAGTCGCCGACCATCGTCTATGCCGATGCCGATCTCGATCACGCAGTGAACGGCGTGCTGTACGGCATCTTCAGTTCATCGGGCGAATCGTGCATCGCGGGATCGCGGCTCTTCGTCGAACGCAAGGTGTACGGCGAGTTCATGTCGCGTCTCGTCGATCGCGCACGCGGGCTGCGCGTCGGCGATCCCACGCGCGAAATCACGCAGATGGGTCCGCTCATCACATCGCAGCATCGCGAGAGCATCGAACGCTATGTCGCGCTCGGTCTCGAAGAAGGCGGCACGCTGTTATGCGGCGGCGAACGTCCGACGGGCGATGGCCGCGAGAAAGGCTTCTTCTATCTGCCGACGATCATCGAAGGTCTCGCGAACGATGCGCGCATGTGTCAGGAAGAAATCTTCGGCCCGGTGCTTGCCGCCCTGCCCTTCGACGACGAAGCCGCGTTGTTGCAGCAAGCGAACGACAGCGTGTTCGGTCTCGCCGCCGGCATCTGGACGCGCGACTACAAGCGTGCATGGAACCTCGCGCGCGCGTTGAGCGCGGGCACGGTCTGGATCAACACGTACAAGCAGTTTTCGATTTCGACGCCTTTCGGCGGATGGAAAGACAGCGGCATGGGACGCGAGAAAGGCCGTCTCGGCCTGCGCGAATACATGCAGCAAAAGAGCCTGTACTGGGGCTTGAACGATGCCCCGCTGCCGTGGGCGAACTGAAGGAGTTGCCATGACGATCCTTGGCATTGAACGCATCACCTACGGCGTGACCGATCTCGACACCTGCCGGCGCTTTTTCGCGGACTGGGGATTGAAGGAAGTCGCGCACGATGAAGCGCGCGCGCGTTTCGAAACGCTCAACGGCTGCGAAGTGCTGCTTGCATTGGCCGACGATCCCGCGCTGCCGCCCGCATTCGAAGGCGGTCCGACGTTGCGCGAAGTGACGTGGTCCGTCGCGACGCGCGCCGAACTCGACGCGTTGCGCGGACGCTTCGCGGGCCAGCCCGGTCACATCGAAACCGACGATGCGGTCGGTTGCATCGATCCGAACGGCATGGCGATTCGTGTGGAAGTGACGAAGAAGCGCGACATCGACGTGAAGGGCTCACTGTCGAACGTGTGGGGCAACGCGCAGCGCATCGATACGCCGAGCCCCGTCTATGAGCGCGCGGAACCCGTCGAAGTGGGACACGTCGTGTTCTTCACGAACTGCGTCGCGGAGCAGGAAAAGTTCTATCACGAGCTGCTCGGCTTCGAGACATCGGATCGCTATCCGGGACGCGGCGCGTTCATGCGTTGCGCGCCGCATGGCGGTCATCACGATTTGTTTCTCTTGCAACTACCCGATGGAAAACGCGGCCTGAATCACGTCGCGTTCACGGTGCGCGACATCCACGAAGTCTTCGGCGGCGGCCTGCATATCAGCCGCTGCGGATGGACCACGCAACTCGGACCGGGACGTCATCCGGTTTCGTCGGCGTACTTCTGGTACTTCAAGAATCCGGCGGGCGGTCTCATCGAGTATTACGCGGATGAAGACGTGCTCACGCCCGAATGGCAGCCGCGCGAGTTCGAGCCGGGTCCGACCGTGTTTGCGGAATGGGCCGTCGATGGAGGTCTCGACGGCAACACGCGCCGCCAGAAAGAGGCGAAGGCGCCCGAAGGCAAGTTCATGACGGAGCGGAAAAATGGCTGATCTTCAGACAGTCGTCGTGATCGGCGGCGGACAGGCGGCGGGCTGGATCGTGAAGACGTTGCGCAAGGAGGGCTTCGATGGCCGCGTCGTGATGATCGCCGACGAGATTCATCTTCCTTATGAGCGCCCGCCGTTGTCGAAGGCCGTGCTCGCGGGCGAAGCGGATATCGAAACCGTGCGTCTCGTCGATCACGATGCATTCGCCGCGTTGAACGTCGAAGCGTGGCAGCCGGAACGCGCGACGTCGATCGATCGCGACGCGCGCATCGTGCGTACCGCGAGCGGACGCGAAGTGCAGTACGACCGGCTTGTCATCGCAACGGGCGGTGCGGCGCGCCGTCTGCCGGCATCGCTCGTGAAGACTTCGCATCTTGCCTATCTGCGCACGCTCGACGATGCGGTGCATATCGGCAAGCGTCTGCGCGAGAGTCATGCGAAGCGCCTGCTCGTGATCGGCGGCGGATGGATCGGCCTTGAAGTCGCGGCGACCGCGAAGAAGCTCGGCGTCGATGTGACCGTGATCGAAGGTGCGCCGCGTCTGTGCGGACGTTCGGTGCCCGCGAGCGTGTCGGACTTTCTGCTGAAGTTGCATCGCGATAACGGTGTCGATGTACGTTTGAATGCATCGGTCGTATCGCTCGAAGACTGCGAACGCGGCGTGCGCGCTTCGATGGCCGATGGCACGTTCATCGACGCCGGCTTTGCCGTCGCGGGCATCGGTCTCGCGCCGCACACGGCGCTCGCGGAAAGCGCGGGCATCGAAGTGAACGACGGCATCGTCGTCGATGAATTCGGCGCGACCCACGATGCACATGTGTTCGCTTGCGGCGATGTCGCCAATCATCCGAATGCGTGGCTGAAGCGCCGCGTGCGTCTCGAATCGTGGGCGAACGCGCAGAACCAGGCGATCGCGACGGCCCGCGCCGTGCTCGGCGTTCGCACGCCGTATGCGGAGATTCCGTGGTTCTGGTCGGATCAGTACGACGTGAACCTGCAGATTCTCGGCGACATTCCGCCGGGCGCGACGCCTGTCGTGCGCGGCGATCTGGACGCGCGTCGTGCATCGCTCTTCTTCTTCGAAGGCGATGTATTGCGCGGCGTCATCGCGATCAACGCGACGCGCGATCTGAAGGTCGCGAAGAAATGGATGAGCCAGGGACGCGCGGTCGATATCGCGTCGCTTGCGGGTACGGCGAAGGCACTCGCATAACACATTGACGGGAGCAGGCATGAGGAGCATGAGCAACACGGCCGTTGAGCACGGCGGCACGGCCACGACAGTCGCGGACGCGAGCGCGGCCGCTCACGCGGTCACGAAGGGATCGATCATCGCGCGCATCGAACGGCTGCCCGCCAATGCGATGCAGGTGCGCGCGCGGATTCTGATCGGCGCGGCGACGTTCTTCGATGGCTTCGATGTCATCGTCATCGCGGCGACCTTGCCGCTGCTCATCCAGCGTTGGGGGCTTACGCCGGGACAGGTCGGCTTTCTGATCGCGTCGGGATCGATCGGACAATTGATCGGCGCATTCCTGTTTCCTTCGCTTGCGGAACGCTTCGGGCGCGTGCGTTCGATCGCGTGGAGCTCGGGGATCATCGGACTGACGAGCATTGCATGCGGCTTCGCGCCTTCGTTCGCCGTGTTCGTCGCCTTGCGCATCGTGCAGGGGCTCGGACTCGGCGGCGAGTTGCCGGTGGCGGCGACGTACATCAACGAGATCACCCGCGCGCATGGACGCGGGCGCTTCGTGCTGCTGTATGAGATCGTGTTTCCGATCGGCCTGCTTGCATCGAATGCGCTCGGCGCGTGGATCGTGCCGCGATTCGGATGGGAAGCGATGTATTTCATCGGCGGCATTCCGCTCGTGCTGTTCTTCATGTTGCGCGCGCTGGTGCCGGAATCGCCGCGCTGGCTCGGTGAACGCGGCCGCATGAAGGAAGCGGGCGATGCGCTTTCCGCATTCGAAGCGACCGTCAAGCGGCCGTTGCCGCCGCTCGGCAATCTCGCCGAATTCGAAGCGATGGCGAATCGGCATCCGAAGCGGCGCCGTCTCGATCTGATCGGGCCGGCGTATCTGAAGCGCACGATCGCCGTCGCGCTGCTGTGGATGACGTGCGGCGTGCTGCAGTACGGTCTCTCGACGTGGTTGCCGACGATCTACAAGACGGTTTATCACGCGCCGCTGCAGCTTGCGCTGAATCTTGCGGTGGCGGCGTCGGTGCTGGGCGTGATCGGCTCGCTGACGTGCGCGCTGATCGTCGACAAGGTCGGGCGCAAGCCGGTCATCAACTGGTCGTTCGTGTTGTGCGCGCTGTCGCTGGTATGCGCGGGCGTGTTCGTCGCGCAGTCTGTGTATGTGGTTGCGACGTTCTGCGCGCTCGCGCTCGGCTTCATGGCTTGCGGGTTTATCACCGCTTATGTTTATACGCCGGAGTTATATCCGACGAGTATCCGCGCTTTCGGTTGTGGTCTCGGTGGCGCATGGCTCAAGATCGCGGCGATCTTCGCGCCGGCGCTCGTCGGCAAGACGCTGATGGGCGGGAACATGGACATCGCGTTCTATGCGCTCGCGGTCGTGCCGGTCGTCGCGGCGGCGGCGGTGCATTTCATGGGGATCGAGACGAAGGGGAAGGTGCTGGAGCAGTTGGAGGTTTGAGAGGATGGTTGCCCCGCTTTGCGCGGGGCTTTCTCTTTCCTGTTGAGCGGAGGCCAGAGGGGGCCTCGCTCGTTCGGAGGGTTTTCTGAGTTTTTTAGGTGGAACGTCCGGGGCGATCATGCTGCCGATTTAATCGCGGTTAGCGTCGCAAAGTATGCCTCGTCCGGCGTTTGATCCGCCAGGCTCGAGTGGGGGGCCGCTTTCGGTTGCACAGTTCGATGTATTCGCCGATGGGGCGCTTCGGACCACGCACTCGCGCGTTCCAGATCGGCGTGAACTAACGCGCCGCGTGCATCAGTTCGCCCCCGGTAACGGGACGCCAACCTTCTGCGCGGCAGCCAGCGCACCAGGTGGCAAGGGCGGCGGCGGCGGCCCGGTTGCCTTCTCGGCGAGCGTCTTCGTCACGAGGATGCGCGAGGGCAGTGTGAAGTGACGCAGCGCCAGCACGTCAAGCGGACCGGCGAATTCGACATGACGGTCTGGATAGAAGTGAACTTCCAAGATGCGGGTTCCGACTTTGTCAGGAATAGGCATTGATGGCATTGAGACCTTTGTTTCGGCGTGGAACATTCTCTCGTCTCCCTTGTGCCACTGATCGACATCGTAGTAGTCCCACTTCACCGTGAATTCCGTCCCTTTAAGCTTGTAGCAGCATGCTATGCCACCACCACCGGGCGGTTCATCGCCGCCGCCGCTCGCCTTATTCCCGTAGGCGTCGGTAATCGTGAAGCCATCCATGTTGTAGGGAAGATAGTTCCGCCCCATCGTGGAAATCCCGCTATACACTGGCTCTGACTTTCCACAGGCAACAAGCGTCGAAAGGGAAAAGATAACGATCGCGGCTCGCGACAGGGATTCGACTAACTTAAAGTCACTACGCATTCTGTTTAGCCTCTGTACGCGGCGGCGGCAACAGACCATCCTCGATGACCGGCACGGCGACTGCTTCAAACTTATCTCGTTTCAAATCGTCAAGCAGATCCTTAGGCAGATTCTGCATGGCTTTGGCAAATTGCCCGGGCTGGTCCTTGCTTTCTTGCAGGATGCGCTGAACCTCTGACTGTGCATCGAACCTGTTGTTGACCAGCAATGCAAAATATGCGAACTGCTCGAGATCTTTCTGATCGGTGAGCCTGTATTTCAACCAAGCGGCAGCGACAACACGTGCAATGCGCCGGTGCGACTCCGCCCAGTTGTCAGCGAACTTCGCATCCAGATCTTTCTCGTAGTGTTGTGACATCCAACGCGATACCTCGACCACCGGAACGCGGGATGGATCGAGCAATCCGCCTGGAAACTGCAACTCGACATGGCGATCGGGAAAGAAGTGGACTTCGAATATGCGCATGCCGACCTTGTCGGGCGTTGCGGTCGCAGGCATCGATACTTTCGCTTCGGCGTGTTTTATGTGTGAATTCTCCGGAGACCACTGATCGACATCGTAGTAGTCCCACTTCACCGTGAACTCAGTCCCTTTGAGCTTGTAGCAGCATGCTATGCCACCACCACCACCGGGCGGATCATCGCCGCCACCGCTTGCCTTATTCCCGTAAGCGTCGGTGATCGTGAAGCCATTCATGTTGTAGGGAAGATAATTCCGCCCCATGGTGGAAACTCCGCTGTATAGCGGCTCGGCCTTGCCGCAGGCAGCAAGTGTCAGAACTAAAAGCGTTGCCTCCAGCATCCGAAACACGGAACGGCTGCGTTTCTTTTTGTTAAGCATGACCTTTCCTCTGAATGGCATTCCATATGTCATCACCCACTCCCTCCAGTGCTTCGACTGACGACATCTCGCCTTTCGCGACAGCACGCAAACGCTCATTAACAAAGGGATGCTCGTCGAACGATGGCGAAACGAGTACGCCACAGGTCACGTAATCCAATGTCCCGGGTCCATCGTTTATGCGGTATTTTTCTGCCCGCTCGATTTGGCCACAAATCAACGTATAGAGGTCAATCACCGTCGGATGATCTAGCCGCACCCCGCATGTGGTTCGCAATTGGAGCGCGAGCTTGTCCGCATAGAAAAGGTTAAGTAGTTGACGATGTTGCTCGTTTGTGATGCAAAACTTATCAGTCTCGAATTCCCATGAGGGTTGAGGGTTTTCCCAGTGCACATCAACCAGCAAGCGATTGCGGTAGTCGATAGCGACACACGGCGCGATGAATTGCTGACATTCCACCTCAGTCCACACCTTTCTCAGGTGTTCGAGAATCCGGTTATCGTAAAAATGCAGGTAATACTCTTTTCGATCCGGAAGCGAGTAGGTGACATATCGCCGGTAGTGCGATGCCATTGCATCGAGGGCATTGTATGACCAAAGCCACGTCACCATAGGAATGGTTGCCTCGCGCCAAATTCGCCGAGCTAGACGATATTGCAAACTTCGCTCATCTTGAAGTTGCCATCGATCAAGGGCGATCAAATAGGGCGCGATATCCGTGTAGGACTCGATTTCCGTACCGTGCCACAGCGATACGTAGCTTAGACCGGGAACTCGTTCAAGCAGATTAACTAACCCCGCATTTCCGCGCCCATCGACCATCATGTACAAAAAAACCGGCTGCGCTTCGCCAGCATACCTATCGAACATCGCGCAGAGTCTCTCGACACAGCTTTGCCAATCGGCATCACGATTCGACACAGGCAACGCTGACGAGTCACCATGAGCCTCAGCAGGCCGTGGGAAGGCAGTCGCACCGATCTTAGGGGAGTTGGTCACGCCACCTCCGTCATCGCTTCAACACCGCGATGCGCGTCCAGCAGGCATTCTTTGCACGGCCCGATCGGCATGTTCGGCATCGGCAGTGACACACTGCCCGGTCCGGTCCAGTTGAAGCTGCCGCACTTCAGCAGAACACTGCCCGGAGCGCCCAACTCGATGTTGCCGCCTTCGATCTTGATATAAGCGCCG
>Ga0182736_1001675_pt1 | contig 20055 bp, 17 predicted proteins | sample eDN5th30CKraftBY_FD_128882 | JGI IMG/M metagenome (GOLD analysis project Ga0182736, IMG submission 128882) | Enriched backyard soil microbial communities from Emeryville, California, USA - eDNA 5th pass 30_C Kraft BY (version 2) (version 2) | ecosystem: Environmental > Terrestrial > Soil >... | reverse complement strand
ATCATCGCGGGCATCATCGTCGCGGTCTGGTGGGGCGAGCGGCGGTTCGTCGCACGCGGGGGCAAGCCGGGCACCGTCGTCGACGTCGCCGTGTTCGCGGTCCCGTTCGGGCTGGTCGGCGGCCGGCTCTACCACGTCGCGACCGACTGGGAGACCTACTTCGGCCCCGGCGGCACGCCGATCGACGCGCTGAAGATCTGGCAGGGCGGCCTGGGTATCTGGGGGGCGATCGCCCTCGGCGGGGTGGGCGCCTGGATCGGCTGTCGCCGCCGCGGGATCCCGCTGCCGTTCTTCGCCGACGCGGTCGCGCCGGGCATCGTCGTCGCGCAGGCGGTCGGCCGGCTGGGCAACTACTTCAACCAGGAGCTCTACGGCGGCCCGACCGACGCGCCGTGGGGTCTGGAGATCTACAACCGGGTCGACCCGTCGACCGGGCTGCCCGACCCGCTCGGCGGTATCGCGCTCGACAAGACACCGATCGCGATCGTGCAGCCCACGTTCCTCTACGAGCTCATCTGGAACGTGCTCGTGGCCGTCGTCATCGTGTGGGCCGACCGCCGGTTCCGGCTCGGCCACGGCCGCGTGTTCGGCCTCTACGTCGCGGGCTACACGTTGGGCCGCTTCTTCATCGAGCTGCTCCGCACCGATCCGGCGACGCGGGTGTTCGGCGGCATCCGGATCAACGTCGTCGTGGCGGCGGTGGTGTTCGTCTGCGCGGTCGTCTACGTCATCGTGGCCCGCCGTCGCGGGCCGCGCGAGGTGCTGACCGGTCCCGCTGCCGCCGATCCCGTCGACCCGGCGCCGTCGGACACCGCGGCCGAGCCCGACCGCTCCGACTCCCGCCGCCGAGACGACGTCTCGGGTACGGGTTCGGGCGGCGATGCCACCGGCTCCGACGCCACCGGCGGCGGGGCCGAGGCCGTCTCCAACGGGTCGTCGCGCGAGTCGGGATCATGAGGGCATGACGTTCGAGGGTTTCGGCGAGGGCGCGGTCGAGTTCTACGACGGTCTGCTCGCCGACAACTCGAAGGCCTACTGGACCGACCAGCGCGCCGTCTACGAGAGCGACGTCCGGGAGCCGATGCTCGCGCTCCTCGCCGCGCTCGAGCCGGAGTTCGGCGGTCCCGGGAAAGTGTTCCGGCCCTACCGCGACGTGCGGTTCTCCGCGGACAAGACGCCCTACAAGACCCACTGCGGCGGCTACACCCCGCCGTACTACGTGCAGCTCTCCGCCGACGGGCTGATGGTCGCGGCCGGGTACTACCGGATGGAGTCCGACCAGGTCGCGCGGTACCGCACCGCCGTCGACGACGAGCGGCGCGGCGCGGATCTGATCGCCCGGCTCGACGCGGGCCGCGCCGCCGGCCTGGAGGTCGGCGGGCAGACCCTGACGCGGGCCCCACGCGGCGTCGCGCCCGACCATCCGCGCATCGACCTGCTGCGCCACAAGTCGTTGCACCTCTGGCGCACCTTCCCGCCCGACGACGTGCTCCACGAGCCGGCGTGCCTCGACCGCGTCGCCGACGTCTGGCGCGCCGCCCGGCCGCTCGCGGAGTGGCTGGCCGACCACGTGGGCCCCAGCGACCGCCCTCGTCGCTGACCGGCTGCGTGACGGAGCCGCCGACCCGGCGGTCGTGTCGCCCGGCGCCCCGGCCCGGCTGCGACGGGCACCCGGCGGCGCCGACGATCGGGATCCCCACGCGCACCGGACCCGCGTGACCTGGGGATTCACCGGTGCGCGGGTGGTCGTGTCCGCTCCGTCGCCGGACCGTTCCCGGGTCGTCACCCGGCGCTCCGGTTCCGGCGTCCGTATCGTTCCAGTAGAGGGCTAGGCTGTGTCGTGTGAGTCGCCGAACCAAGATCGTCTGCACCATCGGCCCCGCGACCGCCTCGCCGGAGCGGATCCGGGAGCTGGTCGCGGCCGGGATGGACGTCGCAAGGCTCAACTTCAGCCACGGCAACCGCGAGGACCACAAGCGGGTCTACGAGATGGTCCGCGAGGCCGCGGACGCGGAGGGTCGCGCGGTGGGCGTGCTGGCCGACCTCCAGGGTCCGAAGATCCGCCTCGGCCGGTTCGCCGCCGGCCCCACCGAGTGGCACACCGGTGAGGAGGTCCGGATCACCGTCGAGGACGTCGCCGGCACGCACGACCGGGTGTCGACGACCTACGGCGGCCTCGCCACCGACGCCCGCGCGGGCGACCGGCTGCTGGTCGACGACGGCAAGGTGGGCCTGCGGGTGGTCGCCGTCGAGGGCCTCGACGTGGTCTGCAAGGTCACCGAGGGTGGCCCGGTCAGCGACAACAAGGGCATCTCGCTGCCCGGGATGAACGTGTCGGTGCCCGCGATGAGCGAGAAGGACTCGGCCGACCTCGCGTTCGCGCTGGACCTGCGCGTCGACATCGTGGCGCTGTCGTTCGTGCGCAGCCCCGCCGACATCGAGCAGGTCCACAAGATCATGGACCAGCACGGCGGGCGCCTGCCGGTCGTCGCGAAGCTGGAGAAGCCCGAGGCCGTCGACAACCTCGAGGCGATCGTGCTGGCCTTCGACGCGATCATGGTCGCGCGTGGTGACCTGGGCGTCGAGCTGCCGCTGGAGAACGTGCCGCTGGTGCAGAAGCGGGCGATCCAGATCGCGCGGGAGAACGCCAAGCCGGTGGTCGTCGCCACGCAGATGCTCGACTCGATGATCACCAACTCGCGCCCGACCCGCGCGGAGGCCTCCGACGTCGCCAACGCGGTGCTCGACGGCGCCGACGCGGTGATGCTGTCCGGCGAGACGAGCGTCGGCCGCTACCCGATCAAGTCGGTGCGCACGATGGCGCAGATCATCGAGGCGGTCGAGGCCGGCCCGACGACGGTGCCCCCGCTCAACCACGTGCCCCGCACCAAGCGCGGGGTGCTGTCGTACGCGGCACGCGACATCGGGGAGCGGCTCTCGGCCCGGGCGCTGGTCGCGTTCACACAGTCCGGCGACACGGTGCGCCGGCTCGCCCGGCTGCACACCCGGCTGCCGCTGCTCGCCTTCACCCCGACGCCGGAGGTGCGCAGCCAGCTGGCGATGACGTGGGGCGTCGAGACGTTCCTGGTGCCCTACGTCGAGTCGACCGACGCGATGGTCCGCCAGGTCGACCACTCGATGCTCGCGCTCGAGCGGTTCCAGCCCGGCGACCTGGTGGTCATCGTCGCGGGCTCCCCGCCCGGGACCGTCGGGTCGACGAACTCGATCCGGGTGCACCGGCTGGGCGAAGAGGACATCTGACCGCACGGTCGCACCGCGGCCGGAGTCGCGGCGAGCCGGCGGCGTGGCCGCGGCGCGCGTTTGCGAGGATGCGGCCGTGACCGCCGCTCCCCGCCGACCCGACGTCGCCGCCGACGGCGTCGCTCGCGGGCAGGCCGTCGTCGACGAGCTCGTCGCGCTGCTCGACCTCGACGAGACCGGCCCGGACACCTTCCGCGGGACGAGCCCGGAGAGCAGGCGGTTCCGGGTCTACGGCGGGCAGGTGGCGGGGCAGGCGCTCGTCGCCGCGGGACGGACGGTGCCGGCGGGCCGGTCGGTGCACTCGCTGCACTCGTACTTCATCCGGGGCGGCGACCCGCGGGTGCCGATCGAGTACCGCACCGAGCGGATCCGCGACGGACGCTCGTTCACCACGCGGCGCGTGCTCGCCGTGCAGGACGACGAGGCGATCTTCATGATGTCGGCGTCGTTCCAGGTCCCGCAGGAGGGGCTGGTGCACGCCGAGCCTGCGCCCACCGACGTCCCCGCGCCCGAGTCGCTGCCCGACCTCGGGACGCGGCGCGCCGCCGGGCACGGTGGGGACTGGCTCGGCCGCGCGGAACGCCCGATCGACATCCGGTTCGTCGACGAGCCCGTCTGGACCGCCGACCGCGTCGCGACGAAGGAGCCGCTGCGGGCCTGGCTGCGTGCCGACGGGACGCTGTCCGACGACCCGCTGCTGCACACGTGCCTGCTGACGTGGGCGTCGGACATGATGTTGTTGAGCTCGGTCGTCGCGCGACACGACCTGAGCGCGACGCAGGTGCAGATGGCGAGCCTCGACCACGCGATCTGGTTCCACCAGCCGTGCCGGGCCGACGAGTGGCTGCTCTACGAGTGCTGGTCGCCCGCCGCGTCCGGCGGCCGGGGCCTCGCGACGGGCCGGTTCTTCACCCGCGACGGGCGGATGGTCGCGACGACGGCGCAGGAAGGGCTCACCCGGCTGCCGCGGCGCTGACGCCACCCGGCCCGGGCCTGGACCGGGCCGGGGCGGGTCGGGTATGACTTGGATCATGCCCTGCCGGTCGCGTCCGTCGGTGCGGCTCGTACGTCGTCGTCACGTCGACCACGGGCACGTCTGCTCGTGCGCGTGTCCGGGCCGCCGCTGAGCCCGTCCCGGTCACCCGCACACCCTGGAGCGACGATGCCGACCCCCGCGACGCCCACCGCCTCGACCACGGCCACCCCGACCCCTGGTGCCGAACGCGACGAGAACCTGCGCCGCATCCTCGGCGTCGTCGGTGAGAAGTTCAGCGCCCAGCCCGAGCGGGCGACGGTCCGGTTCCGGGCGAGCGGGGTGGGCGGCGACGGCGTGCGCTCCGACATCCGCATCGGGCGCCACGAGCTGGTCGTCGACGAGCCGCCCGCCCTCGCCGGGCAGGACGCCGGGCCCAGCCCGGTCGAGACCGCCCTCGCGGCGCTGCTGTCGTGCCAGGTGGTCACCTACCGGCTGTGGGCGGCGAAGCTCGGCATCCCGCTCGACGACGTGTCGGTCGACGTCGAGGGCGCCATCGACCTGCGCCGCTTCTACGGCATCGACGACTCCGGGCGCGCCGGCTTCGGCGACGTGCGGCTCGTCGTGACGCTGTCCGGCCCGGCGGGGGAGGAGCGCTACCGCGAGCTCGCCGCGGCCGTCGACGAGCACTGCCCGGTGCTCGACCTGTTCCGCAACCCGACGCCGGTCACGGTCGAACACGTCACGGCCTGACCGCACGTGCGCCGCACCGTTGCCACCCAGGGCAGGATGACGTCATGACCGAGCAGCAGGAACGACGCTGGGGCTTCCGCACGCGTGCCGTGCACGCCGGCGCGGTGCCCGATGCCGAGACCGGCGCCCGCGCGGTCCCGATCTACCAGTCGACGAGCTTCGTCTTCGAGAACACCACCGACGCGGCCAGCCTGTTCGCGCTGCAGAAGTACGGGCTGATCTACAGCCGGATCGCGAACCCGACGGTGTCGGTGCTCGAGGAGCGGATGGCGTCGCTCGAGGGCGGGATCGGCGCGGTGGCCGCGGCGAGCGGGCAGGCCGCCCAGTTCCTGACGTTCGCCTGCCTCGCCGGCGCGGGGGACCACGTCGTCGCGGCGGCCGGGCTCTACGGCGGCACCGTCACCCAGCTCGACGTGACGATGCGCCGCTTCGGTGTCGACACGACGTTCGTCGCGGGCGGCGACCCCGCCGACTTCGCGAAGGCGATCACCGACCGGACGCGCTTCGTCTACGCCGAGGTGGTGTCCAACCCCGGCGGCGAGGTCGCCGACATCGCCGGGCTCGCCGACGTCGCGCACGCCGAGGGGTTGCCGCTCATCGTCGACGCGACCCTGGCCACCCCGTACCTGTGTCGGCCGCTCGAGCACGGCGCCGACATCGTGCTGCACTCGGCGACCAAGTTCCTCGGCGGCCACGGCACGACGCTGGGCGGCATCGTCGTCGAGTCCGGCCGGTTCGACTGGGGCAACGGGAAGTTCCCGTCGATGACGACGCCCGTCCCGTCGTACGGCGGGCTGGACTGGTGGGGCAACTTCAAGGAGTTCGGCTTCCTCACCAAGCTGCGCGCCGAGCAGCTGCGCGACGTCGGCGCGACGCTGTCGGCGCACTCGGCGTTCCTGCTGATCCAGGGCGTGGAGACGCTGCCGCAGCGGATGGACACCCACATCGCCAACGCGCGCGCCGTCGCCGAGTGGCTCGACGCCGACCCGCGGGTCTCGTGGGTGCGCTGGGCGGGGCTGCCCAGCCATCCCGACCACGCGCGCGCGCAGCGCTACCTGCCGCAGGGCCCGGGCGCGGTGTTCTCGTTCGGGGTCGCGGGCGGGCGTGCCGCGGGCCAGCGGTTCATCGAGTCGGTGCAGCTGTGCAGCCATCTCGCCAACATCGGCGACGCCCGGACGCTCGTGCTGCACCCCGCGTCGACGACCCACCAGCAGCTCTCGGCGGAGCAGCTGGTCGCCGCGGGCGTGGGGGAGGACCTCGTGCGGATCAGCGTCGGGATCGAGGACGCCGACGACATCCTCTGGGATCTCGACCAGGCGCTGGCCGCCGCCGTGAAGGAGAACTGATGGACCCGGTGAGCAGCACCGAGTGGCGCAACCCGATCGCGCCGGAACGGCGCCGGATCCTCGACCGCACGCGCACCGTGGCGATGGTGGGTGCGTCGCCGAACCCGGCGCGGGCCAGCAACTTCGTCGCGACGTACCTGCTGTCGAGCACCCGCTACGACGTCTACTTCGTGAACCCGTTCGCCACCGAGGTCCTCGGCAGGCCGGTCTACCCGACGCTCGCCGACCTGCCCGTCGTGCCCGATCTGGTCGACGTCTTCCGCAAGCCCGCCGACCTGCCGGGTGTCCTCGAGGAGACGCTCGCCCTCGGCGACGGGGTGTCGACGTGGTGGCTGCAGTTCGGGCTGTGGGACGCCGACCTCGCACGCAAGGCGGAGGCCGCCGGCCTCGCCGTCGTGATGGACCGGTGCCTCAAGGTCGAGCACGCCCGTTTCCACGGGGGGCTGCACCTGGCCGGTTTCGACACCGGGGTGATCTCGAGCAGGCGCCGCACCGCCTGAGCCGAGTGCGGGCAGGTCAGGCGACGCCGGCCGTCGTCGCCACCCGCACGACCCAGAACAGCAGCCCGGTGACGAGCAGCAGGACCCAGAACGGCCAGGCGTGCCGCCGGGCGACCACCCAGGTCAGGATGCCCGCGACCAGCACCGACGCGACGATCATGCCGCCGAGCGCCCAGCCGGCGGCCCCCGACGGCGGCGGTCCCGACACGAGCAGCACCAGCACGACGTTCACCACGCCCCACAGCGCCGCGGCGAGCATCGGACGGCCGAACCCGGTGCCGGCCGCCCGCTCGCCGACGGGCGGGGGCGGCAGCTCCTCCGCGGCCGGGTAGGGCGGGGCGCCGGGCATGGGCTGGTGCGGCACGAGCCGGTCGGGATCGACGGGGGTGTACCCGGGCGCGCCACCCTCCCAGCCGAACCGCGCCGCGGTCCCGTTCCGCTCGGCCGTGTCGTCCCGCTCGACCGTCCTGTCCGGAGCGGATCCGCCGTCCCCGTCGCGGGGGTCGGGCGGGGGCGTGGCGGGGCTGGAGTCGGCCATCGCCCGACGCTAGCCGAGCCGCCGCTCGGGGCGCCGATCCGACCGCCGACGGACGTCACTGCCTCTGGTGCGTCGCAGGTGATCCCCGTCGCGGCGCACACGCCCGCGGAGGGTCTAGCCTCCCGGGCGTGTCTACCCCTCCTGTCACCGTCACAGTCACCGGCGCCGCTGGCCAGATCGGTTACGCGCTGCTCTTCCGTATCGCGTCCGGGCAGCTCCTGGGGCCCGACACCCCGGTCAAGCTGAACCTGCTCGAGATCCCGCAGGCCGTGAAGGCCGCCGAGGGCACCGCGATGGAGCTCGCCGACGGCGCGTTCCCGCTGCTCGCCGGCGTCGACATCTTCGACGACGCCACCAAGGCCTTCGACGGCGCGAACGTCGCGCTGCTCGTCGGCGCCCGGCCCCGCACCAAGGGCATGGAGCGCGGCGACCTGCTCGAGGCCAACGGCGGCATCTTCGCGCCGCAGGGCAAGGCGATCAACGAGGGTGCGGCCGACGACATCAAGGTCCTCGTCGTCGGCAACCCGGCGAACACCAACGCGCTCATCGCGAAGTCGGCCGCCCCGGACGTCCCGGCGGAGCGCTTCACCGCGATGACCCGCCTCGACCACAACCGCGCGCTCTCGCAGCTGTCGGCGAAGCTGTCGGTCCCGGTCTCCGAGATCACGAAGATGACGATCTGGGGCAACCACTCCGCGACCCAGTACCCCGACCTCTACCACACGGAGGTCGGCGGCAAGATCGCCGCCGAGCAGGTCGAGGAGTCGTGGCTGCGCGACACGTTCATCCCGACCGTCGCCAAGCGCGGCGCCGCGATCATCGAGGCCCGTGGCGCGTCGTCGGCCGCGTCCGCGGCGTCGGCGGCGATCGACCACGTGTACACCTGGGTCAACGGCACCGCCGACGGTGACTGGACCTCGATGGCCGTCCCGTCCGACGGGTCCTACGGCGTGGCCGAGGGCATCATCTCGTCGTTCCCGGTCACGACGGCGAACGGTGCGTACGAGATCGTCCAGGGCCTGGAGATCAACGACTTCTCCCGCGAGCGGATCGACGCGAGCGTCGCCGAGCTCGTCGAGGAGCGCGACGCGGTGAAGGCCCTCGGCCTGCTCTGAGGCCGGTCCGCCGGCCGTACGTCAGCAACGGCACCTTCCCGCAACCCGGTTGCGGGAAGGTGCCGTTGCTGCATTCGGCGGAAGGGGGCGCACCCCCGTGATCAAGTAGGGGTGCGCCTGGGGATCACACCATCGTCGCGAAGTGCTCGATCTCGGAAGCTTTCTCCCAACGGCGGACCAACCGGAACCGCCCCCCACCTCGGGAGAAACCGATGCGAACCGCCAGCCTCCGCCGCAACATCGTCCGCCTCGCCACCGCCGGCGTGCTGTCCCTCGCGAGCCTCGGTGGGATCGCCGCCGTCGCCGCCCCCGCGGCCTCCGCCGCCCCCGCCGACTGCGCGTACAACCCGGGCGGACGGGGTGGCTACGGGTCCTACGTCGACGGCCTCGCCCTGAACCAGATGGACTGGGAGCAGGACCTCGCCAACGCCATCAACTCCTACCGGGCCTCGAAGGGCCTGCGCTCCCTGGCGTACTCGCGCACCCTGGCCCGGCCGGCGATGTGGGCGAGCCTGGACAGCTACAACCGGGGTTTCTCGCCGTCGAACCACGTCGACACCCGCGGCATGGGCATCGCCCAGCGCGTCCAGTTCTGCTCCGGCTACACCGGCTTCGTCGGTGAGATCAACTACTGGGGCACGGGCAGCCAGGCGTACACCGGCTGGCAGGCCGCGCTGACCTGGTGGAAGAACTCGCCCGGGCACAACGCGTGGCTGCTCAACGCCCAGGCCACGACGTTCTCGGTCCAGATGGCCTACGAGGGCGAGACCCGTACCCGCGCCCACTACACCGTGGTCTTCGGCGACCACTGACCCTGCACCGACACCGCAGGACGGCACCCTCCCGCACCAGGTGCGGGAGGGTGCCGGGCCGTGTGCGCCGGACGGCGGGCATCGGCGCCGCCTTGCCCGGGGGCGGAGGATGGTTAGGATTGCCATGTATTCACCGGGGTTCTCGTCCGAGCACGTGGAGGCCAGTCCGTGACCGCAGCCGCCGTCCGAAGCACTCTCGCCGACCTGCTCCACGAGCCGGACGACGGCCGCATCCGCGAGCTGCACGACGGCGAGATCCGGGTGCTGCCCGAGCCCGACGAGGACCAGATCTGGCACGTGCGGCTGCTCGACCTGATGCTCGGCGTCAGCGCCCCAGAGGGTGTGGAGATCCACCACAGCACGGGCGTGCACGTCGACGAGGCCAACTTCTTCGTGCCCGACCTCCTCGTCGTCCGCGCGGGCACGCCCTTCCACGACAACGGGTTCGACGCCGCAGGCGTCGTGCTGGTGGTCGAGGTGCTGGGCCCGCTCACCCATCACGCCGACCGCATCCTCAAGCCGTGGCGCTACGCCGAGGCCGGCATCCCGTACTTCTGGCGGATCGACCAGGGGCCGCGGCTCGTCGCGCTGCGTCTCGACGAGACCCTCGGCGACGGGCACTACATCTACGACACCGAGCTGGTGCCCTGCGAGAACGCGGAGGTCCCGCACCCGTGGGTGGCCCAGATCGACATGGCGGAGTTCGTGGACCCGCCGAGCCGCCGCTGAGCCGGGGGCTCAGAGCAGCGCGATCGCGAACGCCTCCGGTGGGACGATGATCTGGTCCTGCTCGGCGGCCGCGGGCTCGGACGCGAGGAGGATCCGGGACACCCGGGCGCCGAGCCCGAGGGTCACGTCGTCGTGCCCGAGGTTGACCACGACGCGGATCCGGCCGCGGTGCACGACCAGCGCGCGCGCCTCCTCGTGCACGTCGATCTCGACCTCGTCGAGCCACGGGTCCGACAGCTCCGGCCACTGCCGACGCAGCGCGATCAGCTCCCGGTGCAGCGCGAGCAGCGTCGCGTGCGGCTCCTGGCAGGACTCGTCCCAGTCGAGCTTGGAGTCGAGGAACGTCGACTCGGCGTTGGGGTCGGGCACCTCCGCCGCACCCCAGCCGTGCTCGGCGAACTCCGCCGTACGACCCTCCCGCACGGCGTCGCGCAGCGCGGCGTCGGGGAAGTGCGAGAAGAACTGCCACGGCGTGCGGGCGCCCCACTCCTCGCCCATGAACAGCATCGGCGTGAACGGCGAGGTGAACACCAGCGCCGCCCCGCACGCGAGCAGCCCGGGGGTGAGCGACTGGGTGAGCCGGTCGCCGGCCGCGCGGTTGCCGATCTGGTCGTGGTTCTGCAGGTAGGCGAGGAACCGGTGGCCCGGGATGCGCCGGGTGTCGACGGGTGCGCCGTGCGCCCGCCGCCGGAAGCTCGACCAGGTGCCCTCGTGCAGGAACGCCCGGCACAGCACGTGCCCCAGCCCGGTCAGCCCGGCCGCGGCGAAGTCGCCGTAGTAGCCCTGCGACTCGCCGGTGAGGACGGCGTGCAGGCTGTGGTGGATGTCGTCGGCCCACTGGGCGTGCAGGCCGTAGCCGCCGCCCTCACGGGCCGTGACCAGCCGCGGATCGTTGAGGTCGGACTCCGCGACCAGCGAGAGCGGCCGACCGAGGTGCGTCGAGAGCGACTCGACCTCGACGGCCAGCTGCTCGAGCAGATGCGTCGCGCGGGTGTCGCGCAGTGCGTGCACGGCGTCGATGCGCAGCCCGTCGACGTGGAAGTCGCGCAGCCACATCAGCGCGTTGTCGATCGCGAAGCGCCGCACCTCGTCGGACCACGGGCCGTCGAGGTTCAGTGACGGGCCCCAGATGTTGCTCCCCGCGAAGTACGGCCCGAACCGGTCGAGATAGGCGCCCGACGGGCCGAGGTGGTTGTAGACGACGTCGAGCACGACGCCGAGGCCGCGGGCGTGGGCGGCGTCGACGAACCGCTTGAACCCGTCGGGGCCGCCGTAGTTCTCGGTGACGGCGTACCAGCCGACGCCGTCGTAGCCCCAGTTCCACGGTCCGTCGACGGCGTTGACCGGAAGCACCTCGACGAGGTCGACGCCCAGCTCGGCCAGGTGGTCGAGGCGCTCGATCGCGGAGTCGAACGTCCCCTCGGGGGTGAACGTCCCGATGTGGCACTCGTAGAGCACCGACCCGGGCAGCTGCCGGCCGGTCCAGGACCCGTCGGTCCACAGGAACCGGTCGTGGTCGTAGCGCCGGGACGCGGCGTGCACCCCACCGGGCTGCCAGTAGGAGCGCGGATCGGGCAGCGGGGTCTCGTCGTCGCCGACGAGGAACGCGTACGCGGTCCCGTGGCCGGCACCCTCGACCTCGACGTGCCACCAGCCGCCGGGGCTGGGGTACATCGGGTGCGGCTCGCCGTCGACGACGACGCGCATCTGCTCCTGCTCGGGCGCCCAGACCCGGTACTCGGCCACGTGCGTCGGTTCCTTCCGGTGCTGTCTGCGGTCGGGGATACGGGTCAGGCGGGCCGGACGAGCAGCGCGACGGGGTAGCGCAGCAGCAGGTCGCCCAGCCGCGGCGCGGCGCCGTCGACGGGGGTGTCGGTGAGGATGTCGTGCCAGTCGTCGGCGCCGTCGGGCAACGGCAGGACGGTGTCGCCCCAGCCCCCGCGGGCCGCCAGCCCCACCGGGAGCCGGGTGGCGACGGCGACCATCCCCGAGGCCTGCGCGCCCGGCCCGAGCAGCGAGGCCGTGCCACGCGCGAACGCGACGGCGTGCTCGGCCGCCGGTCCCGAGGCCGGCAGCGCCCGGTACCCGGCGAAGAGCTCGGGCCGGTACCGGCGCAACCGCGCCGCGGTGGCGGTCACCAGCAGCTTCGCGGCGCCGTCCGGGCCGATCTCGGGCAGCTCGCCCTCGTCGAGACGGCCGAGCGTCGCACGGCGGGCGGCGAAGTCCACGGGACGGCGGTTGTCGGGGTCGACGAGGGAGTACTCGAAGAACTCGGTGCCCTGGTAGATGTCGGGAACGCCCGGCCCGGCCAGCTGCAGCAGCTTCTGGCCCAGTGAGTTCGACCGGCCAGGGCCCTCGATCCGGGCGACGAACGCCTCGATCTCGGCGACCAGGTCGGGATCGGAGAGCACCTCGCCCGCCCACGCGGCGACGGCCTCGTCGACCTCGGCCACGGCCTCGACGTGGCTGGTGACGAGCTTGGCCTCCTTCGACGCCTTCGTCAGGTAGGCCGCCATCCGGTCGGCCGGGATCGGCCACGCGCCGACGAGGCACTGCCAGGCCAGCAGGTCCAGCGACCGGTCGGGCAGCGGGCGGCGCGCCGACCAGCGCCGGACCACGTCGATCCACTCGGCGGGCATCTCCGAGAGCACCGCGAGCCGGGCGCGCACGTCCTCGGAGCGCTTGGTGTCGTGTGTCGAGAGGGTCGTCATCGTCGCGGGGCTGCTGGCCTCGCGGGCCGCGGCGGCGGCGTGGAACTCGGCGGGGGAGACCCCGAACCGGTCGGGGGCGCCGCCCACCTCGTTGAGCGCGACGAACCGGTTCCACCGGTAGAACGCGGTGTCCTCGACGCCCTTGGCCATGATCATGCCCGAGGTCTGCTGCACGCGGGTGGTGAGCTCGCCGTGCGGGTCGGCGAGCATCGTGGCGTGCAGCGCCAGCAGCACCGGCGCGAGGTCGGGACGGTGGGTGCGCGCGACGGTCAGCGCCGTGTCGAGCGCCTCGCGGCCCTCGGGCAGGTAGCTGCGGTAGACGGGGAAGCCGCACAGCAGTTCGGCGACCGCGTCGCCCAGCGCGTCCTCGGGCGCACCGTCGAGCGCGGCGGCGACGGCCGGCACCGCGGCGGCGACCCCCGCGATGCGGCGTACCTCCGCGGCCAGGATCGTCGACGCGACCTCACGCCGGGCCCGGTGCTCGCCGCTGTGCGCCGACTCCTTCGACCCGACGTGCTCGGCCGTGAACTGGGTGAGCAGACCCGCACCCGCGGGATCGACGAACACCCCGCCGATGTGACGCAGCGCCTCGTAGCCGGTGGTGCCGTCGACGGGCCAGGACGCGGGCAGCTCCTCGCCGACCCCGAGGATCTTCTCGACGAGCAGCCACCGGTCGGGCCCGATCGCGGCGCGCAGCCGCTGCAGGTACTCGCCGGGGTGCGACAGCCCGTCGGGGTGGTCGACCCGGATGCCGTCGACCTCGCCGGCAGCCACCCAGCGCAGCACCTCGGCGTGCGTCGCCTCGAACACGTCCGGGTCCTCGACGCGGACGGCGGCCAGCGTCGACACGTCGAAGAAGCGGCGGTAGGTCAGCTCGGCGGCGCCGCGCTTCCAGGAGACGAGCCGGTAGTGCTGGCGCTCGTGCACCTCCCGCGCCGTGCCGTCGGCGGTACCGGGCGCGACGGGGAAGGCGTGCTCGTAGTAGCGCAGCTCGGTGCGGTCCGGCGACACGACCAGCGCGTCGAGCGCCTCGTTCTCGTCCTCGCCGAGCACGGGCAGCAGGACGGGGCCGGCGTCCCAGTCGACGTCGAACTTCGCCGCGTGCCGGGAGCTGCGGCCGTGGGTCAGCACGTCCCACCACCACGGGTTGGCCAGCGGCACGTCGACGCCCACGTGGTTGGGCACGATGTCGAGCAGCAGGCCGAGCCCGCGCTCGCGCAGCGCCGCGACCAGGTCCTTGCGGCCCAGCTCGCCTCCGCGCTCCGCGGAGACCCGGGTCGGGTCGACGACGTCGTAGCCGTGGTTCGAGCCGGCGCCCGACTCCAGCAGCGGCGACGCGTAGAGCGCGCCGACGCCGAGCGCGTCGAGGTAGTCGAGCAGCGCGACCCCGTGCGCGAACGTCTGCTGCGCGGAGAACTGCAGCCGGTAGGTCGACGACGGGACGTGGCGGGCGGGGCGGCCGGACACGGGCGACTCGGACACGGGCGACTCGGACACGGGCGACTCGGACACGGGCGACTCGGAGGAGGAGGTCATCGGGTGGCCGCCTCGACCCGCTGCAGCACCAGCACCGACCGGGCCGGGACGACCTGCGCGGCGCCGGACGCGACGGTGTCCGGCTGGGCGGCCACGGTGCCGGGCGCCGTCGCGAGCGACGTGACCTCCCCGGTGGCCGAGTCGACCACGACGGCCCACCGGGTCCCGAACTCGGCGGGCGGCAGCGTCGCCTCGATGTCCTCCCAGTGCGCGTTGAGCATGATCAGGAACGAGTCGTCGGTGACACGCTCGCCGCGGTGGTCGGCCTCGGTGATGCCGTCGCCGTTGAGGAACACGACGACGCACTTGCCGAAGCCGGAGTCCCAGTCGTGCTCGGTCATCTCCTCACCCGACGGCGCGAACCACGCGATGTCGGGCAGCGCGGTGCGCACGTCGGGTGTGCCCCGCGAGCGCCGGGGGCGGATCGGCCTGCCGGCGAAGAACCGCCGCCTGCGGAACACCGGGTGCGCGTGCCGAAGCGCGGCCACCCCACCGGTGAAGCCGACCAGTGCGGCGTTCTTGCCCGCGAGCGACCAGTCCATCCAGGCCGTCTCGTTGTCCTGGCAGTAGACGTTGTTGTTGCCGCCCTGGGTCCGCCCGAGCTCGTCGCCGTGCAGCAGCATCGGCACGCCCTGGGACAGCAGGAGCGTCGTGATGAAGTTGCGCTGCTGGCGGGCCCGCAGCGCCAGCACGTCCTCGTCGTCGGTCGGGCCCTCGACGCCGCAGTTCCACGACCGGTTGTGGCTCTCGCCGTCGTTGCCGTCCTCGCCGTTGGCCTCGTTGTGCTTGTCGTTGTAGGAGACCAGGTCGGCGAGGGTGAAACCGTCGTGCGCGGTGACGAAGTTGATCGACGCGTAGGGCCGGCGGCCGTCGGCCTGGTAGAGGTCGGAGCTGCCCGTCATGCGGGAGGCGAACTCGCCGAGGGTGCCCGGCTCGCCGCGCCAGAAGTCGCGGACGGTGTCGCGGTACTTGCCGTTCCACTCCGTCCACAGCGGCGGGAAGTTGCCGACCTGGTAGCCGCCCGGGCCGACGTCCCACGGCTCGGCGATGAGCTTGACCTGCGAGATCACCGGGTCCTGCTGGACGAGATCGAAGAACACGCTCAGCCGGTCGACGTCGTAGAACTCGCGCGCCAGCGTCGAGGCCAGGTCGAACCGGAAGCCGTCGACGTGCATCTCGGTCACCCAGTACCGCAGTGAGTCCATGATCAGCTGCAGGGTGTGCGGGTTGCGGACGTTGAGCGAGTTCCCGGTGCCCGTGTAGTCCATGTAGTACCGCTGGTCGTCCTCGACGAGGCGGTAGTAGGCGTGGTTGTCGATACCCCGCATGGACAGCGTGGGGCCCATGTCCGAGCCTTCGGCCGTGTGGTTGTAGACCACGTCGAGGATGACCTCGATGCCCGCCTCGTGCAGGTCGCGCACCATCGCCTTGAACTCCTGCACCTGGTTGCCGGCGCGGCCCGAGGCCATCGCGTAGGCGTGGTGCGGGGCCAGGAAGGCGATCGTGTTGTAGCCCCAGTAGTTGGCCAGACCGCGCTGCTCGAGATGGTGGTCGGTGATGAACTCGTGCACGGGCATGAGCTCGACCGCCGTGATCCCCAGCAGCTGCAGGTGCTCGATCATCGCCGGGTGCGCGAGACCGGCGTAGGTGCCGCGCAGCTCCTCGGGGACGTCGGGGTGGTTGATCGTCAGCCCGCGGACGTGCGCCTCGTAGACGATCGTCTCGTGGTAGGGCACCCGCGGCGGCCGGTCCGAACCCCAGTCGAAGTACGGGTTCACGACGACGGACTTGGGCACGAAGGGCGCCGAGTCGCTGTCGTTGCGCTCGTCGGGCTCGCCGAACCGGTAGCCGAACACGGCCTCGTCCCAGCGCACCGGCCCGTCGACGGCCTTGGCGTACGGGTCGATCAGCAGCTTGTTGGGGTTGCAGCGCAGGCCGCGAGCCGGGTCGTACGGGCCGTGGATCCGGTATCCGTAGTGCTGGCCGGGCTCGATCCCCGGCAGGTAGCAGTGCCAGACGAACCCGTCGACCTCCGTGAGGCGGACGCGGGTCTCCTCGCCGTCGTGGTCGAACAGGCACAGCTCGACGCGCTCGGCGACCTCCGAGAAGATCGCGAAGTTCGTCCCGGCGCCGTCGTAGCTGGCGCCCAACGGATAGGCGCTACCGGGCCACGGCCGCATGAGTTCCTCGTTCCCCGGCCGCGGCCGGACTGTCGGTTCGGACTGACAAGTGCCCCGAAACCCGGCGTCCCATGCCGCTCGCGGGGTGTGACCGGCGCGACGGCCGGGCGGCGGGGCGTGCTCGGGGTGTCCGCGGACACGCTACCGGTGTCGACCGACACCGCGCCGCGCCTGCGGCACCCGAGCCGGTGTCCGCCGAGGCGCGCAACCGAGCGAGGCGCGCAACCGAGCGGGCCGCAGCGGCAGTGCTCGCCGCGGTCCGCGCCGGCGGCGCTCGCCCGGGGCCGCGCCGCGGCGGCGGACGGGCCGGTGCCGGCCGTCCGGCGCGGACGCGGGCCGGGACGCTCAGCCCGCGAGCCGGGCGGGGAAGCCACCGGTGGCGATCGGGCCCCAGCGGACCGGCGTGACGCGGATCAGCGCCTTGCCCTGGGAGACCATCGCGGCGCGGTACTCGTCCCAGTCGGAGTGCTCGCCCGCGACCGCCCGGAAGTAGTCGACCAGCGGTTCGACGGCCTCGGGCAGCGTCACCAGCTCGGCGTCCCCGTCGATCTGCACCCACGGGCCGTTGAACTCGTCGGACTGGACCATGACCGAGGCCCTGCCGGTCCGGGCGACGTTGACCGACTTCGCGCGCTCGGGGTAGGTCGCGACGACGAGCCGGCCCTGGGCATCGACCCCGCCGGTCACCGGCGAGAGCTGCGGGGACCCGTCGACACGCGTCGTGAGCAGGACGAACCGGTGCCGTGGCCGGACGAAGTCGAGCAGGCCGTCGAGGTCGACCCTCGTGTTCGTGGCGATGGTGCGCGGCATGGGCCGAGCCTAGGCCGCGCCATCGGTCCGCGCCGCGCCGACGGGTAGGGTCCGCGGTGATGAGCACCCTGTTCACGAAGATCATCGACGGTGAGCTGCCCGCCCGGTTCGTCTGGTCCGACGACACGTGCGTCGGTTTCCTCTCGATCAACCCGCTCGGGCCCGGGCACACGCTGGTCGTGCCGCGCGCCGAGGTCGACCACTGGGTCGACGCCGACCCCGCGCTCGTCGCGCACCTCACCCAGGTCTCCCACACGATCGCGCAGGCGGTGCAGTCGGTGTGGGCGCCGCCGCGCGTCGGACTGGTCGTCGCCGGGTTCGAGGTCCCGCACCTGCACGTGCACGTCTTCCCCGCGTGGGACATGGCCGCGTTCGACTTCGCGAACGCCGCCAAGACGGTCGACGACACCGAGCAGGACGCGCACGCCGGATCCCTGCGCGCCGCGCTGCGCGACGCCGGTCACGGCGCCCACGTGCGCGACGCCTGACGTGCAGCTCGTCCTCGTCCGCCACGCGCTGCCGACCAGGATCCAGCCCGGCACGGTGAACGTCGCGGGAGCCGCCGACCCCGCCCTCACCGAGCTCGGCCACCGGCAGGCCGCCACCCTCGTCACGGCGCTCGCCGGCGAGCCCGTCGAGGGCGTCTACAGCAGCACGATGACCCGGGCCGTGCAGACGCTCGCGCCGCTGGCCGCCGCACTGGGCCTCGAGCCCGTGCGCCGCGCCGACCTCGCCGAGTACGACGTCGACGACCCGCACTACGTGCCGGTCCACGAGATGGCGCGGCTCGACCCGGCGACGTGGGAGCGGCTGCGCGCCGGGCTGCTGCCCGCGCACGTCGACGTCCCCGCGTTCCGCGCCCGCGTCGTCGCGGCGATCGAGGTGGTCGCGGAGGCCCATCAGGGCGTCTCGACCGCCGTCGTCGTCGCCCACGCCGGCGTGATCAACATCTATCTCGCGCATCTGCTCGGCGTCGAACGGGAGCTGCCGTTCCCGCTGGACTACACCGGGATCACCAGGGTCCTGTGCGGGCGCGACGGCCGCCGGACGGTGCGCAGCGTCAACGAGATCGGACACGTCGCACCACTGCTGGCCGAGGTCGCCGCCGTGCGTGGTTGACGGCCGCGCGGTCGGGTGACGTCCCGCACGACGGTGTCACAGGGTCGTGACCAGCCGCGTTCAGGTCAATACGCTCGGTGCCCGACGATCTCCGGTCGCCATGGCGGCGCCGGACCCGGGGGGAGAGTGCCGTCGCGATGACCGGTCGGCTCGGGGCTGACGGCGGGGACGCCCGCCGGCCACTCGACGCCGCGGCACTCCCGCAGGCCGGCGACGATCCCGAGGCCGCCCCCTCGGGAAGACACGCTCGCTCCGTCTTCGCGGTACGTGAGTTCCGCAGCCTGTGGGGCGCCGAGCTCGTCTCCGCCGTCGGCGACCAGCTCGCGCGGCTCGCGCTCGCCGTCCTCGTCTACGCGCAGACCTCGTCGGCGGGACTGTCCGCCCTGGTCTACGCCCTGACCTTCCTGCCCGCGATGCTCGGCGGCATCCTTCTGGCCGGCCTCGCCGACCGCTACCGCAGGCGCGAGCTCATGGTGCTGGTCGACCTCCTGCGCGCCGGGCTGGTCGTCCTCATGGCGGTGCCGTGGCTGCCGTTGGGCGCGCTCTGCGGGGTGCTGGTCGTCGTCGTGCTGCTGTCGTCGGTGCACAGCGCGGCCCAGGCCGCCCTGCTGCCGCTCGTGCTTCCCGGCGAACGGTACGAACGGGGCCTCGCGGTCCGCCAGATCACCGCGCAGGCGGTCCAGCTCGCGGCCTTCGCGGGTGGTGGTGCGCTGCTCGTCGCGGTGCCCCCGCGCACGGCGCTGCTGCTCAACGCCGCGAGCTTCCTGATCTCGGGGGTCGTACTGCGACTGGGCGTCGCGTCGCGGCCCGCTCCGGTCCCGCCCGCCGACGACGGCACCGGACCCCGCTCCGTGGTGCACGACGGCATCACCGCGATCCGCGAGATCCTCGCCGATCCCGCGCGGCGCACGCTGCTGGGCCTGGTGCTGCTGGTCAGCGTCTACGTCGTCCCGGAGGCGATCGCCGCGCCGTACGCGTCGGCGCTGGGCAACAGCCCCTTCGGCACCGGCCTGCTCATGGCCGCCGACCCCGCGGGCAGCGTGATCGGGGCCTTCGCGTTCCAACGGCTGGTCCCGGCGCGGCTGCGCTCCCGGCTGATCGGGGTGCTCGCCGTGCTCGCCGGCTTCCCGCTGATCGCCTGCGTCTCCCAACCGGGGCTGTGGGCGTCGGTCGTCCTGTGGGTCGTCTCCGGCGCCCTGTCCACCGCGTTCATGGTCCAGGCGCAGGCGCTGTTCGTGCGGGCCACCCCCGACGCCCGGCGCGGCAGCGTCGTCGGCGTCGCGGCGTCGTGCCTGCTCGCGGCCCAGGGGGTGACGGTGTTCCTCGGCGGTGTGCTCGCCGACCACACCGGGCCCGCGATGACGGTCGCGATCGCGGGTGCCGTCGGGACCGTTCTCGCGGTGGGTGGGGCCGTCGCGTGGCGGTCGGCCCGGGCGGGGGGCTGACGGGGCGTCCGGTGGTCGTGCCCGCCGGGGGAGCGGGCCGGTCCGGCGTCCGGTCGTCCGGAGGTTCGGTCTCCGGTCCGGTCGGGCCGTCGGGACGGGCCCTCACGGACGCCGTCGGGGGAAGGGTCGGGATCGGCACGTCACCAGCTCTTGTTCCGCACGGTCACTCCTCGGTTCGGGGCGCGGTGGTTCGGGGCGGGGTCGGGGTCGGTCGTCCGGAGCGGACT
>Ga0182736_1001674_pt1 | contig 20069 bp, 15 predicted proteins | sample eDN5th30CKraftBY_FD_128882 | JGI IMG/M metagenome (GOLD analysis project Ga0182736, IMG submission 128882) | Enriched backyard soil microbial communities from Emeryville, California, USA - eDNA 5th pass 30_C Kraft BY (version 2) (version 2) | ecosystem: Environmental > Terrestrial > Soil >... | reverse complement strand
CCGGAGTCGGTGATCCAGACGTTGCCGTGCTGGTCGTAGGCGGTGCAGTTGGGCAGCGGGATGTCGCCGGGCCCGACCTGAGTGACGGTGCCGTCGGCCTCGACGCGCACGACGCGGTGCTCGTCCATCGCACACACCAGCACCCCGCCGCCGATCGCCGGCGTGATGCCCAGCAGCCGTCCCGACAGCTTCACCAGCGGCACGACGAACAGGTCGCCGGTGATCCGGTAGACCTCACCGGCCGCGCCACCTGCCCAGACGGCGCCGTCGACGTCGACAGCGACCCCTTCGGGGAAGTTCAGCTGCGACGGGCAGAGGATCGACAGTGACCCTTCGAGCAACATCGGATCTCCGGTGTCAGGCGGGGACGTGGACCTGGGCGGCAGGCGCGTCGGCGGGGTCGCGGAACTCCTCGAACAGCTCGGCGAACAGCTCGACGGACCGGCGGATCTTCGCCTCGGGCATCCCGGGCAGGCCGAACTGGCCGAAGATGTAGTTCACGCCCGAGTCGCGCAGTTGCCGCAGCCTCTCGCGCACCGTCTCCAGCGAGCCGATCAGCGGCGGGGTACCGGCACGGTTCGGGTCGAGGGCGTTCTTCTCGTGCTCCTTGACGCGGTTGGCCCAGCGCTCGTAGCCGGGCGGCAGCTCGCCCGACGGGCTGATCGGCGACCCGAACTTCTGCAGCAGCTTGAGGTCCCAGAACTCGTCGACGGCCGCGATGTCGGCGGCGGCCTGCTCGTCGGACTCGGCGACGTAGACGCCCTTCGCACACGGGATGTCGACGCCCGTCGGGTCGTTGCCGTGCTCGACCATCTTGGTGCGCCAGTACTCGATGACCTGCGGCGCGAGGCCCAGCACGTCGGTCGGGCCGCCCACCATGACCGGCACACCCCGGCTCGCGGCGAACTCGATGCTCTCCGGGGTGATCGACACGGCCTGGTACAGCGGCATCGGCTTCTGGACGGGCTTCGGAAAGACCTCGATCGCGTCCTCGGCGCGGAAGGTGTTGTACGGGCTCTCGTGCACGAGGATCTCGTCGCGCCAGCACTTGAGGACCACGTCGAGGTTGTCGCGGAAACGGGCCCGGGCCTCGTCGATCGGGATGTTCAGGCCGTTGAACTCGCGACGCTGGTAACCGACGCCGACGCCGAGGTCGAGCCGGCCGTCGCTGAGGATGTCGACCATGGCCGCCTGTTCGGCGAGCCGCACCGGGTTGTGGAACGGCAGGACGACGACCCCGGTGCCGATGCGGACCTTCTCGGTGACCGACGCGATCGCGGCGGCCTGGACGAGGCAGTCGGCGAGGATGCCGTGCCGGGAGAAGTGGTGCTCGCCCAGCCAGACCGAGTCGTAGCCGAGCCGGTCGGCGAGAACTGCCTGCTCCCTGATGTTGCGGAACACCTCTTCCTGGCTCTGCGACTCGTGCCACATGCCGATGTTGAAGAGTCCGAACTTCACGCCGTTTCCCCCTCGGGACGAGCCGCTGCGAGGCCCGTCCGCCGGGCCCGTCGTGGATGCACCGGGTGGCTGCCGCGCCTGGCTCCGCAGACGGCCGACCGCACCCCGCGCGCCTGTTCAGCTCCGTCGGTCGTGCGCTCACTCGGTGTGCGACGTAGGTTGCGGCACCGGTCACCCGCATGTCAATAGGCTGTATTTACCAAACCATGACCCTGGTCACGAGAGTCAATGTTCAGATAGCCTGAACACTCAGCGTGCTCCACGACGAGGTGATGACGTGCTCGCAGACAAGGTCGCGGTGGTGACCGGCGCCGCCGCCGGCATCGGCGCGGAGGTGGCCGTGCGCTACGCGGCGGCAGGCGCACGCGTCGCCCTCGTCGACCGCGACGCCGCGGGGCTCGAGGCCGTCGCCGCCCGGATCGACGAGGCCGGCGGGGAGACCGTCCGGGTCCCGCTCGACCTCTCCGACGCCGCAGCGACGATCGAGGCCGTCACCGGGATCGAGAACCGCATGGGCCGCATCGACGTGCTGGCCAACGTCGCGGGCATCACCGGCCGCACCGACTTCGACGCGATCACCCTCGACTCGCTCGACGCCATGTACGCGGTCAACCTGCGCTCCACGTTCGTGCTGATCCAGCACGTCGCGCGCGGCATGCGTGAACGACGCTACGGCAAGATCGTCAACACCGCGTCGATCTCGGCCGTGCGCGGGCAGGGCTCCAACGCGCACTACAGCGCGATGAAGGCGGGCGTCCTCGGGCTGACGAGGTCGGCGGCCAAGGCGTTGGGCCCCTTCCAGATCACCGTCAACGCCGTCTGCCCCGTCGCCGTCACCGCCCTCACCCGCGACTACCCCGACCTGCAGGCGGGCCGCGCACTCCCGCCGCGCTCGCTCAACCGGGCGGGCGAGCCTGCCGACGTCGCACCCACCTACCTGTTCCTCGCGTCCCCGCACTCCGACTACGTGACCGGGGTGACCGTGCACTGCGACGGGGGCTTCCACCTCGGTCAGCCGGCCTGACCCGACGCGATGACACCACCGGACGAGCCGGACGCGGCGACCCGAACGATCGACTACGGTCGCACGGTGCACGCGACACCCGAGTCGCCGGACGCCGCCGGCCGGGCGACCGCAGGCGGCACCGCCGCCAGGTCCGCGACCACACCCGCCGACGCCGGGGCGCTCGTCCGGCGGGCGCGCCTGGAGGCCGGGATGTCGCTGCGCGAGCTGGCCCGGCGCATCGACGTCAGTCCCGGGACGGTCAGCGCCGTCGAGAACGGCAAGACCCAGCTCACCTACACCCGGCTCCAGCAGATCGCGGCCGCGCTCGGCCGCACCGCACCGGAACTCCTGCTCGACGTCAGCCTCCCCGCCGGACCCGGCCCGGCGGACGGTCCGCCCGAGCCCACCAACCTGCACGAGCTGCGGCGCATCTACTCCCAGCTCGGCACCCGCTCCGACGGAGCCGTCGACTGGCGGCGTTACGAGCCCATCCCGATCGGTCCCGTGCTGCTGGCCGGGCTGGCCGTGTTCGTCGAGACCGGCTACCACGGCGCGACCGTCCGCACGATCGCCGACGCGGCGGGCATGAGCGTCTCCGGCATCTACCACTACTGCACGAGCAAGCACGACATCCTGGTCCGGCTGCTCGACGAGGCGATGACCGACCTCGCGTGGCGCACCCGGGCCGCGGCCGAGGAGGGGACGACGGCGGCCGAGCGGGTGGCACTGCTCGTCGAGTGCACGGCGCAGTACCACGCACAGCGCTGGGCGTTCGCGCTGATCCTCGCCGCCGAGATGCGCTCGCTCGAACCCGCGGACGACGCCCGCATCCGCGGGCTGCGCGACGCCGAACGCAAGCGCCTCGAGGCGTGCATCGAGGCCGGTGTCGCCGAGGGCGCGTTCACCACGGCCTCCCCCGAGCTGTCGGCGCGCGCGATCACGTCGATGTGCACGTCGTTGCCGGAGTGGTACCGGCCCGGCGGGCCGATCACCCCCGCGGAGATCGGGCGTCGCTACGCGCGGATGGCGCTGGACATGCTCCGGACGACCGACGCCGACGCGCTCCTGGCCCGGCTGCACTCCGCGGGCTGAGCCCGAGGAGCCCGCGGGTCCGGACCGCTCAGCCGGCCGGGGACCAGCCCAGCGCCGGACCGAGCTTGGTCGCCATGTCGGTGAGGATCTGGACGTAGTCCTCGGGCTCGAAGCTGAACGGCAGGGCGAACACGACCTCGTCGACGAGCTGGAAGGCCGCGTGCGCCTGCAGCTGCTCGGCGATCCACTCCGACGGGCCGACGACGTCCCGGGCGAACAGCATTCCCGCCGGCCCCTGCGGGCGCGCCGTGCGCGGGGTCCGCGCCGCGGCGTACGCCTCGTACTTCGCGCGCTGCTCGGACGTCGCCGAGTCGGTCGGGACGACGACGAGCCCCTGCGACACCCGCGCGGCCTCGCCGTCGGGATGCGCCTGGCGGAACGCCTCGATCTGGCTCCGCTGGATGGCCGCGAACCCCGCCGCCTCGTTGCCCTCCGCACGGACGACGCTGCTGGTCAACAGGTTCATCCGCAGCTCGCCGGCCCTGCGTGCAGAGCCGAGGCTCGCCGCGCCGTACCACATCCGCGACCGCAGCCCGGGCGAGTGCGGCTCGACCCGCTCGGAGTAGACCTCGAACCCCTCGGTGCCGGAGAACGTGCTCGCGCGCTCGCCCGCGACGAGCCGGAGCAGCCGGACGAGACGCGCGTCGCCGAAGTCCTCGTCGACCCCCGGGTACAGCGCCTCGCGGACCGCGTCGAGGTTGCGCGGCGGGCCGACGCTCACCCCCGGGTTCAGCCGACCGCCCGAGAGCAGGTCGACCGTCGCCAGGTCCTCCGCGAGCCGCAGCGGGTTCTCCCAGCCCAGCGGCGTCACGGCGGTCCCGAACTCGATCCGCCGCGTGCGCTGTGACGCCGCCGCGAGGACGGCGACGGGCGAGGAGATCCCGTACTGCAGATGACGGTGCCGGAGCCAGGCGCTGTCGAACCCGAGCTGCTCGCCCAGCTCGATCGTCCGCAGCGTGTTCTCGTGTCCCGGCCCCGGGTCCGCACCGTCGAAGAGGCCGATGGTGAGGAAGCCGAGCCTCGCCAGCGGCCATCGTGACTCAGTCGTCGCCCTTTCCTTCCTGCAGGCCGGCCGAGATCAGATCCATGACCGACGAGTCCGCGAGCGTCGTCACGTCGCCGACCTCCCGGTTCTCCGCCACGTCACGCAGCAGCCTACGCATGATCTTGCCGGACCGGGTCTTGGGCAGCTCCTCGACGACCATGATCTGGCGCGGCTTGGCGATCGGCCCGATCTCCTTGGACACGTGGTCGCGCAGCGCCTTGATGGCGTCGGCGCCCTTCGCCTCGTCCTGGGCGACCCCGCCGCGCAGGATGACGAACGCGACGATGCCCTGGCCCGTCGTCGGGTCCGACGCGCCGACGACCGCCGCCTCCGCCACCGTCGGGTGGGAGACCAGCGCGGACTCGACCTCCGTCGTCGAGATGCGGTGCCCGGAGACGTTCATGACGTCGTCGACGCGGCCGAGCAGCCAGATCGCGCCGTCGTCGTCGTACTTCGCGCCGTCGCCCGCGAAGTAGTAGCCCTGCTTCGCGAACCGCGACCAGTAGGTCTCGCGGTAGCGCTCCTCGTCGCCCCAGATGCCGCGCAGCATCGCCGGCCACGGCTTGTCGAGCACCAGGTACCCACCGCCGCCGGGCCCGACCGGCTCGGCCTCCTCGGTGACGACCTCGGCGCTGATGCCCGGCAGCGGGCGCATCGCCGAGCCCGGCTTCGCCGCGGTGACGCCCGGGAGCGGCGAGATCATGATCGCCCCGGTCTCGGTCTGCCACCAGGTGTCGACGATCGGGCAGTTGTTGCGGCCCACGTTCTCCCGGTACCAGATCCAGGCCTCGGGGTTGATCGGCTCGCCGACGCTGCCCAGCACCCTGAGCGAGGAGAGGTCGTACTTCTCCGGGATCTCCTTGCCCCACTTCATGAACGTGCGGATCAACGTGGGCGCGGTGTAGTAGATCGTGACGCCGTACTTCTGCACGATCTCCCAGTGCCGGCCCTCGTGCGGGGTGTTCGGCGTGCCCTCGTACATCACCGACGTCGCCCGGTTGGCCAGCGGCCCGTAGACGATGTAGCTGTGCCCGGTCACCCAGCCGATGTCGGCCGTGCACCAGTACACGCTCTCGCCCGGCTTGTGGTCGAACACGACGTGGTGGGTGTAGGCCGCCTGGGTGAGGTAGCCGCCCGAGGTGTGCAGGATGCCCTTCGGCTTCCCCGTCGTCCCCGACGTGTAGAGGATGTAGAGCGGGTGCTCGGAGTCATACGACTCGTACTCGTGGGTGTCGGGCTGCCGGTCGACGATGTCGTGCCACCACACGTCGCGGCCCTCGGTCCACGGCACGTCGGTCTCGGTCCGCTTCACGACGAGCACGTGCTCGATCGTCGGGGTGTCGGCGACCGCCTGGTCGGTGTTCTCCTTCATCGGCGCCGGCTTGCCGCGGCGGTACTGGCCGTCGGAGGTGATGAGCAGCTTCGCCTCGGCGTCCTCGATGCGCGAGCGCAGCGCGCTCGGCGAGAACCCGCCGAAGACGACGCTGTGCAGCGCGCCCAGCCGCGCGCAGGCCAGCATCGCGAACGCGGCCTCGGGGATCATCGGCAGCTGGATCGCGACCCGGTCGCCCTTGCCCACGCCCAGCTCGGTGAGCGCGTTGGCCGTCCTGCAGACCTCGCGCTGCAGGTCCGCGTAGGTGATCGTGCGGGTGTCGCCCGGCTCGCCCTCCCAATGGAACGCGACCTGGTCGCCGTGACCGTCCTCGACGTGCCGGTCGACGCAGTTGTAGGCGACGTTGAGCTGTCCGCCGACGAACCACTTCGCGAACGGGGCGTCCCACTCCAGGACGGAGTCCCACTTCTTCGACCACGTCAGCCGGTCGGCCTGCTCCGCCCAGAAGGCCTCGCGGTCCGCGTCGGCCCGGTCGTACCACTCCGCCGTCGCATTCGCCTGGGCGGCGAACTCCTCGCTCGGCGGGAAGGTGCGGTCCTCGTGGGAAAGGTTGCTCAACGTGGCGCCGGACTCGGCCATTTCCTCAGGTCCTCCTCGTGGCTCCGGGCGTCGCTCCGGGCGCAGCGGGCCGCGGACGACGTCACCGTCATCGGGCCGAACGGTAGTGCGCGCGGGCGCGCGACGCACCGTCGGTTACGACAGGGGCGCACTGCCCGTCGGGACAGGGACCACACCGCGTGACCCGTTCGGCCCGGGCCGGGTGACAGCATGTGCCGGTGGCACCGTCCCCGACCGCCGACCCGCTGGCCCCCCTCGTCACCCTGCCGGGTGTCTCCGACGCCGTCGGCCGGGTCCGCGACGCCGTCGTCGCCGTGCACAACCATCCTGCCAACCGGCGGGGTTTCCCCGCGAACGCCGCCGAGGGCGCGCTGCGCGGGGCGCGGGCGTCGGCGGCGATCGACGGGGCCCCGCTGACGCCGACGACCTCCGACCTGGTATCCGACCCGTTGCTCGCCGGGGCCGTTCGGGTGGCCGACGAGCACGCCCGGCTCGTACCGGTGTGGAAGTCCTCCCCGTTGCAGGCGCTCGCCCGGCTGCACGTCCTGGCCGCCGCCGACCTGGTCCCCGTGCCGCGCCATCCCGATGAGCTCGGCAGGCCGCGCCCCGGGACCGGTGACCGGCTGTCGCTGCTGGCCGACCTCGTGACGGGTGCGACGGCCGTGCCCGCGCCCGTCCTCGTCGCCGTCGTGCACGGCGAGCTGCTCGCACTCGCGCCCTTCGGTACCGCCGACGGGGTGGTCGCCCGGGCCGCCGCGCGGCTGGCCGCCACCGCGTCGGGGCTGGACCCCAAGTCCCTCGTGGTGCCGGAGGTCGGGCACCTGCGCCGGCTCGCGGAGTACCGGAGCGCCGCGGCCGCGTTCGCCGCAGGCGGCGCCGAGGGCGTGGGAACCTGGGTGCTGCACTGCTGCGCGCAGTGGGAGGCGGGCGCGCGGGAAGCGACGTCCATCGCGGAGTCGCGGGCCTGAGACCCGGCACGGTCCGCCGGCCACGCACCGGTTCGGTCCGGTCCACCAGGCACCGGTCCGGTCCGCTGGCCAGGCACTGGTCCGTCAGGGTCCGGACATGAGAAAGGCGGCACCCTCGCGGGTACCGCCCTCCTCGCACGACCATCCAGGATCCAGGCGTGCACTACGTGTCGTGCTCCGGCCTCGGCGTCCGGCGTCCCGGTACGCAGGCCCACGACGACATGCCTCCCGCGGCGTGCTGTGCGTGGAGTGCCCGGCGCTCGTGCCCGGAGCCCGTTCGGGGGGGACGGTTACTTCTCTGCCGTACCGCCCCTGGCCGACCGGGGTCCGTGACCTCATTTGTAGTGCGTGACGGCAGGCACATCAAGGGTCGGATCGGGTGCACCGTGAGACGAACTCCGGGTGACGAAAGGGGGTCCTACGGAACCCGGTTGGCGGCTGCACCGCACACGCTCCGGTCAGTATCAAGGTATGTTCGCGCTGTTCAGCGCCGGGTCCGCAGCCACGACCGGCGGCCGATCAGCCCGACTCCCGCGAGAGCGACCGCGCCGACCCCGACCGCCGCCACCGTCGTCGCTCGCGGCACCCGCAGTCGCGAGCCGAGCGTCACCGGATCGGCGAACGTCAGGATCGGCCAGCCACGTTCCTCCGCCTCCCGGCGCAGCGCCCGGTCGGGGTTCACGACGGTCGGATGGCCGACCGCGGCGAGGAGCGGGAGGTCGGTGATCGAGTCGGAGTAGGCCCGGCAGTCGGCCAGCCGGTACCCGCGCTCGGCGGCGATGGTCCGCGCCGCCTCGGCCTTGTGCTCGCCGTAGCAGTAGTAGTCGATCTCGCCCGTGTAGCGGCCGTTACGCACCGTCATCCTCGTCGCGAAGCAGCGGTCGGCCCCGACGAGCGCGGCGATGGGCTCCACGACCTCCAGCCCCGACGCCGAGAGGACGACGACCTCCTGGCCCGCCGCGTGGTGCTCCGCGATCAGGTCCGCCGCCTCGGCGTAGATCAGCGGCTCGACGATCTCGTGCAGGGTCTCGGCCACGATGGACCGCACCTGCTCGACCTCCCAGCCGGCGCACAGTGCGGTGATGCGCTTGCGCAGCATGTCCATCGTGTCGGCGTCCGCGCCCGACGCGAGCACCATCATCTGGGCGTAGACGCTGCGCAGGACGGCCCGCCTGCCGATGAGCCCGTGGCTGCGGAACGGCCGGCTGAACGCGAGCGCGCTCGATCCCGCGATGATCGTCTTGTCGAGGTCGAAGAAGGCCGCCGACGTCGGCGCGTGAGGAGGCGGTCCCGGCACGTCGCGGGAGCTTGCCAGATGAACGTGACGACCCCGCGTCACGCCGCGCGGCACCGTCCGCCGACGGGGTGAAGCACATCCCCGAGAGGAACACACATCGGGGCCCGAATCCGGCTACGATTGACCCGGCCCGCGCGCCGGGCCCGTGGTTCAGCTCGACCCCCCGGGGCTGAACCCAACGACGACCCCCGCCACTCCCCCCTGGCGGGGGTCGTCCCATGTCCGGGCGAGCCGGCGCAGCGATCCCGTTGCGGCGCAGGCGGGGATCCGTGCACCGCGGTGTGGCGGGCCGCCCGGGCCGGTGGTCCCCGCGGCATCGTGCCAGGCGCCACCGACGATCCGCCCGTCCACACGCACCTCGCCGACGATCAGTCCACAACTCCACAGAGCTGTCCACAGTCGTCTGTGCATCGCCCCTCACGAGCCGTCGCGGCCGACACGCTTGGCGACGAACAGCGCGCCGCCACCCGACGGCGCCGACGGGAGGTGCGGAGCCATGGACGCGCGACGGGCACTGGTGATGGTCGACGATCCCGACCTGCTCGACGCCGTACTGCGGCTCGCGGCCGCTGCGGGTGCCGAGGTCCACCGCGCGATCGACCCGACCGACGCCCGCCGCCAGTGGGCCGCGGCCTCGATGGTCGTGGTCGATGTCGCCGCCGCGGAGCGGTGCGCCCGGTTCCCGTTCCCCCGCCGCGACGGCATCGTGCTGGTCACGGCCGGTACGCCGCCGCCGCACGCGTGGCAGCTCGGGTTGCGGGCGGGCGCGGCCAACATCGTCGAGCTGCCCGAGGGCGAGCTGTGGATGGTCACGGCGTTCACCGAGGCCTGCGAGGGCGGCGGGCCACCGGGAGCCGTGCTGGCCGTCACCGGCGGGTGCGGCGGCGCTGGCGCATCGACCCTCGCCGCGGCCGTCGCGTTGCGCGCCGCTCGCGACGGGCGCCGGACGTTGTTGCTCGACTGCGACCCGCTCGGCGGCGGTCTCGACCTGCTCCTCGGCGCCGAGGACGTGCTGGGGGTGCGCTGGCCCGAGCTGTCGGTGATGGACGGTCGGGTCCCCGCCGCCGCGCTGCACGAGGCGCTCCCCGCGATGGGCGACCGCACGCTATCGGTGCTCTCGTGCGACCGGACCGGGCCCGGCCCCGGAGCCGCCGGGCTGCGTGCGGTGATCGACGCAGGCCGGCGCGCGGGCGACACCGTGGTGTGCGACGTGCCGCGCCAGCCCACCGAGGCCGGCGCGACCGCCCTGGCCAGGGCCGACCTCACCGTGCTCGTCGTCCCGGCCGACGTGCGGGCCTGCGCCGCGGCGTCCCGCGTCACGGCGGTGCTCGCGGAGCACGCCTGCGCGGTCGGCCTGGTCGTGCGCGGCCCGAGCCAGGGCATCACCCCCGACGACGTCGCCCGCACCCTCGACGTGCCGCTCCTGGTCGCGATGCGGACGCAGAACGACCTGGACCGCCGCCTCGAGCGCGGGCTCCCACCCGCCGACCGGGGCCCGCTCGCCGACGCCGCCGCCGTCCTGCTCGCCGAGCTGCAGGACCGGGCCCGGCTCAGCCGCAGCGGGTGGACGTCGTGACCGCGCTGGTCGACCGCGTCCGGTCCCGGCTCGCCGAGGCGGGAGGTGAGCCCACGGCCGCGGCCGTGGCCGCCGCGATCCGGGCCGAGGCCGGTGGTGTCGTCTCCGACCTCGACACCCTCGCCGCCCTGCGCACGCTGCGCCAGGAGTTCGTCGGCGTCGGCCCGCTCGACGGTCTGCTCCGCGATCCCCGCACCACCGACGTGCTGGTCAGCGGCGGCGCCGTCTGGGTCGACCGGGGCACCGGGCTGGAGCGCAGCCCGATCACGTTCCCCGACGAGGCGGCCGTCCGGCGGCTGGCCCAACGCCTGGCGCTCGCCGCCGGCCGCCGGCTCGACGACGCCAGCCCCTGCGTCGACGGCTGGCTGCCCGACGCGGGGGTCCGGTTGCACGCGGTGCTCGCGCCCGTCGCCGCCGACGGGACGTGCCTGTCGCTGCGGGTCCTGCGGCCCGCTGCCCACGATCTCGGCTCGCTCGCGTCGCTGGGCACCTTCGACGCGACCGGCGAGGCGCTGCTGCGCTCGGTGGTCGCGGCCCGGCTGGCGATGCTGGTCTCCGGCGGGACGGGCAGCGGCAAGACGACGATCCTCGCCGCCCTGCTCGCCGCGGCCGATCCCGCGGAACGGCTGGTCACCGTCGAGGACGCGGAGGAGCTGCGGCCGCGGCATCCGCACGTGGTGCGGCTCGTCGCGCGGCCCGCGAACATCGAGGGCGCGGGTGGGGTCGCGCTGCGCGACCTCGTGCGCCAGGCGCTGCGGATGCGCCCCGACAGGCTGGTCGTCGGCGAGGTGCGCGGCGCGGAGGTCTGTGACCTGCTCGCGGCACTCAACACCGGGCACGACGGCGGCGCCGGCACCGTGCACGCCAACTCCGCCGCGGAGGTGCCGGCGCGGATCGAGGCGCTCGCCGCGCTGGGTGGGATGAGCCCGCCGACCGCGCACAGCCAGCTGGGTGCGGCGGTGCAGGTCGTGCTGCACATGAGCCGCCGCGACGGGCGCCGGGTCCTCGACGGTGTCGGCGTGCTCGACCGTCGCGACGGCCTCGTCGCGCTGTCCCCTGCGTGGACCCGAGCTGCGGGCTGGGGTGAGGGACGCGCCCGGCTGGGCGCGTTGCTGGCCGAACGCGGGACGGTGCCGCCGTGGTGAGCGCGGCGCTCGCCGCACTCGCGGCCGCCGCCGCGGTGCTGCCGTCCGAGCACCCGACGGCCCGGCTGCGTCACGTGCTCGGCGGTTCGTCGCAGACGGTGGGCCGGCGGCTGCCGCGGCCCACCCCCGCGCTGTGGGCCGTCGTCGCCGCGGCGGTCGTCGCCGGTGTCGTCGCGGGCCCCGGTGGCGCGCTCGCGGGCACGGTCGCGGGCTCGACCTGGCTGCGCAGGCGCAGCCGCCGACGTGCCGACGCGGCGGCCGCCGTCGCCGGGCTCGAGCTGGCCGAGGCGTTGGCCCGCATCTGCGACGAGCTCAGGGCCGGAGCCCATCCGGGCGCCGCGCTCGCCGGGATCGACGCCGACGGTGCCGCCGCCCGCGCGGCGCTGCAGCCCGCCCTCGCCGCGGCCGAGCTGGGTGAGACGGTGCCGACCGCGCTGGCCCGCGCGGCCGCGCCCGCCGGGCTCGCCGCGGACGTCGACCGAGTCACCGCGGCGTGGACGCTCTCCGACCGGCACGGCGTCCCGCTCGCCACGGTGCTCGCGGCGGTGGCCGCCGACCTGCGGTGGCGCGTCGAGTTCGGCAACCGGGTGCGTGCCGAGCTCGCCGGCCCGCGTGCGACGGCGACGGTGCTGACCCTGCTGCCGCTGCTCGGGTTGGCATTCGGCCAGCTCATGGGGGCCGACCCGCTCGGCGTCCTGCGCGACGGTCTCCTGGGCACCCTGCTGCTCGGCTGCGGAACTCTGCTGACGGCCGCCGGCGTGGCGTGGTCGGAACACATCCTGCGGGCGGCGGTGCCCCGATGACCGCGCTCGTCGCCGTCGCGCTGCTGGTCGGCGCGGCAGCCCTCGTCGCCACCGACCCGCATGTCGGCCGCGCGCGGCTGCGCGCGCTGGGACGACACGTTCCCGTGCTGCGCACCGCGCCGTCGCCCGCGCCGCTGCGCCTGCGCTGGGCCGTCGCCGGGAGCGTCTCGGCGGGCGCGGCGGGCCTGCTCGTCGGCGGTGCGGTCGCCGGAGCCGTGGTGGCGCTCGTCGTCGGGACCGGGCTCGTGGTCTTCGCCCGGCGCAGCGGCGCGCCCGCGGCCGACGAGAGTGCCTCCGCACTCGCCGCCGGCTGGGAGCTGCTCGCCGTGTGCCTGGAAGCCGGGATGCCCGTGTCGACGGCCGTCGAGGCCGGGGCCGCGCGGCTGGACGGACCGAGCGGGCGTGCCCTGCGCCGGGTCGCGGGACTGCTGGAGCTGGGCGCCGACCCGGCCGAGGCCTGGCAGGCCGTCGACGGCAGACCTGCCCTCGCCGCCTTCGCCCGCGCGGCCCGGCGGTCCGCCGCGACCGGCGCCGGCATCGCGCACGTCGCGCGGACCGAGGCACAGCGGCTGCGCGCCGAGACCGTCGACTCCGCCCGCGCCCGCGCCCAACGTGCCGCGGTGACGATCACGGGCCCGCTGGGGCTGTGCTTCCTGCCCGCGTTCCTCGTGCTCGGCATCGCCCCCGTCGTCGTGGGGCTCGCCGGCGACGCCCTGGCCCGGTGGTGAGCCGTGCACACGCCCGACCCGTCCGGTCGGTTCCACACCCGAGAAGGAGAACACCATGTCCCGACTGATGTCCCGCGCGATGTCCCGCATGCTGCCGCCCCCGCGGGTTCCCGTGCGGTTCCGGACCGCCCTGCTGCGCCGGGCCCGTCGGCTGCTCGCCGACGACGCCGGGATGAGCACGGTCGAGTACGCGATCGGCACCTTGGCCGCGGCGGCGTTCGCCGCGGTGCTCTACAGCGTCGTGAGCGGGGAGAACGTCGTGACCGCGCTGACCGGCCTCGTCGAACGCGCGCTGTCGACGACGGTCTGACCGGCCGCAGACCCCCGGACGACCATGGTGCGGTGACGGTCGAGGCCGCGCTCGTGCTGGGGGTTCTCGTCCTGGTGACGCTCGCGGCCGTCGGTGCCGTCCTCACCGTCGTGGCGGCGGTGCGCTGCACCGACGCCGCTCGTGAGGCCGCCCGGTTGGCCGCACGTGGCGAGCCCGAACGGGGTCGCGCCGTGGCGGGCCGGCTGGCTCCGTCGGGAGCCGCCGTCGAGATCACGACCTCCGGCGACGAGATCCTCGTCGTCGTGACCGCGGCGCCCGTCCGGCCGCTCCCGCTGCAGGTCGGCGGCCGGGCGGTCGCGGTCGCCGAGCCGGAGTCCGGTCCCGTGCCCGGCCCCGCCGGCGACGAGGAACCGCCGGCCGCGGGCTCCGGCGGAGCCGACGCGGTGCCCGGTCCGAACCCGAGCGGTGCGGGACGCGAGGCGGGCGCAGGCCTGCTGATCCTCTCCGGCACCGGCCTGCGTCGGCCGCGTCGACGGCGTCGGATCGCGCGACGGGCCACGCGGCGGGCCCCGCGACGTCAGGCGGTCGGGACCGGGACGAACCCGGCGCCGCGGCGGCCACGAGACGACGCCCATGCCGCCCGGCGGGCCGTGGGCTGCGCACCCGGCGGCGTCGGCCGCGGCCGCCCCGGCGTCCCGGCCGACGACTCCGGCGTCGCGACCGTCTGGGGCGCGGCCGTCGCGGCGTTGCTCCTTGCGATCGCGGCGGTCGGGGTCGACGTCGGATCGGCCGTCCTCGCCCGGCATCGGGCCGAGGCCGCCGCCGACCTGTCCGCGCTCGCCGCAGCCACCGACGCCGCGCTCGGCGAACGGTCGGCCTGTCCCCGCGCGGAGGCGGTCGCCGCCGCGATGGGCTCGACGGTGCGCCGGTGCACCCTCGACGGGTGGGACGCGGTCGCGGAGGTGACCGTGACCAGGGCGTTCTCCCTGTTCGGTGGCTCCGAGGCACACGCGCGCGCCCGCGCCGGTCCCGTCGAGCGCCCGGACGGTGGGCTGTGACGCCGCTGTCCGTGACCGGCATCCGGCCCAGCGCCCGAGGTCGGTGGCGTCCGTTTCGCCGCGCTCCGGTCGGCGGAAGCACGCCCACCGACAGGGCCAAGACGCGCGCCGAGCGGTCGACCGCTCCGGACGAGCGGGGGCTCAGGACCGGTACGCGCGCCGTTATCCCACGTCCGGCGCCGGATTGCCACCCGGCGACACAGGAAGCGGCGCTCGTCGTTGCACGTGCACCGATCGGCGACGACGGGTGGCGACGACCCGGTCCGGCTGACCTACTAGACCACGTCAGGGTGACGGCACGTCGCCGGAACCCCGACGCCGAGCACGCTCCCCAGACCGCGGTGGGGCCGGAGCGCCTTAGAGCCGACCCCCATTCGGCTCCACCGCATACAGGGCCGCTGCCGGCCGGTCCGGCCCCCGACGGGTCGGCCGGCGGCGGCCGTCACGCTCGGCGGTGGTCCCGGCCGGGTCGCCGGGCGTGCTCAGCCCCGCAGGGCGCCCAGCACCAGGTCCAGCACGACGACCGCCCCCGCCTTGTCCAGCGGGTTGTTGCCGTTCCCGCACTTCGGGGACTGGACGCAGGACGGGCAGCCGGTCCGGCACTCGCACTCGGCGATCGCGGCCCGGGTGGCGGCGAGCCACCGCTGCATGACGCCGTGCCCGCGCTCCGCGAGTCCCGCGCCACCGGGATGCCCGTCGTGGACGAACACGGTCGGCAGCCCGGTCTGGGGGTGCAGGGCCGTCGACATGCCGCCGATGTCCCACCGGTCGCAGATCGCGAAGAGCGGGAGCAGCCCGATCGCGGCGTGCTCGGCGGCGTGCAGCGCCCCCGGGATCCGTGCAGGGACGATCCCGGCGTCGGCGAGGGCCGCGTCGTCGATCGTGTACCAGACCGCGCGGGTGTCCAGGGTCTGCTCGGGCATGTCGAGCGGCACCGTCTCCAGCACCCGGCCGTCGAGGGCCCGCCGCTGGTAGCCGACGACCTGCGTGGTCACCCGGGTCTCGCCGTAGCTCACGCCGACCGGCCCGTGCTCGGACCGGCACAGCTCGGCGACGATCTCGACGTCGGCGGTGGACCGGGCGTCGGTACGCCAGTCGGGGTTGTCGGGGTGGACGAGCGCGAGCCCGGCGTCGAGGTCCAGCGAGTCGACGACGTAGCTCTCCCCACGGTGCAGGTACACCGCGCCGGGGTGTGCGGTGGCGGGGGCGGAGCCGGCGTCGACGGTGCCCAGCATCCGCCCGGTCCCGGCCTCGACGAGCGCGATCTGCCCGAGCCCGGACCCCCGGATGTCGACCGACGACGCAGGCCACTCGCTGGCCGACGGCCAGAACCAGCCGGTGGGCCGCCTGCGCAGGACACCGTCGTCGACCAGCGCGTCGAGGACCGCCTCGGCGGGCGTGCCGGCGAAGACACCGTCGAGGTCGGCCGCCGTGAGCGGGAGCTCGGCCGCCGCACAGGCCAGGTGCGGCGCCAGGACGTAGGGGTTGGCGGGGTCGAGCACGCACCGTTCGACGGGCGCACCGAGCAGCGCGTCAGGGTGGTGGACGAGGTAGGTGTCCATCGGGTCGTCGCGGGCCACGAGGACGACGAGGGCCTCCTCCGCCGCCCGCCCGGCACGCCCCGCCTGCTGCCAGAACGACGCTCGCGTCCCCGGGAACCCGGCGACGACGACCGCGTCGAGCCCGGCGATGTCCATCCCCAGCTCGAGCGCGTTGGTCGAGGCGACGCCGAGCAGCCGGCCACCGGCCAGGGCGGCCTCCAGCTCGCGACGCTCCTCGGGCAGGTAGCCGCTGCGGTAGGACTCAACGCGGCCGACCAGCTCGGGCGCGGCCTCGGCGAGCAGCCGCCGCGCCCCCATCGCCGTCAGCTCCGCACCGCGCCGCGACCGGACGAACGCCAGGGTCCGGGCGCCCTCGACGACGAGGTCGGCCAGCATCCGCGCGGCTTCGGTCCCGGCGGCGCGGCGCACCGGCGCCGCGTTCTCCCCCGACAGTTCGGGCAGCAGCGGCGGTTCCCAGAGCGCGACGGTCCGCGCGGAGCGGGGCGAGCCGTCGTCGGTCACGGCGGCGACGTCGCGGCCGGTGAGCACCGTCGCGAACGGCCCGGGATCGGCGACGGTCGCGGAGGCGAGCACGATCGTCGGCCGCGCGCCGTAGCGGGCGGCGACCCGCAGCAGCCGGCGCAGCAGCAGCGCCACGTGCGAGCCGAAGACCCCGCGGTAGGTGTGGCACTCGTCGACCACGACGTAGCTGAGCCGGCGCAGGAAGGTCGCCCAGCTCGCGTGCCGGGGCAGGATCGACCGGTGCAGCATGTCGGGGTTGCTGTATATCCAGCGCGCGTTGCGCCGGGCCCAGTCGCGCTCCTCGGCCGGGGTGTCGCCGTCGACGGTCGTCGCCCGCACATCGGGCACGTCGAGCGCCTCGAGGGCGCGCAGCTGGTCGGCGGCCAGCGCCTTGGTGGGCGAGAGGTACAGCGCGGTCGCGCGGCGGTCGGCGACGAACCGGGTGAGCACGGGCAGCTGGTAGACCAGCGACTTCCCCGACGCCGTCCCGGTGGCGACGACGACGTCCCGGCCCGCGTGGGCGAGCTCGGCCCCCTCGACCTGGTGCGTCCACGGCCGGTCGATGCCGTGGGCGCGCAGGGCGTCGACGACGACGGCCGGCACCCACCCGGGCCACGCCGCCGGCCTGCCGGGACGCGCGGGCAGCTGCACGCTGTGCCGCAGCGGCGAGACGACGTCCCCGACGTCGGACCCGGCGAGGACCCGCGCGAGCAGCCGGTCGCCCCGCCCCGTGCCGGCTCCCACGGCGCGCGACGCGTCCGTCACCGACACGGCATGCTCCTCCCACCACTGCGACCCCGAGGGCACGACATCCGCCGAGCCTGACACACCGCACCGACAGTCGGACGTGCGCTCCTGACCGCGAGTTCTCGATCATGAACCCGGCGAACTCGTGATCGAACCGTTACCACAGGTGCGATACGGACAACCCTTCGCGGTGCACGTGACAGGTCACACCTACACTCTGAACGCCCGTCGTCGCTGTCACCAGGGACGACGAGCATGACGCCAGGGATGTCGTCAACGTTTCCCTGGTACCTAGAGTCCGCACGAACCAGGAGAACGCATGCCCTCGTCCACCCTCGCAGCGGGCCTCGAGCTCGGCGCGAGCGACCGCGTCGTCGTCGGCGTGGTCGCGGTGGTCGCACTCGCTGCCCTGGCCATCGGCTACGTACTGCTCCGGGAGGTTCTGGCCGCAGGCCAGGGCACCGAGAAGATGCAGGACATCGGCCGAGCGGTCCAGGAAGGTGCCGCGGCTTACCTCAACAGACAGTTCCGCACGCTCGGCATTTTCGTCGTGATCGTGTTCCTTCTGCTCTTCGCGCTCCCCGCGGACGGCATCGGCGAGCGCATCGGTCGCTCGATCTTCTTCATCGTCGGCGCGGTCTTCTCCGCGACGATCGGCTATCTCGGCATGTGGCTCGCCACCCGCGCCAACATCCGCGTCGCCGCGGCCTCGCGCGAGGCGGGCGGCCGCGAGAAGGCCACCCGGATCGCGTTCCGCACCGGCGGCGTGGTCGGCATGTTCACCGTCGGCCTCGGCCTGTTCGGCGCCTCGCTCGTCGTGCTGTCCTACGCCGGTGAGGCCCCCAAGGTCCTCGAGGGCTTCGGGTTCGGCGCCGCGCTGCTCGCGATGTTCATGCGTGTCGGCGGCGGCATCTTCACCAAGGCCGCCGACGTCGGTGCCGACCTGGTCGGCAAGGTCGAGCAGGGCATCCCCGAGGACGACCCGCGCAACGCCGCGACGATCGCCGACAACGTCGGTGACAACGTCGGCGACTGTGCGGGCATGGCCGCCGACCTGTTCGAGTCCTACGCGGTGACGCTGGTCGCGGCCCTCATCCTGGGCAGCGCGGCGTTCGGCCTGCAGGGCCTGCTGTTCCCGCTGATCGTCCCCGCGATCGGCGTGATCACCGCGGTCATCGGCGTCTACATCACCAGGGCCCGTCCCAACGAGGGCGGCCTCAAGGCGATCAACCGCAGCTTCTACATCTCGGCGCTGATCTCGGCCGTGCTGTGCGTCGTCGCGGCGTACCTGTACCTGCCGGGTTCGTTCGGCCAGCTGGGCAACAACGGCCAGAGCACCCCGACCGACACGACCGTCGTCGCGGCCATGGGCGGGGCCGACCCGCGCATGATCGCGTCGATCGCGGTGATCATCGGCATCGTGCTCGCCGGCGTCATCCTGTGGCTGACCGGCTACTTCACCGGAACCGAGGACAAGCCGGTCAAGACGGTCGGCCAGTCGTCGCTGACCGGGTCGGCGACGGTCATCCTCGCCGGCATCTCGATCGGTTTCGAGTCGGCCGTCTACACGGCGATCGTCATCGGCGCGGCCGTGTTCGGCGCGTTCGCGCTGGCGACGGCGTCGATCACCGTGGCGCTGTTCGCCGTGGCACTCGCGGGCACCGGCCTGCTGACCACGGTCGGCGTCATCGTCGCGATGGACACCTTCGGCCCGGTCTCCGACAACGCGCAGGGCATCGCGGAGATGTCGGGCGACGTCGAGGGCGACGGCGTCGGCATCCTCACCGAGCTCGACGCGGTCGGGAACACGACCAAGGCCATCACCAAGGGCATCGCGATCGCGACGGCGGTGCTCGCCGCCACCGCGCTGTTCGGGTCCTACCGCGACGCGATCACCCAGGCGCTGTCGAAGGCCGGCGCCGCGGCGTCCGACGTGGGCACCGCGTTCGCCTTCGAGGTGTTCTCGCCGAACACCCTCGTCGGTGTGATCATCGGTGCCGCGGTCGTGTTCATGTTCTCGGGCCTGGCGATCAACGCCGTGACCCGCGCCGCGGGCGCGATCGTGTTCGAGGTCCGGCGGCAGTTCCGCAGCGACCCCGGGATCATGGCGGGCACGACGCGTCCGGAGTACGGCCGCGTCGTCGACATCTGCACCCGCGACTCGCTGCGCGAGCTGGCCACCCCCGGTCTGCTCGCGATCTTCGCCCCGATCGCGGTCGGCTTCGGCCTCGGTGTCGGCCCGCTGGCCGGCTACCTGGCCGGCGCCATCGCGGCGGGCACCCTGATGGCGATCTTCCTCGCCAACTCCGGTGGCGCCTGGGACAACGCGAAGAAGCTCGTCGAGGACGGCAACCACGGCGGCAAGGGCTCGCCCGCCCACGAGGCGACGATCATCGGCGACACCGTCGGTGACCCGTTCAAGGACACCGCAGGCCCGTCCATCAACCCGCTGATCAAGGTCATGAACCTGGTCTCGGTGCTGATCGCCCCGGCCATCGTGGTGTTCTCGGTCGGCGACTCGGCGTCGGGTCCGCTGCGCGTCGTCATCGCGCTGGTCGCGGTCGCGATCATCGTCGCGGCGGTCGTGGTCTCGAAGCGCCGCTCCACGGCCATCGCGGACACCCCTGTGGAGGACCCGGTCGGCTGATCGCCGAGGGCGTCGTCGTCCGTTGACGGGACGGCGTCGCCGCAGGTCACGACGGAGGCCATCCACCCCCTTTCGGGTGGGTGGCCTTCGTCGTGTCCGGAAGTCCCAGTAATGTCCGCTGCCCGCGGCGCGCCCGGGCGTCGGAGCTCCCCCGGAGGACGTGATGCGCACGAGACCGAGCAGCTCGGTCCCTGCCGCGCGCGTCCGTGGCCGT
>Ga0182736_1001673_pt1 | contig 20088 bp, 15 predicted proteins | sample eDN5th30CKraftBY_FD_128882 | JGI IMG/M metagenome (GOLD analysis project Ga0182736, IMG submission 128882) | Enriched backyard soil microbial communities from Emeryville, California, USA - eDNA 5th pass 30_C Kraft BY (version 2) (version 2) | ecosystem: Environmental > Terrestrial > Soil >... | reverse complement strand
TGCGGCCCCGGCCACCGGGCACCCGGCTGCCACGGCCCTGGCTATCGCCACCGCTCAGCACCTTCTTGGAGGGCAGCGGCAGGCGCGCGGCTTCCTTCGTGAAGTCCTCGGGCAGCGCCATCGGCGTCAGCTTCACGCCCGTCAGCTTCTCGATATCGCGCAGATAGGGCCGCTCGTCCGGCGCCACGAAGCTGAAGGCAAGGCCCGTCGCCCCGGCGCGCGCGGTGCGGCCGATGCGGTGGACATATTGCTCGGGCACATTGGGCAGCTCGAAGTTGAACACATGGCTCACGCCGGAGACGTCGATGCCCCGCGCGGCGATATCCGTCGCCACCAGCACCTTCGTGCTGCCCTTGCGGAAGCCGGTCAGCGCGGCGGTGCGCTGGCCCTGACTTTTATTGCCGTGAATGGCGGCCGCCTCGATGCCGGCGGCGACCAGATGCCGCACGACCCGGTCCGCGCCATGTTTGGTGCGGGTGAACACCAGCGCCCGGTCGATCGATTCGTCGCCCAGTCCCTCGCGCAGTCGCAGCGTCAGTAGCGCCTGCTTCTCGGCCTGATTGACCATGGTGGAAAACTGCTCGACCCGCTCGGCCGTCGTCGCCTGCGGCGTGACCGAGACGCGCACCGGATTGCGGATGAACTGCTGGCTCAGCCCTTCGATGGTCTTGGGCATGGTGGCCGAGAAGAACAGGCTCTGCCGCTCCTTGGGCAGCATGTTCGCCACCCGCTTGAGCGCGGCGAGAAAGCCCAGGTCCATCATCTGGTCGGCCTCGTCGAGCACGAAAATCTCGACATTGCGCAGCGTCAGCGCGCGCTGGTCGATCAGGTCGAGCAGGCGGCCAGGCGTGGCGACGAGAATATCGACGCCGGGCACCAGCGCGCGCGCCTGCTTGCCCACCGGCACGCCGCCGAACACGCATTGCACGGTCAGCGGCAGGTGCCGCGCATATTCGCGGATATTCTCGGCAATCTGCGCGGCCAGTTCCCGTGTCGGGGCCAGGATCAGCATGCGGCAGGCGGCGGGGCGGCGCGGCTGGGCACCCTCGGCGGCCAACCGGTGCAGGGATGGCAGGGAGAAAGCGGCCGTCTTGCCGGTGCCGGTCTGGGCGATGCCCATCAGATCGCGGCCCTCCAGCAGCGCGGGGATGGACTGGCGCTGGATCGGCGTGGGGTCGGCATAGCCTTTGGCGGCCAATGCACGGAGAATGGGCTCGGCAAGGCCAAGCTCGGTAAAATAGGACATGAAATTCTTCCAGATAGCAGCGGCGCGCGCAATCGGACGGCGCGACGCAGGGTTTTCCGACGATGCGACCCTGCGTGAAAAAGGAAGCTTCAGGCGATAAGAGCGATTGTCCGCCCCGGCAGGCACTGCGTGGAAACGCGGGCCTCACGCTGCTCGGGACTACGGAAGCAAGCTGCTTGTCCGCCAATCGGCCGATGGCGCATCTAGTGTGCGGCGCAATAAAAAGCAAGCCTGTTGCGCCAACTCGTCGCGCCCCGCTCACCCGTTGCGGCGGCGGCGATGAAACATCCTTGCCAGCCGTGCGTTAATTTGTCACGCCGCCGCCATGGGAGACTATCAGGCATGACCGCCGCCAACCGCGTTTCATTCCCCAATCTGTTTTTCTTCAGGCAATTTCTCGGCCGCCCCGTCGCGATCGGCTCCGTCATCCCGACGTCCGATGTGACGATCCGCGCGCTGCTCGATCCGGTCGACTGGCGCGGCGTGACCTGCGTGGTGGAATATGGGCCGGGCACCGGCGTGTTCACGCGGGAGATATTGCGCCGGCTCGGGCCGGATGCGCGGCTGATCGCCATTGATACCAATGAGCATTTCATCCGTTATCTGCGCACCTCCATCCGCGATGACCGGCTGGATTGCGTTCATGGCTCGGCCGCGGATATCGAATCGATCCTGGCGACGCGCAATCTCGCCCAGGCGGATCATGTGCTCTCCGGCCTGCCTTTCTCCACCCTGCCCCATGCCGCCGCCCATGCGATCATGGATGCCACCTATCGCGCGGTGCGGCCCGGCGGCAATTTCCTCATCTATCAATATTCGCGCTTCGTCCTGCCGCTTCTCGCCGCCCGTTTCGCGCATATCGAGCAGGGCCGGGTCTGGCGCTGCTTCCCGCCGATGCGGCTGTTCTGGGCCGCCAAGCCGGCGGAGATGCTGGTCAGCTCCGCTTCTTGCGACGCAAGTTTAGCCGCCGAGTGACGGTATAATCGAGCACGCCGACCAGCAGATAATCGAACCACCAGAGCAGGCGGCGCAGCGGCGGTGACATCAGCCAGTAGACGCGGCGCGTGATCGGCCGGCTGCGCGCCGCCATGCCTTGCGTCAGCGCGCGCGCCTCGGCCGCAAAGGCGGCATCGTCCACCCGCAGCATCAGTTCCAGATTGATGAACAGGCTGCGCATGTCGAAATTGGCCGAGCCGACATAGACGATATCGTCAATGACGATCAGCTTCATATGCAGTTTTTGCGGGCGATATTCGCGGATTTCCACGCCGGCGCGCAGCATCCGCCCGTAAAGGTGCCGCGCCGCGCCGATCGTCGCGCGATTGTCCGATTTCATCGGGGTGATGAGGCGGGCGCCGCTGCGCCGGGCGATCCGGTTGATCCGGGTTATCATCGCGCGGCTGGGTGAGAAATAGGCCGCGATCAGGTCGAGCCGCTGTCCGGCGCGCAGGTCCGCATTCACGCTGCGCACCCAGCTTGTCGGGTAGCGGGTCGGTCCGCCCACCAGCCACACCGCCTTGCCCTCGCCCGGTTTCCATTTGCGTACCAGCCGGCTGAGCTGGCGATATTTCTGGCTGCTGCCGAATGTCCATGCCGCCAGCGCGTCGAACCAGTGCTGCAAAGCCGCAGCGAGCGGCCCGTCGATCAAGAGCGCCAGGTCGCACCAGCCGCGCCGGTCGTCCGCGCGGCTGAAATAGGCGCGGTCGCAGTTGAACCCGCCGATCAGCGCGCGCTGGCTGTCCGCAATGGCCATCTTCTGGTGGTTGCGGATCAGGTAACGGGTCGTGCGCCGCGCGCCGAAATAGGCAAAACGCACGCCGGCCGCCGCCAGCCGCTCGAAAAACGCCGCCGGCGTGAAGGCCGATCCGAAGGCATCGACCATCAGCGTCACCGTCACGCCGCGCCCGCGCGCCGCGATCAGCGCCTCGGCCACGCGCTCGCCGCATTCATCGGCGGTGAAGATATAATAGCAGATGTCGAGCTGGCTGCGCGCGCTGTCGATCAGGTCGATCAGCGCCGCCAGCCGCTCCTCGCCGCCCGGTATCAAAAGCAGCGCATTCCCGTCCACGACGTGGCGCGCCTGCCCGGTCCCGCTCAATGACTTGCCTCCCCGACCCTCGATCCGCCCCTCATGGGGCAAGGCCGGGCGCTTGCCAAGATGCGGTTTCCACCAGGTCCGGTTCACGTTGACTTGCACGGCCTTTATCGCTAAAGCCGCCGCTCCCCGAAATCATCATTTCGTTGTTCAGGAGCAAGCATGGCGCGCGTCACCGTCGAAGATTGCATTGACAAGATTCCCAACCGCTTCGACCTCGTCCTGCTCGCCGCCCAGCGCGCTCGCGCCATTTCCGGTGGCGCGGAGCTGACGCTCGAACGCGATCGGGACAAGAACCCGGTCGTCGCCCTGCGCGAAATTGCCGAGGAGCGGGTGAGCCCGGAAGAGCTGAAGCAGGACGCCATTGGCGGGATGCAGAAGATGCGGATCGACGATGACGATACGCCGGACGAGATCGGCTCGATTGCCCGTTCGGCCGAAGCGCTGCGCCTCACCGCCGCCACGCCGCCCCGCGCGCATAATCTCGCCACGGATTACGAGGGCTGACAGTCCAGCCCGGACCAGATGAGTAGCCGGCCTGCCCCGCAGCGCCGGCTATTTTTACAGGAAGCTGAAAGCGCGCGCGAGAAAGAGCGAGAGAGCACCTCCCCGCCACTCCCGCATCGGGCTGCACGCAGCCAATAGCCGCGCGCGACCCGAACAGCTCGCCAACTTTGCGCAACGCACGGGCCCAAACAATGCGCCAACCCGAATAACGCGCCAACCCGGACAATGCTCCGGCCCGAACGCCACGCCAATCCGAGCAGCGTGCCGGCCCGAACAGCGCTTCGGCGAAAAGCCGCCCGGCTCATGCCGGATGGCAGGCACCGGATCGACCTTTTGCGCCCCTCATATGGCCCCTCATTATGGTTTGTGTCCGGGTAGCAGGGACAGCCGCGCGTGAATCATGCAAGGTCATCCCGCCGCATCCATGTCAGCGCGGACCGGCACGTCACAGAATCCCGGCCCGGCCAGCCACTCCAGTCCGCCAGCCCAACACGCGCCCCGGCCCATCGACCCAGCCTTGCGTGCGCCGCCCGGTCCGACACAGCGAACGCCGCAGTCAATCCAATCAGGGGCCGTGCCCGGCCAGCCCTGAGCACCCCGCCTGCCCACCACGCCCCCAGTCGGATCGTGAACAATCACAAGCCCAGAAAGACAAAAGCCCCGATCCAGCAGGACCGGGGCTTCGTCATATTCGTCTGCCGCGCCGGGTCAGGCGCTTTGCGCGGCCGGATCGTTGACGGCGCCCCGGCGACCACCGGCCTTGGGGATGGACGTTCCAGCCACCGGCACCGGCGCGGGGCGGATCACCGCGCCATCGCGGACCAGTTCGCCCTTCTCGATCAGCGTCTTGATCTCCTCGCCGGACAGCGTCTCATATTCGAGCATCGCATTGGCGAGCAGGTGGAGCTGGTCGATATGGTCGGTCAGCACCTGCTTGGCGCGATCATAGCCCATTTCGACGATCCGGCGGATTTCCTTGTCGATCTTCTGCGCGGTCTCGTCGGACATATGGACGCGCTGGCTTTGCGAATAGCCGAGGAAGGTCTCGCCCTGCGGCTCTTCATATTGCAGCGGCCCCATCTCGTCGGACATGCCCCATTGGGTCACCATATCCCGTGCGAGGCGCGTGGCATATTGAATATCGCCCGATGCGCCGGAGGATACTTTTTCATAGCCGAAGATCACTTCCTCGGCGACGCGGCCACCCATGGCCACGGCGAGGTTCGCATACATTTTGTCGCGGTGATAGCTGTAGCTGTCCCGCTCGGGCAGGCGCATCACCATGCCCAGCGCGCGGCCGCGCGGGATGATCGTCGCCTTGTGGATCGGGTCGGAGGCCGGCTCATGAACCGCGACGATGGCATGGCCCGCCTCATGATAGGCGGTCATCTTCTTCTCGTCCTCGGTCATCACCATGGAGCGGCGCTCGGCGCCCATCATCACCTTGTCCTTGGCCGCCTCGAACTCGGCATTGGCCACCAGCCGCTTGCCGCGCCGCGCCGCCATCAGCGCCGCTTCGTTGACGAGGTTGGCAAGATCCGCGCCGGAGAAGCCGGGCGTTCCGCGGGCGATCACGCGCGCGTCCACGTCCGGCGCCAGCGGCACTTTCTTCATATGGACCTGGAGGATCTTCACGCGGCCGTCGATATCCGGGCGCGGCACCACCACCTGCCGGTCGAACCGGCCGGGGCGCAGCAGCGCGGGGTCCAGCACGTCGGGCCGGTTGGTGGCGGCGATGATGATGATGCCCTCATTGGCCTCGAAGCCGTCCATCTCCACGAGCAGCTGGTTCAGCGTCTGCTCGCGCTCGTCATTGCCGTTGCCAAGGCCGGCGCCGCGATGGCGGCCGACCGCGTCAATCTCGTCGATGAAGACGATGCAGGGCGCATTTTTCTTGGCCTGTTCGAACATGTCGCGCACGCGGCTGGCGCCGACGCCCACGAACATCTCGACGAAATCGGAGCCGGAGATGGTGAAGAACGGCACGCCCGCCTCGCCTGCAATCGCGCGGGCGAGCAGCGTCTTGCCGGTGCCGGGCGAGCCGACGAGCAGCGCGCCCTTGGGAATTTTGCCGCCGAGCCGCGCGAATTTCGTCGGGTCTTTCAGAAATTCGACGATTTCCTCCAGCTCCTCGCGCGCCTCGTCGATGCCGGCGACATCTTCGAAGGTTACGCGGCCCTGCTTTTCCGTCAGCAGCTTGGCCTTGGATTTGCCGAAGCCCATCGCCCCGCCGGCCCCGCCGCCCTTCTGCATCTGGCGCAGCACGAAGAAGGCGATACCGAGGATGAGCACGAACGGCAGCGACTGGTAGAGCAGGATCATCCAGAAATTGGGCTGCTCCTCCGGCTGTCCGCTATATTTGACGCCATGTTCGTTGAGCAGGGCGGGCAAGGAGGGATCGGGCACCGCATAGGCGGTGAAGCGCTGGTCGTTCTTGAGCACGCCGCTGATCCGGTCCGGCCCGATGGAGACTTCCTTCACCGTATCGGCCGCCACCTTGTCGCGGAAATCGGAATAGGCGATCGCCGTGCCCTTCTGGCCCACGCCCTTGCTGTCGAACACCGTCACGAACATCAGCAGCGCGAGGAACACACCGGCCAGGATGAGCGCGCTCTTGATCCAGGGATTGCCCTGCGGTTCCTTGTTGTCGTTCATTTTCACTCGCTTTCGCGCTTCAAAATAGGTGATTGCGCAGGGAACACAATGGTTGTGGCACGCCGGGCCGATGAAACTTGCCGGCCCGGCGCAACTTTTCGCGCTCAGCGCGGCGTTCGCGGCGGCGCGCGCCGCACCGTCCAGATCGTCCCGCCGGTCACGAGGCAATCGGCCAGCGTCACCCTCTTACCAGCCAATAGTTGAACAAGAGCTTGATCGAGCGAGGGGCCGCGCGGTTTTTCCGCATCGGGGTTGGTCGCCGCGATCATATGCTGGAGCAGCCGGCGCAAAAGCTCGGCCGGCAGGTCGGTCTGCGCCAGCCGCATCGTGCCATCGGCCAGCGTGATCGCCTCCGCCGCGATTCGCGCCGTCATCCACGCCAGCGCCGCGTCGGCATCGGCCAGCGCCGCGACCGATCGGGCAAGGCCGGCCGGGTCCACCAGATCATGATCGCCCAGCGCCCGGCGCAAGCGCGCGCGGTCGAAGCGGTCATCCTCATTGCTCGGATCGTTCACGAACGGGATGGCATGGGCCGCGCACCAGGCCCGCAGCGCCGCGCGCCGCTCGCCGAGCAGCGGCCGCAGCAGCGCGCCGCGCCGCGCCCGCACGCAGGCAAGGCCGCCCACCCCCGCGCCACGATTGAGGCGCAGCAGCATCGTCTCGATCTGGTCGTCCGCCTGATGGCCCGTCATCAGCCAGTGCAGCCCGCGCGCCGTCCGCCAGCCCTCCAGCAGCCGGTAGCGCGCCGCCCGCGCCGATGCCTGAAGATTGCCGGCCAGCGCGCGGTCGATCGTCAGGATGCGGTGCGGCACGCCCTCGCCGGCGCACCAGCGCCCCACCATCTGCGCTTCGGCATGCGCCTCCGGGCGCAGGCCATGGTCGATGGTCGCGGCCTCCACCTGCCCCGGCCAGGCGCGCCGCGCGGCGCCCAGCAGCGCCATGCTGTCCGGCCCGCCGGAGACGGCGATGCCGATCCGCTCATCGGGGGTGACGGCCCGGCCGAGCAGCCGCTGCGTTGCCGCCTCCAGCCGCCCGGTCAGTCCGTCAGGCACCGCATTTCGCGCGTACCCGGCCCTTGGTCATCATCTCGCGCACATTGGCCGCCAGCCCGCTGCCGAACTTCTCGGCCAGCTCGTCATAAGCAAGGCAGGCATCCTTGAGGCGGTTGAGCCGGATCAGCGCCTCGCCGACCCAGGCCAGGCTTTCCGCCGCGCGGTCGCCATTCGGGCGCACACGATAATTTTCATAGAGGATCTTGGCGGCCGTGGCGCTCTTGTCATCGTCCAGATAAGCGCGGCCGAGCAGGTTCTGCGCCCGGCTGGCGATGGGGTCCTTGCCATATTTATCGACCGTGGCCTGCAACTGCGCCTGCGCCTCCGGGTAGAATTTCGCGTCCCACAGGCGGAAGCCATAAGTGTAGCTGTCGAGCGCCGCATTGCCGGTGGCCGGCCGCTCGATCGCGGCGACCTGCTCGTTGCGCGCGACGATGGACTGGTTCCCGCCCGCGCCGGCCTGCGCCGGCCCGGCGGGGGCCGCGCCAGCGGTGGAGAGCATCGGCACCGCGCCTTGCGAGCCATCGCCCACGGCGGGCACCGCCGGCGGGGCGGTCAGCCGGGCATAGCCTTCCTCCAGCTTGCGCAGGCGGTGTTCATTTTCCTCCGCCTGTCCGGTGAGCCGCGCCAGCTGCGCCTCGATCGCGCCCACCCGCGCCGTCAGGTCGGCCAGCGGCAGGCTGGCGGGCGATCCGGCCACCACCGGCGGCGGGGCGACGGGGTTCACGTCGGGCGTCACCAGCGCCGCGCCGCTCGCGCCGGGGAAGACCTTGCGCTGCACCGCCCGCATCTCCTGCTCCAGCCGATCGACCCGGCCCTCGACCGTTTTGGGCTGGGCGAACGCGCCGGTGCTCCACAATAGCGGCAGGCCGGCGCACAATATGGCGGCAACGCGCAGGCGAAGGCGGAAGGGACGCAAAGCGTGCGGAAGCGTAGCTGGCATGATGAACGGTTCCTCTATTTCCATGATCGCATCCATAGCCGATCCAACCGGCGGGTAAAGCAGCCAGCGTCACAACCGGCCACCCCGGAGCGAACCCGACGCCGGACCGAGACCGCGCCGCGCCGAACCGGAGCCACGGCAAACCGCACCTCAATGACGCTGCGCCGGACCGGCCCGGACCATCCAGCACATGATCGCACGACATGAAAACCGCGCCAGATCACGCCGCCCAGAAACCACGCTGCGCCAACTCTCCACACCGGGCCAAGCCACGCTGGAGCCAAAGCATGCCCCCGGCGGCCATAACATCGCATCCCAGCCCTCTCGCCGGGAAGGTCGAATGCGTGCCGGTGACACCGATTGCGCAGTCCAACCCGCTCATCTCGGCCGGATGGCGGCAACCTGCATCGTCTCACCGTGACGCCGCCCCATGCCCACCGGAGACGCCCGCGCCAAAAACCGGATTACAGCGCCGTCGGGCCGCAGCCAGTCAAGGCTGGAAGCCGCGTCCGCCCCACATCGCAATCGCGTTGATCCAAAGCCTCGCGCCTCCCCGCCTCGACCAAAGCGACCGTAACCAGCGCATCATCCGACAAGTCGATACCCGCCCGATGATACAGGCCGCCGCCCGACGCGCCCCCTCGGCCGGACGGCGGCGACCTGCATCATCTCACCGTGACGCCGCCCCATGCCCCACCGGAGACGCCCGCGCCAAAAACCGGATTACAGCGCCGTCGGGCCGCAGCCAATCAAGGCTGAAAGCCGCGTCCGCGCCACATCGCAATCGCGTTGATCAACGCCTCGCGCCTCCCCGACCCGACCAAAGCGACCGTAACCGGCGCCTCATCGACAAGTTGATATCCGCGCCGATGACACAGGCCACCGCCCAACGCGCCCCCTCGGCCGGACGGCGGCAACCTGCATCGTCTCCCCGTGACGCCAAAACCCGTGACGTGCCGGATCGGACCACGGCAAGGTCCGGTCCTGCCGGGATCATGCCGCGTCGGAGTCCACATCGTACCTGACGAGATTACAGCCCTCACCACGACAAGGTCGAACCATGCCCCGGCGTCGTGTCCGCGCCACACTGGAAGCACGCCGAAGCCGAGCCACCGCCCCGAGCCGGAACGGCTGCGTCACCAGCGCCTCATCAGGCAGGTTGACCGGATGCGGTGAAAATACGGCCCCGAACGCGGTCATTCTCAGCCGGTTATCGGCACTGCAACCTCTGTATCGGCGACGGCTATATCGTCTGACCCTGACACCAAAGCCCCTCCACGCCAGGCCAACCGGGCCACGCTATCCGCATCGGGATCATGCCGCCCGAAGCCCGCGCCGGCACCGGACGACGGGTTAGCCCACGCCGGATCGAACCGAGACCCGGCCCGCCCTCATCCTGTCTTAAATCCGCGCTCAGTTGCCCGTGGCAGCCGGCGCCTCGCCGGGGCCGGCGGCCGGGGCGTCGTCATGCCCGGTCGCGGCCGGCTTGCGTCCCAGCAGGGCCGTCGCATTCACCGGCACGTCGGAGATCGTCCGCTCGGCCGTGCCCAGCGGCGGGATCGCCTGCCCGCCCACCGTCACCGCCAGCGCGTCGGGCCGGCCGGTCAGGATCATCGGGTTGCGCGCGGTCTCCGGCACGGTCACGCTCTTGCCTGCCGCCAGCGTGCCCTCGAACAGGCGCTGGCCATCCGGCTCGTAAAGGCGCAGCCACACCTCGTTCACGGCGGTCATCACCACCGGGCCGCTCGGCGCCTGCGCGGCAAGCTCCGGCGGGCGGACCCGCGTGACCGGATCGGCGATCCGCGTTTCCGTCCGCTGCTCGGCGGCGAGCTGCTCGTCGGTCGGCGGGGTGTTGAGCTGCATCCGCCAGATCGCATAACCGCCCGCGATCAGCAGGACGAGAATGGCGACGGCCCATGCCAGCCGGCGCGGCGGCACGCTGCTCGGGTCCACCGGCTCCTCTATCTCATAAGGCCCCTGGCCGACGCCGCCCTGTTCATCGATTTCGGCGCGGACCTTGGCGACCAGCTGCGCTTCCTCAATCCCCACCACGCGGGCGAAGGCGCGGGAGAAGCCGGCGGCATAGGTCGTTCCCGGCAGGGCCTGATAGTCGCCCGCCTCGAGCGCGGCGAGGTGGCGCATGGGCACGCGGGTGCGCGCCGCCACTTCTTCCAGCGTCAGCCCGGCGTCTTCGCGCGCGCGGCGCATCTGCTCCGGGGCACTGGCATCCTGCAAATGTGCGACCTCGACCTGTTCGTCCGCCGCTTTGGGCTGTTTGGCCATTCTTTGTCCGCTATTCGTCCGTTGTTCGGTCCGCTCGGGCCGCACCTTGTTTCATGGCATTGCGCATGGTGTCAACGCGCATAATGCCCGCCCGGTCAATTGACCTCGACATTGTTGGCGCTGGCCCATTGCGCCAGCGGTTCGCGCAGATTCTGCGTGCCGCCCTGTAGCAGCGTGCTGCAATAGCGCCTCAGCGCCGCAAGGTCGAGCGAGCGGATCATCGCCTTGACCTGGCCGACGGAGGCCGGCGTGATCGACAGGCGCTGGATGCCCAGCCCCAGCAGCGCCATCGCCTCCAGCGTGCGTCCGCCCATCTCGCCGCACACGCCGAGCGACACGTCATGCCCCTCGCAATTGCGCACCACCCGCGCGATGAAGCGCAAAATGGCGACGCTCAGCCAGTCGTAGCGCACGGCCAGCCGGGGGTTGGCCCGGTCCGCCGCGAAGAGGAACTGGGTGAGGTCGTTGGTGCCGATCGAGAGGAAATCCAGCTCGGGCAGCAGAAAATCGAGCATCTCGGCGAGCGAGGGCACTTCCAGCATCGCGCCATAATAGATGTTGCGCGGCAGGTCGCGGCCATGCTGCGCCAGCCAGTCATGCTGTTTCTGGAACAGCGCCTTGGCCTCCATCAGCTCCCATGGCTCGGAGATCATCGGGAACATGACGTGGAGCGAGCGCCCCGCCGCCGCTTCCATCAGCGCGCGGGCCTGCACCTTGAGCAGGCCTTCCCGGTCGAGCGCCAGCCGCAGGGCGCGCCAGCCCATCGCCGGGTTTTCCTCCTGCTCATTGTCGTTCTTGCGCAGATAGGGCAGCGCCTTGTCGCCGCCGATATCGACGGTGCGGAAGATGACCGGCCGCTCGCCCGCCGCATCCAGCACGTCGCGATAGAGGCTGAGCTGGCGCTCGCGCTGCGGCAGGGTGGCCGAAACGAGGAACTGGAACTCCGTGCGGAACAGGCCGATCCCGTCCGCGCCCGTCACGTCCAGCGCGGAGACATCGTCGCGCAGCCCGGCATTGACCATCAGCTCGATCCGCTGATTGTCGAGCGTGACGGCCGGCTTGTCGCGCAGCGCGACATAGCCCGCGCGGCGTTTCTGGGAGGCCGCGAAACCGCTGTCGAACGCCTCGACCATCGGCACGGTGGGGCGGATGTAGAGGCGGTTCTGCGTCACGTCGAGCAGCAGCAGGTCGCCTTCGTTGATGAGATGGCGGGTGCCCTTCACGCGCCCCAGCACCGGCACGCCCATCGCCCGCGCCACGATGGTGACATGCGCGGTCAGCGAGCCTTCCTCCAGGATCAGCCCCTTCAGCCGCCGCCGGTCATATTCGAGCAACTCCGCCGGGCCGAGATTGCGCGCGATCAGGATGGTGTCCTGCCGCAGCCCCAGTTGCGCGGCGGTGCCCAGCTGCCCGGAGACGATGCGCAGCAGCCGGTTGGAGAGATCCTCCAGATCGTGCATCCGGTCCTGGAGCAGCGGGTCGTCAATCTGCCGCATGCGCATGCGGGTGCGCTGCTGCACGCGCTCGATCGCCGCCTCGGCGGTCAGACCGCTGTCGATCGCCTCGTTGATGCGCCGCGACCAGCCCTCGTCATAGGCGAACATCTTGTAGGTTTCGAGGATTTCGCGATGCTCGCCTTCCACGCCGAACTCGGCCTGCCCGGTCATGCGGTCGATCTGCTCGCGCATCCGGCCGAAGGCGGAATAGACGCGCTGGCGCTCCACCTCGACATCTTCGGCAACCGTATGCTCGATGATGATGCGCGGCTGGTGGAACACCGCATGGCCGCGCCCCATGCCCATCACCAGTTGCAGGCCGGGGATGACCGTCGCGCCGGTTTCCAGCGGGCGCGTGTCACCGGGATGTTCGTCCACAAGCCCGGCGTTGCTGATGAGTTCGGAGAGCACCATGGCGACCGTTTGCAGCGCCTCGATCTCCACCTCCTCATAGGCGCGCGGGTCGCGATGCTGCACGCACAGCACGCCGATCGCGCTCTCGCGCCGCACGATCGGCACGCCGGCGAAGCTGCGGAACACGTCTTCCCCCGTCTCGGGCCGATAGGCGAAATCGCGGTGGCTGGCGGCTTCCTGCAGGTTGAGCGCCTCGACATTGGCGGCGATGGTGCCGACCAGCCCCTCGCCGGGCGCCAGCCGGGTCACATGCACCGCTTCCTGCTTGAGGCCGCGCGTGGCGAACAGCTCCATCATGCCCTCGCGCAGCAGATAGATGGAGCAGACCTCGCTGGAGAGTTCGCCGGCGATGATGCCGACAATCTTGTTCAGCTTCACTTGCGGCGTGGTGCGGGCGGCCATCACCTCATGGAGGCGCTGCAATATCTTGCGCGCCGCCACGACGGCGGTGTTGGATGAGAGCTGGGGGCGGCGGGTCGCGTTCATGGCGCCACGCTAACAGATGCTGCGGATGCTGCTAACAGAAAGTGCAGCATCGGCCCGATTATCGCCACCGGCCACCCGCCGCCGACCGCGCCGGGCAGCGCCCCGCCCATGCCCGCCATGGCAGGGCGATGGCGCGGCGCGGCCCGCCCCACTGCGTCCGCGTCCGTCCATTCCATCCCGTCTCGTCAGTCCGCGCGGCGGGACAGCGCGGTGCGCGCCTGCGCCATCAGCGTCTCGATAATCTCGGCGACCGGCTCTTCGCGCTTCACCATGCCCACCGATTGCCCGGCCATCAGCGAGCCATTCTCCACATCGCCGTCGATCACCGCGCGGCGCAGCGCCCCGGCCCAGTAGCGCTCGATCTGGAGCTGCGCCTCGCCCATATCCACCTTGCCCTCATCGAGCAGCTGCGCCACCTCGCGCTGCTTGGCGGTGAACGCCTCGGTGCCGGCATTGCGCAGCGCCCGCACCGGGATGACGGGCAGACGCGCATCGACCTGCACGCTCGTCACCGCCTCGCGCGCGGAGGCCCGGAAGAACGCCTTCTTGAAATTGGGGTGGGCGATGCTCTCCACCGCGCAGGCAAAGCGGGTGCCCAGCTGCACGCCGGCCGCGCCCATTTCCAGATAGGCCGTGATCGCCTCGCCATGGCCGATGCCGCCCGCCACGAAGATCGGCAATTCGCTCGCCATCTCCGGCAAAATCTCCTGCGCGAGCACACTCGTCGCCACCGGGCCGATATGGCCGCCAGCCTCCATACCCTCGATCACCAGCGCATCCACGCCGGAGCGGTGCAGCTTCTTCGCCAGCGCCAGCGCCGGGGCAAAGCAGATGACCTTCGCGCCGCCGGCCTTGATCGCCTCGATGCTGCCCTTGGGCGGCAGGCCGCCGGCCAGCACCACATGGCCGATCTCGTGGCGCAGGCAGATATCGATCAGTTCCATGATGTCGGGATGCATGGTGATGAGGTTGACGCCAAAGGGCTTGTCCGTCAGCGCTTTGGTCCCGATAATCTCGGCATCGAGCAGCGCGGGCGTCATCGCGCCGCAGGCGATCAGGCCGAACCCGCCGGCATTGCTCACCGCCGCCACCAGATGGCGCTCGGACACCCAGCTCATCGCGCCGCACAGGATCGCGGTCTCGCATCCAAGAAAGTCCGCGCCACGCGCCATCAGCGCCGTCAGCCGATCCACCGCCACTATCGTTCCGCTCATTCCCGCTCCATCGCCTATGGACAATCGCACGCCGATAGAGCCTCAAACCCTGCTTGGCGACAAGAGAAATGCCTGCGCGCCATCCATATCCTACCGCACCGATGCCGAACCCGGACTATCGCCCGATTTCAGCGAGAGCCCCGAACTGCCCCCGCGCCGCGCTTGTGGCTGGAGGCGCGCCATTAGTCCGGACCGTCCGCCTTGCCCGAAGAATGGAAGGGAACGCACTCTCGCTCACCCGCGCAATATCGCAGATGTCGGGGAAGCGGACATTGCGTGTTGCGGAACCGCCCGCTAGATTTCTCGCTATGTTTGGGCACTCTCACTTTGATCGCGTTCGACAACTGTTCGCAGATCAATTTTCCATTGATTCGCAGGGCCTTGTTTTTCGCAAAGGCCAGAAAGGCGCGCCAATTCGCGTGAACGAAAATGAGCGAGACGAGTTTGTGGCGACGTTCAACAAGCGTGTCCGGTATGCGATTTGGTCTATCGTTCCGTCCACAGTTGGCCTGATATTGTCGCTAGCGTGGCTGGTCCCGGATTCAGATAGCACCGCAGGGCAAATGGCCATGTGGGTTGGCATTGCAGCAATCTTGATTCCCTTTATGGCGATCTATTATTGGGCCTGGAATGCTCCATCCCGGGAGTTAGATAGGCGAACTCCAGTAGGCGCTGCTTTGACCAAGGAGGAGGCCCGGACCCTTGCTTTCTCCAAGATTACCTACGGTCAGCTGATGCTAGCGGCGTTGATGGGCGGAGGGCTTGTTTGGGAGAGGTCAAGCAAAACCGATGTCGTTCATGGATGGGGAGTGGTTTGGCTGATCATTGGGGCAGCTTTGATCGCCCTTGCCGGAGTTCAGGCGATCCGAAAGTGGCGCTTGGGGCAGCAGCCACCAGTTGAATAGGCGAACGTCCGCAATAGTTGTCGTCTCCGGAAAGACCACCCCGCAAAGCAGGCAGCCCCACCCCCACCTATCACTCCCAGCGCGCGCAGCCACCGGCCCCGCGCGCCGGGTCGTTCCATCAAGCCGCCGGCTGCTCGGCGTCCAGCCCATAGGCGGTATGCAGCACGCGCACGGCCAGTTCCGTCTCATCCTCGTCGATCAGCACGGAGACCTTGATCTCGCTGGTCGAGATCGCCTCGATGTTGATGCCGCGCTCGGCCAGCGTCTTGAACATGATCGCCGCCACGCCGGCATGGCTGCGCATGCTCACGCCCACAACGCTGATCTTGGCCACTTCCGCATCGGTGATGATGCGGTTGAAGCCGATCGTCTCCTTCAGATTCTCGATGATGTCGACGCTGCGGGCCAGATCGGTGCGCGGGACGGTGAAGGTCACGTCCGTCTCCGCCTTGTCCTTGCTGTCATTCTGGATAATCATGTCGACATTGATGCTGGCGTCGGCGAGCGGGCCGAAGATGCTGGCCACGGCGCCCGGCTTGTCCGGCACGCGGGTGACGATGATCTGGGCATCATTCTTGTCGTGCGCAATGCCGGTGATGAGCTGCCGTTCCATGTCCTTGTCCTCAATTTCTGCTTCGCTGACGATCATCGTGCCGGGCTCGGGGTCATCGCCCGGTTCCTCGAAGGAGGAGAGCACCTGCAAGCGCACCTTCTCCTTCATCGCCAGCGCGACGGAGCGGGTCTGGAGCACCTTGGAGCCGACGCTCGCCAGTTCCAGCATTTCCTCATAGGTGATCTTGTCGAGCTTGCGCGCGCGGCTCACGATGCGCGGATCGGTCGTATAGACGCCATCCACATCGGTATAGATATCGCAGCGGTCGGCCTTCACCGCCGCGGCGATCGCCACGGCGGACGTATCCGATCCGCCCCGGCCGAGCGTCGCCACGCGGCCATCATGCATCTGCCCCTGGAAGCCGGGGATGACGGCGACCTGCCCGCTTGCCATCGCGCTCACCAGCGCGTCCGTCTCCACCGCCTCGATCCGCGCCTTGCTGTGTGTGCCGGTGGTGCGCAGCGGCAGTTGCCAGCCCAGCCAGCTGCGCGCGTCCACGCCCATCGCTTTCAGCGCCATCGCCAGCAGCCCGCTGGTCACCTGCTCGCCGGAGGAGACGACGACATCATATTCCGCCGTGTCGTAAAGCGGGCTGGCCTCCTTGCAGAAGCCGACGAGGCGATCCGTCTCGCCCGCCATGGCGGAGACGACCACGGCGACCTGATTGCCCCGGCCGACTTCATAGCGGATTCGCGCCGCGACCTTGCGGATACGCTCCATGCCGGCCATCGATGTGCCGCCAAATTTCATTACAATTCGCGCCATGGACTTGCCGCGCACCTTTCATGAGCTATCAAGGGGGCAGGAACACCGGGGCGCATATGCTTTGACCAGCCTTCAAGCCGGCGCCCTCATAATCGGCGGGATATACAATGGCAAGCGAGCCGCAAACCGGCACGATCGACCCGAAGGAAGCCGCGCATTTCGGCGCGCAGGCGGCCGATTGGTGGGACCCGAAGGGCAGCAGCGCGATGCTGCACAAGCTCAATCCGGTGCGGCTGCGCTATATCCGCGATGCGATCGACCGGCATTGGGGTGGCGACTCCGCGTCGCTGCATCCGCTGGCCGGCAGGCGCGTGCTGGATATCGGCTGCGGCGCCGGCCTTGTGGCGGAGCCGCTGGCGCGGCTGGGCGGCACCGTCACCGCCATTGATGCCGCGCCGGAAAATATCGCGGCGGCGCGCGCCCATGCCGCGCATATGGATCTGGCCATCGATTATCGCGCCTGCGGCGTCGAGGCGCTGGACGAGCCGCCCTTCGATCTCATCACCACGCTGGAGGTGATCGAGCATGTCACCGATCCCGCCGGCTTCCTCACCGCCATCGCGCGGCTGCTCGCGCCAGACGGGCTGCTGATCCTCTCCACGCCCAACCGCACGCCGCTCTCCCGGCTCACCATCGTCACGCTTGCCGAGGGGCTGGGCCGCATTCCCAAGGGCACGCATGACTGGCATAAGTTCCTGACGCCGGACGAGGTGACGGAGCTGCTCGCCGCGCAGGGCCTCGTCGCCGCCGGCATCACCGGCATCGGCGCGGACCCGCGCTACGGCTTCACCCTCGGCCGCGATCTGTCGATGAACTATATTCTCTGCGCCACCCGGTCCCGCCCCGGCGCGGAACCCGTTTCGCGGGCGGCGCGTTGACCTCGCGCCGCCCGCGCCCGCTCGCGGCCGTCCGTTACGAAAGCCGGTGCTGCGCAAGCCGGTCTTGCGCAAGCCCATATTGCGAAAGCCCGTATCGCGAAAGGACACGCTGATGGCCGCCGGCGCCCCCCCTCTCGCTCCCGGCGATCTGCCCGGCTGGTTCGCGGATCACTGGCTGCAAATCGCGCTGGCGGTGGGTGCGGGCGTCCTCCTCTATCTGCTGCTGCGCTTCCTGCGCGGCATCGGTGAGAAGCTCGCCCGGCGCGACCATGCTCCCGTCCTGCTGAACCTGATCGGGCGTGCGGCCAGGCGCACCTCGCATCTCTTCATGGTCATCGTCGCCGCGCGTCTGGTCGCCGGCTATACCGATCCGCCGGCGGCGCTGTTTTCCACCATCAGCTTCCTGTTCACCGTCCTCATGGTGTTTCAGGCCGCGGTGTGGCTGCGCGAAGTGGTCATCGGCCTGATCGAGCGGCGCGCCGGCACGGAGGGGTCGGAGGCGCTGGTCAACGCCATGGGCCTCATCCGCGTGCTCGTCTCGGTCGCCCTGTTCGCCATCGCCGCCATCATGGTGCTGGACAATCTGGGCGTGAACGTCACCGGGCTTGTCGCCGGGCTCGGCATTGGCGGCATCGCCATCGGCCTTGCCGCGCAGGGGATTTTCTCGGATCTGTTCGCCGCCCTCTCCATCCTGTTCGACAAGCCGTTCCGCGTCGGCGAGGTCATCACTTATGACGAGACGACGGCGCGGGTCGAGCGCATCGGCCTCAAGAGCACCCGCCTGCGCGCCACGTCCGGCGAGCGCAAGATCATCTCCAACGCCAATCTGCTGCAAAAGGAGATCACCAGCCTCCAGAATCTGGACCGGCGGCAGGTCAAATTCGCGTTCGGCATCGCCTATCAGACGCCGATCGACGTCCTCGCGCGCATTCCCGACATATTGCGCGAGGTGGTGGAGGGCGAGCGGCAGCGCTTCACCCAGGCCGGCCTGGTCGCCTTCAGCCCCAATGCGATCAATGTCGAGCTGGTGCTGGACGTGCTGCACCCTGACAGCGCCGATTATTTCATGACCCGCCATCGTATCGGGCTCGGCATCTTGCGGCGGTTCAATGCCGAGGGCATCCGCTTCGCCGCGCCCGATGGCCGCATGATCCTGCCGGAAGGCGCAACCGGCGGCTAGGGCGGATCGCCATTCAGCTCTGACGGCCTGCAAACGGCGTCTTTCCGCGCTTCCGGTGCTCACGTGCCGTCAGCACGCTGCGCGCCGGGTCGCGAAAACCCATCATTTTCGGCACGTCATCTTCTGAATGCCGATCGGTCGTGGAGCCTTATCCGATCGGCCGCCGCCCGGCCCGCCAATCCGCTCCATTATGGCGCAGATTCAGCTCACATCCTGATAATAGCCGGCCCACACATGGCTCTGTTTGCGGTTCACGCGCAGCAGCGCCATCACCGCCACAAGGGCCGCCAGCGCCGCCAGTGCCAGAAACACCGGCCAGTCGCGGATCGGCGCCTCGAACAGGCCCAGCACCGCGCTCGCCAGCATGCAGGGGACCACGGCCACGCTCGCCAGCGCCGCCGCGCGCCGGGCTTTCTTGCGCCGGGGGGCTTTGCGCCAGAACAGCAGGCTGGCCAGAATCGCGAGATTCGCCGGGAGCATATGCATCCAGGCAAACGGCATCATCCAGAGAAGATAGCCGGTCACTGCGAAGGTCGCGAGGGCGAGTGATAATGCCAGAATCCGTGCAAGCCGCACGCAACACCTCCTGAAATGACGACCCGACGGTCATGAAGCCCATCCGCTGGCCCGAAAAAACACGGTCGAACAAACGTCTGGCGCTTCAGCCCATCCGATTCATCGGATTGGACCCTGCCCTAAGTCAATCTGGTAAACTCTTCATAACCGGGCCTGCTCCCCATAAAGGCCCCCAATGCAGCGCCCCGTCCCTGGCAATCAACGCTTCGTCCCGATCGCGCGCGAGCAGCAGCGCGCCGTCCAGATCGATCCAGTCCGCAAGCTGCCCGAGCAGAAAGGCCGGCGCGATGCCCAGCGAGCTGCCCAGCATGCAGCCGACCATGATGCGCAGGCCCCGCGCCCGCGCCGCCCGCGCCATCGCCAGCGCCTCGGTGAGGCCGCCTGCCTTGTCGAGCTTGATGTTGATCGCCTGATAGCCGGCGAGGCCATCCAGATCGTCCAGACTCTGGCAGCTTTCATCGGCGCAGATCGTCACCGGCAAGGCCGCGCCGGCCAGCGCCGCGTCGCGCCCCGCCGGCAGCGGCTGCTCGATCAGCGTAACGCCGAGCGCGGCCAGCGCGCCCGCCCGCGCGGCAAGGTCCGCCGCCGCCCAGCTTTCATTGGCATCGACGATCAGCGTGGCCTCCGGCGCGCCCGCGCGCACGGCGGCGATGCGCGCCTCGTCGCCCTCGCCCGTCAGCTTGCACTTGAGCAGCGTGAAGCCCTGCCCGCTGGCGCGCTGCGCGGCGGCGGCCATCGCGGCCGGCGCATCGAGGCTGATCGTATAGGCGGTGCGCAGCG
>Ga0182736_1001672_pt1 | contig 20119 bp, 18 predicted proteins | sample eDN5th30CKraftBY_FD_128882 | JGI IMG/M metagenome (GOLD analysis project Ga0182736, IMG submission 128882) | Enriched backyard soil microbial communities from Emeryville, California, USA - eDNA 5th pass 30_C Kraft BY (version 2) (version 2) | ecosystem: Environmental > Terrestrial > Soil >... | reverse complement strand
GCCGTTGTGCCGGTCCCGGCCGTCGTGGGAGCGACCGTCGCGGTCCCGGCCGTCGTGGGAGCGACCGTCGCGGTCCCGGCCGTCGTGGGAGCGACCGTCGCGGTCCCGGCCCTCGTGGGAGCGACCGTCGCGGTCGTGGCCCCTGTCGTTCCGGCCGTCGTCCTTCGAGACGGGGCCGGACTGCGTCGACCCCGGGCCCTTCCCGCCCCGGTCGGCGTTCCGGTCGCCGGGCCTGTCCTTGCCCGCCGTGTCGTGCGCCCTCGAGTCGGTCCAGCTGCGGTCGGTCGGCTTCGAGTTGTCACCGCGCCGCGTCGCGCCCTGGTGGGTGAACCGCGGGTCCTTGGGGTCCACGGTCGCGGTACTGGCGATCTTGTCGCCGGTCACCGGCTTGTGGTCGTGGTCGTGATCCTCGTCGGCCTGGGCGGCGGTGTTCGCGAGCAGGAGCAAGCCGCCCGACATGGCAGCGACATAGGCGCCACGGAGCAGGTTCTTGTTCACCTCTGGTCCTTCCAAACACGGACGGCCGATCAACTGCCGGACGTCTGCTTGCACAGGTGTGGGAGACACGAAAGGGGGAGCAGCATCTCCGTATCGGGTCGATCGTTGCCCTTTGTGAGCCCGTTACCAACGCTGTGCAGGTTGCGCCGTACGGCCTCCGAGATTGGTCGGAGATCGACGCAACCCCGGGCGGTCCCGCACGTCACAGCGCGTCCCGTCGATACGGTCCGGATCCCGGGAAACACGGACGGTGATCAGCGAGAAAATGTCGCCGAATCCGCGGGCCGGCGGCGCAGAAACGCGACCGCAAGCACCTCCTGCGCTGTTCGGCAGATATGGCACGGCCGAAAGGCCCAGTCGAACCGGTCATCGGGTACGTAATCCCCTGTACGGTGGCGCCGAGAACCCGACCGAGGAGTGCCGTGATCCGTGACGCCGCGCGGCGCCCGCTCGCCGTGGCGCTGTTGCTCGCGGTCCTGGTCACGCTCGGCATCGTCGGCCGGACGTCGGCCCCGGCGCCGACGCCCGCCGAGCGGTACGGCGCCGCGGCCGCCGGGACACCCGCGCGCGCCGACCACGGCCGCCGCGCCGTCGTCGACACCGGCCCGAAGCGCGCTTCATCGGCGGCGGCGACGAGCTGGCACGTCGACCTGGCCCCCGCGCCGGGGGCCGCGGTATCCGGGCACCTGCGGTCGGGGACGACGGCACCCGCGTCGCCCGCACCCGCGGCCGTCGACGCGATCTCGTCCGTCGACTCGCGCGCACCTCCGGGAGTGGCGGCCTGAGCCGTCCCGCCCGTCATCCCGCCGCGCGTCGCGGCGGGCTCCTCCCGAGGTCTCCCCGTGTCCAGAACAAGTCGTCCCCTGCTGTGGCGCGCCCTTGCCGCGCTCGGCATCGTCGGCGGTGCCACCGCCCTCGCCCTCACCGGCTCCCCCACGCTCGGTCTCGACCTGCGCGGCGGAACCCAGATCGTCCTCGAGACCCGCGACGCCCCCGACGTCGTCGCGGACGCCGCCGCGACCGACCGGGTGCTGGAGGTCCTGCGCGGCCGCGTCGACGGTCTCGGTGTCGCCGAACCGTCATTGACGAGGTCCGGCGAGGACCGGATCGTCGTCGAGCTGCCGGGCCTGCAGGACCCGGCCGAGGCCGCCGACGTCCTGGGACGCACCGCCCAGCTGACCATCCACCCGGTGCTCGCGACCACCGCGGGCGAGGCCACCGTCGACGAGACCGGCGCCCCGATCGTCGTCGGACCGGCCGCGTTGGTCGGCGAGGACGTCGATTCGGCGCGCGCCACGTCGGGCGTGCAGGGGGTGCTGGGCTCCGTCGTCGACGTCAGCTTCTCCGCCGAGGGCGGCGACCGCTGGCAGGCCCTGACCGCGCAGACCGCGTGCGCGGCGCCGGGCGACCCTGCGCGGCGGATCGCCATCGTCCTCGACTCGCAGGTCATCTCCTCACCGCAGGTCGACCCGTCGATCGGCTGCGGTGTCGGGATGTACGGCGGGAGCACGCAGATCAGCGGCTCGTTCAGTCAGGAGCAGGCGTCGGAGCTGGCGGTGCTGATCCAGGGCGGGGCGCTGCCGGTACCGGTCGAGATCATCGAGCAGCGGACGGTGGGTCCGACGCTGGGTGCGTCGGCGATCGAGGCGAGCACGCTGGCGGCCCTCGTCGGCACGGCGCTGACGGCGCTGTTCCTGCTGGTCGCCTACCGGCTGGCCGGGCTCGTCGCGGTGGTCGCGCTGGCCGGCTACGCCGTCGTCGCGTACGCCGGGCTGATCGCGCTGGGTGCCACGTTGACGCTGCCGGGCCTGGCCGGGTTCGTGCTGGCGATCGGGATGGCCGTCGACGCGAACGTGCTCGTCGCCGAACGGGCTCGCGAGGAGTACGCACGCCGGCCGCGGCTGGAACGGGCGTCCGAGCTGGGGTACCGGGGCGCCTTCACCGCTGTCGTCGACTCGGCGGTGACGACGCTGCTCGCGGGCGCCCTGCTGTTCTGGCTGGCCTCCGGACCGGTCCGCGGGTTCGGGGTGACGCTGACCCTCGGCGTCGTCGTGTCGCTGTTCTCCGCGCTCGTCCTGTCCCGCCTGCTGACGATCTGGCTGCTGCGCCGGGGTGCGGTCCGCCGCCGGCCCAGGTGGACGGGCCTCGCGACGATCGGCCCGGTGCGCCGCCGCCTGGAGCGGGTGAGCCCGGACATCCTCCGGCCCGCGGGCCGGCTGCTGGCCTGCTCGGCGGTCGTCGTGGTCGTGGCGCTCGCAGGGATCGCGCTACGCGGGCTCGACCTCGGGGTGGAGTTCACCGGCGGCCGCTCCGTCGAGTTCTCGACGACGAACCCCGTCGACGCCGACGCCGCCCGCGCCGCGGTGGCCGAGGCGGGGCTGGGCGGGCTGCCGGTGCAGACCACGGGCGACGGCGGCATCGCCGTGCGCGGCAACGACATCGACGACGCCGACGTGGCCGCCCTGCGGGCCTCGTTGGCCGCGGCGGGCGGGGGTGCGCAGGTCGAGCAGGACGAGCTGATCGGGCCGAGCCTGGGCGCCGAGCTGGCCCGCGGCGCGCTGATCGCGCTGGGCGTGGCGCTGCTCGCCCAGCTCGTCTACCTGGCGATCCGGTTCCGCTGGACGTTCGGCGCGGGTGCGGTCGCGGCGCTGGCCACCAACGTCTCGATCGTCGTCGGGTGGTTCGCGTGGACCGGGCGCACGATCGACGGCGTCTTCGTCGCGGCGCTGCTCACGGTCATCGGGTACACGGTGAACGACTCGGTGGTCGTGTTCGACCGGATCCGCGCCGAGCGCGCCGGGCGCCGCCGCGAGCCGTTCCACCGGGTGGCCGGCTCGGCGGTGCTGTCCACGTTGCCGCGCACCGTCAACACCGGCCTGTCGACGCTGGTCATCCTGGGCGCGCTGCTGGTGCTGGGCGGCGAGACGCTCGCCGACTTCGCGCTGGCGCTGATCCTGGGCATCGTCGCCGGGACGGTCTCGACGGTGACGGTCGCGGTGCCGCTGGCGATCGTCCTGCAGCGCCGCTTCGGCGACCGCGACCGCGCGCGGCCCGGCAACCGGCCCTCGGGCAGGACCGGCCCGCCGCGGACCCGCCCGGACCGCCGGTCGGACGGGGCGGTCGTCTGACGCCGGCGAGTGGCGTTACCGGCCATGGCGCTGGCCGGCGCGGCGACGCCACTCACAGGCCGATCGCCGTCAGTAGCCGTTCGCGGTGGGCGTCCCGGTCGCCGAAGAGCACGGCGTCGGTCGCGGCCCGCCGGAAGTGCAGGTGGGCGGGATGTTCCCAGGTGAACCCGATGCCACCGTGCACCTGGATGTTCTCGGCAGCGACGTAGCGGTAGGCCTGCCCGCACGTCATGGCGGCGGCCGCGACGGCCGCGGGCAGCTCGGCCGGGTCCTCGGCGGCGCACGCGACCGCCCACGCGACGGCCGAGCGGGCCGCCTCCACCTGGACCGCCATGTCGGCGCAGCGGTGTTTGATCGCCTGGAACGTGCCGATCGGGCGGCCGAACTGCAGCCGCTCCCCCGCGTGGGCGACGGCGGCGTCGAGCGCGGCGGCGGCCCCGCCGAGCTGTTCGGCGGCGAGCGCGACGACGGCCCGGTCGAGCACCCGGGCGACGAGGTCGCCCGCGTCGTGGCCCACGCCGATGCGCCGGGCGGGAACGCGGGCGAGGTCGACGCGGGCGAGCGGGCGGTTGGGGTCGAGGGTCTCGAGCGGGGTGCGGGTCAGCCCGTCGGCGACGGCGTGCACGGCGAACAGGCCCAGCTCGGCTCCGGCCCGCGCGACGACCAGCAGCAGGTCCGCGGTCGCGCCCTCGACGACGAGGGTCTTCGTGCCGGTCACCCACCAGCCGTCCGCACCGGGCACGGCGAGCGTCGCGACGGCTCCGGCGTCCCAGCCCGAGGGGTCCTCGAGGTGGGCGAGGGTGGCGGTGGCGGCGCCGCTGAGCAGGTCGGGCAGGAGGTCGGGCGCGTCGCCGCACGCGGTCAGCACACCGACGCCGAGGACCGCCGTGGAGAACCACGGGAGCCTCGACGGCACCCGGCCGAGCTCCTCGGCGACGACCGCGAGCTCGCGCACACCCGCGCCCGCCCCGCCGAGGTCCTCGGGGACGTCGAGAGCGACGGCACCGATCTCGGCGGCGAACCGTCGCCAGACGTCGGGGTCCCAGCCGCGGTCGCCGCGCAGCTCTGCGAACACCGCGTCGACGGGCAGGTGCCGGTCGAGGAACGCGCGCACGACGGCGCGCAGGTCCTCGGCGTCGGGATCGGGGGTGAACCGCATGCGAGCTCCCGTCAGTCGTCGTCGGCGGCCGCGGCGAGGACCTCGGCGAACCGGTCGTGGGCCCGCGCGCGCAACGTCGGGCGGATGTAGGGCGGGAAGAGACCGTCGTCGGGCTCGGTGCCGCGCAGCAGGGCTTGTGCGAGGTTGACCTTGTGGATCTCGGTCGCGCCGTCGGCGAGTCCCATGTGGAACGACTCCATGACCCATTTCCCGAACGGCAGCTCCGTGGAGATGCCCAGCGAGCCGTGGATCTGGATGGCCCGTGACGACGCGTCGAGCAGCACCTTCGGCATCGCGGCCTTGACGGCGGAGATGTCGGCGCGGACCTTGCGGTAGTCGTTGTAGCGGTCGATCCGCCAGGCGGTGCGCAGCACGAGCAGCCGGAACTGTTCGAGCTGGATCCACGTGTCGGCGATCATCTCCTGGACGAGCTGCTTGTCGGCGAGCCGTTCGCCCTTGGTCGTCCGTGAGACCGCGCGCCGCTTCATCATCTCGAACGCCGAGCCGACCAGTCCGACGGTGCGCATCGCATGGTGGATGCGACCGCCGCCGAGCCGGGTCTGCGCGACGGCGAACCCCGCGCCGCGCTCGCCCAGCAGGTTCTCCGCGGGCACCCGCACATCGGTGTAGCGGAGGTACTGGTGCGTGCCGACGGGCTCCTCGTGGCCCCAGACCGAGACGTCGCGGACCCGTTCCAGGCCCGGGATGTCGGCCGGCACGACGAACATCGACATGCTGCGGTGGGGCGGCGCGTCGGGTTCGGTGACGGCCATGACGATCAGGAAGTCCGCGAACAGCGCGTGGCTGGAGAACCACTTCTCCCCGTTGATGACCCACTCGTCGCCGTCGAGGACCGCGGTCGTCCGGAAACCCGTGGGGTCGGACCCGCCGTGCGGCTCGGTCATCGAGAAGCAGGACACGATCTCGTTCGCGACCAGCGGTTCGAGAAAGGTCTTCTTCAGGTGGTCCGTGCCGTAGTGGGCGAGTATTTCCGCATTGCCCGAATCGGGCGCCTGGCAGCCGAACACGACCGGGGCCGAGTGCGAGCGGCCGAGCCGCTCGTTGAGCAGCGCGAGCCGCAGCTGGCCGTAGCCCTTGCCGCCGAGCTCGGGCCCGAGGTGGCAGGCCCACAGGTTCTTGTCGCGCACGACCTGCTGCAGCGGCTTGATCAGTGCGTTGCGCACCGGGTCGTGGACGTCCCAGGCGTGCGTGACGACCTCGTCGACCGGCTCCACCTCGGTACGGACGAACTCGTCGACCCAGTCCAGCTCCTGCGCGACGTCGGGGTCGGTCTCGAAGTCCCAGCCCATGTGTGTGCCTCTCAGCGGGTGAGCACGGTGCACGCGGAGATGCCCGGCGCACCGTAGACGTGGGTGAACCCGACGCGCGGCCCGCCGGGGACCTGGTGGTCGCCGGCCTCGCCGCGCAGCTGCAGGGCCGTCTCGTAGACCTGCCGGAGCCCGGAGGCGCCGATCGGTTCGCCGTTGGCGATGCAGCCGCCGTCGGTGTTGATCGGCAGCCGGCCGTCGAGCGCGGTGCCGCCGGAGGCGATCAGCTCCTCCTGCGCGCCGTGTTCGCAGAGCCCGGTCTCGGCCATGTGCATCAGCTCCGCGCCGGACTCCGTGTCCTGGACCTGGGCGACGTCGACGTCGGCCGGGGTCAGTCCGGCCTGGGCGAACGCGGCGGCAGCGGCGTCGACGGTGGGGCTCTGCGCGGCGTCGAGCGCCAGCCACGGGCTGAACACCTCGAACGACCCGTAGCGCCGCGACCGCAGCGCGGCCCCGCTGAGGTAGACCGGGTTGTCGGTGTAGTCGGGCGCGCGGTCGGCCCGGCAGACGACGAACGCCACGGCCCCCTCCCCCGGCGAGCAGTACATGTACTGGGTGAGCGGATGGCTGATCATCGGCGCCGACGCGATCTCCTCGGCACTGATCTCCTTGCGCCGCCATGCGTTCGGGTTGAGCGCGCCGTTGCGGAACGCCTTCTCGGCGATCGCCGCGAGCACGTCGGTGCCGATGCCGTGGACGTGCAGGTAGCGCTGGATCTTCAGGCCGAAGAACTGGGTCGTGAGCATCAGGCCGGTCTCGCCGTACCAGTCGCCGATGCCGTGGGAGGCGGGGTCGGTGTTGAAGGCTCCCCGGGGGTGCTTGTCGAAGCCGACGACGAGCCCGACGTCGTGCAGGCCGGCCCGGATGGCGGCGTCGGCGCTGATCAGCGCGCTGCCACCGGTCGCGCAGCCGTTGACGACATTCATGAACGGCAGGCTGGTCAGGCCCAGCTCGGACACGAGCGTGTCCGGGTCGCCCGCCGACCAGCTGCCGCCGAAGCCGAACTGCATGTCCCCGAAGCCGAGACCGGCGTCGGCGAGCGCCGCGCGGACGGCGTGGACGGCCTGGGCCCGCCCCGACACCCCCTCGGTGCGGCCGAAGGGGTGGATGCCGATGCCGATGATCGCGAGGGCGGGCGCGTTCACGAGCGACCTGCCGGCGCGAACGCGAAGGTCAGGACGGGCTCGCCCGCCTCGTCGACGCGGAACGGGATCATCTCCAGCCGCACGGGCATGCCGATCTCCAACCGGTCGGGGTCGTGCTCGGTCAGTCGGGCCTCGACGATCAGCTGCCCCGGCAGCTCGACGTAGCCGACGCCGTAGGGTGCGAACTCCTCCGGCCCCCGGTAGGGCGTCTTCGGCCGGAAGCCCTGGACGGTGAACGACCAGAGCGTGCCCTCGCGGGCGAGCGCCACGTCGGCCATCGCCGTGCCGGTGCAGCGGGGGCAGCCGCCCTGCCGGGGGAACGTGTGGGCGCCGCAGTCGTCGCAGCGGCTGCCGAGCAGCGCGGTTCCGTCGGGGGTCTCGGTGAACAGCGAGTCGTCGACCGTGCGCGGCACGGGCACCTCCTGGAGGGTCACGGGGCCGCCGTCCCGCCGCCGTCGACGGCGAGCAGCGTGCCGGTGGTGAACCCGGCCGTCGGACCGCAGAGGTAGAGCGCGGCGCCGACGATCTCGGCCGGGTCGCCGCCGCGGCTCTGCGGCCAGTCGGCGGTCAGGCGGTCGAAGTAGTCCATGTCCCAGCCGGCCGAGATGTCGGTGAAGAACGGTCCGGCGAGGATCGTGTTGACGCGCACGGTCGGGCCGTACTCCTGCGCGAATCCCTTGGTGAGGACGTTGAGGCCCGCCTTCGCGGCGGCGTAGGGCAGGTCGTTCGCGGTGGGGCGGATCGAGGCGATCGAGCTGATGTTGAGCATGACGCCGCCGCCCGCGGCGACCATCCGCTTCCCCGCGGCGGCCATGAACCGGAAGGGACCCTTCAGGTTCACCCCGATCACCTTGTCCCACAGCAGCTCGGTGACCTCGTCGAGGCTGGGGTACATCGGGGCCATCCCGGCGTTGTTGACCAGGACGTCGACGACGCCGAGCTCGGCCTCGACCTCGTCGAGCAGCGTGCCGACCCGTTCCCAGTCGGCGACGTGCGCGCCGTGGGCGGTGACCTTCTGCCCGGTGGCGTCGGACAGCTCCTCGGCCAGCGCCTCGCAGGCGTCCTTCTTGCGGCTGACGACGGCGACGTCGGCGCCCGCGGCCGCGAAGGCGATGGCGATCTCCCGGCCGAGGCCGCGGGAGCCGCCGGTGACCAGCGCCGTCCGCCCGGCGAGCGGCTTCTCGACGGCACGCGCGGCGGCGACGGCGTCGGCGACGCTGCGGGGCTGCGGTCGGCTCGTCGCACTCCCTTCCGACGACGTCATCGCGGGATGTCCCGCCAGGGCACGCCGCGGTCCCCGCGCGGCTCGGGGGGCAGGCCGAGCAGGCGCTCGCCGATGATCGTGCGCTGGACCTCGTCGGACCCACCCGCGATCCGGTAGCCGGGTGCGCCCAGGACGTGCTCGGTCCAGCCGAAGAGCTCGTCCCCGGTGTCGGCGACGAGCCGGTTGCCCAGGATCGTCGTCGCGGCCTCGGAGACCAGCGACAACCCCTGCGCCCACACGAGCTTGCGCAGCGACCCGATCGGCCCCGGTGCCGCGCCGGCGAGCCGGGCCTCCCGGTCGCGCTGGGCGGCGACCGCGGCCAGCTTCTCGTGCACCCAGACGTCGGCGAGCAACCTGCGGACGTCGGGGTCCCCGGTGCGGTCGAGCTTCCGCGCAGCCGCGAGGAGCTGCGCGAAGCCGCCGCCGACGCGGGCCTCGGACCCGGAGTGGCCGCGTTCGAAGCCCAGCGTCGCGAGCGCGACCGTCCAGCCGGCGCCGACGTCGCCGAGCCGCAGCGAGTCGGGGATTCGGACCTCGTCGAGGAACACCTCGCAGAACGACGAGCCGCCCGACATCTGCCGCAGCGGCCGGACCTCCACGCCCGGGGTGTCCATCGGCAGCAGGAACGCGGTGAGCCCCTTGTGCTTCGCGACGTCGAGGTCGGTGCGGGCGATCAGCTCGCCCCAGCCCGCGAACTGCGCGCCGGAGCTCCACACCTTCTGCCCGGTCACGACCCAGCCGTCGCCGTCGCGGACCGCACGCGTGGCCAGTCCGGCGAGGTCGGACCCGGCCGACGGCTCGGAGAACAGCTGGCAGGCCAGCTCGTCACCGCGCAACAGACCGCGAACCAGCCGGCTCTTCTGCGCGGGCGTACCGAACATCCGGACGGTCGGGGCGATCAGCGACACGCTCACCGACGCCAGCTCGTGCTGGCCCGGGGTCTCGACGCCCGCCTCCAGCTCGGCGAACACCTCCGCGTGCCGCTCGCTCAGCCCCGCGCCGCCGTCCTCGACGGCCCAGGTCAGCGCCCCGTACCCGGCGTCGAACTTGGTCCGCTGCCAGTCGCAGATGCGGCCGAGCAGCTCGCGCTCGCGCTCGGGCGGGAGATCGTGGAACACCGAGACGTCGGTCCGCTCGGCCTCGTCGGCGCGCCGCGGGGCCGCGTGGGCGAGCAGCCAGGAGCGGGCCGTCTCGGCGAAGGTGTCGAGGTCGGGCGCGCCCACTGCGCCATCGATCGTGCTCGTCATCTGCTCCTCCGCTGGGGAACCGGGACCGGGACGCGCAACGCGTTGGCCCACAGCAGGCTCAGCTGGGTCACGGCGGTGTCGAGGTCGAACTCCTCGTCACGGCTGACCCAGCCGTAGGCGAACCGGTTGACCATGCCGCCCAACGCGTGCGCGGCGTACCTGGCGTCGACGGCCGGGTCCGCCGCGCCCGCGGACTGCAGCCGCAGGATCGCCCGCCGCGTGCGGTCGACGACGGCGGCGCGCGCGTCGTCGATCAGGCCGGAGAGCCCTGGGCTGACCCCGGGCATCTCCTCCCACAGCACCATCAGCCGCCCGTGCCGCCGGTAGGACTCGAGGTACTGCCGGTTGGTGGACTCGATGGCGGCGTATGCGTCGCGTGGGGCCGGGGCGTCCGTGCGGGGGCGTCCGGGGAAGAACTCCTCGAGCAGCTCCTGGCTGACCGCGAGGAAGATCTCCTCCTTCGACTCGAAGTAGGTGTAGAAGGTGCCGTGCGCGACGCCCGCGTGCTCGGCGATGTCGGTGATCCGGGCGGCGAAGCCGTCGCGCTCGAAGACCTCCTTGGCCGCGTCGACGAGCGCATGGCGGGTACGGCGCCCGCGTGGGGTCAGGGAGGCCGTCGCCTCGGCGTCGGTGCTGCTCACAGCGGGATGTTCCCGGGTCGGCCGCGACCGTCGCCCGCGGCGGCGAGCGTGTGGACGATCGCCGCGCGGGTCGCCGCGGGCTCGACGATCTCGTCGACGAACCCGTCGGCGACGGCCTCGGCGAGCCCGCCCGTGGTCTCGCTGTGCCGGGCGGCGAGAGCGGTCTCGGCCTCCGCGCGCGCGGCTCCCTCCAGCCCGGCGAGGTCGCGCCGGTTCAGGACCCGGACGGCGGCGACGGGGCTCATCACGTCGACGACGGCACCCGGCCAGGCGAACACCCTGGTCGATCCCAGCGAGGCGCTGTTCATCGCGATGTAGGCGCCGCCATAGGCCTTGCGCGTCACCACGGTCACCCGCGGCACCTCGGCGCAAGCGAAGGCGTGCAACAGTTTCGCGCCGCGGCGCACCACGCCGTCGAGCTCCTGGGCGCCGCCGGGCAGGTAGCCGGGCACGTCGACGAGCACGACGAGGGGGACGCCCAGCGCGTCGCAGGTCCGGACGAACCGCGCCGCCTTGTCCGAGGACGCCGCGGTGAGGCAGCCGCCCAGCCGCAGCGGGTTGTTGGCGAGCACCCCCACCGAGCGGCCGTCGATGCGGCCGAGTGCCGTCACGACGTTCGGCGCCCACCCCGGGGCCAGCTCGACGGCGGGCGCGTCCAGCAGGGCGTCGACGACGGGTCGCACGTCATAGGCCCGGCGCACGTTCGACGGCAGCAGCGCACCCGGGTCGACCTCGCCGCGCAGCACCGGTCCGCGCCGCCGACGGTCCGCGAGCAGCGCGGTGATCTCACGGGCGCGCTCGAACGCGGCGCCGACCGTCGGGCTGGTCACGTGCGCGACGCCGGACTGCCGGGCGTGCACCTGGGGGCCGCCCAGCGAGAGCGCGTCGACGTCCTCGCCGGTCACGCTGCGGACGACGTCGGGTCCGGTGACGAAGACGCGGGCGTCCGGCCCCAGCACGACGACGTCGGTGAGCGCGGGGCCGTACGCGGCGCCGCCCGCCGAGGGCCCGAGCACGACGCTGACCTGCGGGATCCGGCCGCTGGCCCGGGTCATCACCCGGAAGACCCGGCCGATCGCGTCGAGGCTGCGGGCGCCCTCGCGCAACCGCGCCCCGCCCGACTGCCAGATGCCGACGGCCGGTTCGCCCGCGGCCAGCGCCGACTCGTAGCCGGCGACCACGAGCGCGCACCCCGCGCTCCCGAGCGCGCCACCCTGCACGCGCGGGTCGGTGGCGAACACCCGGGCGGCGACGCCGTCGAGCGTGCCGCGCCCGGCCGCGAGCCCGTCGACGGCGACGACGTCGCGCAGGCTGCCCGTGTCGCACAGCGCCCGCAGCCGCTCGACCGGGTCGCGCTCGGCGGCGTCGACGGCGTACTCGACAGCGGCGCTCATGCGTCGGGCCGTTCGACGTCGGTTCGGGCGCGTTCGAGCGCGCTCTCGACCGCCTGCACCTGACGGACGGCCTCCGCGTCGAGCCCGGCGGCGAAGTCGCAGGTCTCGCCGTCGGCGAAGTTGGCCTTGATCCCCGCGACCGTGCCCGCCGGTGCGGCGGCCAGCGCCGCGGCCCGGGCGAGGACGGCGTCGAGGAACCCGGGGCCGTCGTGCACGGACGAGACGAGCCCGATCGCCGCGGCGCGCTCGGCGTCGACCCGCTCGTCGAGCAGGTACATCTCACGCGCCCGGCCCCAGCCGACGATCCGCGGCAGCGACCACGTGCCGCCGAAGTCGCCGGTGAGCGTCACCCCGAGGAAGGACGACTTGAACACCGCGCTCCGGGTGGCGAACCGCAGGTCGGCGGCGCAGGCGAGGGACAGCCCGGCGCCGGCGCACGGACCGTTGACGGCCGCGATCGTCGCCTTCGGCATGTCGTGCAGCAGCAGGCTGGACCGGTGCAGGTTCTGCAGCGCCGCGGTGCGCTCGGCCGTCGGCAGGTCGGGTCGGAAGTCGTCGATCGCGGCGAGGTCGCCCCCGGCGCAGAACGCCTTCCCGGCCCCGGTGACGACGACGGCGCCGATCGCGTCGTCGGCCGCGGCCGCCTCGAGGGCGACGAGCAGCCCGCCGAGCAGCTCGTCGGTCATCGCGTTGTATCGGTCGGGCCGGTTGAGCGTCACCACCCGCACGCGACCGCGCGTCTCGACCAGCACGGTGTCGGTCATCGTCCGCCCCCCTTCGTCGCCACCGTACGATTTTCTGATTCCGACGTCAACTTCGAACTAACTTGACGTCGACGTCGAGTCCGGATTGACTTCCGGGCATGACGGGACCCCTGTCCGGAGTGCGCGTCGTGGAGCTGGCGGGCCTCGGGCCGGCGCCGTTCGCCGGGATGATGCTGGCCGACATGGGCGCGGACGTGATCCGTGTCGACCGGGTCACCCGCGACCACGAGGTCGCCGAGTCGACCGCGCTCAGCGAGGTCATCGAGCGCGGTCGGCGCAGCATCGCGGTGAACCTCAAGGACGAGCGCGGCGTCGGCGTCGTACTCGACCTGGTCGCGACGGCCGACGCGCTCATGGAGGGCTTCCGGCCCGGTGTCGCGGAGCGGCTCGGGATCGGACCGGCGCCGAGCCTGGCCCGCAACCCCGCGCTCGTCTACGGCCGGATGACGGGCTGGGGGCAGACCGGCCCGCTCGCGCGCACCGTCGGCCACGACGTCAACTACATCGCCCTCACCGGGGTGCTCGACTCGATCGGCCCCGCGGGCGGCGGCGACCCGGTGCTGCCGCTCAACCTCGTGGGCGACTTCGGCGGCGGTGGCATGCTGCTCGCGTTCGGGCTCGTGTGCGGCATCGTCTCGGCCCGCGCCACCGGGCGTGGCCAGGTCGTCGACGCCGCGATGGTCGACGGCGCGGCCCTGCTCATGGCGCCCTACCTCGCGCGCGACGAGTGGGGTCCGCGCGGCACCAACATGGTCGACGGCGGCGCCCACTTCTACGGCGTCTACGCCACCGCCGACGACCGGTACGTCGCCGTCGGTGCGCTCGAGCCCCAGTTCTATGCCGTCTTCCTCGACCGCGTCGGCCTCGCGGGCGCCGAGCTGCCCGAGCAGATGGACCGGGAGGCGTGGCCACGGCTGCGCGAGCGCGTCGGCGCGATCTTCCGCACCCGTACCCGTGACGAGTGGTGCGCGGTGTTCGCCGGTGCCGAGACCTGCTTCGCCCCCGTGCTGAGCCGCGACGAGGCGGCCGCCGACCCGCACCTCGCGGCCCGCGGCACGATCGTCACCCGCGACGGGCTGCGCCAGCCCGCGCCCGCCCCGCGCTTCGACGCGACGCCCGCGACGCTGCCGCCGCCGCGCCCGCGGCCCGGCGAGCACGGCGACGCGGTGCTGACCGAGCTGGGCCTCGACGCCGCCGAGATCGCGACGCTGCGCGCCGCGGGGGTGATCGGCTGACCCGCGCGTCACTGCCGCTCGGCGGACTCGGCATCGGCGGGGACGGGAGCCGGCTCCGCGAGGGTCGCCGCGTCGACGACCTCCCGCACGACGCCCAGCTCCAGCACCAGCGCACGGCGCGCGAGCTTGGCCGCGAACGCCGCGTTCTGCTCCAGCAGCAGGACCGTCATGTCGTACTCCTGCTGGATCTCGCGCAGGAAGTCGGTCACGGTCACGACCGCCGACGGCGACAGCCCCAGCGACGGCTCGTCGAGGACGAGCACCGACGGGAACGCCATCAGCGCCCGACCGATCGCGAGGAGCTGCTGCTCACCCCCCGACAGCAGTCCCGCCCGCACCGATGCGCGTTCGGCGAGCCGGGGCAGCCGCTCGTACAGCGTCGCCCGGCGCGCCTCCCAGTCGTGCTTGCGGCGCACGCTGAACGCACCCGCCCGCAGGTTGTCGGCCACCGAGAGCTGGGTGAACACCATCCGGCCCTCGGGCACGTAGACGACCCCGGCTCCGACCGCCGCGACGGCCGTCCGCGGCACCGGCGTGCCGTCCAGCAGCACGTCGCCGGTCGAGCCGACGAGCCGGGCGACGGCCTTGCCCAGCGAGCTCTTGCCGCCGCCGTTGGCACCGACGACGGCGAGCGTCTCGCCGCGCTCGATCCCGAACGAGACGCCGCGCACCGCCAGCGCCTGCCCGTAGCGGACGGCGAGGTCGCGGACCTCCAGTTGCGCGGTCACGAGCTCAGGTAGTTCCGCGCGAGCACGTCGTCACGTGCGAGGTCGGCCGGTGTCCCCGTCGCGACGAGCCGTCCGGCGTCCAGGACGACGATCCGGTCGGCCAGCCGCAGGGTCCGGCCGATGTCGTGCTCCACCATGCACACGGTCACTCCCGAGTCGTGGACCTGCTCGATCAGCGACGTCACGCGGTCGCGGTCGGTGTCGTCGAGGCCCGCGAGCGGCTCGTCGAGCAGCAGCAGCCGGGGCGTGCGCACCAATGCCATCGCGATCCCGACGAGCTTGCGGGTGGCCAGGCTGCAGTCCTCGACGAGCGTGTCCCGCACGTCGGCGAGGTGCAGCAGGTCCTCCACGCGGCGGACGGCAGCGCCGTCGCGACCGCGCGTCGCCAGTTCGAGGTTCTCGGCGACCGTCAGGCCGGTGAAGCCGCCGACGTTCTGGAACGTGCGGACGAGGCCGCTGCGCGCGACCCGGTGCGCGCGCCCGCCGCGCAGGGGCGCGCCGCCCCATCGCACCTCGCCCGACGTCGCCGCCACGAACCCGGTGACGACGTTGAACAGGGTGGTCTTGCCCGCGCCGTTGGGCCCGATGATGCCGACGAGCTCGCCCGGTGCGATGTGCATCGTGACCTCGGACAGGGCCCGGACCCCGCCGAGCACGCACGACACGTCGTCGACGTCGAGCAGCGGTTCGGGGCCGAGCGGCACGGCAGGGTTCGCGACCACGGCTCCGTTGCGCGCCTGGGTCATCGCCCCACCCCCGCCGGTTCCGGCGTGGCGTCGACCGGCCCGTCGGCGGGCGGCGGCGCCTTCGGCCGGCGCGCGCGGTCCCACAGCGTGGCCAGGCCGCCGACGATGCCCGCGGGCTGCAGCAGCGCGACGACCGCGAGCAGCGCGCCGACCAGCACGGTCCGCAGCACCGGGTCCATCTCCACCATCGCGGGCAGCGACGCCAGCAGCGCGACACCGACGAGGGCACCGGTGATCCGCCCGACCCCGCCGATGATGAGCATGCCCAGCAACAGGATCGACTGGTTGACGCCGAGCGTGTCGGGGCTGATGAACCCGTTCATCGGAGCCCAGAACACGCCGACGAGCCCGGCGAGCGTGGAGGCCAGGACGAACGCGACCGCCTTGTACGTCGTGGGGTTGAAGCCCAGGCCGCGGGTGCCGTTCTCGTCGGCGCGCACGGCCTTCATCCGCAGCCCGAGGTGGGAGTTGCGGACGAGGACGACGACCAGCATCACGACGACCAGCACCGCGACGAGCCAGAGGGTGAAGTAGCGGTAGACCGAGAAGTCGAACGGCATGTCCGAGCCGACGCCCCAGTCGATCGTGAGGCCCGACGAGCCGCCGAAGAACCCCGGCACGTTGGCGATGAGCTGGATGAGCAGCTCGCCGAACGCGAAGGTGATGATCGCGAACGAGAAGCCGGACGACCGGCCGACCGCGGGCAGCCCGATCAGCGCGGCCAGCACCGCGACGATCAGCACCGCGATCGCGCCCGCTACGGGCAGCGGCAGCCCGGCCTTCTGGTAGAGCAGCACGGTCGCGTAGCCGCCCGCGCCGAAGAACGCGGCGTGCCCGGCCGGCATCATCCGCAGGTCGCCGACCAGCAGGTCCAGCCCGACGACGAGCGCACCGTAGGCGAGGAACGCGTTGAGCAGCAGCACCCTGTTCTCGGGCACCACGAACGCCAGCACCAGCAGTACGGCCCCGACGACGAGCACACCCGCGCCGTGCCGCAACCGCCTGCCCGACATCGCACTCCGACTCGTGGTCATCCGGCTCGCACCTGCCTGCGGTTGAACAGACCCGCCGGCGCCACCAGCAGGATGACGATCATGAGGACGAAGCCGTAGGCGTTGGTCAGCCCGGCCTCGACGTAGCGCGTGCCCAGTGCCTCGAGCAGGCCGAGCATCATCGCGGCGACGAACGTGCCCTCGATCGAGCCGAGCCCGCCGATGATCGCGACGACGAAGCCCTTGAGCAGGAAGCTCAGCCCGGTCGCGGGCGTGATCGGCACGACGAGCGCGATGCAGATGCCCGCGACGGCGGCCAGCGCCCCGGCCACGACGAAGGCGTAGAGCCCGACCCGCCTGGCCGGCAGCCCGACCGTGGAGGCCGCGAACTCGTCGTCGCCACAGGCCCGCAGCGCGAGACCGATCCACGTGCGGCGCATCGCGAACGCGGTCACGACGACGACCACGATCGTCACCCCGATGACGACGAGCCTGCCGACGGGCAGCTGCTCCTCGCCGATCAGCGAGACCGTGCCCTCGATGCGTGGGCCGCTGCGCGGCGTCGCGGTGAAGGTCCGGACGAAGAACGCCTCGGCGAACAGCAGCAGGCCGAGCGAGAAGGCCAGGCCCTGCAGGTGGTTGCCGATCGTGCGCCGGAATCCGACGACGTAGAGGATCGCGGCGACCCCGCCCGCGACGAGCAACGCGAGCGGCAGCGCGAGCCCCGCCCCGAGGGCCCCGGCGAACAGCACGAACGCGTACGCCCCGACGGTGATGAACTCACCGTGGGCGAAGTTGAGGATGTGCGTGACGCCGAAGGTGAGCGTCACCCCGAGCCCGACGAGGGTGTAGAGCCCGCCCTGCATGATGCCGAGCAGGATCGTCGTGACGAGTGCGTCCACGGCTCAGCCCGCCGGGACCGCGGTGTCGCGCACGGCCTGCTCGACGACGAACCGCTGCAGCTTGCCCATCGAGTTGCGCGGCAGCGCCTCCGGCCAGGCCATGACGACCCGGGGAATCTTGTAGTCCGCGAGCCTGTCGCGGCAGAAGGCCCGAAGCTCGTCCTGCTCGACGGTCTCCCCCGGCTTCGCCACGACGACCGCGACGATCTGCTCGCCCCACTTCTCGTGCGGCGCGCCGAGCACGACGGTCTCGAGCACGCCGGGGTGCTGCGCGACGACCTGCTCCACCTCGGCGGCGTAGACGTTCTCGCCGCCGGTGATGATCATCCCGTTCTTCCGGTCGACGATCCGCAGCCTGCCGTCGGGGTCCATGACGCCGATGTCGCCGGAGCGGATGAGGTCGCCGGTCCACGAGGCGGCCGTCGCCTCCGGGAGGTTGAGGTAGCCCGAGGAGCAGGCCAGGGTCCGCAGCAGGATCTCGCCGCGCTCGCCCGGGGCGCAGGGCCGGTCCTGGTCGTCGACGACGAGGATCTCGCAGCCGACGGTCGGGTAGCCGACCGTGCCGTCGAGCACGGTCTCGGGCGACTTGAGCTCGAACGTCGCGAAACCGCCCTCGGTCCAGCCGTAGGTCTCCGAGATCTCGACGTTCGGGAAGATCTCGTAGGCCTGCTTCAGCAGGACCGGAGAGACGGCGGCACCCGCTGTCATCATCCGCTTCATGGCGGGCAGCGGCGTGCGGCCGCGACGCTGCCACTCCTCGGAGATCATCGTGGTCATCGACGGGACGAGGAACGCCGCGGTGGAGCGTTCGGCGAACTCGTCGCACGCGACGGCGGCGTCGAAGGCGGGCATGATCCGTACCCGGCCGCCGATCATCCAGCAGCACAGCGCGAAGCTGCAGTACGACATGTGGAACAGCGGTCCCGGCACGAGCATCGTGTCGTCCGGGCCGAGCCGCAGCTGCCAGCCCCACCGGAAGCAGTTGACCAGCCAGGTGTCGTTGGTCATCGTGGCGCCCTTGGGCAGCCCGGTGGTGCCGGAGGTGTAGAACACCGCGGCCACCCGCTGCCCGACCGCCGGGTCACCGGTGGGGTCGGGCAGCGGCGCGTCGCCGTCGACGGCGTCGAGGTCGAGGACCGCGACGTCGTGCTCGACAAGCGCGGCGACCTCGCGGGCCGTGTCCAGCAGGGACCCCGCGGCGACCAGGACCGTCGCGCCGGAGTCGGACACGATGTGCGCGATCTCCGGCAGGGCCAGCCGGGTGTTGACGGGCACCGACGCGACCCCGGCGACCATGGCCGCGGGGTAGATCAGCAGCGCGTCGAGCCCGTTGGGCAGCAGCGTCGCGACCATGCGGCCGTTGCGCCCCGCCGGCGTCCCCGACAGCGCCGCCGCCAGATCGGCGACGCGCTGCCACACCTGCGCGAACGTCCACGACCGTTCCGGGGTCGTCGGCGTCGCGAGCACCGTCGCGGCGAGGGCGTCGGGCCGGGACCGGGCGCTCATGCCCAGCATGTCGGCCACCGAGTACTGCATGTGCTGCTCCTCCGGGCTGCGTTGCGACAGGTGCTGCGTTGCGACAGGTGCTGCGATGCCGACAGGTGCTGCGTTCCTGCTGGATCGAACGGGTCAGCTGATGCCGAACGTGACGACCTTGCCGCCGGTCGGCGAGAGGATCCCGGCGCCCATCGGGCTGGTGTTGGCGCCCGTGGGGTCGAACGACACCTGGACGACGCCGTCGTAGGACGCTCCGCGCAGGGCCGCGGCGACCTTGTCGACGTCGTCGGTCGTGCCGGCCTTCTCCATGGCCTGGGCGAGCATCGCGATGTAGTCGTAGTGCGTGAACGGGAACCAGGTCACCTTCGCCGGGTCGACCTTGTACTCGGCGGCGTAGCGGTCGATGAAGTCCTTCACCTTGTCGGTGCTGGGGAAGGCGGGGTCGGCACCCAGGACGAGCCACGCGTAGTTGTCGATCTTGTCCGCGCGCTGCTGCCCCGGCAGGGCCGAGATGCCGCGGGTGATGAAGTTCTTGGTCAGGCCGGCGTCGAGCGCCGCGTCCATGATCGCGGCGGCGCGGCCGTCGCCGTTGTAGCCGATGAACAGGCCGTCGACACTGCCCCGCGGGATCTGGTTGACGACGGCGGCGAAGTCGGTCGAGGCCGGGTCGAAGAAGATCTTCTGCGTGACCTCGACACCGTTCTGCGCGAACGCCGGGACGTAGGAGTCGGCGAGGGTGCGGCCGGTGTCGTCGTTGTTCATCAGCATCGCGATGCGCTTGATGTCGGGCAGCGCCTTGGTGACGGCCGGGATGTACCCGTTGTTGACCATCTTGTCGTCGGAGGCCGAGAGCTTGAAGAACGGCTTGTCGGGCTTGACGTAGTTCTGCATCGACGTGGTCACGGACAGCGCCATGACGTTCCCGGTGCGCTCGGCGGCGGTGACCATCGGGGGGATCGCGGGCGACATGTCGCCGCCGATCAGGTAGTGCGCGCCGAAGCCCGTGATGAGGTCCTGCGCGTTGCGCGCCATGTTGTCGGGGTTGCTCGCCATGTCGGCGGACTTCAGCTCGAAGGTGCACTTCTTGCCGGCGACGGTGAAGCCCCGGGCGTTGATGTCCTTGACCGCCATGTCGATCGAGTTCTGGCCGTCGATTCCGAACGCGGCCGCGGCACCGGTGGTGCTGAAGACCGAACCGAGCTTGACGACGCAGTCGCCCCCGCTCGCCGACCCTCCGTCGCTGCCGCCGCAGGCGGACAGGACCAGGGCCCCGGCCAGGGTGACGCCGACCGCGGCGACACGGGTGGGACGCATTGCAGACTCCTTCGTCCGAGGGGGTCCCGCATGCGATTCCGGTCGGTCGGTGTCACGACCCGGGCGTCGATGCGGTTCACGCTGGGAGGATGCAAACAGATGTTGAAGTCGACGTCAAGTCCGAGTTATGCCGCGGG
>Ga0182736_1001669_pt1 | contig 20120 bp, 30 predicted proteins | sample eDN5th30CKraftBY_FD_128882 | JGI IMG/M metagenome (GOLD analysis project Ga0182736, IMG submission 128882) | Enriched backyard soil microbial communities from Emeryville, California, USA - eDNA 5th pass 30_C Kraft BY (version 2) (version 2) | ecosystem: Environmental > Terrestrial > Soil >... | reverse complement strand
TGTCGTTCTTCGACTATCTCGGGGATCGGCTCGGATTGAACCCAAATCAGCCGAGGATCCCACCGCTCGCCAGTCTCGTGACCCAGGCCTAAGGCGGGCGCCCCCTAATCTGCCCCGCTTACGTAAGATCGCTCATTGGGCACATCGCTAAGTTGCTGAAACAACAACCATCTAAACCGGTAAACAAAGCGAAGCTAGGCCTTGCTACGGCTTGGCCTTAGCCCGCTTCGTCCCGCAAAAACATCAATTTTTTTGGAAGTTTCGGTCTGCATGGCAGGCCTAGGCCGTATTTTGGCCCATTCTCGGCTTTCCGGGCACGAAATCCATCCTTGTGGTGAAGGAAAGGTGACGCTCCCAGCCCTGCAGACTGCCTTGCAAGCTCCCTTGTAGCAACGAGCGCAATCGGCGGTTTGAACACCGCCTCGAGGTGTGTACGCCGCTCCCCGTAAGAGGCGTATGGTAGGGCAAAGAAGGGTATCCCTGCCCTACCGTCCTTTATGCTACTCGGCCACTTGCTTCGGCGCGTCGTACCCCCGGCAGATTTCCTCCAGCTTTCGAACAATGAAATCGGAAAATTCAGGGTCATCGCGCTTATCGATCTGGATCGTGCATCGCGTCTCGGTCGTGTTAATGCTGATCCGTCTGCGACCGAATGGGTCGTTCAGGTAGGTCTGCAGTTGGGGCGTCCGAGAAATCGCCTCTGACGACTGCTTTTTAGTCAGGTGAGCATGCAGTGCGACAAAGCGGTCGTCCGAGGAGGCCGACCTAAAGTCGTCGGTTTTGACGAAAGCAATCGCACGCTTCACCTTATCCTTCTCTTTGAAGATGGTGAGAAGCTCATTCCACCTGGGGCGACCGATACCGGGGGCCTTTCCAATCCCGGAGATGATGTCCTTGGGGATCCTGTTAGCGATCGAGATCATCGTCGAGAGATTATTCTCTGTAACCGCAAGGGAGGCGCAGATCGTCGCACGGTCATACCCCTGGTGTTCCAGTTCGGCTGCAAAGCGTGCCTTCTCAATGAAGCTCAGGTCAAGGCGGGCATTGTTCTCTTGACCTTGGGCGACCACCAGCTCCGCATCGGTGAGCTTCTTGATGACAACCCGAACGTTCTGGCCGAGTTTCGCCAGGGCACGCAGGCGACGATGGCCGAATGCAACCTGATAGCGCCCTTCCCGCTCTGGGTGGGGACGAACCAAGATCGGAATTAGCTGGCCTCGATCCTTAATCTGCTCAGCGAGCTCGTCGATTTCGGCGTCGGTGATCTCCATCCGGTCGGAAATGAAGGATGGGTCGATGACATCCGGGCTCAGCTCGACGATAGTTTCACCGGCCTCGAGTTTGGCCTTGATCGCTTCCACGTCAGGACCTGCGTTCTCGAGCCGCCGCTGAATAACCTCTTGCATGGCGCCGATCGGATTGTTGGGGCTCGTCTGAGAACGTAGGCTCGATGTCATACCCCGGAGCCATGATCCTTCGGTTGCCGCCTTCTCAGTTGGCTTATGCTCAGTCCCGGCAACAACCTCAGCCTCAGTGCTGAGGTCGCTGGTGTCACCAGAAAGAAAGGCTTTACGGTCACGCTTGCTCATTAGACTCTCCCCCAAGCAGACTTGATCAGTTCTTCGATTTCGGCGTTCACGCTGTTCAAAGAGTCCATCGCGCGGTCGTAGGTTCCCTTGGAAAAGTCTTCGCGGGGCACCTCGTAGAGTGTCTGCTTTGTAATGCCAGCATCTGAGATGGCTGTGCTCTTAAGTACGGGATTCTTGAGGACATGTTCCTGGAACATTTCTCGCAAGAAATCGACCATGTCTGTCTGCGGCTTGTCACTGGGTTCGTACCGGGTGACCAGGTAGCGGATCCAGTCGTACTGGACTTTGCCACCAGCTCCTTGGACAACATCAAGCATCTCCGAGGTCATCTTCAGGAACTGGCTCATGGACATAACATCCAGCATCTGCGGATGTACCGTGACAACGAGGGCTGTCGAAGCGCTCAGGGCCGACATTGTCAGGAAGCCGAGCTGAGGTGGGCAGTCGATCAGGACAATGTCATAGTCGTCACTCACAGCCGAAAGGGCTAGGCCGACCCGTTCGAAGAACATCACCGACGTGTTCCTGTTGTGACTTCTCAGATGCATCGGGGTTTCGGTTTCGAACTCCGTCAGCTCAAGATTGGCCGGAATGAGGTCCAGTCCTGGAAAGTAAGTTTTCTGGATGACCTCTCGAGGGTGACAAGCATCAGCCGCATAGCGGATCGCGCCGTACATGGTCTGGTTCTCACCCACGTCCAGTTCAGGCTGCAGTCCATGGATCGCGGTTAGGCTCGCCTGGGGATCCAAGTCAACAGCGAGAACCCGGTAGCCGTTGAGGGCGAGATACTGGGCCAGATGCGCCGTGGTGGTCGTTTTCGCACTGCCGCCCTTGAAGTTGACGCAGCTGATGATTTGGAGATGTTCACTGCCGGAGCGGTGCTTGACGTACTGGCGACGGGCCTTATCAGCGCCATCGAGAAAGGCACGCAGAGCATTGATGTCCTCCACCGAGTAGAGCCGCCGGCCGTTTGGAGCCACTTCGATGGAGGGCCCCTTCCCTTCGATGCTGAGCTGTCTCAGGTAGCTGTCTGCGACCCCTATCATCCTGGCCACTTCGCCTGAGGTAAACTTGCGGAGACGCTTCTGGATGCCAGGATGGTTCTGCCTTACCCGTTGCGCATGCAGGCGGGCTGACAGGTTGTTGGCGTGCTTACGGATGACCTCTTGGTCAACGTAAGAGTGCTGCTCAGGTTGGGGTTGCGGCAGAGACACCGTGGCTCTCCTTCAGACGGATAGTGGGCGCTTTTGGCGCCGTCATCCGTTACTGAAGGGGGAGAATTCCTTACAAATGGTTAATAAACACGCCGTTCCCACGTTGTGCTCTGGTATGGGTTTCTTTGGCCAATCCGTAAAATATTGCAGTGTCTACGGTTTCTCGTGGCTGTTATGCGCCCAGGTCTGCGTGCCTCAGATGTCTCAGCTGAGAAGTTTCAGAAACCGTGGTCGACGTGTGCGTCGATCCATTGAGTGATTCGCTTGTGAGCGAGCTCCAGCTGGCCCAGGAAACGGAAACTACCCTGACTTCTCAGCTGAGAAGTCCTAAGGGGGCTTTCCTCCCTCCTCCCCTTGTGGCGTCCTGTGCTTCTAGCCTCTGACCCCTGACTTTCACAACCTTCTCAGCTGAGACCTTGCTTGGGTCAGGCTGTCAGTCGGGGCACGGCTTAACCTTGTTGCGCGGGGCGCTGAAAAGAACCTGTGCCCTCAATCCTCCCAGGAGGGGCCCAGCCAGACCGGCAGTGATCCTTCTCAGCTGCGAGCTTCGCGTAGAGAGCCAGCTCCGACATCATTCTACCCAATCTTCCCTCTTAGAATTTCTGCCCGTTTAACCGATCTGCATTGACCCAATGGCGTGATCGATGACTTCTCAGCAGAGATGGCCCCTTCATGGACTCCCCTACCCTTCCCACCGTCGATGCCTGATCAAACCGCGATGGTTGGGACTTCTCAGCTGAGAACTGACCGACTTTGATGTAGCTACCGAGGGTTGGTCCGAACACCGATCGAGGTGGTCCCAATTGGAATGGCTTCTCTGCTGAGAACTGGGCGATGACGGCCTTAACGTTCCTACAAGAAGGCCCCTGAGCGGGTGCAAGTCGGCGGACCTGACTTCTCAGCTGAGAACTCATTGCGGGCGGCTCCCAGACGGGAGCGCTGGGCATTGCGACAAAGAGACTGCAACTTCTCAGCTGAGAAGATGGCCCGCGCTGATTAGAGGCCAATCCTGATGGATCGGCTGTAGGCACGGTACTGCTCGTCATAGTAGCAGGCTGCTTGTTGTATGGACTTGTGGGACGACTGACGCATGGCATCGACCAGAGGGCTTCCATCGCGCCCTGCCCCGGGTCATAAAGCTGGAACGTAGCCCATGGGCGCTGAATTCGGCCGTATCCAATCCGGCCATTCGGCAGCGCTTTTTCAGGATGAGGTTGATTGACTGCGGGGTCAGCGGCGTCTCGCCGACCGATCCATCCTTGCGGACCTCCCGGAAGATCGGCCCGGATGTGATGTTAGCGGCTCGCATTCACTCCTGGAGGGCAACGGCCGCCTGGCCTGCCGCGAACACAAAGGCCCCCTGCCATGCGGTCGTCGTTTTGGTCCGCCCGAGCGCCATGCGAAGGCATGGGACGGTCGGCGAGGCCGGATCGGCTGATCGCAGCTTGATCCGATCGACCACACTGAGTTGGGAGTGCTTGAGGCTTCCGACTTCGCTCCGCCGCCGGCCGCCGGCGGCGAACGCAATCAGGAGGATGGCCCAGTCACGGAGGTCGATCGCCTTCGAGCCGCCACAGGTCGCCAGCAGCCGGTCGAGAACATCGCGGGTGACCGGTTTGGGGCTCTTGCGCTGGGGTTCGCGTGCCGAGGCCTTCATTGCCAGCCGAACGGCTTTCCGGATGCCGGGATGGTCAAACGGGCCCTCAACGCCTTCCCTTGATGCAGGGTCGACCAGTGGGGCAGACGCCGCGACACGGTCTTGGGGGCGTGTGGTCCATCTACCTTCAGGATCTTGCGCGCTCGGAGCGCCTCCCTCACGTCCTCGAGCATGCCGTGGGCCGGATCCACCGCTTTCTGATCCGGATCCCACAGGTGACGAGCGATGAACTTCAGAACGAGTTCGGGATCGGCCGGACAGGGCAGGGGATGTCCGGTGGCCGCCAAGGACCAAGCCTCTAGGTAGGCCAGATTGGAGGCGAGGGCGCGGAGCGTGTTCGCCCCCATCCCTTCATCAGCGAGGTGCTTCAGGGTGGCGACATCAGTGTCAGTCAGAAATTCTGCATAACGATCAGCTGTAGCCATCGGCAGCACGGCCGCCAGTGCGTCGAGTCGGTTTGCGCGCCTGATCGGGGATGCGGAACTGGCCAATGGTGTCCCTCCCGGCTGATCGCGATGACTTGGCGGGACTATGGTGGGAATAGAACAATCTGCAAGCGGGCTCACGGTACCCGATCTGTCGGAGCATCCAGGCGAAGGCCCCTTTGTTACGAATTGGCTATAGTAGGTACGGCTGTGAGATTGCTCTGGACAGGTCCACAACCAAGTATGGTTAACGAAGCGAGATGAGGCTGGAGGTGGCATGGCGCGAAACCTGGTCCGCGATGAGCGACAGGGAGACCTGTTCGGGGCACCTCCGCCACCCTCCAAACCGACACGCCGGACTGCCCCACCGAAGCCAGTGCTTGAGGAGACCGAGGCGCCGGAGCCGGTGTCGTTGGGCACGCTCGGCGCGAAGGCAACAAGGCACGAGATCGATGAGCTCCTGGATAGCATGAGCGATCAGGAACTGGCCTATCTCGCGGTAGAGGCTACGCGGCTCGTGAAGCGCAGGCTCGCTCGAGGGCAGGGGAGGGGGCTCCGGCCAAAAGGCACCGGCAGAGGCGGGTCGCCTCTTGATGATGCCCTTCATCGGATTGCCGGCGAGCTGATGGCATCTATGGACCCGGGTGAAACGTGGTGAGCGGCTGGGAGCAGGCAGTACCCTTGCAGCGGCATGAGTCGGCGAGTGCGGCGGGATCGGGAGGCCCCTCCACCAACGTGTAGAGATCTACGAAAATCAGGGGAGGACCTCGCAGCTCTGGAGAGCCGGTTCGAGTGGAAGCGCAGTCGCTTCTATCGAAACAGTGGCTTGTAGGTCAGTTTGACCTGCCGGCGACCTATCCACGACCTGCTGGCAGGTCGTCATGATCTACCAAGGGTGGCACAAGCTATCCAGGTGTCGCACTTCGCACGCAAAATCTGGTGACAGCAGCGCCATCACTGGATGTCAGGGACTGCGAGGCCCATTTTGCGGGCTCGGTCGAGTTGGAATTTAACCGAGCTGGCCTTCCATTCTCTGCCACCTCGTGGCGTCCGCTCCCGCATTCCTTCGAGCTGAGCGCCGATCTCACGCAGGGTGAGGGTCGGGTTAGAGATCGCGATGCCGGCAATCAGGGTCATGATGCGATCATCCGGCGGCCGTCTTCCGGCTTTCCGTAACAACTCCGGCTCAGCCATCCGCTCGGCGACCAACCGCTTGACCGCCCGCCGAAGGCTTTGATCCGTCCACCGCTGGCCTCGTGCATTCAGCACCTGCACGACATCCCGCCAGCTATGGTCCGGCCGCATCTGACGGACGACCGGAAGGAAGGAACCAGCCGCCGTCAAAAGGTCGCCCAAATAGACGCGATCACGGGCGAGGGCGGTCTTGCGGATTGCCTCCGGCCGTCCCTCACGCAAACCGGGGTTCCCCGGTCTCTTACCCTTAGCCACTGCCGCCTTCATGCCAGCCTTCGTGCGCTCCGAGATCAGTGACCGCTCCAGCTGAGCGACGGCGCCCAGGACCTGCAGAGAGAACATGCCTTGCGGGGTCGACGTGTCGATCGGATCCCTGAGGGATTTGAAGTGGGCACCTTTCTCCTCAAGCGTCTCGATCACCTCGAGCAGATGGCTGACCGACCGGGCCAAGCGATCGAGGCGAACGACCACAAGGACTTCGCCCTTTGAGATCTCACGGATGAGCCGGGAGAGGACCGGCCGCACTCGGGAAGCGCCGGACCCGTGTTCCTGATGGATGACCGCGCAACCGGCAGCTTTGAGCTCGTCGAGCTGAGCGTCTGTTGCTTGTTCCTCAGTCGAGACGCGGGCGTAACCAATCAGGCGCTGCCGAGTAGGGGAGGGGGCCATCTGTCAATTCTAGACAGATTTAGGGTCTTTGTACATACTTTGCGATCACGAGCAAACGATCGTTTGCAAACGTCTCTCAAGTCATTTTGTTAACCAGCAGGAGAGGGCAGGGCTTCCCCGCGGCCCGCGAAAGTGCTTTGAAAACAAAGAGTTTAGCGGCTTGGCTCGCGCTGAGAGGCCTACATAGGTGCCCGTGATCTGATCCCAGATGAAGCAGCTCACGATCCAGCCGAGCACTATGGGTTTAATCCGAGCATCAGGCCGTACTCTTTCTATAACTAGCTTCGCCTAGCGCGATCATTGCCAGTATCATCAATCGCTTACATCAAGCCGAAGCGTGGCTTTGAAGAGGCCAGTTTCGGAGCCCTTGAGTGAGTGAAGCCTTGCTGAGAACGATGCAGCTTCTGCTGCGATGATCAGGGGAGGGCAGGTCAGGAGCGAAAAGCGGATCTTCACACCGCCAAGCTGAAGGGCAATCCAAGACCCAGAGCTGACTTTAGCTGTTCCAACCCAGTTTGCGTCTGCCACGGTTCTGCAATTCCCGCTCTGCGAAACTCTGCGTTCGTTTGAGATCTATTCTTCGGGCTCAGGAAGGGGCTGCGCCAAGCCGCCAGCAGCGCCGATGCCGGTGTGGGGCTGGCTGATCTTGATCGCGGAGGGAAGCACCGAGACCGGAGTTTCAGCAGGTATCCCGGCCTGGTCTGGCGGCAGCACCGTCCGCACGGCGGCAACCAAATCGGCAGGCCTGTAGGGCTTGGCAATGAACAGTGCGCCTGAGGGAAGCACCTTCGGGCCAGGTGCCATTCTGCCTGACGTCACCACAATCCCGGTATGGGGCCATGCCTGCTTCACCACACGGGCCAGGGTGAAGCCATCCAGGGAGCCGGGCATCTCCACATCGGTCACAAGGGCTTGAATGTCGGCTGTCGCCTCAAGCACCGTCAGGGCTTCATCAGCATTGACCACCTCGATGACTTTGAAGCCGCCTTCTTCCCGGAGCACATCCGCCGCCATCATGCGAACGAGAGCCTCGTCCTCCACAAGGAGGACGACCACCGGCTGCTGGCTGTCTTGATTGGTGTTCATGGCCAACCCTTGTCCCTCGTCTGCACTCAGACAGGAGTGCTGGGGCGCTCAGGGCTGGGTGGCTTGAAGCCAAAGCCGGCCGGAAGAACAGCGGCGGCCGAAACCTTTATAGTCCTCAATCCCGATACAGGATAGCGCAATCATGCCGCGGCCCAAGAGGAGTTCCAGACATAGGCTTTTGCGACCTACGCGGCCTTGCGCATCAGGGTTTGCTCAACCCAGGCTCCCGCCTCTTCGGGTGTCCTGAACAGGGGCGCGTTCCGGCTGTTGCACTTGCCGAACCCGGCTTCGAGGTGCCAAAGCCCCTTGTGCTCAGGGCCATGATGCGTCCCGTCGAGGCGGACGAACACGGCGGCAAGCTGATTGTCGGCAAGGACAAGCCTGCCATCGGTGTCATGGCCGTCGATGAGCACGCGCATAGGTATAAATGTCATATCGAGGGGCATAGCCTCCGCCTTCCATGTTGGGGCGAAAGGTCAGTGCCAAGTGGCCGGACACCCTGAAAACAAGTTCCGTTGATAGAGCAATTTACTTGCAGCCTTATTTACATAGTTTTATCTGGCTGTCATGCAAGTGGCTTTCTGTAAATAAAAGATACCAGGGTGCATAATCTTCAATCAGCGCCTTTAATACCAGAGAATAACATAGATTAGTGACGGGCATTCCTGTGTGTGCCATGGTGGCCTCATTATCAGCAACCGAGCCTAGGCGCTGATACCTGAGAGATACGACGTGCTCCCGCCTGTAACCGAGGGAGCGCCATCGTGTCCTCATCTTTTCATCGTGACTACAACCCGCTCATCCGCAAGATGGAGAGCGTGTTCGATCTGACCGACGATGAGCGGCAGGCGCTGCTCGACCTGCCGATGCAAGTGCAGGTCATCAAGGCTGACCAGGACATCGTGCGCGAGGGCGACCGTCCCTCTCGGTCGTGCCTGCTCCTGAGCGGCTTTGCCTGCACCTACAAGGTCACGGCAGGCGGCAAGCGCCAGATTGTCTCCTTCAACATCCCGGGCGACATTCCCGACCTCCAGAGCCTGCATCTCAAGACGCTCGACAACTCCGTGGCGACGATGAGCCCATGCAGAGTAGGGTTCATCACCCATGAGGACCTGCACAGCCTCTGCACCCGCTATCCGCGCATCACCGCCGCGTTCTGGCGCGAGACCCTGATCGATGCCGCCATCTTCCGCGAGTGGGTGATGAATGTCGGCCGTCGGGAAGGCGTGAGCCGCATGGCGCATGTGCTGTGCGAGCTGATGGTGCGCCTGCGGGCCGTGGGCCTGGTCGAGGACCATGCCTGCGATCTGCCGATCACCCAGGGCGAGTTCGCCGATGCGCTCGGTTTCACCCCGGTGCACGTCAACCGGGTGCTTCAGCAGATGCGGGCGGACGGCCTGATCGAGCTGAGCGGTGACCGGCTGAACATTCCCGATTGGGAGAAGTTGAAGCAGGTGGGCGAGTTCGACCCGACTTACCTGCACCTGGAGAATGATCAGGCTGCCGCATGAGCCTCACCCTTCAGCCGATACGTGTTGCGACCGGCTTTGACGAGGACGGCATGCTGGTCTTTGACGAGGAGCAGCGGCTGGTGGCGGTGCTGACCCATCTCTCGGATGAGAACGAGGTGGCTCCGGGGCAGTGGTACCTGGAGGCAGGCTTTGGCCGGCTGGACGGGATCAGCCATCCAATCTTCTCCAACCTGGACATGGCCAAGGATTGGATGGCGCAGCGCCTCACAAGGGGGCAGTAAGCGGCTTCCGGTCGAATTCGCTTTGGCGCACAGACCTACCGGCCGAGTTCATCTCGTGGTCCGCCGTTTTGGACAATCGTGGGGTCGGTGGCTACCATGGGCATGCGGGTTGCCTCGACTGCAGCGACGAACGAGCCGCCGTCGCGTTGGAAGGCACTCACCCGCTCTTCGGCTCATCCTTGAAGGATGTCAGCGGGTCTTGGATAAAGCCTCAATAGTTTCGCTCCCGTTGCGGCCCAGCTACGATGCCCGCTTGCCGCCGGACGGTTTAGGCGGAACGTTGCCCTTGCCTTGGCTCACGAAGAGAGAGGCCGGGATCGGGTTCTTGGGCTTGTCCTGCTTCGGCTTCTTTGCTTCGCGGTTGCCGCGCTTTTCGCCTCTGGCCATCGATTGTCTCCGTTGTCAGTCAGGATTTGGGAATAATCGGCTCAGTCGTGGGGTGGCTTGTCGAGCAGATGATCGAAATCGGCCAGCACCCGGTCGATCAGCCTGCGGCGACGCAGATCGGCTGCGTCCAAATTCCGCGCAAGCAGACCCAGCAGATAGCGCGCCTTCTCGACAGCCTCCGGCCAGTCGGTGGCGGGTGCAGCTGCAAGCAGATCTTCGAGTTCCGCCTGTCTTGCGTGGAGGGCTGCCTGGTCGGCTTCGACCTCGGAGCGCAGGCGACGCAGGTCGGTGGCTTTCTGAGCCGCCATGCCGCGATGCGCATCAAGATTGGTTGGTTGATCAACCATGGTGAGCCTCCTTCTGCGGGTTGAGAGGCGGAACTGTTGCGAGCGATGGGGTCTCATCCATGCATTCACCTCCGCACCGGTCATCGTCAGGTTCGCTCCGTGAGCAGCCGCGCCAGCGTCTTGGCTTGCTGAGCACTCCCGCCCATAGGCTCGGGCGTCACGAGGTGCCACGCGTGTGCTCGAAGCGCCCAGGCAACGTCGGAGAGGCTGCCGAGCGGCTCGTGCGGCCACGCTGGCTCGCCTGATGGCGTGAGGATCATAAACTGTCGTGAGGCCCTCATGCCGACGCGCGCGACGTACAGGATCTCATCGTCCCGGCGAAGCACCGCGACAGGATCGTAGATCTGTGATCCGTGGAAGAAGGCCTCACCATCGGTCAAATGACTGACGCCTTGGCCGAGATCTCGCTTTCGCGCACGGCGCGCTCACCGAAGCCGGACGACTTGATGCGGTACGAGACTTCACCGGTCTGATCTGCCGGCATGAGACGCGTCACCTCGTAGATGCCGCTTGCACTTGCGCGCTTGTCCCAGATCCGCGGATGGGTGATGCGGACCAACTGATGAACCTGATACTTATGGGACATTCATCCCTCCTGAAGCGTAGCTGTTGTGGGGCAGGGGGGTGTGGGTAACCGCTGCTGGCTGATAGCCGGTACGAACGAAAAAGCCGCTCCCATCCGGGAGCGGCTTCAAGGCTTAGCGGCGCAGGTTTGTATCCTGTGCCCATCATCAGAGATTAGGCCATCTCGATGTTGTTGACGGCGATCTTGCCGGAGCGGCGGTCTTCGGCCGTGTCGAAGGCAACCTTCTGGCCTTCGACGAGGCCGCGCATGCCGGCGCGCTCGAGAGCGGTGGCATGGACGAACACGTCCTTGCTGCCATCGTTCGGCTGGATGAAGCCGAAGCCCTTCATGTCATTGTAGAATTTTACAGTGCCCATAACCATTGGGGTAACCTTTCGCGATTGATGCAGATGCACGTGAGCGAAGACGTGCATCTGCACGGCCTAAGCTCGGTTCGTCGATGTAATGGTAAGAAAGTCCGAACGTGCGCCTGGAAAGACCAAAAGCGAAACGACCCGATTGTCCGGCCAAAATCCGATAAGAACTATATAGGTCTAACCGCTAATAATAACAAGTGCCTTGGATATCTAGTTTTTATTCAGGCAAAACTTCTCTGTGAGCGAGCGGAAGGTCGTCCTGTGCATGCGCTAAAGCGAAGGGAATTCGTCACAGGGCTGAGCCACATACCGTCCCTCATCATGGATGTCGTACTTGTGCGCAAACTTGCGTGCCGCGCGAGCAGCTTCTGCCTTTCCCGTATCTTGCGCAGGAAGGTCAGGTCTTGGCAGATTACGTTGACAAAGTCGGCATCCAGACGGGCTCGGGCAGCGATGCAGCTTGCCTTGTTGAGGTTAGAACTGGGGTGAGGTGTATCCTTTCGGCCTTCTCAGGCTCCTTGGATCATCTGAGGCCCTGGTGAAGCGACCAGTTTGGCGAGCTTCCTCAGGTTCTGAGCCGTTGCCGCCAGCAGGAACTCATCCTGGGCCCCGCATGGACCTCTCAGCCGCAGACGTCCCATCTTGAGGATCCGCTTGAGATGCGCAAACAGCATCTCGATGCGCTTGCGGCCCTGCCGCGACCGCTCGAAGGCTGGCGTGCCCCTCAAGGAGCGCGCGACCTCCCGGGCATGCTCATGGATGCTGCGCGTGATCCTGCGCGCCGGCGTGTTGGGACAGCAGCGCTCCTTGAGATGGCACGGACCACAGTCGAAGGTGCTGCCCAGATAGAGCCTGTTCGTGCCCTCATTCACGATCCGGCCGCTGGTCGCCAGAGGCTTGCCTTCGGGACAGGTGTAGGTGTCCGCCTCAGCATCATAGCTGAAGTCAGATCGCGAGAAGGTGCCGTCCTGGCGCTCGGACTTGTCGATCACCGGAACATGCGGCTCGATCTTCTGCTCATCCACGAGCCAGTGCAGCATCTCGGCCGAGCCATAGGCACTGTCCGCCGCCAGCCGCTCGGGCTTGAGGCCAAAGCGATCAGCGGTGCGCTCCAGCATGGTGCGGGCAGCCCCCACCTCGGCCTGCCGCACCGCGCGAGAGGCCTCCACATCCACGATCACGGCTGCCTTGAGGTCGATGAGGTAGTTGTCGGCATAGGCAAAGAACGCTGGGCCGCGCAGCGCACCGGTCCACTGGGCTGCTGGATCGGAGGGGGAGACGAACTTCGGCTCAACGTCAGTCGCCGCACCCCAGGCGGCCTCGTCGAGGGTAGCGAGGTACTCGCGCACCGCCCGCGGCGCGGCATCGGTGTGGTCCTGGGCTCTCCAGTCGGCGCCTGCCAGGGAGCGCTGTTTGTTGGCATCGGCCTGGATCAGGCTGGCGTCCACGGCAAAGCCTTCACCGCCCACCAGCCCCTCGTCCAGGCAGCGCTGGACCACGGCCTCGAACAGGTGGCGGAACAGGTCAGACTCGCGAAAGCGCCCGTGCCGGTTCTTGGAGAAGGTGGAGTGGTCGGGCACCTTGCCCTCCAGCCCGAGGCGGCAGAACCAGCGATAGGCGAGGTTGAGATGCACCTCCTCGCACAGGCGCCGCTCGGAACGGATGCCGAGGCAGTAGCCGATCAGCAGCATGCGGATCATCAGTTCGGGATCAACGGAGGGCCGTCCCATGGAGCTGTAGAAGCCGGCCAGACGCTGGCGCAGCTCGGAACAGTCGACGAAGCGGTCGATGCGCCTCAGCAGGTGATCGCAGGGGACGTGATCTTCAAGTCGGAACTCGTAGAACAGGCTCTCCTGCATCACCAGACGCTCGCCCATCATGGCCCGATCCTCCTGCCGAGAATGCCCCATCAGGGAATCACGATCCGCCACCAATCACGAGGACTTTTTCAACGAAATCGGCACATCTGAGACATAGCGGTTTTGTCAGCTCCGGGCAGTGAAGCAGGCATTGCAGCAAGGGATTCCTCCGCATAGGGGTCGGAACAAGAGCTGCTCTCAATGACACAATTAGGTAGAACGAACTGGCAACCCTTCACGACGACGCTTCAGGACTGACCCGCATCTTGAAGCCAGATGATCCTTACGTCGCCCTGGTACCCGTTTGAGGCTCTTGCACTAATCGGCTTCGGCAAATCTATCCCGACACTTGCACTCTTTCACAGACGATCCTCTAGGGAGCAGTGAGCTTTCCCATCAGGTGCTCGGCCTTGCACGACGCTTAAACACCAAGATCCAAGCTGGATTCAGCCATTGCGCAGGTCTTTTGGTCAGTTTGCTGACCCACGTTCTTGCTACGTGCTACGTTACCATATGTTTGGGAGCAGATCTTGTTCCGGCCCCTGAAAGCGGGGAAAGCGCACCTCCGGATCGAAGCCCATGAAGAAGGTGTCGTCGTAGCCACCGTCCGGATACACGTCGGCGGTCTTCACCCAGTAGATGCTCACCCCTCGGCCCTCGCCCGGGTCAGCACGCGGGACACGGCCGTGCGCTCCCACGGCTTGCCCCGCGCCGTCTTGTAGCCGCGCCGGTTGAGCGCCAAGGCGATCTCGTCGAGCGTCTTGATGCCGGCCGACCGGATCTCCTCGATGACGGGTGCGATCTCGATGGCCCGAGCCTTGGCCCGCTGGGCCTGCGTAGCGCGTCCCAGCTCCTGGGCTGCGGGCAAGTTGATCGGATTACCGAGGCGCCGGCCGTTGCGCTTGAGCTGCTGCAGGGCCGTCTTGGTGCGCTCCGAGATCATCCTGAGCTCGTGCTCGGCCACCGCCGCCAGGATGTGCAGGGTCAGCCGGTTGGCCTCGGGAAAGTCGACGGCCACGAACTCGACGCCGCTTTCCATGAGCCCGGAGATGAAGTGGACGTTTCGCGCCAAGCGGTCGAGCTTGGCGATCACCAGAACGCTCTTGGTGCGCTTGCAGTGATCAAGGGCCTTCAGCAGCTCGGGACGGTCGTTCTTCTTGCCGCTCTCTGTTTCCGTGTAGCTCGCAACCACCTCGCCGCGTCCCCCAATGAAACGACGGATCGTTTCTTCCTGGGCTTCGACGGTGATGGCCTGTTTGGCGGTAGAGCGGCGGTAGTAGGCGACGTAGGTGGGCATTTATGGCCTAGATTGGGGTCTGTATACGCACGTTTACCGATGTCGCACTGATTTGTCAGCTCGGCAGTTGGGGCAGGGGAGGGGGATTTTCAGGCGCAAAACAGGGGCTGATCAGGCCATCCACCAGAGCGAAGCAAAACCCGCCTTCGCTATCCTTAACGCGGCGTTAAGCTTAACAGATCAGAGACTTAGCGGCTCGGCAAAACCACATCCAGGAGAGGGCAGGGGGACGAAAAAAGAAAAGGAGGGCGGTGATGCACCGGCCCTCCTGAGTGAAGGATACGAACAGGTCCGTAGGGGCAACCGTGTCTCTCTTCGTTCCTGCATTGTTCTTAGCATAGACGGGATGAGTTTCCTAGACATTTATGTCTGGCACCACACGGGGGGATTCCGGGCCGTTAACCGGCGCTGTGATAAAGACATTCGAATTGATCGAGCGGAAACGCCAGGGAGGTCCAGCTCCCCGCGTCAGGTCAGCCGCCTGGCGCCTGCGGGCGACGGCTTCGCTCGATTGATGGAGGATGCAAGGATGTTGTGGTTCTTACCGCGTATCCGCGTGTCCCTTAGCCTGAAACGAAGAAGGGAGAGCTGGCACCTCTCCCTCCTCGTCGTGATTAGCTAAGGAAACGGATCCGGGGAGAAATCTCCGGATCCACTCCGCTGCTCGGTTGGAAGCAGGGGAGGGGCCGAGGCGAAACCTCTGGCTCCATCCCTAATATAGCACCGTCGCTAGTACGGTTCCAGTTATGCGTAGGTCAGTGGGTATGAGCGATCAGCAATAGCCGCCACGGCCTCCATGCTTGCACCCCGAAGCACGCTGCCCGCAGCGCGAGCCGTCGCTGGCCTGATCATAGGAGTTGGTGCAGGCATTCGCCTTTGAGATCGAAGCCAACGGGGACAGAACGGTCGCCAGACCAAAAGCACAGGCAATAAGCAGTTTCATGAAACTTAGCCTCTGTTAGTCCAAACTGGTTCGCCAACGCGAACGGGGGAATCATACCTAGGCTAAGTCTATCTTCCACAGAGCTTGACCGAGTCCGGATGTCGCAGCATAGCAACCTCACCATGAGCGATACCGATACCATCGACCCCCAGGTGCTTGAGGACGCCCTGTTCCTCACCTGGCTGAAACAGAACCTCCATCGATCCCAGCCCCCATCCGAAGAAGCCAGGGCACTGGATCGCTCTTTACCCGTTCATGTTCACCTGGGCCATCATCGAGGGCCGGATGGGCAACGAGATGGGCTACGAGGACCGCTGGTGCTACCACACCAAGGAAGCCGCGACCGCCGCCTTCGAGGCCTGGAACGGAGAGGGGGAGCCGGACGGCTGGCACCGCCATCCCGGCACCGGTCGCCGGCGCAATCCAGAGACCGGCGAGGAGTGGGTTGCCGCATGACCAAGGAGAAAGCACCTGGCTGGATTGGAAACGGGCAGTTCAACGTGAACCGCGCCGCCCTCTATCTCTTTCAGGAGATGAAGGTGCATCCCGACGATCCTGATGTGATGGAAACTATCCGGCAGCACTATCCGGATCTGCCGTCCCATCTGCATCCGCTCATCCGCGAGAGCATGGTGAAGATGTGGCGTTGGTATGAGTTTGGCGAAGACCTTAACGGACCTGATCACAGCGAGACATGATGAGGAAGGTTTTGATTGCGCTCACGCTCATGAGCGCACCCGCGTTTGCTCAGGCAGAGCAGGGGCTCCTGTACGAAGGCGGCTTTGGCTGCAAGACCATCGACGACGTGATGGGGACAGGCGGGAAGTGCAAGTTCCTGGGCAAGGGTGTCTATCTCGTGAAGCGGAAAATCGAGACACGGGATTTCGATTTCTCCTGTGTCCGGCCCGTCGACGGAGAGGCCTTGAAGCGCTTCGTGCTCAATGAGCCGGAAGGCTTCGTCCAGCCGGACTGTCTGTGGGTGAAGAAACTCGTTTGGCCCAAGCGGTCATAACCATCGTCAGGAGACACTGCAGTGAGCAACAACCCCGGCAAGAAGGGAAAGCCTGCTCCGTGGATTCAGCGGGAGCGCCAGGATCGCGACAATGCGCTGGAGGCTTTCCTGTGCGAGCAGCTGCCCGATTACGAGGCCTGGCGCGAGCGGCGCAGGGAGGCCGGCATACGCTTTCGCAAGATGGGCGAGGAGAAGTTCCCCGGCATCCTCGGCATCTCGGATGCGCTCAAGTACGGGGATCGCCGGCTGCGGGAATGGGACCGCAAGAACCCGAGCCCGCTGACCTGGGAGAAGAAGCAAGAGCTCGAGACGGAATTCGCCAAGACCTACGTTCCAATCGATCGGAGCTGAAGACAGCATGACGATGCAGCTGCGCCACTTCTCGGACAAGCCTGTCGGCGAGCTCGTCTCGGTACCGCAGGATCCGTCACGCAGCCCTTTATCTGTTTCAGCAGCTGGAGGTTCATCCTTCAGATCCCGATGCCATGCAGATCATCCGGCAGCACTACCCGGATCTGCCTGCGCATCTCTACCCGCTGATCCTTGAGAGCATGGAAGATCTCTGGCGCTTCGTCGAACTTGGCGACGATCTGCCCGGGACCGAAGACCTTTGAGACACGACAAAGAGGTGAGAATGACGAAGTCTGTTGTTGCGTTGCTGATCCTGACTGCATCGGCTTTGCCGGCTCATGCGCAGAAGTCCGGCAAGTGGACGGTCGGGTTTGGTCAGGGGCTGATTGAGCACGCTGTCACCAACGGCCCCGGCAACAGGTTCATGGTTGTCTGCGATGAGGGCTATTCAGAGAATGCTGAAAGGACATCGCTGAGCTTCACGATCCGAGATCGCGAGCCACCGCCGAAAAGCACGGTTCGGGTCTTCGTCGGAGATGAGGAGTTCACCTTCTACGCCGATCAGTACAGCGAGACCCTCATCAACAACCGAGCTGCTCATTCCAACTTCGTTGCTCTGTGGGAGGACATGGCGCGGGGCAGCGGATCGATCCGCGTCTTGTTTGAGGATGGGCGCACATCCACTTTCTCTCTCGACGGTGCCCGCAAGGCACTTGGCAAAAAACCCTGTGCGGACAGTTTTACCACGCGATGAAACTACGCCACTTCTCCGACCAACCTGTTGAGACTCTTCGCTCCATCGAGCAGCGCGACACGCCCGACGACAAGCCGCTCGGCTTCTGGGTGTCAGTCGAAGGCGACGGCGACGGCTGGACCGACTGGTGCCGCGAGACGGAGTTCGCGCTTGAGAAGCTCGTCGTCGAGCATGAGGTGATCCTCAAGCCGTCGGCTCGCATCCTCACGATCACCGGAGAGGCAGGGCTTGATGCGTTCACGCGTGAGTTCGGCATTCCGCTGGACGAGCCGTTCATGCGCCAATTCGAGCGCAGGCGCATCAATTGGGCCAAGGTCGCGGCCGAGCATCAGGGCATCATCATCGCCCCGTATATCTGGACGCGACGGCTCCATCCTGAAACCTTCTGGTACTACACTTGGGACTGCGCTTGCGGCTGCATCTGGGACGTTTCCGCTATGGAGCGCGTTAACGTGCTGAACCCTGAGGCTGTCTGAGCGATGAAGAAAAACCCCTTCAAGAACCAAGCCGAAAAGATCGCCTATCTGAACGGACATCTGCGGTACGAGCTGCTGATGCTCCATTACTGCTTGAAGCGGATGGAAGGGGCACAGAAGCAGCTCGAATACAACATGGCCTATGACGCCTTCATGGTGCATGGGCGGATTCTGTATTGGTTCCTGAACAATGAGGACAAGAATGTTCAGGCCCAGCATTTCAAGCCCGGGTTTGCCTCCGATAAGACGCCCTTGTCCAAAAAGATCTACCCAAAGCTGCTTGCCCAGGTCATGCACCTTGACGATGAGAGGCCGAGCAGCGGGGGTGACAAGATCCAGCTGAAAGACGTGCAGGGTTTTGCGGCATGGCTCCAGAAGGAGTTTCAGCGCTTCTTGGGTAGTCTCGATCAGGATCTGCAGGACGCGTGGAATCCCGACGATGCCGATCCGGATAAGGTCGAGCCGGACGTTGTCTTGGTTGGACCGAAGGGACCACAGGATGGGGTGATCAGCTGGACAGGGCCGTCGAAGCCCACGGCGACCAACACCCCGTCGTCCACATCCAGCAAATTCACGGCTTCGAGCGCATCGACTGCTGACAAGTTTACGCCCGGGACTCCTCCATCTGAGGTTGACGATCAGGGCTGATTTCGACTTCTGGTTCGATTAATAACCTTGGGGTCGGAACAAGAACAGCAGCTCTTGTTCCGACCCCATCCTGGAAACAGAGAGCCGGGCTCTGCGTTATGAGGGCGGCACGGAGTCTGTGCTGAACCGTACGAGGTTTTGCCATGACCATGTCGGAGATCACCAACAAGCTGAAATACGATATCTCGGATGCGCTCAAGCGTGTGGCCGGCAAGCTGCCGTTCCGCAGGGAAGGGCAGGGTGGCCCGTCATCCGCAGCGAGCAATCGATCCAATTTCAAGAAGTAAGCCGACGCGGCGGGGCGGTGAAGGCTCGATCCCGGGCTTCTTCCCCGCTCTGCCTCGACGGACGCTCATGACGTCACATGGGCCCGCAATTCAAAGGCACAGCCAGGAACATGGGGCACTCTCTACATGGTGTCGCCGGACGGTTGCGGGTCCTCTGAACCCTTCTCATATCCAAATTGTTTCGCGCGCAAACCTTCATCCCAAGGAGGACTGAATGAAGCTGCAAAGCGTGGATCGTACCATCCTGGTGCAAAGCTCGAACATCGACCTGGGGGACGTGCTCCCCGATTACGCCCGGACAAGCATCATGCAGCTGGCGGGCAAATACTTCGGGCATCTGAACACCGCGACCGTGCACTTCAACCGCGAGGGGCCCATGTATCGATGCACGGTCAACGTCCAGATGGGCGCGCTCAGGATGATGAGCGGCGAGGCCAAGAGCACCGACATCTACGCGGCATTCCGACTTGCCCTGGAGCGGGTCGCCAAGCAGCTGCGGCGGGCCAAGCGCGAGCTGCGCGAGGACAAGGCCAAGCGGGTCGACAAGCATCTGGATTGGTATGGGACGATGCGGCCTCGCCGTCGCGTGGAGCGGGGCGCTCCGGGCATGCCGGTGAGGACCGATCACGGCAGCGCTTATCGCGTGGCTGCCGAGTAGGCTGAACATTATAGCCAGTTAGACCAAATTGGCTGGACGGGGCAGGCCTGCGCCGGTGCCTCCCGTCGCGACAACAAGGCTTGTCAGGAGATTGCGGTGGCGGAGAGCTTCTCGCACTATCTGCAACTGGTCGCAGCGCATCTGCCCGATGAGGCGGCCCAACTGGTTCGGGGCGATCTGAACCTGACGCTGCTCGACTGGTACACAGATGGCATCCCAGCCGAAGAGGCCGCCGCGCGGATCCGACGATCGGCGGGCTGGACCTGACCGGCCCGTATCGCCACAGACCGGAGCGTCATTTTCCGGTTCAACCCAGATGGGAGATCGACAGCAGGCACGGAGACCACGATGTACAGCACCTTTATCCCTGATGAGGTTTTGACGCATCCCTGCCCGACCCTGGTCGATGGGGCCGATCCGCACTCTGAGCCCCGAAGCGGGTCAACGGCTTTCGCCGCCTCCCAGACCCGCTACGACCTGTTCCGGAGATGGCACGAGCCGGAGCTTTACTGCGCCGTGCCCAAAGGCCAGCCTGCGCCTGCCTTCCTCCGGTCAGACCGGTGGCAGGCTGC
>Ga0182736_1001667_pt1 | contig 20142 bp, 18 predicted proteins | sample eDN5th30CKraftBY_FD_128882 | JGI IMG/M metagenome (GOLD analysis project Ga0182736, IMG submission 128882) | Enriched backyard soil microbial communities from Emeryville, California, USA - eDNA 5th pass 30_C Kraft BY (version 2) (version 2) | ecosystem: Environmental > Terrestrial > Soil >... | reverse complement strand
CGGTCGAGTACCTGCAGGTGCCCTCGGCCTCCATGGGCCGCGACATCAAGGTCCAGTTCCAGAGCGGTGGTCAGGGCTCGCCGGGCCTGTACCTGCTCGACGGCATGCGGGCCCAGGACGACTACAACGGCTGGGACATCAACACCCCGGCGTTCGAGTGGTACTACCAGTCCGGGCTCTCGGTGATCATGCCGGTCGGTGGCCAGTCCAGCTTCTACAGCGACTGGTACAAGCCGGCTTGCGGCAAGGCGGGCTGCTCCACCTACAAGTGGGAGACCTTCCTGACCAGTGAGCTGCCGTCCTACCTGGCCTCGGAGTACGGCGTGAGCCAGAGCCGCAACGCGGCGGTCGGCCTGTCGATGGCGGGCGCGTCGGCGATGAACCTGGCGATCTACCACCCCAACCAGTTCACCTACGCCGGTTCGCTGTCCGGCTACGTCAACCCGTCGGACGGCAAGAGCTGGATCGGCCTGGCCATGGGTGACGCCGGTGGCTACAAGAAGGAAGACATGTGGGGTCCCGACGACGACCCGGCCTGGGTGCGCAATGACCCGACGCTCAACGTCGACAAGCTGGTCGCCAACAACACCCGGCTCTGGGTGTACTGCGGCAACGGGCGCCCCAACGAGCTGGGCGGCGACAACATCCCGGCCACATTCCTTGAGGGCAACTTCATGATCGGCCAGAACAAGAAATTCCAGGAGCTCTACAACGCAGCCGGTGGCAGCAACGCCGTGTTCAACTTCCCCGACTACGGGACCCACAGCTGGGAGTACTGGGGTGCTCAGTTGCAGGCGATGAAGCCCGACCTGCAGAGCCACCTGGGCGCCAGCGCCGGCGGCGGCGAGGGCTGACCCGCCAGCCAGACAGCGTCATCACTGAGCCCCATCCGATCCGGGTGGGGCTCAGTGCTTTGTCGGGGGTGGCCGGGGAATCGCGGTAGCCCCACCACCGAAGACGTGCTTGGATTGGCGAACATGCAGGGTTCCGCGACAGTTCACATGGCAGCCCCACCCGAGCGGATCTGGGATCTGGTGGCTGATGTCCGCAACATCGGGCGGTTCTCCCCGGAGACCTTCGAGGCCGAATGGCTCGACGGCGCCGACGGCCCCGCGGAGGGCGCACGCTTTCGCGGGCACGTCCGGCGCAACGGGATCGGGCCGGTGTACTGGACCACGTGCCGGGTCACCGAGTGCGAGCCGAACCGGGTGTTCGGGTTCGCGGTGCTCGCCGGTGATCGTCCGCTGAACCGGTGGCGCTACGAGCTCACCCCCACCGCGGATGGCACCGACGTCACCGAGTCGTTCAAGCTGGCCGACTCCGTCCTGACCAGCGTCTACTACTGGATCTTCGGTGGTTTCCTGCGGCAGCGCAACAACATTCGCGACATGCGGCGCACCCTGGAACGCATCCGCGACGTCGCCGAACAGGCGTAGTCACTCAGTCCAGCGCGTCCGGGTCGGCCAGCGGCAACAGCAGAAACGACGGGGTCCGCCCGCCCTGATGCAGCTGGTAGGTACCGCCGGCCAGCGCCTGCCGCGCGGGCGCGGTGGGCACCAGGTGCGGGAAGTCGTAGGTGGTCAGGGTGAGGCGCAGCCGGTGCCCGGGGGCGATCAGTGCGGCGGTCGGAAAGATCTCGATGTCGTAGCCGGTCGGCTCCCCCGGTTCGACGGGGCGCACCGCAGAGCGGGTGCTGATGTGGTGCGGGCGCAGCACCGTGCCATCGGGCAGATACCAGGTGCGGTCGGGGTCGAGGGCACGGTGTGAGCCCAACAGCGCCCCCTGCGTCAGGGGCCGGCACACCCCCTCGGGGGCGACATCGTCGAGGTGGGCGACCCACAGCGTCTCGGTGGTGTCGGCCGTGGCGTGGATGCGCAGTGCGATCGGTCCGGCAAGCAGGACCGGAGCCTCGAAGGCGTCGGTCGTGTAGGTCAGCGCGCCCCGTTGCACCCGGCGGTTGTCCTGGTCGTGCCGGGTGCGGCCACCGGCGGACGTGGTGACGAAACTGCTGAGACCCAACGACCACTGTTCCAGGCTGCGCCCCGACATCGGTCCGCGCGGGCGGTACCGCAGGATGGCCAGGCTCTGCCCGGGCGGGGCATCGGCGTCCAGCCGGCCACCCTGCGACAGGTAGAACCGGGCGGGAGTCGCCGCCGGGATGGGGTACTCGGGGGTGTGGTACCAGCGGCGGTCACCGATCGGCTGAAAACTGAACGGCGGCCCGGTGATCTCTGCGGCCGCATCGTCTTTCAGCCAGTAGTCGAACCAGCGCAGTTGCAGGTCCTGCATCTTCAGGCCGTCGAAGTCCGACACGTGGTACCACGGACCCATCATCAGCCTGATCCGGTCCACCTGCGGCTGCCCCGGTTGCATCGGGGCGCTCGCCGGCCGGCCGATGGCGGCGTTCTGCAGGGCGGCGTAGTTCAGCGGCGCGCCACGCTGGAAGGCGTCGTGCCAGCCGCCGACCAGAAAGACGGCGACCTTGTTCGCGGCGATCGCCGGCAGCAGCGGGTCGGCGCGCATGCGGTCCCACAGCGGGCCGTCGTAGGCGGCATCACCGCCGGCGCGCACCTCACCGATGAGCGGCCAGAAGAATTTGCGTTGGTCTCTGCCGCGTTGGCGCACCGCGGCGAGTCCACCGGATCGGGGCCGCGGGTGTCCGCCGGGAGTGACGAACTCCAACGCCGGGTTGATGACGTTGAGCATCGAGTACACCGCACCGTAGCCGCGCACGGCCACCAGGTGTGGCGCCCCACCCATCGCGGCGACATCACGGTAGAAGTCGTTGGCGGCCATCACCGGGAAGATCGCCTTCAGCGGCGAGTCCGGGCCGACGGCGGCCGCGGTGAACAGCTGGTTGATCGCCAGGTAGGAGATACCGAACATGCCGACCCGGCCGTTGGAGTTCGGCAGCGTCGAGGCCCAGGTGACCAGCTCGGCCCCGTCTCGGGCCTGGTCCGGGCCGAACATTTCGAAGGATCCGCCGGATGCTCCGGTACCACGGACATCGACCATCGCCTCGATGTAGCCCCGCCGGATCAGACGCGGCGTGGGACCGCCGCCGATCTGTGCGGCCGGGGGTGGGGCCAGCTTGCCGTAGGGGGTCAGCGACAACAGCACCGGGAAGGGTCCCGCGGCCGGCAGCCCGGTCTCGGGCTCGGTGGGGTAATGCACGTCGGCGCGCAGCACCACGCCGTCGCTCATCTCCACGGCGATGTTGCGCCGCACCCCGACCCCGTACTGTGCCGGCGGCGGGGCCCATTCCGGGTGCAGCGGCGAGGCGCTGCCCGGACGCATTCTTCTGGTCCGGCTCAATCTGCGCGCCGCGACACCGGCAGCCCCCACCGCGGCGACACCGGCCAACGCCCATCCCGCCCGGCGTGACCGTCCGGTTCGCGTCAAGCGCGACTGGGCAGGGTGAAGCTGCAGGCCTGCCCGATATCCAAGGTGCGCAGCAGTCGGCCCATGCCCAGCCAGAGCGCACACGACAGCGCCAGGTCGGCGAGCAGCTCGTCATCGAAGTGCTCGGAGCAGCGCGACCAGAAGTCCTCGTCGTCGCGCAGGCCGGTGTGGTCGGTGGCGAACCGGTGGGCGAACTCCGCCGCGAGCCGCTCCTGGTCGCTGTAGCCGGGCCAGGTGCGCCATTCCGCCGCGTGGTCGTAGAGTTCCTCGCTGACCCCGGCCGCCGGGCCGTCGGCGTCGCGGGTGTTGACACAGACCGCGCACTCGTTGTCGAAGGCGATCACCATCCGGGCCAGCTCCCGGACGCGCATCGGCAGCCGCCCCCGGGTGTAGACCGCGGTGCTGAACCCACCGATCCCGGCGGCCAGCTCGGGAGATTTGGCCATCCAGCCCATCACGTCGTCTGCGGGGAACGTCCCGATTCGGCTCATACCCAGGGATACTAGCGGCGATCGCCCGCGCGGCGGGGCCGGACGAAGCGGGTGGTCGCCGTCAGCCGCGGCTGTCGGCGAACTCCGCCGACTCCCCCGCATCGTCGGGGTCGACCAGGGCCCGGTGGGCGATCCGCTGCAGCGCGGCCTCAACCTCGGCGCGGTCCGGGCGACCCTCGAACCCGGGCGAGCGGGCCAGTTTGTCGCTCACCCAGTCCTGCACCAGCGAGGTCACGAAGGTCACCTGGCGCAGTCCGGCCCGGGTGAGTCCCAGGTGGTCACCGTCGCGCAGCACGTAGCCCTGGGCGACCAGGCGGTCGACGGTGGGTTCGAGGATTTCGTAGGGGACCCGTAGTCGCCTGCCGATATCGCTGAGCCGCGCGGTGCGGAACACCTGGGTGTAGCGGTAGATGCGCAGCACCGTCCACAGCGCGGCGACATCGAGTTCGCAGTCCGGGCGCATCGCGATGCTGCGCAGCCGCACGCCGGGTTGGTTGCGCAGCAGCCGTCCGATCGCGGTCTCCAGCAGTTCGTCCGACGATGCGGTGCTGGGCATGCCGAATCCGTCACCGAGGTCGACCGCGTTGTCATGCAGTTCTTTGAGCGGGACCTCGGGCAGAAACAGCGCCAGCACAAACCCGAGCAGTGCGACCGGTGCAGCCCACAAGAACACCTGGCCCAACGACTCGGCGTAGGCCTGCACGATCGGTGCCGCCTGCTGCGGTGACAAACGGTGTACCGCCTCGGGCGAGGCGGCCGCGTCGGCGGCCAGCCCGGCGGTGTTGAGGGCGGAAGCCAGGCGACGGTCCAGAAAGTTGACGAACAGTGAGCCGAATACGGCCGCACCGAACGAGCTGCCGATGGTCCGGAAGAACGTGACCCCGGACGTGGCCACCCCGAGGTCGGCGAAGCTTGACGTGTTCTGCACGACGAGGACCAGGACCTGCATCGACAGCCCGATGCCCGCACCCAGGATGATCAGGTACAGCGACTGCAGCAGCGCCGGGGTGGCCGCGTCCATCTGCGACATCAGCCCGAACGCGACCGTCATCAGCGCGGTGCCGACGACCGGAAAGATCTTGTAGCGGCCCGTGCGGCCGACCAGGGTGCCGCTGCCGGTGGAGGTCAGCAACATGCCCACCACCATCGGCAGCGTGCGAAGACCCGAGGTGGTGGCCGAGACGCCGTCGACATACTGCATGAAGGTCGGCAGGAAGGTCAGTGCGCCCAGCATGGCGAAGCCGACCACGAACGCCAGCACACAGCACACCGCGAACACCGGGTCGGCGAAGAGCCGGGTCGGCAGGATCGGAGCCGCGGCCCGCTTCTCCACCCAGGCGAACAGCACCAGTGCCACCACCGACCCGGCGAACAACCCGATGATCGCCGACGACCCCCAGGCGTAGCGGTTGCCGCCCCAGCTGGTGGCCAGCGTCAACCCGGTGGCCCCCAATCCGATCAGCACGATCCCGGCGTAGTCGATGACGGGCCTGGTCCGGCCGGCCAGCGCCGGGATCGCCGCGCCGGCCACGAGCAATACGACCACCGAGATCGGCACGTTGATCCAGAACGCCCAGCGCCAGGTCAGGTAGTCGGTGACGTAGCCGCCCAGCAGTGGACCGATCACGGTGGTGACACCGAAGACCGCGCCCAGCATGCCCTGATAGCGACCGCGGTCACGCAGCGGAATGACTTCACCGATGAGCGCCGCGGCGGTGACGGTGACCGCGCCGCCGCCGATGCCCTGTAACGCTCGCGCGCCGACCAGCATCCCCATCGATGCGGACAGCCCGCACAGCACCGACCCGGCGACGAAGCACACCACCGCGGCCTGGAACACCAGTTTGCGGCCGAACAGGTCGCCGAGCTTGCCCGCCAGGATCGTGGCGATCGTCGAGGTCAGCAGGTAGCTGGTGACCACCCACGACTGGTGACCGGCATTGCCGAGATCCGAGACGATGGTCGGCAGCGCCGTGGCGACTATGGTCTGGTCGAGTGCGGCCATCAGCAGCCCGAACACGATCGCCACAAAGATCAGGTTGCGGCGCTGCGGGCTGACCGGCGCAGGTCGCGCGTCCTCGGCGACCAGCGTCGATTCGGTCATACTCGCCTTTCCCGTCGGCGGTGAAGGCTAACGGGTACCCGCGTCGAGGCGGGAGATCACGTCGTCGGTGGGCGGGAGACGCACTGGGCCAGGTACAGCGCCTCGCCCAGCTTGTCCATCAACTCCAATTGGGTCTGCAGGTAATCGATGTGGGATTCCTCGTCGACGAGGATGGTCTCCAAGATCTTGGCGGTGGTGCTGTCCTGTTTGTCGCGGCACATGACGATGCCCGGCCGCAGCCGGTTGAGCACCTCCATTTCGAGGGCCAGATCGCTCTCGAACTGTTCGCGCAAGGTCTGGCCGATGCGCAACGATCCGATCCGCTGATAGTTCGGCAGGCCGTTGAGCAGCAGGATGCGGTCGGTGATGGTCTCGGCGTGACGCATCTCTTCGATGGACTCATCGCGAGTGTGGGAGGCCACCTCGGTCAGGCCCCAGTCGGCCTGCATCTTGGCGTGGAGGAAGTACTGGTTGATCGCGGTGAGTTCACTGGTGAGCTGCTCGTTGAGCAGTTTGAGAACCTCTGGGTCGCCTTGCATGATCACTCCCTCTGGTGTGAAGAACCGCGAACGCCCCGCGCGCCGATTGGGGCTTGATCATCGCTGTAACGCGCCGAATTCAATCTAGTGCAGGTCACCGGTCGCAGTGCGGTGTTTACCCGTGTCTCGGCGCGTCGAATCCACGCATCGGCATCGGTCCCCGGCGAGTTCTGATCGCCATGCGGGCCTGCGCGGTGCGCGGAACTTAGGTTAGACTCTACTAACATGAGACTTGCTTCGCCTAGCCGCCCTGCCGGCGTTTCGGGCAGTTGCACGTCGCAGCGCAACAATCCGCATTCGCTGGTGCTGGCGCTGGACTACCGCGTCGACGACATCGACCGGACCTGGTCGCTGATCCGCGACGACCACACCCCGCTTCTCGGGCTCGGAGCCCGCCATGCGGTGCTCTACACCGCGGTGTCCGAGCCGCAGCGGGTTCTGGTGACGATCGGTTTGCGTCACCGACTGTCGGTCAAGGAATTGCTGCGCTCCCCCGCCGTCTTCGAGTGGTTCGACCGCTCCGGGGTCAACGATCTGCCGGCGATCTTCGCCGGCGAGGTCACCGAGAAGATCGACCTGGCCCAGCCCGACCCCGATCGGCCCGGTTCACGGGGTTCGGAGGTGATCGTCGGGGTGGTGTCCACCGTCGCCCATCCCGCGGACCTGATGGCAAAAGTGCATCGCGGGATAGATCGGTTCGCCGACGCGGGCGTGCGCAAAGTGTGGGTATATCGGGCCGTCGACGACGGAAATGAGGTGATGACGCTGTTGGAGATCGACAACGCGGCGAGCGCGCAGCGCTGGATCGACCACCCCGACACCGCTGCGGAGTGGATGACCGAAGTGGGAGCCGGTGGCTACCCCGGACCGTTCGTCGGAAAGTTCGCTGCTGCAATCGATCTCATGACGCCCGCGGGCGACGGTCGGTAGGGGTAGAGCGATGTATGTGTGCCTGTGTGTCGGAGCCACCAATCAGATGGTGTCCGATGCCGTCGCCGCCGGCGCATCGACGTCGAAAGAGGTCGCCGCGATGTGCGGTGCGGGCGGCGACTGCGGCCGCTGCCGGTGCACCGTCCGCGGCATCATCGAAGCCACCTTGGCCGCTGCGCCGCCCGGTCCGTCCAACGGCTCGCTGCGCCACCTCTCCCTGGACATCACCCCGGTCGGATCCCACTGATCAGCGCCCGCCCCGCCGCCCGGTGAACTCCGCCAGTGCCTCGGCGTTGGCCTGCGCACCCATCAGTTCGGCGAACAACGCGTTCTCCCGCGCGGTGGCGGCCGCGACCTCCTCGCGCACCGGCGCGACCATGGCGGCCTTGACCGCCTTCAGGCTTGAGATAGGCCGGGAGGCAAGCACTTCGGCGTGACGACGCGCTTCGTCGAGCAGGACCTGCGGTTCGCACACCTTCCAGACCAGACCCATTCGCAGCGCTTCGTCGGCGTCGACCCATTCCGAGGACATCAGCAGCCAGGCCGCGTTCTGCCGTCCGATCAACTGGGGAAGCAGATAGGAGGACCCGGCTTCCGGAGCCACCCCCAGGCTGGTGAACGGGCATTTCAGCCGGGCCGTCGCGGACATGAAGACCAGGTCGGCGTATCCGAGGATGGTGGCGCCGATGCCCAGGCCGACGCCGTTGACCGCGCAGATCAGCGGCTTGGGAAAGCCGGCCAGGGCCTCGACCAGTCCGGTGAAGCCGTACTTGCCTGCGGTGAACTGCGGGTCGCTGATCCGGGCCTGCATCTCGTTGAGGTCGGTGCCGGCGCTGAAGGAGCGCCCAGCGCCGGTCAAGAGCACGACGGCGACCTCCGGGTCGTCGGCGGCGGCCAGCAGCGCCTCGGCGGTGGCGTCGTAGAGCGCCTCGTTGAACGCGTTGAGCGCGTCGGGACGGTTCAACGTACAGGTCCGGACCCGGTTGTCGTCTTCGATCTGCAGGATCACCCGTGCAGCCTAGACCGGGCCCCATCGGCTCGCCGACCGGCAGCGGCCCCTAACGGACCAGGTCGACCTGGTGTCCGGCGCCGATCACGTCACCGATGACACCGGCCAGACGCCGGTAGGGCTTCTCACGCCCGCTGGAGGCGCGAAACACCAACCCGATCCGCCTGCCCGGGCGGGGTGCGGCGAAGTAGGCCAGCGCCAGCCCGCTGCGCTCGGCCTCCACCGCCACCGCCGTCTGCGGAATCAAGGTCACTCCCAGGCCGCCGGTGACGCACTGCACCGCCGTTGCCAGCGACGCCGCCCGGGTGTTGGCCAACTGCGCCCGCACTCCGGCATTGCGGCAGATGTCCAGCGCCTGGTCCCGCAGGCAGTGGCCTTCGTCGAGCAGCAGCAGCGGCAGGTCCGCCAGGGCGGTCGGTGGCACCCGCCGCTTACCGGCCAGCGCATGCCCCGGCGGGAGCGCCAACACGAAATCCTCGTCATAGATGGGTATTTCAGTCATTCCGGCGGCGTCCGCGGGCAGCGCGAGCAGTGCTGCATCCACTGCTCCCTCACGCAGCCCGGTGAGCAACCGTTCGGTCTGGTCCTCGATGACCCGCAGGTTCAGGTCCGGCAAGCGTTCGGCCAGTCCGGCCAGCACCGCAGGCAGCACGTAGGGCGCCACGGTCGGGATCAGGCCGAGCCGCAGGGTGCCCTGCAGCGGGTCGGCGACCCCGGCGGCCGCGGCCGAGAACTGCGCCGCCGCATCGAGCACGGCGTGGGCGTGGGCCAGCAACTGCTGTCCCTCCGCGGTCAGGAACACCCGCCGGGTGGACCGCTCGATCAGCTGGATGCCCAAACCGGACTCCAGCGACGACAAGGCCTGCGACAGCGTCGACTGGCTCAGTCCCAGGCCGGCCGCCGCGAGGCTGAAGTGGTGCTTCTCGGCGACGGCGGCGAACGCCCGCAGTCCCGCCAGCGTCGGCTGATAGCTTGAATCGGTCATGCCGATAAGTATAGTGCGAAGTATCACCTTTCATTTTTAATTGAGATAGGGCAACATGGAGTGTGCGGGCGTTGAGCTGACTCGAGCGCCCGGAATTCTCACACAACGACTCACAACGAGGAGTGTCATGGCACTGCTGACAATCGGCGACCAGTTCCCGTCCTACCGGCTCAAGGCGGTTATCCCCGGCGACCTGTCCAAGGTCGATGCCAAGCAGCCGGAGGACTACTTCACCACCGTCACCAGCGACGACCACCCCGGCAAGTGGCGGGTGGTGTTTTTCTGGCCCAAGGACTTCACCTTCGTGTGCCCCACCGAGATCGCTGCCTTCGGCAAGCTGAACGACGAGTTCGCCGACCGCGACGCCCAGGTGCTCGGCGCCTCGATCGACAACGAGTTCGTGCACTTCCAGTGGCGCGCGCAGCACGAGGACCTCAAGACGCTGCCGTTCCCGATGCTGTCCGACCTCAAGCGCGAGTTGGTCGAGGCGACCGGTGTGCTCAACGCCGACGGTGTCGCCGACCGCGCCACCTTCATCGTCGACCCCAACAACGAGATCCAGTTCGTGTCGGTGACGGCGGGATCGGTGGGCCGCAACGTCGACGAGGTGCTGCGCGTGCTCGACGCCCTGCAGTCCGACGAGCTGTGCGCCTGCAACTGGAAGAAGGGCGACCCGACGATCAACGCCGGCGAGCTGCTCAAAGAATCGGTCTGACCCGGACCGAACGGTGTAGAGCGCCGGCGACGAGAAGGAGTAGCGCCATATGAGCATCGAGAATCTCAAGAACGCGGTCCCGGAATTCGCCAAAGACCTCAAGCTCAACCTGGGTTCGATCGCTCGCACCACGGCTCTCAACGAGGAGCAGCTCTGGGGCAGCCTGTTGGCCAGCGCCGCGGCGACACGTAACGCCACGGTGCTCGCCGAGATCAGCGCCGAAGCAGCCGACAACCTCTCGGCGGAGGCCTACCAGGCCGCCCTGGGTGCGGCGTCGATCATGGGTATGAACAACGTGTTCTACCGGGGTCGGCACTTCTTGGACGGCGCCTACGACGACCTGCGGCCCGGGTTGCGGATGAACATCATCGGCAACCCGGGGGTCGACAAGGCCAACTTCGAGCTGTGGAGCTTCGCGGTCTCGGCGATCAACGGCTGCCAGGCCTGCGTCGCCTCCCACGAGCAGGTCGTCCGCGAGGCGGGCGTCGGCCGTGAGGCGCTGCTGGAGGCCCTCAAGGTCGCGTCGATCGTGGCCGGGGTGGCCCAGGCGATCTTCGCCGGGCAGGCGCTGCCGGAAGCGTCCGCCTAAGGACCGGTGCTGGCGCGGCTCAGTCGAACTCGGCTGGCCGCGCCAGCCGGTCCCGGGTCACCGGATCTTCCTGTCCGCCGTAGTAGCGGTCCAGTACCGCGCGAAAATCGCTGCAGCACTGAGGATCCTGGTGGCCGCCGTCGGCGCAGGCCCGGGCGAACAACGTCATCGACGAACGCAGTTTGATGTCGTCGGGCCGGCCCAGAATCTCCTGGACGGCTCTGCCGTGCACCGCGTTGATCAACTGCGCGCACTCATGCAGCCGCGGACCGAGCAGTTCGTGGGACAGGTAGGCGCGTGCCTCTGCCACGGAGGCGATGCCGTAGCGCTGGGCCATCGCGCTGCTGCCGAGGCCGGCGAGCTGCGGAAAGATGAACCACATCCAGTGGCTACGCTTGCGCCCGTCACGCAACTCGGCGACCACGGTGTCGTAGACGCGTGCTTGCGCGTCGACGAAACGCTGCAGCCCGAACGACTCGGAATGATCCGCCATGACACCAACCGTGGCACAGTTCGATGGGACAGTGAAGGAGTCAGATGCCGGTGACGCGACGACGATTCCCCAGAGTCCACGACCTGGCGCCGCTGATCCGATTCCGTCGGCCCCGGCTGAACCGCACCGCGCAGCGTCTTGATGCCGCGGTGACCGTCGAGGATCTGCGCCGCCTCGCCAAACGGCGCACCCCCAAGGCCGCCTTCGACTACACCGACGGTGCGGCCGAGGAGGAGGTGTCCCTCGACCGGGCCCGCCAGGCCTTCCGCGACATCGAGTTTCATCCGGCGATCCTGCGTGATGTCACCGATGTCGACACCAGCCGCGAGGTGCTCGGGGCATCGGTGGCCTTGCCGTTCGCCATCGCGCCCACCGGGTTCACCCGGCTGATGCACACCGCGGGAGAGCTGGCCGGCGCCCGGGCCGCCGAAGCCGCCGGCATCCCGTTCTCGCTGTCGACGCTGGGCACCGCCTCGATCGAGGAGGTCGCGGCGGCCGCTCCCGATGTGCGCCGCTGGTTCCAGCTCTACATCTGGCGCGACCGCGACCGGTCGATGGCACTGTTGGGCCGCGCCGCCGAGGCCGGCTACGACACCCTGCTGGTGACCGTGGACTGTCCGGTTCCCGGCGCGCGGCGTCGCGACACCCGCAACGGCCTGACCATCCCGCCGGCCCTGACGCTGCGCACGGTGGCCGACGCCGCCGTCCACCCGGCCTGGTGGTTCGACCTGCTCACCACCGAGCCGCTGGCCTTCGCGTCGCTGGACCGCTGGTCGGGCACCGTGGCGGAATACATGGACACCATGTTCGACCCGAGCATGACCTTCGACGACCTGACCTGGGTCCGGTCTCAGTGGCCGGGCCGGTTCGTCGTCAAGGGCATTCAGACCCTCGCCGACGCCCGCGCCGCCGTCGATCTCGGTGTGGACGGCATCGTGTTGTCCAATCACGGCGGCCGTCAGCTCGACCGCGCGCCGGTGCCGTTCGCACTGCTGCCCGAGGTGGCGCGCGAAGTCGGGGACGACACCGAGATCCTGCTGGACACCGGGATCATGTCCGGCGCCGACATCGTCGCGGCGATCGCGCTGGGCGCCCGATGCACGTTGATCGGCCGGGCCTACCTGTACGGGCTGATGGCCGGCGGCCAGGCCGGGGTGGACCGCGTCATCGAGATCCTCGCCGAGCAGATCCGGCGCACCATGCGCCTGCTGGGAGTCCGCGAGCTGGCAGAGCTCTCACCGCAGCATGTCACCCGGCTGCAGCGTTCGGTGCGGCGGTAACACCGCGCTCAGAACGCCGGTGCCCGCGTCACAATAGCGGCGATCATGTCGGTTAGTACCCCCGCTCGGCCGCTGATGTGTTCACCGCAGGCCTTGACGTCGATCACGGTGTCGGCCACGGCGTCGAGGACCCGCTCGCAGGTGTAGCCGTCGGTGCCCAAGGTGTAGGTCTGCGAGATCCGGGGCGCGTCGCCCGCGACGTCCCCGAGTTCCCAGGTGTAGGTGTTGTGGTCGGGATAGGTCACGGTCACCGTCTGTCCCACACACTCCCGCCACCGAGGCACCGACCGCTCGACGAACGCGGCGGCCTGGCCCGACTTCGGAGCGAAGACCGCGATGTCCTGATCCACGAACGGCCGCCCGTTAACCCCGGCACGCTGCAGGCCGCCGGGCTCCTCCAGGACCTTCCACGCCGCCTGTCGAATCTGGCTGCCCGGGTACACCTCCCCCATCCCCGGGTAGAGCACGCCCAGACATTCCGGCCGCGACAACTCGACGGAACCGGACGGCTTGAAAGCCTCGAGGTCGGCCTGCACGGTCACCATGCCCGGGGTGGCCATCACGGCCGCGACATCGGTGTCGTCGACCAGGACCGGTGCGGCCGGCTCCGAAGGCGTGCGGGCGATCCCGACCGCCACCGCGCCTCCGGCCGCCACGGCCACCACGGCACCGGCGATCGACAGCTTCGTCTTCGACCACCCCCCGAGCCGCCAGCGGCGACCGGTGGATTCCGCATCCGCAGCAGTCGGGGCGCCCGGCGATGGCGGGGTGATCGCCGGCCGAGGTCCGGTCACCGCGGCGACCGGCATCCCGACGGTGGCCGCAGTGAAGCTCGGATCGTTGGCGGCCAGGACGGCATCGACGTCGGCACGGGTGCGCACCGTGACGTCCGGCCGGTCGCGCAGGCGGCACAGCAGCTGAAGGATGTCGTTGCGCACCGTCGGATCGTGGCAGTCCTCGTCCAGCCGGGATCGGAGCTCGAACACCAGCTCGGCCTGCTTTCGGTAACTGAGTTCGGGTCCCGACAGGTCCGAGGAGAGCCGCATCAGATAGGCGAAGGGAACGGTCGGCTCCTCCGGCAACTGCGCGGGCAGCGGCCCGGCGCGGAGCGCGAGGCTTCTCATCGCGGCGACCAGTCGGGCATCGGTAGCGGCATTGCCGTGTCGGTAGTCGATGATCTGGGTGGCGGCCAGCGGTGTGACCCGCACACTGTCGACCGGGCCGATCTGCACCGGCAGCACCGGCCGGAGCAGCGCACGCGCGTAGGCCAGTTCCGCCTGACAGGGTTTGGATCTCAGTGAATTGTTCGACAGTGCGACGACGAATACCGTGCAGCTACGAATGCGCTCCAGAATCGCCTGCCACCATGCTTCGCCCCCACCCAGCTCCTCATCCAGCCACACCCGCTGCTCGGCGCCGCGCAGGACCGCGACCAACGGGTCGACCAGCGCCCTATCTTGGCTGGCGTAACTGACAAACAGCATGATCCCTCTCCGGGCCCGTGTGCTCCGAAAGCGAACCGATCAGTCTCCATATTGCAAGACCGATGGCCGACATCGGTCATCAGGTGTCCGGGTTAGTGTACGAGGGGACATCACGTCCGCGCGACGGGTCGAGCGGCCCTGGAAGGAGCAACGTTGATGAGCGGTTCCGCGGCCGAGTCGAGGGCCCCCGGTGGGCCGGGTCGCGACGCACCGCCGCCGGCGACTTTCCAGCACAAGCTGCTGACCGGTCTGACCGATCCGCACTGGTACTGGGCGCTGATACCGGCGGGGATCGCGGCCTTCGCGCTGGGCATGTGGGGCTACGGGTCCTACGGGCACGGCGATCATTCGATTTCCGACGCGGTCTACGGTGCGGTCAAGCTGTTCTTCCTGCACGCCGCTCCGCAACCGGAGAACAACGTCGGTATCGCGCTGGACATCGCCCGCTTCTTGGCGCCTCTGGTCGCCGGGTGGGCAGCGCTCATCGCAGTGGTCTCGGTATTCCGTGATCGCGTACAGCAATTGCTGATCCCGTTCAAGCACGGGCATGTGGTGGTCTGTGGACTGGGCTTCGCGGGGTTCGAATTGGTCCGCAAGTTGCGTGCTGCCGGTTACCGGGTGGTCGTGATCGAATCCGACGAGGCCAATCCTCGGATCAGGACCTGCCGCAACTGGGGGTTCCCGGTCGTCATCGGGGATGCGCAGCTGAGCGCGACCCTGGAAGCTGCCGGCGTCCGACGAGCGTCCCGGTTGCTCGCGGTGACGTCGGACAGCGTCGCCAACACCGAAATCCTCACGCTGGCGCGCCGATTGGCCGACCACTCCGGCCGTTCCCGACGGATCTTCGGCCGCAACGGCGGTCACGTTCCGCGCTGCCTGGCGCGTATCGACGATCCGGGGTTGTGCGTGCTGCTGCGGATTGCGGAGTTCAATCGCGGTGACGAGCAGTCGGTCGTCGATTTCTTCAACATCGACACCGTCGCCGCCCGGCTTCTGCTGGACCAGCACCCCATACAGGCCCGGTACCCGCATATAGCGGTCGCTCACCTCGACGGCATCGGTTCGGAGGTGGTCTTCCAAGCAGCCCGGCACTGGCACGCCGAACGCCCCGATGACCAGCCACTGCCGGTGACGGTGATCGACGATCATGCCTCCGACAAAGTGGCCGCGCTGATCGCCCGGCACCCCGCGCTGGAGGAGATCTGCGCCTTCAGCTACGCCTCGACCTCGATGCGCGATATCGACCGGTTGGCGCAGGAAACCGACCGGCCGATCACCCATGCCTATGTGACCGGCTACCGCGATGAGCGCAACGTGGAGGCGGCGTTGAATCTGCGCCGCGTCCTCCCCGACTCGGTTCCGGTCGTCGCGACGATCTCGCGGGCCTACGGAGTGGCCGAACTGCTGGAGGAGAAGGCGACACCCGGCGGGGCCGGGGTCACCGTGTTCAGGACTCTGCAGGAGACCTGCAGCGTGGAACTCGTCGAGGGTGGATCGCTGGAGGCCGTCGCCCAGGAAATCCACCGGCGCTACTGCCTGATGCAGCCCGAGGGTGCTCCCACACCGCCCCCGTGGCCGGAACTGGCCGACGCGCTGAAGGAGTCGAGCCGGGCCCAGGCGCGCCACATCGGGGTAAAGCTGCGCAGCATCGGCTGTGTCATCGCTCCGCTACGCAACTGGCAGGCCAAGGACTTCCAGTTCACCGACGCCGAGCTGGACAAGTTGGGTTCCATGGAGCACGACCGGTGGATGCAGGAAAAACTCGCCGCCGGATGGACCCTGGGCGATGAGGACCCCGTACTCAAGAAGGACCCGCACCTGGTGCCGATGGCGGAGCTGCCTCCCGACGTCGCAGAGGTGGACCGCATCTTCGTCCGGGCGATCCCCGAGATGCTGGCCGCGGTCGGTCTGGAGATCGTCGACGTCACGCAGAGCGCGCCGAGGTACCCGGCGTGCGACCTGGCCCGCTGACGTAGGGCCGCCGCTTGCGGGTTTGCCGCGCCGCAGACGGGGGTAGACCCCCGCGGTGCACACCCACAAGGAACTGGTGCGCCGGCTGCTCCGGCGGGCAGGAAAGACGTACGCACAGGAGGCCGGCATCCGGTTGCGCAACCAGCCGATGCCGCTTTTTCAGCTGCTGACCCTGTGCATGCTCGCCAGCAAGCCGATCGACGCCGCTATCGCGGCCCGGGCGGCGCGTGAGCTGTTCCGAAGCGGCCTGCGCACCCCGCACAAGGTCCTCGAGGCCGATCGCCGCACCATGATCGAGGCGATGGGCCGCGCCCATTACCGCCGTTACGACGAGAGTTCGGCCACGCGGCTGGTCGAGATCGCCGAAGCCGTGCAGCAGGACTATCGCGGCGACCTGCGCCTGCTGGCCGAGCGCAGCGGTCGCAATGTGGAGGCAGCCGTTCAGCTGCTCAAGGGTTTCAAGGGAATCGGTGACACCGGCGCCAGCATCTTCCTTCGGGAGGTCCAAGACGTCTGGCCCTGGGCCCGGTCCACTTTTGATGACCTCGCGCTGGCTGCAGCACGCGATCTCGGGTTACCCGGTGACGCAAGCGAACTCGGGGCGCTGTCACGTGGACGCAATGCCGAGCTCGCCGCGGCACTGGTGCGCTACTCCATCGATGCCGACGTCCGCGAGCGGCTTGTCGATTGAGCGAACACCCGACCGGATCGCCGGTAGGGTGACTGGTTACGTCGCCCAGAGCGGAGGATCTCGTGCCGGCATCAACCCCATTCGTCATCGTCGGCGCCGGTCTGGCCGGCGCCAAGGCCGTGGAAGCATTGCGCGACAAGAACTTCGACGGGCCCATCGTGCTTCTCGGCGAGGAGCAGCAGCTTCCCTACGAGCGCCCGCCGCTGTCCAAGGAGTTCCTGGCCGGCAAGAAGGCTCTCGGCGACTTCACCGTGCACCCCCAGGACTGGTACCGCGAGCACGATGTCGACCTGCGAGTGGGCGCCCGCGTGGTGGGTTTGGACCCGACCGGTCACACGGTCAGATTGGCCGACGGCACCAGCCTGGACTACGCGAAGCTGCTGCTGGCCACGGGATCGCGCTCGCGGCGGGTGCCGATCCCGGGCGCCGACGCCGGCGGCGTGCACTATCTGCGCACGATCGATGACGCGTCGGCGCTGGACTCCGCGCTGGCGGCGGGTAGCTCACTGGCGGTGGTGGGCGCCGGCTGGATCGGTATGGAGGTGGCCGCCAGCGCACGACAGCGCGGCGTCGACGTGACGGTGGTGGAGACCGCCGCGCTGCCGCTGCTGGCCAGCCTGGGCACCGAGAACGGCGCCGTGTTCGCCGACCTGCACCGTGAGCACGGCGTGGACCTACACCTGGGATCGGCCGTCGCGGAGGTCACCACGGCCGGCGGTGCCGCCACCGGGCTGCGATTGGGCGACGGCTCGCAGATCCATGCGGGCGCGGTGTTGGTCGCCGTCGGCGCCCAGCCCAATATCGAACTGGCCCAACAGGCCGGTCTTGCAATCGGTGACGGCGGTGTCCTGGTGGACGCGGGACTGCGCAGCAGCGATCCCGACATCTACGCGGTCGGTGACATCGCGGCTGCACAACATCCGTTGCTGGGTACCCGGATCCGCACCGAACACTGGGCGAACGCACTCAAGCAGCCCGCGGTCGCGGCGGCCGGCATGCTCGGCGAGACGGCGGAATACACCGAACTGCCCTACTTCTTCACCGACCAGTACGACCTCGGAATGGAATACGTCGGGCACGCGCCCGGCTACGCCCGCGTGGTGTTCCGCGGTGACGTCGCCGGGCGTGAGTTCACCAGTTTCTGGCTCGGCGAGGACAACCGGGTGCTGGCCGGGATGAACGTCAACATCTGGGAAGGCCTCGACGACATCAAGGCTCTGATCAAGACGCAGGCACCTGTGGATCCCGACCGACTGGCCGATCCCCGGGCTCCGCTGGGCGAACTGTCCACCTGAGCGCCGGCGTTCGCGTCACCGTAACGCCGCGGTGCCGTCCTCGTGGACGTCGACGGCTGCGCCGGCGATGTCCTCACGCACGCTGGATTCGGCGACGTCCGCATCGCGGATCACCGCCAGGGTCCGAGCGCCCTCGGGGGTCCGGACCGCCACAAACACCTGCTGGGCGCAGCCGTCCCGGTCGAACGGGGTGGTCCAGGACTCCACCGTGCCGCCGCCCTGCCATTGCGCGATCCCCTTGCGAGTGGCTTGGGCGTCGACCGCGGGTTGGACGTCCTCCCAGCGGAATCCGGCTCCGGGCGGCTCGGTGCCGTACACCCCGAAGCTGTGCTTGGTCAGATAACCGCCGTTGGCGCTGATCAGGCCGCGTCGGCCCGGGTGGGCGACCAGCAGTTCGGCCAGGGTGGCGATCGAATGCATCACATAGTTGTTCCACGGCCCGCCGGCAAACGTCAGCCCGCCGGTCACCGTCAGCGGCCGGTCGGGGTCGTCGGTGGGCAGTCCGAGTTCGTTCGCGGCGACTTGGACCGCCGACGGGAAGCACGAATACAGGTCCACATAATCGATTTCGCCGATCGCGCCCGCGCCGGCCAGTTCCAGGGCGCGGGCCCCGGCGATCCGGATCGCCGGCGAGGTGTGCAGTTCGGCCCGTTCGGCGATCGCGTAGGTGTCGTGGGCGTCGGCGCCGGCCTGGGGAAAGACCCAGCGCTCCGCCGGGATCCGCAGCTCGGTGGCGACCCGCGCGGAGGTGAGCACCAGCGCAGCGGCCTGGTCGACCATATTGTTGGAGTTCATCAATTTGGTGTAAGGCCAGCTGATCATCCGGTTCTTCGGCCCGGGCTGCCAGATCTCTTCAGCGCCAACGGGTTCACGGATCCAGGCGTGCGGGTTGTCGACCGCGACCGCGTTGAACCGCGACCACAGCTCACCGATGCGCCGACGATGGCCGTCAACGCTCTCCCCCGCAGCGATGCGCAACGCCTGCTCGAACAACGGGTAGACGTAGGCGGGCCGGTCCAAGCCGATACCTTCCTCGGCCGGGCCCGACAACGGCACGTCCTCGCCTTCGCATTCGGCCATCGGGACGGTTTCGTCCTGCCGGGTCCAGGCCAGCTTGCTGCCGGCGGTCCGCAGCCGGGTTCGGGTGCGCCACATCTCACCACCGGCCAGCAGCACCACCCCCGCACGGCCTGACTGGATGTCCAAACAGGCCCGATTCACCAGCGCCTGCGGCACATTGCCGCCCACCGGGGTGTAGCGGGTGGCCGGCCGGTCGGCACCGATCCGCTGGGCGAGCAGCGCGCCCGGATCGCGGTAGCGCGCCGAGAACAGGTTCACCACCCGGATCGAGTCGACGGCGCGCAGCACCCGGTCTTCGGCGGCACGGCGCGCCGCCGCCGCCATCAGATCGACGGGTTCGACGGGTTCGCTGTGGTCGGGATGGTTGATCTGGCCGTAGCCGATCAGCACCGGTGTCCGGGGGTCTACGGGCATGGGCGTAAGACTAATCGGCACCGAACAGCACACCGTCGGCGATCAACCGCTCCGTTGTCTCGTCGTCGAATCCGAGCAGCGTGCGGCAGATCGCGCGGGTGTCCTGACCGGGCAGCGGAGCGGGCCGTTGCGGCGCGGGCGGGATGTTGCGGAACGGTGCGGGACCGGTCTCAGCCGGCAACGGATGCTCGATCAGCGGATGGGTCATCTCGGCGTACACCGAACGGTGGGCCAGTTGCGGGTCTTCGGCGATGTCGGGCGGCCGGTTCATCGGAGCGGCCGCTACCCCGGCCGCCTGCAGCAGCTGCCCGACGTCGGCCGGGGTGCGCCGGCCGGTGTGCCGACTCAGCTGCTCCACCAGCTCCGCGCGGTGGGCAATGCGGGCCGCACCGGTGTTGAAGCGCGGATCGGAGGCCAACCGCTCATCTTCGAAAGCCGCCGCGACACAACGCCAGTCCTCATCGGTGCGGATCGAGATCACGCACCATTCGTCATCACCCGAGCACGGGCAGACCAGGTCTAGCCCGGTGTCTGGTTGTACCGCCGCTCCCGCGGCCCGGGCGACATAGCAGGTGTCGAGTTGGTTGACGGCGGCCTCGGCCTGCGAGACGTGGACGTGGACTCCGGCGCCGCTCTGCCGGGCGGCGATCAGTGCGGCCAGCGCCCCGAT
>Ga0182736_1001665_pt1 | contig 20149 bp, 21 predicted proteins | sample eDN5th30CKraftBY_FD_128882 | JGI IMG/M metagenome (GOLD analysis project Ga0182736, IMG submission 128882) | Enriched backyard soil microbial communities from Emeryville, California, USA - eDNA 5th pass 30_C Kraft BY (version 2) (version 2) | ecosystem: Environmental > Terrestrial > Soil >... | reverse complement strand
GGTGTCAGACACCCGGGTGGCGCCGGCTGCATGCGGATGGCGGAGCGTAGGGGTGTCAGACACCTGTGGCTCAGGTCTGCTCACGCGGTTGGTGTCAGACACCTGCGGCTCAGGTCTGCTCACGCGGTTGGTGTCAGACACCTGCGGCCACGGGTTCCAGACCCCGCGGCAACGCCCGTCACCCGCCCGAATGGCGTATCCGGCCGCGCAGGGCGGCCGGATACGCCGGCCCCGCAAGATCCTCCTCTTCCCCCCAAACGCCCCCAGCATGCAAGCACCCCACCCTCCCCAGCGGTGCAGCGAACGACCACGCGGCAAGTCGTCGCGGGCTGGCGTGGCTGCCGCGGCGCCTCGGGGCCGGGCCCGGGCGCGCGGGGCGCCCGGACGGCACCGCGAAGCCAAGGCAGCCACGCCAGCCCGCGACGACGCCAGAAGAACACCGCCCCAAGCCCCCCTCGTTTCGCAACAATCCCCCAGGGGCGTCTAAAATCCCCCCGTGCAACGTTCTGCTGATTCTTATTCGACGCCGGGCCGGCTGCTGTATTGGCTGAGCGCGCCCGCCCAGCACTACTTGCGGATCGGCCTGGCGATCTCGCTGCTGCTGCACGCCGGCGCGCTGGCGTGGCGGTTCGGCGCGCCGGCGGCGCCCGCCCGTCCCACCCAGGCGCCGCTGGAAATCGTGCTGGTCAACGCCCGCACGGAATCCGCGCCGGTCCAGGCCCAGGTCGTGGCCCAGAGCCAGGTCGACGGCGGCGGCAACGCCGAGCGCGGGGTGGCTGCCACGCCGCTGCCGCGCACCGGCGAATCGGCCGAGACCATCGTGCTGCAGGCCATGCGCAAGCGCCAGGCGCAGCTCGAGGCCGAGCAGATGCAGTTGCTGACCCAGTTGCAGGCGCAGGCCAAGGCCGGCACCGAGCGCCAGCCGGTCTACCCCTGGCCCGACGCCACCGCGCAGGGCGAAGACGTGCACGACCAACCCGGCCTGGTGCAGAACGCCCAGGTAGCCACGCTGGCCTCTCGCATCCAGTCGTACAACGCCCAGCCGCGCAAGGAATTCGTGGCGCCCTCGGCGCAGGCGTCGCGCTACGCGGCCTACCTGGATGCCTGGCGCTCGCGCATCGAGGCGATCGGCACCCAGCACTACCCCGAAGAGGCGCGCGGCCGCATCTACGGTTCGCTGCAGATCACGGTATCGGTGCGCGCCGATGGCAGCGTGGCCGCCGTCGAGATCGACCAGCCGTCGGAACATGCGGTGTTGAACCAGGCGGCGCGGCGCATCGTGCAGATGGCGGCCCCGTTCCCGCCCTTCCCGCCCGAACTGGCGCGCGAAGCCGACATGCTGGTCATCACCCGCACCTGGCATTTCGTCAACGACACCCTGGAAACCCAAGTCCCATGAGCCCGGCCCACCCCCTGCCCCGCTACGCCGTGATCGGCAACCCGGTCGCCCACAGCCGCTCGCCGCAGATCCACGCCATGTTCTCGGCGCAGACCGGCAAGCCGCTGCAATACGAACGGCTGCTGGCGCCGGTGGACGGCTTCGCGGCCACGGTGCAGGCGTTTCGCGAACAGGGCGGCCTGGGCCTGAACGTGACGGTGCCTTTCAAGGAAGAAGCCCGCGAACTGGCCGCCGCCCACCTGAGCGAGCGCGCCCGCCTGGCCGGCGCGGTCAATACCCTGTGGCTGCGCGACGGCGCCTGGCACGGCTGCAACACCGACGGCGTGGGGCTGGTGGGCGACCTGCTGCGCCTGGGCGTGACGCTGGAAGGCGCGCGCGTGCTGCTGGTGGGCGCGGGCGGCGCGGCGCGTGGCGTGCTGCAGCCGCTGGCGGCGGCCGGTTGCGCCCACATCCACATCGTCAACCGCAGCGCCGGGCGCGCCCATGCGCTGGCCGAATCCTGGGCCGCCGCCGGCGCCGTGCCGGGCACCCGGGTGACGGCCGGCTCGCTGGCCGAGGCCGGCATCGCCGGCGGCTGGAACGTGGCGATCAACGCCACCGCCAGCAGCCTGCAGGGCGCCGCGCCCGACCTGCCCGGCGGCCTGTACGCGCGCGACTCGCTGGCCTACGACATGATGTACGCGGCGCACCCCACCCCGTTCATGCGCCAGGCCACCGACGACGGCGCCGCCCGCACTGCCGATGGCCTGGGCATGCTGGTGGGCCAGGCGGCCGAGAGCTTCCTGATCTGGCACGGCGTGCGGCCCGACCCGTCGCCGGTGCTGGCCACCCTGCGCGCCGCGCTGCTGGCCAAGGACTGAACCGGCATGCCGGCGCGCCGCTCGACCATGGGCCGGATCCGCTGGGGCCGGGTCATCGGCGCGGGCATCATGGCCCTGCTGTGCCTGGTCATCATGTACCAGCTGTGGATGTTCTGCCTGGTGGTCTGGTACGCCTACCGCGACCCGGGCAGCAGCGCCATCATGCGCCAGGAACTGTCGCGCCTGCGCGAGACCGATCCCGACGCCGAGCTGCAGTACCAATGGGTGCCCTACGACCGCATCAGCAATTCGCTCAAGCGCGCGGTGGTGGCGTCCGAGGACGCCAATTTCACCGAACACGACGGCGTCGAGTGGGAAGCCATCCGCAAGGCCTGGGAATACAACCAGCGCCAGCAGGCGCGCGGCCGGCACAAGGTGCGCGGCGGCTCGACCATCACCCAGCAGCTGGCCAAGAACCTGTTCCTGTCCAGTTCGCGCAGCTACCTGCGCAAGGGGCAGGAACTGGTGCTGACCTACATGATCGAGCACGTCATGCCCAAGGAACGCATCCTGGAGCTGTATCTGAATGTGGCCGAGTGGGGGGTGGGCGTCTTCGGCGCCGAGGCGGCGGCCCGCCATTACTACAAAACCAGCGCCGGCGGCCTGGGCACCAGCCAGGCGGCCCGCCTGGCGGCCATGCTTCCCAACCCGCGCTATTACGACAAACACCGCAGCACCGGCTACCTGAACTCGCGCGCCGCCACCCTGACGCGCCGCATGCGGATGGTTGACATTCCTTGACACACGCCATTGCCCCCCGGCATCGCGGCCGATTTTGGTAAGCTTTCACGTTTACGCGCATACTGACGTATTCCCCATTCCATGCGTACAGCCCGCCGCTATCTGGCCCGCGAAATCTATCGCTCTTGTGCAGTGGTCCTGCTGGCCCTGCTGGGCCTGTTCACGTTCTTCGCCCTGGTCGACGACCTGGACAACGTGGGCGACAAGTTCAGCATGCTGGCCCTGCTGTACATGCAGGCCCTGGCGCTGCCCACCCGCCTGTACGACCTGCTGCCCATCGGCCTGCTGATCGGCGCCATCCTGGCGCTGGCCGGGCTGGCGCAGCGCAACGAGCTGGTCATCCTGCGGGTGTCGGGGGTCAGCGGCATGCGGCTGCTGCGCATGCTGTGGCTGATCACCCTGCCCCTGATGATCGGTGCCGCGCTGCTGTCCGAGTTCGTCACCCCGGTCGCCGAGATCAAGAGCGGCGAAGCCAGCCTGATGTTCCGCGGCAAGGCCAGCGGCACCCGCATGGACAGCGGCTACTGGTTCAAGGAACCCACCCGCGACGGCGGCACCCGCATCATCAACATCGCCAAGCTGCTGGCCAACGGCAACGTCGAAGGCGTCACCTTGTACGAATTCAAGCCGGGGCTGGAACTGACCACCCTGTCCACGGCCGGCACCGGCGCCTTCACCCGCGACAAGCTGGTGCTACAGAACGTGGTCGAGACCCGCCTGCACGACAGCGCCGCGCAGGCGCTGGCCGACGCCAAGCCGCCCAGCACGGCGCCGGCCCAGGTGATCAAGCTGCCGCAGCGCGAGCTGGACACCACGCTCAGCCCCGAACGACTGCTGGCGCGCGTGCTGACGCCCGAGCGCATGTCGGTGGCCACCCTGCTGGACTACATCGACTACCTGCACCACAACCAGCTCGACGCCGGCCGCCAGGTGGTGGCGCTGTGGCGCAAGCTGGCCTACCCCTTCACGCTGCTGGTCATGATCACCATCGCGGCGCCCATCGGTTTCATGCAGACGCGCCGCGGCGGCGTCGGCGCCAAGGTGTTCATCGGCATCCTGCTGGGCGTGGGCTTCTTCATGCTGAACCAGCTGGCCTTGAATGTCGGCATGCTCAGCCGCTGGCCGCCCTGGCTGACGGCGCTGGGCCCCAACATGGGGGCGGTGCTGCTGGCGCTGGGCGCGCTCAGCCTGATGGAATACCGCCATGTGACGGCGCGCTTCGCGCAGTCGCGCTGGCCCTGGAGAAGAAGTCCGGCATGAAAGGCAGCAGCATCTGGATGATCGGCGACGTGCAGGGTTGCTGCGCGCCGCTGGAACAACTTCTGTCGCACCCCGACCTGGCCGGCGAACCCGAGGCGCGCTTCTGGTTCGCCGGCGACCTGATCAACCGCGGCCCGCAGTCGCTGGCCAGCCTGCGCCGCATCATCGACCTGGGCGACCGGGCCGTGTCGGTGCTGGGCAACCACGACCTGCATTTGCTGGCCGCCGCCGCCGGGGTACGCAAGCCGTCGAAGTCGGACACCATCGACGACATCCTGCAGGCCCCCGACGCCGACGCGCTGATCGACTGGCTGCGCCACCGGCCACTGGCCCATTTCGAGCACGGCCACCTGCTGGTGCACGCGGGCGTGCTGGCCAAATGGGACGTGGCCAAGACCCTGGCACTGGCCACCGAGGTGCAGGACCTGCTGCGCGGTCCGAACTGGCAAAAAGCGCTGCAGAAGATGTACGGCAACGAGCCGACCCAATGGAAAGACCGCCACAAGGGCGGCAAGCGGCTGCGCGTCATCATCAACGCGCTGACGCGCATCCGGCTATGCACGCCGGCGGGCCACATGGAATTCGCCACCAAGGTCGCCCCGGGCGCCTGGCCGGCCGGGCTGGTGCCCTGGTTCGACGTGCCGGGCCGCGCCACGCGCGACGTCACCGTGGTATTCGGGCACTGGTCCACCCTGGGCCTGCTGATGCGGCCCGACGTCATCTGCCTGGACACCGGATGCGTGTGGGGGGGAGCGCTGACGGCGATGCGGTTGCAGGACCGGAGACTGGTGCAGGTGAAGTGTTCGCAGTTTCAGGATCCGTTGTTGGATTGAGTGCTGTTGACGTCGTTTCGGGTGGCCTTGAATTGAGGCATGGCTGGGGCGGACGGGGTGCTTGCGTGTTTGCGCAGCGCGGGGGTGGGTAGGAAGATCTTGCGGGGCCGCTCACACAGGCCGCCTAAGGCGGCCTGTGTGAGCATTCGGCTAGAGGCTTGCCTGGGAGTTTGAACTCGGGCAGGCTGGTGTCAATGCCGGATTTCGGCCAGGAATTTTCGGCCGCCCGCCGTTCAGGCCAGCCGGCCGCAGGCCGCGGCAATGGCGGCGCAGCCTTGTTCGATCTGGTCCAGCGAGGTGGCGAAGCTCAGCCGCAGGTACGGCGACAGGCCGTAGGCCGCCCCGTCCAGCAACGCCACGCCGGCGTGGTCCAGCAAGTACAGGGTGACATCCAGGTCGGTGGCCAGCACGCGGCCATCCGGGGCGCGCCGGCCCAGCAGGCCCGCCACCGACGGATATACGTAGAACGCGCCGTCCGGGCAGGCGCAGCGCACGCCCTTGATGGCGTTCAGGCCGGCCACGATGCGGTCGCGCCGCGCCTTGAAGATGCCGGCCGCCTCGGCCACGCACTGCTGGTTGCCGTCCAGCGCGGCCACGGCGGCGGCCTGGCTGACCGCGCTGACGCAGCTGGTGCTTTGCGAGATCAGCGTCACCATGGCCTTGACCAGGACCGCCGGCCCGCCCGCGTAGCCCACGCGCCAGCCGGTCATGGCGTAGGCCTTGGACACGCCGTTGACGGTCAGCGTGCGCCCGGCCAGGTCGGGCGCCACGGCAGCGAACGACACCGGCGGGGCGGACCCGTAGTACAGGTGCTCGTAGATCTCGTCGGTCATCACCCACACTTGCGGGTGGGCGCGCAGCACCTGGGCCAGCGCCTGCAGTTCGGCGGCGCTGTACACCGCGCCCGTGGGATTGCTGGGCGTATTCAGCACCAGCCACTTGGTGCGCGGGGTGATGGCCTGCTGCAGCGCCTGCGGCGTGAGCTTGAAGCCGTCGGCTTCCGGGCAGGCCACGATCACCGGCACGCCGTCGTTGACGCGCACCATGTCGGGGTACGACACCCAGTACGGCGCGGGAACGATGACTTCGTCGCCGGCCTGCACGGTGGCCGCCAAGGCGGTGAACAACAGTTGCTTGGCGCCCACGCCCACCACCACCTGGTCGGCGCCGTATTCCAGCCCGTTTTCGCGCCGGAACTTGCCGCGCACCGCCTGCAGCAGCGCGCGGGTGCCGGCCGCGGCGGTGTAGCGGGTCTGGCCACCGCGCAGCGCCTGGATGGCCGCGTCGACGATGTGCGCGGGCGTGTCCAGGTCGGGCTCGCCGACCGTGAAATCGATGATGCGGCGGCCTTCGGCGCGCAACTGGTCCACCCGCGCCTTGGCCGCCATGCTGGGCGAAGGCTTGATGGCCAGCGCGCGCGCGGCCAGCAGCGTATCGGCCGCGACGCTCATGCCAGCCCCTTGGCGGCGAAGGCCGCCTGCATCCAGCTTTGCGTGCGCTCGCCGGTGGCGATCTCGGCCATGATGCGCGCCTCTTTGTCGGCATGGCGACGGGCCGCCGCGATCAGGTCGGCGGCGATCTCGGGGGCGAAGCACACCAGCCCGTCTTCGTCGCCCACCACCAGGTCGCCCGGCCGCACCACCTGGCCGCCGATCGATACCGGCACGTTCACTTCGCCCGGGCCGTCCTTGTAGGGGCCGTGGTGGGTGTTGCCGCGCGCATAGCAGGGGAAATCGTCGGCCTGGAACGCGCCCACGTCGCGGATGGCGCCATCGACCACGACCCCGGCGCAGCCGTGCACCTGCAGGTAGCGTTTCATGATCTCGCCCAGCACGGCGTTGCTGAGGTCGCCGCCGGCGTCGATGACCAGCACGTGGCCCGGCTGCACCTGCATCATGGCCTGGTAGATCGTCAGGTTGTCGCCCGGGCGGGTCTTGACGGTCAGGGCGGTGCCGGCCAGCCGGCCCTGGCGGTGATAGGGGCGCAGGCCGCGGATGCCTTCGCGGCGGCCCAGGTTGTCGCTGAGGTGCGGCGAGACGATGCCGCGCAACGCGTCCAGCACGGCGGCGTCGGCGACGGGGGCGGCGGGCAACACGCGGTTGCCGGGTAGGGAAGCTGTCATAGTGGTCTGTAGTCCTTCGAGTCGATGCCAAAGCGAAGCAGACCGGGATATTGCGGCGTTTGGAGATTCCGAAAAAGGGATTAAATTTCCACTAGCATCATTAATTTCAGGAATATAAGGGTTCACCCTTAATAGAATTTAGGGAATCAAATCACCGCCATGTTGACCTTCAAGCAGATCGAGGCGCTGTACTGGACGGTGCGGCTGGGCACGTTCTCGGCCGCGGCCCAGAAACTGCACACCACGCAGTCGGCCATCACCAAGCGCATCCAGGAACTGGAAGCCGATTTCGACATTGCGCTGTTCGACCGTTCCGGCCATCGCGCCCAGCTGACCGCGCGCGGCCACGAGATCTGCGCCATGGCCGAGGAAATGCTGGGCCACCGCGACCGGCTGCTGGTGCGGCTGAAAGGCCAGCACACCCTGACGGGCACGTTCCGCTTCGGCATCACCGAAATCACCGCCATGACCTGGCTGCCGGCCTTCATCAAGGAAATGCGCGCGCATTTCCCGCGCATCACGCTCGAGCCGCACATCGACCTGGGCGCCGACCTGCAGCGCCGGCTGCTGGCCGGGCAGTTGGACATGGCTTTCCTGCACGGCGAGTTCGCCGATGCGCAACTGGAATCGGTGACGCTGCAGCGCCTGGAATTCGCCTGGATGGGCAGCCCCGACCTGATCGACGCCAGCCGCGTCTATGCGCCGCGCGACATCGCCGCCCTGCCCCTGCTGCGGCAAAGCCGCGAATCGGGGCTGAACATGATCTACGACGGCTGGCTGACGCCGCACACCGCGGCGCTGAACCTGTTCACCATCAACAGCCTGATCGCCATGGCCGGCCTGACGGCGGCCGGCTTCGGCATCAGCTGCCTGCCGCGCGATTATTTTTCCGGGATGGTCAGCACGCGCCAACTGGTGATCGCGCGCACCAGCGTGGCGCCGCCGCATTCGCTGTATTGCGCGATGTACCCGCGCAACGCCGATTCGGGTTTCTGCGCGCAGGTGGCGCAGCTGGCGCAGGGTTGCTGCGATTTCTCGGCCACCCTGGGGTAGGCGCGCCCCTACAGGCGCGCGCCGATGGCATCGCGCGCCTGCCGGGACAGTTCCAGGCGCGTGGCCGGCACGCCGTCGGGCCCGTGCGTGTCCAGCGTCGGCAGGAATTCGACCTCGACCGCCAGCCCGCCGGCGCCCAGTACGCGCCACAGGTTGGCGGCCAGGGTTTCTTCGCCCACGAAGGCGGCCAGCGGGCTACGCCGGCCATGCTGCAGGAAGCGCAACACGACCGGCTGGATGGCCACGTCGGCCGTGCGGGCCGGCTCGAACAGGCTGGCATGGAACGGCCGCAGGGTGTCGCCTTCGGTGGTGGTGCCCTCGGGGAACAGCCCTACCGCCGCCCCTTGCCGGAAGCGCGCCTGCACGGCCTCGCTGACCGCGTGCACGGCGTGGCGCTGGCCGCGCTCGATGAACAGGGTGCCGGCGCCGGCGGCCAGCCAGCCGATCAGCGGCCAGTGGCGGATCTCGCTCTTGGCCACGAACGCCGTGGCGCGCACCGAATTGACCACGAAGATGTCGATCCACGACACGTGGTTCGCCACCCACAGCACCGGGCCGGCCAGCAGCGGCTGGCCGGCGACGGCCACGCGGATGCCGCACATGGCCATCAGCCGGCGCGACCAGAAGCGGTTCAGCCAGGCGCGCGCCGGCGCCTTCATCAGCGGATAGACCAGGCCCACGCACAGCAGGCCGAGCAGGATCCAGGGCACCACCAGGGCAAGGCGCAGGACGACACGCGGCAACTTCAGCAAGTCTTGGACTCCCAGGCCGCATCCGCGCCCGCCCGTGGGGCGCGCCAGTGGCCGGCCAGCATCATACCCGCGAATGCCGCGCGCATAAGCTTGCGGGCCCTACGGCAGGGCATCGAGATAACGCTGCAGGATCACGGCGGCGGCCACGGCGTCGTCGGGCGCGTGGGTGCCCAGCAGGCGCTGGGCTTCCATGCTGGAGCCGCGTTCGTCGACCAGCTCGACGGCCAGGCCGAAGCGGCCGTGCAGCTGGTTGGCGAAGCGCCGGCAACGTGCGGTGGCCGGCTGCTCGCCGCCGTCGGTGGCCAGCGCCAGCCCCACGATGGCGCGCTGCGGCTGCCATTCCTGCAGCAGCAGGGCGATGCGGCCGAAGCGCGCGTCGCGGGTTTCGGAAAAGATGATCTCGAGCGGGCGCGCCTGGCGCGTCAGCGTATTGCCGATGGCGACGCCGATTTTCTTTTCGCCGAAATCGAAGGCCAGCAGGGTTTCTTCAGGCATGCCCGGCGCCGCCGGACAACATGACCGGGTCGATGCCCAGCAGTTTCAGCGCGGCCGGGTAGCGTTCTTCGGGCGGCACATCGAAGATGATGTCCGCGTTGGCCCCCACGCTGAGCCAGGCATTCTGGGCCATTTCGCTTTCGAGCTGGCCCGCGCCCCAGCCCGCGTAGCCCAGCGTGACCAGCATGCGCGCCGGCCCGTTGCCGTCGGCCACCGCCTGCAGCACATCGCGCGAGGTGGTCAGGGCCAGGTCGCCCAGCTTGATGCTGGAACTGTAGTCGCCGGCCGGCGCGTGCAGCACGAAGCCGCGGTCGGTTTGCACCGGCCCGCCGAAGAACACGGGCGAGTCTTTCGCGGGCCGGATCTCGAGCTTCAGGTCGATGCGTTCGAACAGGCTGGCCAGGGTCAGGTCAGTGGGGCGGTTGATGACCAGCCCCAGCGCGCCGCGGGTGGTGTGCTCGCAGACATAGATGACCGAGCCCGCCAGGCTGCCCTCGACCATCTGCGGCATGGCGATCAGGAACTGGTTGGAAAAATCGGTGGCCGGCGGCGCGTCGGACGCGTCGTCGTCGGCCTGCGTATCGTGGTTTTCGTCGGTCATGGCAACCCCCTTGGGGCTGTGCGTGGGCGGCGGCGCCGCGAATGGCCGGGATGCCCCCGCGTTCAGATTTCCATCAGTTCGAAGTCTTCCTTGCGGGCCCCGCATTCGGGACAGACCCAGTTGGGCGGGACGTCTTCCCAGCGGGTGCCGGGGGCGATGCCCTCGTCGGGCAGGCCGGCCTCTTCATCGTAAACCCAGCCACAGATCAGACACATCCAAGTACGCATAGTTCTATTTTCTCTGTTACATCGGTTCGCGACCGCCCCCCGCGAGGCGGGCAAAGCGCGGGTCGCATCCATTAGAATGGGGCAATCTTACCGAAACCCAATAGGGGTTGCCCGATTTGCCGCCTTGCGGCCCCGGAGCCTCCCCATCTTTTCGCGCAGCATGTGGCCTCAGTGACTCCCCCTCTTATCCTGATTTTCGGGCCGGTCGACCCTTCCGGCGCCGACGGGTTACCCGCCGACGCCGTCACCTGCGCCCGCCTGGGGTGCCACGGCCTGGCCGCGGCAACCGCCCTGACGGTGCAGGATACCGCCGGCATCGAAGAAATCCATCCCGTATCGCCCGACCTGCTCGACGACCAGGCCCGCTGCCTGCTCGAAGACATGCCGGTGCAGGCCATCAAGGTCGGCGGGCTGTACAGCGCCGAGGCGGCCAGCGTGGCCGCCCAGGTGGCCGCCGACTACAGCCAGGTGCCGCTGGTGCTGCACCTGGGCCAGCGCGGCCTGCCGGCGCACGACGCCGCCTCGCAGGACGACGCCGACGACCTGCTGGCCGCCACGCTGGAACTGGTACTGCCGCAGACCGACCTGGTCGTGGTCGAGCACATGCGGCTGGCCCAATGGCACGCCGACGGCGATATCGACATCGGCGACGCCCCCAGCCCCATGCATGCCCTGGTGGCGGGCGGCGCGCAGTGGGTGCTGGTGCTGGGCTCCCCGGTGCGCCCGGGCCACCACGCCAACACGCTGCTGGGCCCGGCCGGGCAGACGGCCACCTGGCCCTGGCAGGCGCCACCCGAGCGCAACGCCGACACCGGCGGCGTGGCCGCCACCGCCGTGGCCGCCATGCTGGCCCAGGGGCTGGACATGCCCAAGGCGGTCGAACAGGCTCTGCGCCACGCCGACGAGTCCGTGGGCGCGGCGTTCCTGGCGGGCATGGGCCGCCGCATCCCCAACCGCATCGGCACGCCATGAGCCCCCCGGGCCATTCCAGCGGCGACCGCCGCGGCGCCGAACCCGAAGGCACACCGATGGCTGCCCTGCGCTTTCCCGCCGGCCTGTACGGCGTCACCCCCGACTGGGACGACACCGGCCGCCTGCTCGATGCCGTGCGCCAGGCCGCCGCCGGCGGCATGCGCGCCCTGCAGCTGCGCCGCAAGCAGGCCACCGCCGCGCAGCGCGCCGCCCAGGCCCGCGCGCTGGCGCCGCTGTGCCGCGAGCTGGGCGTGCTGTTCCTGGTGAACGACCACTGGGAACTGGCGCTGGAAGTCGGCGCCGACGGCGCCCATCTGGGCCGCGACGACGGCGACCTGGCCCAGGCGCGCGCCCAGGCCGGCCCCGGCCTGATCCTGGGCGCCTCGTGCTACGACGACCTGGCGCGCGCACGCCAATTGCTTGATTCCGGTGCCGACTACATTGCGTTCGGCGCGGTATTCTCTTCATCGGTCAAGCCGCAGGCGGTGCACGCACCGCTGGCGCTGCTGGGGCAGGCGCGCCAACTGGCGGCGGGCCGCGCGGCGCCGCGGCCCGCCGTGGTCGCCATAGGCGGCATCACCCCCGCCAACGCGCCGCAAGTGGCCCGGGCGGGCGCCGACAGCATCGCCGTCATCACCGGGCTGTTCGAGGCGCCCGACATCCGCCAGGCCGCCCTGGCCTGCGCGGCGCCGTTCACCGTCGATTCCTCATCCAAGCCGTAACACTATGTCCAGCAACGCTCAATTGTTCGATCGCGCCTGCCGCAGCATTCCCGGCGGCGTCAATTCGCCCGTGCGCGCCTTCCGTTCGGTAGGCGGCACCCCGCGCTTCATCAAGCGCGCGCAAGGCCCCTACATCTGGGACGAAGAAGGCACCCGCTACATCGACTACGTCGGCTCGTGGGGCCCCGCCATCCTGGGCCACGCGCACCCCGACGTGGTCGAGGCGGTGCGCGCCGCCGCCCTGGACGGCCTGTCGTTCGGCGCGCCCACGCAGGCCGAGGTCGAACTGGCCGAAGTGCTGATCGAACGCCTGCCCTCGCTGGAAAAGGTGCGCCTGGTCAGCTCGGGCACCGAAGCCACCATGACCGCCATCCGCCTGGCGCGCGGCGCCACCGGCCGGGCCAAGATCGTCAAGTTCGAAGGTTGCTACCACGGGCATTCCGACAGCCTGCTGGTCAAGGCGGGCTCGGGCTTGCTGACGTTCGGCAACCCCAGCTCGGCCGGCGTGCCGCCCGAGTTCGTGTCGCATACGCTGACGCTCGAATTCAACAACCTGGCCGCCGTGGAAACCGCCTTCGCGCAGCACGGCGCCGACATCGCCTGCGTGATCGTCGAGCCGGTGGCCGGCAACATGAACCTGATCAAACCGGCCGACGGCTTCCTGCAAGGCCTGCGCGACCTGTGCACGCGCCACGGCGCGGTGCTGATCTTCGACGAAGTGATGACCGGCTTCCGGGTCGGCCCGCAAGGCGTGCAGGGCCTGACCGGCATCAAGCCCGACCTGACCACCCTGGCCAAGGTCATCGGCGGCGGCATGCCGGTGGGGGCGCTGGGCGGCCGCGCCGACATCATGGCCCACCTGGCGCCGCTGGGCGCGGTGTACCAGGCCGGCACGCTGTCGGGCAACCCGGTGGCGGTGGCGGCGGGCCTGGCCACGCTGCGCCTGATTGCCCAGCCGGGCTTCTACGAGCACCTGGCGACGCAGACGCTGCGCCTGACCGACGGCCTGCGCCAGCGGGCCCAGGCCGCCGGCATCCCGTTCGCGGCGGACGCCATCGGCGGCATGTTCGGCCTGTATTTCCGCGACACGGTGCCGGCCTCGTTCGCCGACGTATCGGCCAGCGACACCGACGCCTTCAAGCGGTTCTTCCATGCCATGCTGGATCGCGGCGTGCACTTCGCGCCCTCGGCCTTCGAGGCCGGGTTCGTGTCGGCCACCCACGACGACGCGGTGATCGACGCCACGCTGCAGGCTGCCGAAGCCGCCTTCGCCGCCATGAAGGCCTGACCCCGCCCTTTTCCTGACGCACATCAGGCCCCGGCGTCTTCGCGATGCCGGGGCCTTTGTTTTGGCCGGGGTGGGCTGCACTTGCCCGTTATTATGTCTTAATATTTCTATGTTTTACTGATTGCACAACCGGCTGGCGCCGCACGTCCGCGGCCGGCCCCTCGCACCGGAGCAGACATGGACCACGACGCCGCGCTGCAGCTCGCGCTGGACCCGCAGGCGCGGACCCTGACCGCCACCTATGCGCCGGCCGGCCAGGATGCCGGCGCCCCGGCCTGGGACGATCTGGCCGCCGCCGCGCAGGCCCACGGCTGGAGCGCCGACGCGCTGGACCACGCCCAGGCGGCGGCATTCCTGGCGCAATGTCGCGACGCGGCCGGGCCGGTCGCCGCGGTGGTGGGGGTCGTGCTGGACGGCACGCTGCGCATCGACATCGAGCCGGACGGCATGTGCGCCCTGCTGACCGTGACGGCGGCGCGCGGCGGCCGCGCCATCACGGCGGCGGATGTGCATGCCGGCCTGGCCGCGCAAGGCGTGGCGGCGGGCATCGACGGCCAGGCGATCCAGCAGGCGCTGGCCCACGGGCGTTGCGATGGCGTCGCCGTCGCCCACGGCACGCCGCCCCGCCCGGGAACGCCCACCCGCTTCGACAGCCTGGTCCAGGGCCCGCCGGGCCGGGTGCACGACGACAAGGCGCCGGTCGATTATCGCGAGCTGGGCAACCTGGTGCTGGTGCAGCCCGGCGCCGCCCTGGTGCGGCGCGTGCCGGCCGTGCCCGGCGAGCCGGGCCTGGACGTGCGGGGCCAGGCGGTGCCGCCCGAGCCGGTGCCCGACCTGCCGTTCGCCGCCGGCCTGGCGGGCGTGGCGGTCGACGAGCGCGACCCGTGCCTGCTGCGCGCCGCGGTGGCGGGCGCGCCGATGATGCTGCCGCAGGGCGCCCAGGTGAACTCGGTCGTGGAAGTGAACGCGGTGGACCTGGGTTCGGGCAATGTCGATTTCGACGGCACGCTGCGGGTCAAGGGCGACATCACGGCCGGCATGACGGTGCGGGTCAGCGGCGACGTGATCGTGGCCGGCACGGTCGAGGCGGCCCACATCGAGGCCGGCGGCAGCCTGACGGTCAATGGCGGCATCATCGGCATGGCCGAGCCCGCGCCCGGCGACAGCGCGGCGGGCCCGCGCGCCGCGCAGGTGCATTGCCAGGGCTCGGTGAAGGCGCGCTTCATCGAGCACGCGGCGATCAGCGCGGGCCAGCACGTGATGGCCGAACGCGAAATCCGGCACAGCCGCGTGCTGGCCGGCCATAGCGTGACGGTCGGCCCGCCGGGCTCGCACCAGGGCGTGGTGACGGGCGGCGAAGTCTGCGCGCTGCACGCCGTGCGCGCGGGCACGCTGGGCTCGATGGCCGCGGTGCCGACGGTGGTGCGCGTCGGGCTGGATCCGCATGCCGAGGCGCGGCGGGCGACGCTGCATGCCGAGCGCCAGCGGCTGGAGGCCGAGCGCGCCAAGATCGAGAAAATACTGGCTTTCCTGCAGGCGCATCCCGAGAAAGCGGCGGGCGACATCGGCGAACGGGCCCGCAATACCCACGCCAAGCTGGGCGCCGACTTGCTGGCGCTGGACAGCCAGGAAGCCGAGCTGGAACGCCGGCTGCAACCGCTGCAATCGGCCACCATCGTGGCGGCCCGCCGGTACTGCGGCGGCGTCACGCTGCAGGTGGGCGCCCGGGTCGTGACGCTGCTGGAAGACCAGGCCGGCGGCAAGGCCGGCCTGGAGGCGGGGCAGTTGGTGATCCGCTGACCGCCCCGGCGCTCAGCCCGGGATCACCGCCGTCACCTCGATCTCGACCTTGGCCCGGTCTTCGATCAGGCCGGCCACCTGAAACGCGGTCATGGGCGGGAAATGGCGGCCGACGATCTCGCGGTAGTGCTTGCCGATCTGGGGGTACGACGCCACGTATTCCTGCTTGTCCGTCACGTACCAGGTCATGCGCACGATGTGCTCGGGGCGGCCGCCGCCCTCGGCCAGGATGGCCACGATGTTCAGCAGCGTCTGCCGCACCTGGGCGGCGAAGTCGTCGGTCTCGAACTGCTGCTGGCCGTTCCAGCCCACCTGCCCGCCCACGAACACCAGCCGGTCGCCCACGGCCACCTGCGTCATCACGCCGTTCGAGTATCCGCGCGGAGGCACCCAGCTGGGCGGTTGCAGAATCTTCATGGGATCATCCTGTAGTAAGAAACGCCTGCATGCGCTGGCGCAAATCATCGGGAATGGCGGTGGCGCGCATGCTGCGCAGGTCTACCGTCACGATCGTCAAGGCGGCCTGCAGCCGCTTGCCGCCATCGGGCCCCAGGAACCGCACGTCGGCGCCGAACGAGGCGCCACCGATGCGGCGCACGGCCAGTTCCTGGCGCAGCTTCTCGTGCCAGCGGCTGGGCGCGGTGAAATCGCACTGCACCGACGCCAGCGGCGTGCCGATCTGTCGGCCCGCGTGCAGGGCGTGAAAAGGCAGGCCCATGCCCTTGTCGAACCATTCCTCGACGAAATCGTTGATCATCTCGAAATAGCGCGGGTAGAACACGATGCCGGCCGGGTCGCAATGGCGGAACTTGACCTCGACGTCGCTGGTGAAAAGCTGCCCCATGGCCGGCCTCAGGCCATCTTGCGCAGCGCGAAGCGCTGCAGCTTGCCGGTTTCGGTGCGCGGCAGCGATTCCACGAACACGATGGCGCGCGGATACTTGTACGGCGCGATGGCGGCCTTCACGAAAGCCTGCAGCGCCGCGGCCAGTTCCGGGCCGGGCTCGAAGCCCGGCTTGGGCACCACGAAGGCCTTGACCAGTTGCCCGCGTTCGTCGTCGGGCGCGCCCACCACGCCGCACTCGGCCACGGCCTCGTGGCGCAGCAGCGCGTCTTCGACCTCGGGGCCGGCGATGTTGTAGCCGGCCGAGACGATCATGTCGTCGTTGCGCGCCTGGTAGAAGAAATAGCCGTCGTCGTCCTGCACGAAAGTGTCGCCCGGCAGGTTCCAGCCCTGCTGCACGAAGCGGCGCTGGCGCTCGTCGGCCAGGTAGCGGCAGCCGGTGGGGCCCTTCAGGGCCAGCCGGCCCGGCGTGCCGTTGGGCACGGGCTGCATGTTCTCGTCGACCACGCGGGCCACGTAGCCCGGCACCACCTTGCCGATGGCGCCGGCCCGCACCTGTTCCGGCGGGCTGGACACGAACACGTGGATCATCTCCGTGCCGCCGATGCCGTCGATCATCTCGATGCCGGTGGCCTGCTTCCACAGCTGGCGCGTGGCGTCGGGCAAGGCTTCGCCGGCCGACACGCTTTTCTGCAGCGAGCCGATGTCGTAGTTGCCGGCCAGCGCCGCCATCTGGCGGTAGAACGTCGGCGCGGTGAACACGATGGTGGCGCGGAAATCCCGGATCAGCTGCAGCAGGCTGTCGGGCGTCAGCTTCTCGGCCAGCACCGCGCTGGCCCCCACGCGCAGCGGAAAGCACAGCAGGCCGCCCAGGCCGAAGGTGAAGGCCAGTGGCGGCGTGCCGCAGAAAATGTCGTCGGGCCCGGGCTTGATGACATGGCGCGGGAACAGGTCGCACATCGCCAGCACGTCGCGGTGGAAGTGCATGCATCCCTTGGGCATGCCGGTGGTGCCGCTGGTGAAGGCGATCAGGCAGACGTCGTCGGCCGCCGTGTCGCAGGCGGCGAAGTCGTCGGGTTTGGCCGCGGCGCGCGCGTCCAGCGCGTCGGGCGCCGGATCGTTGAACAGCACGATCTGCCGCAGGCCCGGGCAATGGTGCTCGTGGCCGGCCTGCATGCAGTATTGCGCCTCAGTGCGCAACTGGGCATCGCACAGCATGGCCGAGACCTGCGCCTTGTCGATGATCTGCTTCAGTTCCTTGGCGCGCAAGAGCGGCATGGTGGGCACCGTGACCAGGCCCGCCTTGATGGCGGCCAGCCACGCGGCCGCCATCATCGGGTTGTTGGGGCCGCGCAGCAGCAGCCGGTTGCCGGGCACCAGCTTCATGTCCTCGGCCAGCACGCGCGCGATCCGGTTGCTCAGCGCCTGCAACTCGGCATAGGTCATGGCGGCGGCGCCGCCGTCGCGGCGCCAGCGCAGCGCCACGCGCTGGCCGTGGCCGCGCGCCACCATGGCGTCGACCAGTTCCACCGCGCAATTGAAGCGCGCGGGGTAGTCGACGTCGGGGCCGTCGAGCAGGAATTCGGGCCATTCGCCGGCCGGCGGCAGGTGGTCCCGGGCGTAGGTATCCAGGTGGGCGGAGGGTTCCATGAGTATCCCCTTGGCAATGCGGGTGGACGGCTGTCTTAGTCTTTCAGCAGCTCTCTGGCAATGATCAGTTTCTGCACTTCGGTGGCGCCTTCGTAGATGCGCAGCGCGCGGATCTCGCGATAGAGTTTTTCCACCGGCATGCCCGACACCACCCCAGCCCCGCCGAACATCTGCAAGGCCCGGTCGATGACGGCCTGCGCCGATTCGGTGGCGGCCATCTTGGCCATCGCGGCCTCGCGGGTGGTGCGCACGCCCCGCACGTCGCGCAGCCAGGCGGCGCGGTAGGTCAGCAGCGCGGCGCCGTCGATGGCGGTGGCCATGTCGCCCAGCGCGGCCTGGGTCAGTTGCAGGTCGGCCAGGGCCTGGCCGAACATGCGGCGGCCGCGGGCGCGGGTCACGGCCTCGTCCAGCGCGCGCCGGGCAAAGCCCAGGGCGGCCGCCGCCACCGAGGCCCGGAAGATGTCCAGCGTCATCATGGCCAGCTTGAAGCCCTGCCCCGGGCCGCCCAGGCGCTGCGCGGCCGGGATGCGGCAATTGTCGAACGCCAGGGTGGCCAGCGGGTGCGGCGCCATCACGTCGATGCGTTCGGCGATGTCCAGGCCCGGCGTGCCGGCCTCGACCACGAAGGCGCTGATGCCGCGCGCGCCCGGCGCCTCGCCGGTGCGCGCGAACACGCAGTAGAAATCGGCGATGCCGCCGTTCGATATCCAGGTCTTGGCGCCGTCCAGCACGTAGTGGTCGCCGTCGGCGCGCGCCGCGCACGACAGGGCCGCCACGTCCGAGCCGGCGTCGGGCTCGGACAGCGCGAACGCCGCGATGGCCTGGCCGGCGGCCACGCGCGGCAGGTAGCGGCGGCGCAGTTCGTCGGAACCCATCAGCGCGATGGCACCGCTGCCCAGGCCCTGCATGGCCAGCGCGAAATCGGCCAGGCCGTCGTGCCGCGCCAGGGTTTCGCGCAGGATGCACACCATGCGCGAATCGACCTGGGGCAGCGCGCCGCCCCAGGCGCCGTCCGGGCCGGCGGGCACGCAATAGCGCAGCCAGCCGGCCTGCCCCAGCGACGCGACCAGGCGGCGGCAGGCGGCATCGGTATCGCGGTGGTCGATGCCGGCCAGCGCATCGACGCACCAGGCCTCGAGCTCGCCCGCCAGAGCGCGGTGGCGGTCGTCGAAGAAAGGCCAGTCCAGCCACGTGGTATCAGCCATGTCGGTGCTCCATTGCGCCAGGAGCTGCCCGCGCGGCATGAAACGAGTGCGACGCGACCAGGGAGGCGACGGAGCCGGCTCTGCCGGTCCGCCCGCCTCGCCCCCTTGAGGGGGATGAGCCCAGGCAGGGAACAGTCCTTGAGGACTGTTCCCTGCCTGGCGAATCCGAGCGGCCTGCCAGCCGCGAGGTGGGTGCGCGCAGCGCTTCGGGGGTGGGCCTCATATGTCAGTCTCCCTGGAATACCGGCTTGCGCTTGGCCACGAAGGCCTCGTAGGCGCGCAGGAAGTCGCGCGTCTGCATGCAGATGGCCTGCGCCTCGGCCTCGGCCTCGATGGCTTCGTCCACGCCCATGTTCCATTCCTGGTGCAACAGCTTCTTGGTCATGCCGTGCGCGAAGGTGGGGCCGGCGGCCAGCTGGGTCGCCAGCGCCTGCGCCGCCGGCAGCACGTCGGCGCCATCGTGCAAGCTGTTGAAGAAGCCCCATTGCGCGCCTTCGTCGGCGCTCATGGCGCGGCCGGTGTACAGCAGTTCCGAGGCGCGGCCCTGCCCGATCACGCGCGGCAGCAGCGTGCACGCGCCCATGTCGGCGCCGGCCAGGCCCACCCGGGTGAACAGGAAGGCGGTGCGCGCGGCCGGGGTGCCCAGCCGCATGTCGGACGCCAGGGCCAGCATGGCCCCCGCGCCCGCGCACACGCCGTCGACCGCCGCCACGATGGGCTGCGGGCAGGCGCGCATCGCCTTGACCAGGTCGCCGGTCATGCGGGTGAAGTCCAGCAGTTCGGGCATGCTCATGCGCGTCAGCGGGCCGATGATCTCGTGCACGTCGCCGCCCGAGCAGAAGTTGCCGCCCGCGCCGGCGATCACCACCGCCTTGATGTCGGTGGCATACACCAACCCGCGGAACAGGTCGCGCAGCTCGGCGTACGAATCGAAGGTCAGCGGGTTCTTGCGTTCGGGCCGGTTCAGCGTGATGGTGGCCACCTTGCCGTCGGGCGACACCTGCCACAGGAAGGTTCGGGCGGCGTAGCCGGCATAGGGACGCCGGTGGTGCTTCATGGTGTGCTCGGGGGACGCGCTATTCATGACGGCTCCTGGGTTGGGCTCAGCCGGGCATGACTTCGCCGCCGTCGACGGCGATGGCCTGGCCATTGATCGAGGCCGAGGACGGCAGCGCCAGCCAGGCCACGGCCTCGGCCACTTCCTCGGGCTGCACCAGCCGCCCCTGCGGGTTGCGGGCGGCCAGCTCGGCGCGCGCCGCCTCGGCGGTGCGGCCGGTCTTGCTGACGATGTTGTCGACCGCGTCGCGCACGATGTCGGTCTCGGTG